>Ga0075421_100003519_pt1 | contig 18759 bp, 12 predicted proteins | sample SoiMetdeltSBSDD5_FD_75292 | JGI IMG/M metagenome (GOLD analysis project Ga0075421, IMG submission 75292) | Bulk soil microbial communities from a Populus tree surrounding site in Tennessee, USA - Soil MetaG P. deltoides SBSDD5 | ecosystem: Environmental > Terrestrial > Soil > Tree plantation... | reverse complement strand
TCGCCGCCGGGTCATCAGGTTGAAGCTCGGCCCCCTGACGGATGCGAGGTCGAGGGGAGGCGCCGATGTGTGCCGGGGCGTCGGGTCGGGGAGCGCGTCGGGACGCGCGTCGGGGGGCGCGTCGGTCGGGCACGCCTCGGGACGCGCTTCGGCCGGGGGAAGGGGTGACGCGCTGATGTGTGCCGGCGGGAAGATGGCGGCCGATGCGGTTGGAGATTCCGCGGCGCACACCTCGCACTCAATAATGATGACGTCCTCGAGGCGGCGCACGGTCACCTGGCGGGCATAGCGGATCCAGCGGGACTGGGTCGGCGGGCGCACGACGCGGATCAGGAGCCGGGCCTGGCACCACGACACGAGGCCGCGCCGGTAGGCGTCGGCCAGGAGCGGGAGGTCGCGTAGTCGGCGGTCGAGCGACACGAGGTACCGCGCGCGGCGGGGGGACATCGCGAGCCGGTCCTCGACCCAGGCATCGAAGGTCTCGAACCCGAGGTCATGATGGAGGTTCAGCCTGGCGACTGCGGCGAGCAGGCGGCCCTGCCGCCACGCGAGCGACTGTCGCAGCCGAACGAGCCGGCGCAGGTGGGCGTCGAGATCCCAGGCGTCGAGCTCGTCGTCGGGATGAGATTCCGCGCCGGACGTCCACCGCGGCCCATCTGCATGGATGGCCTTGGGATCGGCCGACGCACCGATAGAAAGGATGGCCTCGGGATCGGCCGACGCGCCGATGGAGGCGAGCGCCTCGCGCACCACAGACGCCGCTTCGAGCCATGCGGACGTTCCGCGCTCATCCGAGGCGGGTGGCGCGGGGCCGGTGCGCCGGCCGGTCCCGGAGGCGGCAGCGTCCGGGTCGGCGAGATGGGGATCCGCCATGGGCGTGGACGCATCGTGCCCGGCAGGATCGGGTCCCGGAATGGGAGGACGGGCATCCGGCGCCTGGGGTGGGTCGCCGACGGTCTCTGGGGCGCCCGAAAGGAACTCGGCGGCGAGGTACTCGGCGCAGCGCCAGGCGGGCTCCTGCTGGCCGGCCACGCGGCGGACCAGGTCGAGGGTCCAGTGCCAGATAGCGACGACGGGCGCCGGCGCGACAAACGAGATGACGCGGCCCGGGTCGTCCTGCTCGATGAGCGGGGAATCATTGCTGGCCGCGGCGGTCGGGGAGCCGGCGGCTGCTGTGGCGGGGGTTGCGGAGGTCGCTGCTGTCGCGCTCGCCGCGATGCTGGCCGCCGTGCTCGCCGCGCGGGCGGCATCGCGCAGGATCGGCAGTGGGAGGCGCTTCGCGCGGTCGAGCCAGTCGGCCTCGGTCTCGGGCGTGGCAGCGGCGGCGGCGAGCTCGAGCCTCGACACGGACAGCTCGCCCGCCTCGAGCGCGCGGGCGAGGCGGGGGAGGGGCGCGAGGGCGCGCTCGAGCCGCAGGATGGCCTGGCAGCGGCGCAGGCTCATGCCTAGGCGCTCGGTCAGGAAGTCGGCGAGACGGACGTACCCGAGGTGAGTGTAGAGCCGGAGGCGGTGCATCCGCGACAGGCCGGGGACCAGGCGGCGCTCGAGAACGACGCCGGCGCGGCCGAGGCGCAGCAGCGTGGACTCCAGGAGGCGGGCGGCGAGCAGACGCCGCTCGTCGGTGGGCACAGTGATGCCGGTGATCGAGATGTCGGGCGGAGAACAGGACGCGGATGCATCGATACCTGGCCGGGACACTGCACCCTCCTTTCGAGGAGGCCAGAGAGATCGACGCGGGCAGGTGTAAATATACAGAATGAGTGCGCGCGCGTCAACAACTTTTTTTAGGAAACTTTCGGCGGGGGTTGATAGGATCGGCGCAGAGATGCCGCCCGGGCCTGCGGCCAACCGGAAACCGGAAAGATCGGAGTGCGGCCAGCCAGGAACTGGACGAATCGGTGCTGGCCCGCCGGGACCTGGACGAATGACCGAGCCGAATCCGGAGATCGCAAAGGGGATGACTGGGCCTGGTCCGGAGATCGAGATGGGGACGCCAGGGGCGGAGACGTTCGTCCTCTCGCCGGCCTTTTTCCTGAGGCTCAGGCGCACGATGGTGTGGACGGCGGTCGCGATGATACCGGCATCGATTGTCATCGCAGTCCTTTCCGAGCGAAGGGGGGCCGGTGGGTGGGCGGGGACGGTAGTCGCCTGCGCGATCATGGCGGCGGTCCTTCCGCTCGCGATGTTCTGGAGCTGGAAGAAGCAGGTCGTGCGATGGGGAACGTTCCGGGTCACGATATCGGGCGATCAGATCACGCGGACGCAGGAAGGTTTCGATGACGCGAGGGTGGACGCATCGTCGATCTCCCGGATGGTCAGGATTCCCGGACGCGGGCTGATGGTCTATGCGGGGCGTGCTCAGGCGGCGATGGTCATCCCTGATACGCTCGAGCGATTCGAGGAGTTCTGCTCGCTGGCTCAGCGGTTCAGGCCGATCGAGGCGAGAGCTCGAGCACCGTTCCCTCGCTGGCTGGCGATTCCGGCGGGGGTCGCCTTCATGGGGCTCTACTGGGCGTTCGACCGGACGGCTGATCCGCGGGTGAAAGTCGGGCTGGGGGGCCTGATCGCCTGTCTGATTGCGATTGGGGTGTGGAGGATGAAAGGAAGTCCGGAGATTGACCGGCGGACGAAGAAGCACCTCGCCTGGGTCCTCATTGTCGTGATCGTGCCGCTGGGCGCTCGGATGTGGTGGTCCTGGAACGCGCCGCGGCGCATGGAGCGGGAGATCTCGGACAATCGGCTGCTCAGTCTCCTCGTGAAGGCCAGGCCGGAGCTGCGCGATCGGCTGAGAGAGGCGATGGTCGTCGCGGAGAAGAACCAGGCCGATTCGCGTGGGGGCGATTACGTCAACCCCGCGGCACCCATCCTCATGGAGGTGTTCCCGGGCTATCTGCCGATCACTTCAGATGACGCCATCATCCGGTATGCGAAGGAAACTGTCGCTGTTCTCGAAAAGCTGGAGGCGGAGCCCTCCGATGTCTGTTACAGATGGTTGAGGCCGGAGGGACCCACCGTCTCCCTGACGGCCGTCCTTGGAACGGATGGCATGAATCCCTTGATGGACGCGATGACAGGAGTGGTCGAGAGTGCGCTGACGACGCCTCAGGCGCCACCGGATGCGAGCGAGGCCGAGTCGCTGCTCGAGCGAGCGAGGGAGAGAGTGGCGACGGACACCAGTCTGGGGCCGGTCGAATTGCGCGCGCCGGAGACCCCCGGGTTCGACAAGAAGGGGTTTTGCCATACGGTCGAGAGCACCTTCAAAGTCATCCTGGACCTGCCGCCAGAGCAGAGCAGCCTGGTCTTCCGGCACATGCTCGGGGGGGCGTCCTAGAGCGCGACGAGGCCGAGGCTGACCTGGAGCGCGCGGTTCACCTGCTTCATGGTGTCGGGGCGCAATCGACCGAGGCGCTTCACCAGACGACGCCTGTCGATCGTGCGGATCTGGTTCAGGAGGACGACCGAGGGGACGCTCAGGCTCCCCTCCGGCGGATCGATGCGCACGTCGGCGGGATAAACGGGCGCGTCGGACCGCGAGGTGATGGCCGCGACGATCGTTACCGGGCTCCAGCGGTTGGCGATGTCGTTCTGGATGACGAGAGCGGGTCGGGTCTTCCTGATCTCCGCGCCTACGGTGGGATCGAAAGATACAAGATAGACCTCGCCCCTGCGGGGAGGGGTCAGTCCTGTGTGTCGCGACACGGCGTGTCGTCCAGACTGCACCATTCCTGGGCGAGCTTCAGGTCGCGCCCGGCCTGGCGTAGCGCCCCCTCCTTCAAGAGCCGGCGGAGCCTTGTCTTCCCGACAGAGGTCACGTAGCGCTGCACCGCCTCGGAGATGAGAAAGCTCCGATCGCCCTTCCTGGCGACCCGATCGATCAATCGGATTGTCTCCTCGGGCAGGGTGATGTTGATGCGTCGATAGGCAGCCATGAATCCTCCAGACCGGCGGAAGGATGATACACACCCAAGATGTGTATGTCCAGTTGACGTTCGACGCCGTCAGCGGTTGCGCTCCGGCTCGGCGGCGAGGTCGGGCGTGGCGGTAGCGGGGCCGGTCGTGGAGCCATTCCGCAGGGCGCGGGCTGCGTAGGTCAGCGGGTAATACTCGTAGAGACACTCGTCCGACAGACGGCCGAGCACGGCGGCGCGGGCGCGGTTGAGTAGCGGGAGGTCGGCGGCGGTCAGGGTGAGCAGCAGCTGCTCCCGCTCGATCTCGGGCTCGATGCGTCCATCCCGGACCGCCTTCTCGAGCTGCCGGATCACCTTCGAGCGTTTCGAGGAAGAGGCTCCGGCGCGCCCGACTCTCAATTTGGCCATCTGCTGTTCCAACGCTTGGAGGCCGGCCAGCGCTTTCTTCGCGTCCGAGGCGACTTCGGGATCGGGGTCGGTCGCCAGCGATGCGAGCGGCTGTTTCGCCGCCTGCGAGAACGACGACCCCAGCGCTCTCGCGATGGCCCGGCGCTCGGCCTTCGATGGCTCGGGCGAGCGGTTCAGCTGCTTTGCAGCGCTTCGAGCCAGCAGCGGATCGTCCAGGAGGCCCAGGGCGGTCCAGGCGCCGGCGCGCGCGTCCTCGCACCCGTCTTCGACGGCCATCCTGCGCAAGTCGCCCGGAATCGAGACCGGTTGCAACAGCCCGAGCGCCAGACCTGCGTTCGCCCTGACCACGCAACTGTCGGACGAGAGTTTCGCAATGACCGGACCCACGGAGTCAGTGCCGTATTGTCCGATCGTGAAGACGAGCATCAAGTCCTGATTGATCGGCAGCGCGTGCTGCGCGATCTGCGTATCTGGATCCTTGATCTCTAGAATCCTGAGGACGGCGGGCAGGCAATCGCCGCAATGGAGCGCCGCCATCCTGGATGCGGCATGGAAGGTCCCTCCCGGATTTTCCGTCACGTCCGCCTTCAGGAGGGCTCCGGCGGCAGGTTGCAGAGATTGCGGCTCGAGATTCGTCCACAGATGCGCCAGGTCGATGAGCAGGTAGCTGTCCGCCTGCTCGGTCGCCATGACTGCGCGAATGGCTTTCTTGGCAGCGTCGGGATGGTCGAAGAGAGCGTCCCATGCTTTGTCGAGCCTCTCCCCGAGAGCGCTCTTCTGCGCCTCGGACAGCTCCTTGAGACGAACTCCACGCAGCTGCGCGATTGCGGTGGCGACCGCCGCCTCCGGATCATCGGTCGCGGTCGGAGATGTGGCCGGGTGACCGGCGGTCTCTGACGCGGCGGCGACCGAGAGGTCACCGAGCAATCCGTGCCCCGCGAGAAGACACGCCGACAAGGTCAGAAGGGGGATGAGGTTCATGGAGACTCCGATGCCATGTGGGTCATAGCAGCTCTGGGCCTCGTGTGTGCAAGCGCGGGGCAAGGCCAGTGCGCCCGAAGGCCACAATCTCGCTTGCTGGATATGACTCGTTTCAAGCGAGATACGATGGAAGAAGGACAATCATTATAGACTGTAACCTGTTTGTCATCATTGCCAGGGCTCACAATATGGAAGTTCGCCTCGTAGACAATTCCAAGACTATCGTCCGTGATGCCCTCGACGACGTGTTCGCCGGAGCCACAGCAGCGAAGGTCGCCGTGGCCTACGCTCGCGAAAGCGGCTTGGATCAGGCGCGGGGTCTCAGGCGGCTCGTTGAGAGTGGGGGGAACGTTCGATTCCTGGCAGGTGTCGATTTTCAGTTGACTGACCTTCACACCCTCGACAATCTAGCTCGCGGACCGGCAGTCGAGACTCGTGTCTATTGGCTGACGGCACTGGAGCAGAAGCGGAACTTTCATCCGAAGGTGTACCTTGCTCAGGCGGGCGATGAGATCCGAGCCCTTGTGGGCTCGTCGAACTTCACCGCCGGTGGGCTAAAGACGAATGTCGAAGCCAACTTGTTTGTCCGAGCCCACAAGAACGAGCCATCGGTGCAAGAGTTACTTCGATTCCACGAGGACCTGTGGTTGTCGCCTCTGTCGGTGCCAATTTCACAGAAAGTGCGCGATGCCTACATCCAGCTGCAGGCACGGAGGAAGAGCATCGAGACCGAATTGTATCGAGAGCAAGACTACGAAAGTGCACGCAGGAACGTCCATCTCGCCGTGGCCGAGGCCGTTGCTTCGTCCGTGGCGCCCGATCAGAATAGTTCGTGGTTGCTAGTGACCAATCCCGAGAACTACAGTTTGTGTCGAAGCGGGCGCATATGGGGAGATGAGAAGCTACCGCGGATTTCCCAGATTCAACCAGGAGACCTGCTGGTGTTCTACATTGCTGGCAGCATGGAACTTGGAATTTTGGCGATTGTGACGAGCAAAGTCGTTGAAGACCGTTCACCGTACTGGCCAGACCGTGTTTATCCTTACCGGTTCAGATTCCTTCCACTGGCCGAGCCTGTCGTCTTTCTCCCCTTCAGGCCACTCGTTCCAGAGCTCGAGCTCTTCAAGGGGATCGACCCGAAGAACTTTGGCCAGGCTCTGCAGAATTCCCAAAGGAAGCTCTCACATAAAGACGCTCTCAGGATCCGCGAGGTCATATTCCAAGCAGCCAGTCGAGAGTTCCCTGCATAAGTGATCTCGGTCTTACGTTGACGAAGAAACTGAGGCTGATGACATGACCGACCAGAGCCTCGACCACCGCGTCCGTCTCGCAGCTTTCGCTTTTCTCAAAGAGCAGACACAGCGGAGGGGCGAGGTGCTGCCGCGGGAAATTCTTGCGCAGGGGTGTGAGTTCGAGGGCCAGCGAGTCCCTCTTATTGGTCCGCAGGGAATCTTCAAGCCTGCACTGCTGCCCGAGATGCCGTTGAGCATCACAACCGTGCCGTTGGTGGAGGGGAAACCGCGTCCGTACGACGATGTGGTCGGCGACGAGGGTCTGGTCCGCTATCGCTATCGGGGTACCGACCCCGGACATCGGGACAATGCCGGGCTGCGACTCGCCATGCAGCGGCAGGCGCCTCTTGTCTATCTCTATGGTGTCGTTCCAGGCCGGTACGTGGCTTCGTGGCCGGCATACGTGGTGGGAGATGATCCGCGAGGGCTATGCTTCACAATCGCAATGGATGACCGAAAGATCGCCGCGACGGAAGACTTTGCCGTCTCCGAGCCCGAAGGTGCCATCCGACGTTCATATGTAACGCGCCTCACCAAGCAGCGCATGCACCAACAGGAGTTCCGACAGCGGGTCCTGCGGGCTTATCGCGAGCAGTGCGCCATCTGCCGGCTGCGGCACGAGGAGCTGCTGGATGCGGCACACATCCTGCCGGATGGACATCCGCTGGGCGCGCCGGTCGTGCCGAACGGGTTGGCGCTGTGCAAACTGCACCATGCTGCGTTCGACAGGCACCTCCTGGGTGTGCGGCCGGACTTGACGGTCGAGCTGCGCCCGGACGTTCTCCGCGAGCCGGATGGTCCGATGTTGAAGTACGGCCTGCAGGGATTCGAGGGGGCGCTCCTCAAGGTTCCACGCGACGCCGCGCTACGCCCAAACCGGGAGTTCCTGGAGGAACGGTACGGAATGTTCAGGAAAGCGGGGTAGTCTCAGGTCTCTCGTCCACCCCCGTCCCATCGCCCATCAAATCGAAATCCCCGCCGAGCACTAAATCGATGCGGCCAGTCCGGTAGTGCCGGATCCCGTCGCGCACCAGGGGCGACGGGTCCCGTCGGTACCGACGGACGACTCGCAGGCTCCGGCTGGCGTGCGACTCGATCGCCCGCTCGGCCTGCGCGCGCAGCGCCCGGGGGGCGTCGCCTGCGGGCTCGAGAGGCTGCGAGACGACGCTGACCTGGACGCGGCAGCGCTCGAACTGGTGGGGGCGGTCCTCGGGCTGCTCGAGGACGTGCAGGCCGTCCTCGGGGGCGAGGATCGAATACGCTCCGAAGCCGCTGACGGCCATGAGGAAACGGTAGGGCTGGCCGTCGGCCGGCCTCTCGTCGAGCACCTGCACGCGCATGCGGCGCTTGGCAGCCCAGGAGCGGTACATCGCTGCGAGCTCCGACGCGAAGCGGTCGGCCTCGGGCTGGGGCGCGGCGCGGCTGGTCTTCGCCTCGACGAGGAGGAACGCCTCGCGCGGGCGCTGGCCTTCGACGTCGGCGCAGGCGGTCTCGAGCAGGTAGAGATTGTGCGCCAGGGCGCCGACGAGCTGGCGCGGGTAGCGGCTGCGCGGGTCCCCTGGGCGGCCGGCGAGTCGGTCAAGTAAAGAGCCGGCCCGCTGCACGCCGGACTCGATGCGGTCGCGGTATTCGTAGCGGCCGAGGACCTCGAATCGCATCGGCGAGGACCAGAAGTCGGGCCGGCCGGTCTCTTCGAGCGCCTTCGCCTTGTCCTGCTTCCAGCCGTCGCTCTCGACGCGGGCGCACAGGGCGGCGAGGCGGGCCCTCAGGAAGTCCGCCTCTTCGGGGCGGCCGCCGGGCTGCAGGGCGATGCCGCCGAGGTCGGCGCCGGGCCGGGCGGTGCCGGCCGGTGCCGGGGCATCGGTCGCCATCGCGGGCAGGGGGACGACCACGTCGCCGGCCGCCTGCGGCGCGTCGGGGTCGATGAACTCGAGGTCGAGGCGATCGTCGCGGCCGGTGAGGAGCAGGAACTGGTCGCCGGCGGGGACCTGGCGGTTGACGATGGCGGTGGCCAGGGGGGCCAGCAGGTAGCGCTCGATCGCCCGCTTCAGCGGGCGGGCCCCCAGGTCCTCGGTGAACCCCTTCTTCAGCAGGAACTCGATGGCGCTCTCGTCCCACTCCACCACCCAGGCGCGCGAGCGCAGGCCGCGGCGCTGCAGGGCGGCGGACATCTCGCGCTGCAGGATCTGCCGCATCACCTCGCGGCTGAGCGGGCGGAAGACGACCACGCGGTCGATGCGGTTGAGGAACTCCTTGCGGAAGGCCTTCTCGACCGTGCGGGTGACGACCCCGGCGCGGAACCCGTCGTGCTCCTTCGAGAACCCGAGGCTGAGGCCGCTCGGGATGGCGCCGCCGAGGTTCGAGGTCAGGATGATGATGGCGTGCCGCACGTCGGCGGTCCGGCCGCGCCGGTCGGTGAGGCGGCCGTCGTCGAACACCTGCAGGAAGACGTCCCAGACGCGCTCGTGCGCCTTCTCGAACTCGTCCAGCAGGACCACGGAGAACGGCTGGCGCCGCACCTGGTCGGCGAGCGAGTCCCCCCGCTCTTCGTCCCTGGTGCCCAGGATGCGGTCGAGGCTGTCGATCGCCTGAAGCTCGCTCATGTCCAGCCGGATCATCCGCTCGGGGGAGCCGAACAGGAACTCGGCCAGCGCCTTGGCGATCTCGGTCTTGCCGGTGCCGGTCGGCCCGGCGAACAGGAACACCCCCGAGGGGCGCGTCGGGTCGGTCACCCCCGCCTTGATCATCGCCACCCGGTCCACCAGGCAGTCGACCGCTTCGGGCTGCCCCTTGACCCGTTCCTCGAACAGGGCCCGCAGCGCCGCCAGGTCGAGCGCCTCGCGGTCGTCCAGGATGTGGGCCGGCAGGCCGGTCATCTGCGACAGCGTGACGATCAGGTCGTCGGGAGCGATCGGCGCGCACGGGCCCGCCTCCGTGCCGGTCTCCGAGCCGGCCTCGGTGCCGGCCGAGGCGGAAGCCCCCGCCTTCAGCCTCTCGTGCGTGATCCGCAGCAGCTCGAGGACGCTGCCCGGCATCCCCTTGTGCCCCAGGAACTGCAGCGCGAGCTGCGCCGCCTCGTGGATGACCGCGTCGGTGTCGCGGGCGGCCGCCGCCGCTTCGGTGCCCGCGGGGGCCTGGGCGACCGCGCCGGCCCCGGGGCCCGCGTGCGCGCGCATCCAGCGGCGTGCCAGGTCGAGGGTCACGGCCTCGGACGTCGGCTGGATGCGCAGGGCGGTCAAGGCGGTCGTGCAGCGCGGCTTCTCCCGCACCAGCCGGTCGTAGGCGGCCGGCTGGCACTCGCCGAGGACCGTGATCTCCCCGCGCTCGATCAGAGGCAGGATGAAATCGAGCGCCCCGACCTGACTGTTCCGGTGGCGCCCGGCGAGCGCCAGGGCGGGGAAGTCGGGGATGACCCACAGGACCCGCCGCGGCCGGGACAGCTGCCGCACGACGTCCTGCATGCGCTTCTCGAACTCGCCCATGTAGACCTGCCCGGCCAGCAGCTCGGACGCGCCGGCCTGGAAGACGATCCAGCCCGAGCGCCCCAGCCGCGCCGCGAGCGCCCGCCCGATGGCGCTCTTGCCGACCCCCGCCTCTCCGACCAGCAGCGTCGAGCGCGGGCGATCGGCCAGGTACGACGCCTCGAGCGTGGCGACCGCCGCCAGGAGCCCCTCGTGCTCGATGATCGAGGCACGCTCGGCCGCGTCGGCGCTCCACAGCGTCCCGACCCCCGCCAGGTAGTCGGTGTCGATCCAGGCCTTGTGGAAGTCGGCGTACTCGTCGCGCAGCGGAGCGGCCTCCGGCCCCAGCTTCTTGAGAATTGCCTTCACCGTCTCCAGCCGCCAGCGCGACAGCCCCTGCAGGTGGGCGCCGAAGGCCGGCTTCTCGCCCGCCGCCGCCCGGCGCGCGACGAAGTCCTTCAGGATCTGGTGGGGGATGCGGTGGTCCCAGTGCTCGCCCGCCCGCGAGAGGACGCGCCCGATGAGCGGGTCGCCCGTCGGGACGGCCCCCTCGAGATACCGGAGCGCGAAGAACAGCGGCCAGCCTCCCATGGCGCCGATTGCCTCGATGACCCGTTCCGGCGTGTCGCCCGCCTCTTTCCTGTCGTGCAGCGCCGCCGACGCCATGCAGGAGATCACCGCGTTGTCGCCGGTCACGTAGGACAGGACCAGGTCGACCGGCGCCGCTTCGCGGGTAAACAACGCGGCGCCTGACTGGAAGTCGGTGTTGGCGAGCAGGTCGGTCGGCTGCGCCGAGGCGTCGAAGAAATCGGTCAGACCCTCGGCCAGCTTATGGAGCGAGACCGACAGGTGCGGCTGAGACGTGGGGGTCGGTGCCTTGGGGCTCGCCGGGTCGGCGGGCGCGGGCGCCGAGGCCGGCGCCGGGCGGACGGACGGGTGGCGCCGGCGCAGCAGCAAAGCGACCGCCGTGACGACAAGCAGGATGCACAGCCACACAAGATTCGCGGACATGGGATTGATGCGTAAGTATAAGGCAGATCGGGGACTGGCGGGATGGGGAGGATGGCGGGAGACTCGGGGTGGGACGATCTCAGCCTGACGCCTTGCGCCGGGATCGCGGCGCAATCCGTGACAGGGCCCGGAGCGCTTGATTCACCGACTTTGAATCGGGGAAAATACGGGCGACGTCAGCAGCCAGCACGACGACGTTCGTGCCTGCCCTGAACCGTTTCGCATACTTGCCTCGGACGCCCTTCGAGAAGTCGTACTCCTTGAGCATCCCGGGTTCTCTCACAGCCCGTCTAGCCTTCTTCATACTGCATTCTCTCACGGCGTGTGGCCCGGCGGGCGCTTATGATGCGGATCCGAGCACTACGCTCAGTATGGCTGACAATCAAAGCCCGACCTCGACGCGACCGCCCGACAATGATGAATCGATGCTCATCCATTGAGTGTAGAGGATCGGGAATGGTAATCGAGAGCGGGTCGCCAAAGACCGTTGTGGCCTCCTCGAATGTGACTCCGTGGGCTCTGAGATTGGTGTGAGCCTTTGCCGGATCCCAATCGAAGTTGAGTCCCAAGATAGACCTCGTGTGCTCATGACACAGGCCCCTACCACCCAATCCCGGCGTCCTCGACTCATCGCGGTGAGGAGCAAGTTCACTGCCATGTGCTGCAGTCGATTCGGGAGCGAGCGTGCCATCTGTCGTCTCGGCGGTATGCACGCTTCCGGTCAGCGTGGAACAGCACTCGTCCGTCGATGAACGCGATAGCGCGTTTGGGGATGGGCTCAAGAGGCAGAGGGGTCTCCTTCGACGCGACCAGAGAAAGCGCGGCCCGGCTATGTGGGAAGAATTGTCCCCGCCCCCGCCCCGGAGTATGATCCGGGCCGCTCCCTGCCAACGCGAATCAGGAGCCGTCATGCCATACAAGCTGATGGTGAACGGACAGGCGGCGACGGTCGATGCGCCGGCGGACATGCCGCTGCTCTGGGTCGTCCGCGACATCCTCAATCTGAAGGGCACGAAGTACGGCTGCGGCATGTCGGTCTGCGGGATGTGCACCGTGCACGTCGACGGCGAGGCGACGCGCTCCTGCGTCACTCCCGTGGCGAGCGTCGCGGGGAAGCGGATCACCACGATCGAAGGGCTCTCGCGCGACGGATCGCATCCGCTCCAGAAGGCGTGGATGGATCTCGACGTCGCGCAGTGCGGCTATTGCCAGGCCGGCCAGATCATGTCGGCCGCGGCCCTGCTCAAAAAGACGCCGAAGCCTACCGAGGCCCAGGTCGAGGAGGCGATGGACGGCAATCTCTGCCGCTGCGGGACCTACCTGCGCATCCGCGAGGCGATTCGCAAGGCCGCCTCGGGCAAGGCGTAGGGGGCCGCCATGGAAACCGCACGCATCGATCGTCGCGCCTTCCTTCAGGTCAGCGCGCTCGCGGGGGGCGGGATGCTGATCGGCCTCTCGTTCGAGCCGGGCGCGCATGCCCAGGCGCAGTCCGCTCCGGGCCGGCCCGCCTTGAACGCGTTCATCCGCATCGCGGCCGACGGGACGGTGACCATCCTGGCGAAGAATCCCGAGGTCGGGCAGTCGGTCAAGACCCTCCTGCCGATGCTCATCGCCGAAGAGCTCGACGTCGACTGGAAGGCGGTGCGGATCGAGCAGGCCGACCTCGACGAGGCGAAGTACGGGGATCAGTACGCTGGCGGCAGCCTGGCCGTGCCGGAGCAGTGGCTCCCGATGCGGCAGGTCGGCGCCGGGGCCAGGCAGATGCTCGTCGCGGCCGCGGCGCGGGAGTGGAAGGTGCCGGAATCGGAGTGCTCGACCGCCTCGGGCCGCGTGCATCATCGACCGACGAAGCGCGCCGTCGGCTACGGGGCGCTGGCGGCGAAGGCCGCCGCGCTCGCTCCGCCCGACGCCGGGACGCTGAAGCTGAAGGACCCGAAGGACTACGCGATCATCGGCAAGCCGATCCCCGGTGTCGACAACCTGGCCATCGTGACCGGCAAGCCTCTCTTCGGAATCGACGTCACCGTTCCGGGCATGCTCTGGGCCGTGTACGAGAAGTGCCCCGTCTACGGCGGCAGGGTCCGCACGGCCAATCTCGAGGCCATCAAGCGCATGCCGGGGGTGCGGGACGCCTTCGTCATCGAGGGGGGGACCGAGCTCGCCGGTCTCCTGGGCGGGGTCGCCGTGGTCGCCGACGGCTGGTGGGCGGCCCAGAGCGCCAGGGGGAAGCTCGAGGTGACCTGGGACGAGGGGCCGACGGCCGCGCAGGGGAGCGCGGGCTTCGCGAGCCGCGCCGCCGAGTTTTCCGCGCAGCCGCCCGCGCGTACGCTGCGCAGCGACGGCGATGTCGAGGCCTCGCTGAAGTCGGCGGCCAGGGTGGCGGAGGGGTCGTACTCGTATCCTTTCCTGGCGCACGCCTCGCCCGAGGTGATGAACTGCACGGCGCGCTTCGAGGGGGGCAAGCTGGAGATCTGGGCCCCGAGCCAGACGCCGCAGCGGGGCCTGGAGCTCGTCTCGAAGACGCTCGGCATGTCGCCGGGAGACATCACGATCCACCTCACGCGCATCGGCGGCTGCTTCGGCCGGCGCCTGAACAACGACTACATGGTCGAAGCCGCGGCCATCGCCCGGCGGGCGGGCGCGCCGGTCAAGCTGCTGTGGTCGCGGGAGGACGACATCCGGCACGACTTCTACCGCCCGGGTGGGTTTCATCACCTGAAGGGGGGAGTCGATGCCGCCGGCCGGCTCGTCGCCTGGCGCGACCATTTCATCAGCTTCGGCGAAGGGGAGACGTTCGTGCGCGGCGCGGGCATGTCGGAGAGGGACTTCCCGGCCCGCTTCGTGCCGAACTATGGGCTCTACGCCTCGGTCATGCCTCTGGGAGTGCCGACGGGGGCGCTGCGCGCGCCGGGGGACAATGCGGTGTGCTTCGTCGTGCAGTCCTTCATCGACGAGCTGGCGCATGCGGCGGGCAAGGACCCGATCCAGTTCCGCCTGGCGATGCTCGACGCTCCCGCCCTGCCGGCGCCGGAGGGCAAGAACCCCCTCGCGCGGTTCGACCCGAAGCGCATGCGCGCCGTCTACGAGCTGGCGGCGGCCAGGTCGGGATGGGGATCGCGCGCGCTGCCGAAGGGGACCGCCCTGGGCGTCGGCGGGCACTTCTGCCACTACGGCTACTGCGCCGTCGTGGCGGAGGTCCGCGTCGACGCGAACAAAGGCGTCAGAGTCGACAAGGTCTGGACGGCCACCGACGTCGGCCGCCCGATCATCAATCCAAGCGGCGCGGCCCAGCAGGTGCAGGGGTCCGTCATCGACGGCCTCGGTCACGTGATGGACCTCGAGATCACCTTCGAGCGCGGGCGTGCCGTGCAGAGCAACCTGCATGAGTACACCTCGCTGCGCATCTCGGAGGCGCCAACGGCGATCGAGACCCACTTCCTCCAGAGCGACAACCCGCCGACGGGTCTCGGCGAGCCGGCCCTCCCCCCGGTCCTGCCGGCGGTCGCCAACGCGATCTTCACGGCGACCGGCGCGCGGGTCCGCGACCTGCCGCTGTCGAAGCACGGATACTCGTGGGCCGCGAGAGCGTGAGACACAGCAAGGAGGGACGGTCATGACGTCGAAAGGAAGATCGAAAATCTTCACGCATCTCTGGTATGCGAAGGAGGCCGAGGAGGCGGCGACATTCTATGCCTCCATCTTTCCGGATTCGCGCGTCAACCGGGTCACGCCCCTCATGAGCGAGTCGCCGAGCGGACCGCCGGGCTCCGTGAAGGTCGTGGACTTCACGCTCCTCGGCCAGCGCTTCCAGGCCATCAGCGCGGGGCCGCATCACGAGTTCAACGACGCCATCTCGATGGTCGTGTTGTGCGACGACCAGGAGGAGCTCGACCGCTACTGGGACGCGCTGCTCCAAGGCGGAGGGAAGGAGCAGGCGTGCGGCTGGCTCATCGACCGCTTCGGCCTGAGGTGGCAGATCGTGCCCGCGATCCTCGACGAGATGATGGCCGACAAGAACCCGGCCCGGTCGAAGCGCGTCACGGACGCGCTCTTGAAGATGGTCAAGCTCGACATGGCCGCCCTCGAGAAGGCGTACCGGACCTGAGCGCCGGGCCGTGACCGCGGCGCTTCACTGAATGCTCGCTCTCGGCCCGGGCGTCGATACCGGGAGGCTGATAGGATCCCAGGCATGGACGACCCGCGCCCCAATCCCGACGACACTAGAGCGAAGCGGGAGAGCATCGAAGGACCTACCGTCGATGCTCCCGGGCGTAGTCTTTCCGCTGCTCGGCCGCCGCACTATTGAGCGAGGGAACCGGATTCGGGGCTCCTCTTGCACCAGGGCGATGTGACCGGTGGTGTGGCGGATACGGCCATGCCGAAAGCCGCGGCGAGTCTCGGACGGATTTTACCCGAGCGGACGGATGGACATGCCGGCCTGCACGCAGGCTCCGCCGGACGAGTCGGCCCTGGATTCGGCCGTAGACCCTTCGCCGTTGACGAGCACGCCGTCGAAGCGCACGGGGAGGCCCATCCCCAGGAAGAAATCGGGGTGGTCCTGGACGTGGAAGTGAAGGTGCGGTTCGGACGAGTGGCCGGAGGAACCGCAGCGTCCGATCGGCTGTCCCCTGCGCACGGCCTCCCCCTCGCGGACGACGATGCTGCCGGGGATCAGGTGGGCGGAAAAGCTGAACTCAGACGGGGCGTGCTGAATGACCACGAAGTTGCCTCGAAAGTCGCGGCCGAGAAAATCGGCGATGCAGTATCCGACGAAAGGCGCGTCACGCGCTCCGTCGGAGACTCGAGCCACCGTCCCATCGGCGGCGGCGAGAATAGGGGCGCCGTAGCAGTAATACTCGTCGAGGCGGGTTCCTCTCCCCGTGTGGCGCCGCCGTTCGCCGTCGGCGATCACGAAGTCATAGGCGTAGCGTTGCGTGAGGATGTGCCAGGAATGCGAGTTGCCGGGAGTCGTGCCGCCGTTGAGTGCCAGCCATTCCCCGCCGAAGGGGAGCGTGTAGCGGGCCTTCTGGAGATAGGTGTCGGGCGAAGGTAGCCGGCCGCGCAGCCGCAGCCAGACGCGGATCTGCCCGACGATCTGCCGCAGCTGCTGCGCGAGCTGGAAGGGGTTCAGCGCGGACAGCATCGTGGTTGAGAGGAACAGGAGCGACGACAACGTCGGGCCGGCTCTTCCGATCGGTCCCGATCCCGGCAGGTCCTGCAGGATCTTCGGCGTCTCCTTCCGCTCTCTGCGGGACAGGACGGTGGAGATGACGATGTAGAGGGCGAAATACAGAAGGAGAGCTCGCCAGCCGGAGATCCGGTAGCCGAACACCCCCCAGCTCACGAAGAAGATGAGGAAGTAGACAAGTAGGGTGAGACTGATTGCCTTGAGCATCGATCAGCTGGACCCGGACGCTTGCCGCGTATCCAGTGTCTCGGATTCCCGGATCTCGAGCAGATCCTGGAGCGCCTGCCCTGAGGGCAGCCTGCACTCCCGGTAGAACCGCCTCCAGTCGCCGGCGACCCATTCGGCGAACGCCCCCTGGGCGCACCGCGACTTCAGATCGGGGGCCCTCACGACCGCGTGGCTTCCATCCGCCGAGACCAGGCCCACGGCCCGGCCGCACACTCCGGTCGGGTCGGACGGCTCGCAGAATCGAACGTAGCCGTAGCTGTCCACGGACAGGAAGAAGGGGGTGCCGGCGCACGCGAAGCGGAAGCCGCTCGTGTTCTTCTCCATGCAGGGGTTGCCGTCCCAGACCCCCTTCCTGTACGCGATGGAGCGGAGCCCCGCCCACCGGTCGCGGAACCCGTATCCGTCGAAGTACTCGACCGGGGCGCGGGGGGTCGCGAAGGCGCGGTTGATCTCCCCGGCGTGCCGGCCGAGGCACGAGGCGATCGTCGCGTATTCCACGGGCGAGAACACCTCCGGCGACACGAACACCCGCCTCGAGGCCTTTTCGTGCGGGGCCAGCTGGCGCCACTGTTCGGCCGCGGGCAGCGTGCGCTCCATGGCGGAAAGATCGACGGTGTCCACCGGAGTGATATCGATCTCTTGCCAATCCCGCGACCCGGGGCCCGAGCCCACCACCAGGACGGTGCGGCTCGCCAAGGTATGCCCTGAGACCGACGCCCGACGGTACCGCTCGACCACCTCGATCCTTTTCCCGTCGCACTCGACGACGGCGATCTTATGGTCGTAGTTGCGGGCGCACCCTGCAACCAGGGCTGCGATCAGGAGTGCCGGCCAGGCGCGCACAGGTCTGTCCAAGGGTCCCCTCCGGAGCGTGTCCAGTGCGAAGGATATCGTGATCCCGGGCCGGGCGCCGATGCCGGGAGCCTGATAAGATTCCAGCCATGGACGACCCGCGCCCTGATCCCGACGACAAGGACGAGTTCGCCCGGATGATGGAGGAGGCGCTCGCCCCGAAGTCTCACCAGGAGGGGGAGACGGTCCAGGGGAGGATCGTCGCGATCGGGGCCGATGTGGCGTTCGTCGATGTCGGCGGCAAGGGGGAGGCGACCATCGACCTCGCGGAGCTGGTGGACCCGGACAGCGACGTCCAGGTGAAGGTGGGGGACACCGTCCAGGCGGTCGTCGTCTCGACGGTCGGCGGGCTGAAGCTGTCGCACAAGCTCGCCCGGGGCGCGGTCACGCGGCAGCGGCTGCACGATGCGTTCAGGGCCGGTCTCCCGGTGGAGGGGCACGTCGAGAAGGCGATCAAGGGGGGGTACGAGGTCCGGCTCGGCGGGCAGCGCGCCTTCTGTCCGATCTCGCAGATCGACACCCGGTTCACGGACGACCCGGCGGTCCACGTCGGGCAGGGCTACACGTTCCGGATCGTCGAATTCAAGGAAGACGGCAAGAACATCGTCGTCTCGCGGCGCGCCTTCCTGAAGGACGAGGAGAGCGAGAATGCGGAGGCGATCCGGCGGGCCCTCGTCCCCGGGGCGGACCTGACCGGGCGCGTGGCGTCGGTGATGGCGTACGGCGCGTTCGTCGACCTGGGCGGGGGGATCCAGGGCCTCCTGCACGTGTCGGAGATGGGCTGGTCGCGGGTGGGGAATCCGGCGGACGTGGTCCGGCCGGGGGACGCGATCACCGTCAGGGTCCTGCGCGTCGACGACAACGGCCGGAAGATCTCGCTCGGCCTCAAGCAGCTGCAGGCCGATCCCTGGTCGGCGGTGCCCGAGAAATACAAAATCAGCCAGACCTTGAAGGGGAAGGTCACCCGCATCGCCGACTTCGGCGCCTTCGTGGAGCTGGAGCCGGGGATCGAGGCGCTGGCCCACGTGTCCGCCTTCGCGCCGACGGGGAAGCGGGATGGATGGAAGGCGTCCGTACCGCCGGGGGCCACCGTCGCCGTCGAGATCCTGAGCATCGACCTGGAGAAGAAGAGGATCGGCGTCGCGGTGCTGGAGGCCGGGTCGACGAGGGCAGAAAGCGCGACAGGACCTGCGGTCGAATCGGCAGCCCCGCAGCCTCAGGCCCGCGTGGAGATCGTGGCCGGGGCCCGCCTCACGGGGAAGGTGGAGAGAATCGAGAACTACGGGGTCTTCGTGTTCCTGGCGCCCGGACGGACGGGGCTCATCCACGTTTCGGAGAGCGGGGTCGACAAGGGGGGGGACGTCCGGAAGGCGTTTCCGCTCGGGAGCGACGTCGAGGTGATGGTGCTCGAGGTCGACCCGGCGGGGCGG
>Ga0075421_100003518_pt1 | contig 18759 bp, 16 predicted proteins | sample SoiMetdeltSBSDD5_FD_75292 | JGI IMG/M metagenome (GOLD analysis project Ga0075421, IMG submission 75292) | Bulk soil microbial communities from a Populus tree surrounding site in Tennessee, USA - Soil MetaG P. deltoides SBSDD5 | ecosystem: Environmental > Terrestrial > Soil > Tree plantation... | reverse complement strand
TCTCAGAGCGCGGAACGTCCACTATCCGGTCCTTGGCGTGGTACATGAAGACCGTGCCGGCCGGCACGGTCTTCATGTACCACGCCAAGGACCGGATAGTGGACGTTCCGCGCTCTGAGATCAGTGGCCGCCGCGGCGGCATCCACAACTCGCTGACCCGACTCCTGCTCAAGCCGTCCCATCTCGTCGGCGGCTACGCGCAACTGTCGTTCGCCTTCAACTACCTCGGTCCCACTGGCAGCCAGCGCGACGAGATCACCGTCATCCGCCGCCGCTCACAGGAGGTGGAGTACTGATGCGCCCGATGGCCCAGCTCGCGATGGTGATGAACCTCGACAAGTGCATCGGCTGCCACACCTGCTCGGTGACGTGCAAGCAGGCTTGGACCAACCGCTCCGGCATGGAGTACGTGTGGTTCAACAACGTCGAGACCCGGCCGGGTCAGGGCTATCCGCGCACGTACGAGGATCAGGAGCGCTGGCACGGCGGCTGGGAGCTGAACCGTCGCGGCCGGCTCAAGCTCAAGGGCGGCGGCCGGGTCAAGAAGCTGCTCAGCATATTCTCCAACCCCAAACTGCCGTCGATCCGGGACTACTACGAACCCTGGACCTACGACTACGAGAACCTCACGACGGCACCGCTGCAGGAACACACGCCGGTGGCACAACCGCGTTCGCTGATCAGCGGTGATCCGATGAAGATCGAGTGGAGCGCCAACTGGGACGACGACCTCGGCGGTGGACCGGAGCTGGCGCCGGGCGATCCGGTGCTCCAGCAGGTGTCCGACAAGATCCGGCTCGACTTCGAGAACACGTTCATGTTCTACCTGCCGCGGATCTGCGAGCACTGCCTCAACCCGTCCTGCGTGGCGTCGTGCCCCTCCGGTGCGATGTACAAGCGCAGCGAGGACGGCATCGTGCTCGTCGACCAGGACCGCTGCCGGGGCTGGCGGATGTGCGTGTCGGGCTGTCCCTACAAGAAGGTCTACTTCAACCACAAGACCGGCAAGGCTGAGAAGTGCACCTTCTGCTACCCGCGGGTCGAGGTCGGGTTGCCGACGGTCTGCTCGGAGACCTGCGTCGGCCGGCTCCGCTACATCGGAGTCTTCCTCTACGACGCGGACCGCGTGCTCGAGGCGGCGTCCGTGACCGATCCGCAGGACCTGTACGAAGCCCAGCTCGACATCCTGCTGGACCCGGCGGATCCGTGGGTGCTCGAAGCGGCTGCCCATGAGGGCATCCCACGCGACTGGATGGACGCGGCCCGCCGCTCGCCGGTCTATCGGCTCGCGAAGACCTACCGGATCGCGCTGCCGCTGCATCCGGAGTTCCGCACGATGCCGATGGTCTGGTACGTCCCGCCGCTGTCGCCGGTCGTCGACGCGTTGCGCGACACCGGCCACGACGCCGAGGACGCCGACAATCTCTTCGGCGCGGTCGACGCCTTACGGATCCCGGTCGAGTACCTCGCCGGGCTGTTCACCGCCGGCGACACTGCGCCGGTCGACGCGGTCCTGAAGCGGTTGTCGGCGATGCGGGCGTACATGCGCGATCTCAACCTCGGCCGGGAGCCGCGACCGGAGCTCGCCGCGCGGGTCGGGATGACCGAGGAGCAGCTGTACGAGATGTACCGGCTGCTCGCGATCGCGAAGTACGAGGACCGCTACGTCATCCCGGCGTCGCACACGGAGCCGGTCGAGGGGCTCGAGGAGGCCAGTTGCTCACTGGACTACGACGGCGGTCCGGGGATGTACATCAGCGGCTCCGGTGGGCCGTTCGGCGAGGCCTCCGGCCGCCCGGCGCCGGTGAGCGTCGAGACCTTCCACGCCCTGCGAGACCGCCAGACGTCCGACACGGTCGCCGGCCCGGAGGACAAGGCGGCCCGGGTCAACCTGCTCAACTGGGACGGCAAGGGCACCCCACCCGGCCTCTTCCCACCCCGTGAGGAGGAGGCGGAGTGACCACCCTCCTTTGTGCAATCTCGGCGCGAGTGGGTGGACGGCATGAGCGTTGACGCCCGGGCGGCGCATCAGGTGGCGTCGCTGCTGCTGAGCTATCCGGATCAGGACCTCCTGGACCGGGCACCGCTGCTCCGACGGGCCGCGGAGCCGGCCGCCGCCGAGGTTCGTACCCCGCTGCTGCGCTTCCTCGACCACCTCGAGTCGAAACCCCTCGGCGAGCTCCAGCGCGACTACGTCGCGACCTTCGACATGAAGCGCCGACGCTGTCTGTACCTCACGTTCTGGACCCACGGCGACACGCGGGTACGCGGCCAGGCGCTGCTCGCCTTCAAGGAGCGCTATGCCGCCAGCGGAGCCCGGTTCGAGGCCGCCGAGCTGCCCGACCACCTGGCAGTCGTCTTGGAGTTCGCCGCCACGGTCGACCCGGACGCCGGTGTCGAGCTGCTGGTCGAGCATCGACCGGCGCTCACGCTGATCCGCGAGGCGCTGGCCGCCGCGAACTCGCCGTACTCCCACGTCATCGACGCCGTCGAGGCGACCCTGCCGGCCGCCGGAGGCGACGTACTCGATCGCGCCCGCCGGATCGCGCGTGACGGCCCCCCACGCGAGACGGTCGGCCTCGAGCCCTATCCGGTGCCGCCGTCGATGGAGTCGCTCGGGGGCCGGCGATGAGCACGCTGCTGTGGGCCGTCCTCCCGTACGTGACGATCGCGATCCTCGTGGTCGGCAGCATCTGGCGCTATCGGTACGACAAGTTCGGCTGGACGACCCGGTCGAGCCAGCTCTACGAGAGCCGACTGCTGCGCATCGGCAGCCCGCTGTTCCACTTCGGCATCCTCGTCGTCGTGATCGGCCACGTGATCGGTCTGGTGATCCCCGAGTCGTGGACGTCGGCCGCCGGACTGAGCGAAAACGCCTACCACGTCCAGGCGCTCACATTGGGTGGCATCGCGGGGGGCTGCACGCTCGTCGGCGTGGCGATCCTGATCTACCGGCGCCGCACCACCGGGCCGGTCTTCATGGCCACGACCAGGAACGACAAGACGATGTACGTCGTGCTGGTCGCCGCCATCGTCGTCGGCCTGGTCACCACGCTGCTCGGCGCCGGTGTCGTCGGTGACGAGCACAACTACCGCGAGACGGTGTCACCGTGGTTCCGCTCGATCTTCGTGCTCCAGCCGGACGTCGACGCGATGTCCGAGGCGCCGGTGTCGTTCCAGCTGCACACGCTGATCGGCATGCTGCTGTTCGCGATCTGGCCCTTCACCCGGCTGGTCCACGTCTTCAGCGCCCCGATCGGCTACCTCTTCCGGCCGTACATCGTCTATCGCAGCCGCGACACCGCCCTCGGCGCCCGCGCCTCCCGCCGCGGTTGGGAGCGGGTCGACCGGACCCGCTGACGACCGGTCTCGCGGGAGTACGGCCGATAGACCCGCCGCCCTGGGCGCAATGGCACTGCCGCCATCCGCACGCCGCACCAAAGGTGGGGATATGGGCGAAGGACCTAACCCCGTCGTCGTGGGCTACGACGGCTCGGCGGACAGTGAACGGGCCCTCACGTGGGCGGTCGCGGCGGCCAAGCAGCGACGGCGTCCGCTCCGGCTCGTGGCGGTGCTGGACTACGGCGCTCCGGAGTGGCTGCCGGACCGGGTCGAGGAGGCCCGCAGCCGGGCCGCGGAGGAGCTGTCGAACGTGGGTGACCAGCCCGGCGGGCTGACCCTCACGGTCCTGAAACCACGTCACGAGGAGGCGTCCCACGCCCTGCTTCGGCTGGCCGAGGACGCGCACCTGGTCGTGCTGGGCTCTCGTGGGCACAACGCCCTCGCCGGAATGCTCATCGGCTCGGTGAGCCAGCACCTCGGTCGCCATGCCCCCTGCCCGGTGGTCGTCGTCCGCGAACGGCATGACAGCCAGGCCCGCCGGATCGTCGTGGGCAGCGACTACTCCGAGGGGAGCGATCGGGCTCTGGAGTTCGCCTTCGACGCCGCCGAACGGACCGGGGCGCCGCTCACGGTCATCCACGGCTGGCAGCACAGCACGGCGGGACGGGCCGGCCTGTATCTGCCGATGTCGACCACGGTCGCCCAAGAGATCGACACCCGCCGGACCGAGCTGCGCGACTCGCTGGCCCGCTGGATCGAGAAGCATCCGGGCGTCGATGTCCAGTGGGAGGCGATCCCTTTGCACCCGACCCGGGTGCTGTCCGACGCCTCGGAACACGCCGCGCTGGTCGTCGTCGGATCTCGTGGCCATGGCGCCTTCATGGGGATGCTGCTGGGCTCGGTGAGCCTCGGCGTGCTGCACCACGCCCGTTGCCCGGTGGCGATAGCGCGCTAGACGCTCAGCGGTCGGTGACGGCCAGCCGGGCGGCGAACCCGACGAGCAGCGCGCCGAGCGAGCGCTGCAGCCACCGGCGTACGGCCGGCGCCCGGAGCACCAGGTCACGCGCGATCGTCGCGGCGTAGGCGTAGACCAGGAACACCGTGAAGGTCGCGAGCATGAAGACGGCGCCGAGGCCGATCAGCCGCGGGTCGAGCAGCGCCGGTGGCGTGTCGAGGAACTGCGGCAGGAACGCGAAGAAGAACACCGTCAGCTTCGGATTGAGCAGGTTCAGCAGGATCGCCCGACGCGCCACGCGGAGCATCGAGCCGGTCGCGTCGTCCTGGCTCTGCTCGTCGAGCTCGAGGACATCGCCGCGGCGCATCATCGAGATGCCCATGTAGACGAGGTAGGCGACGCCCGCCCAGCGCACCGTCTCGTCGACGACCGACCCGGCCTGCATGACGCCGGACAGCCCGAGCATCGCCGCCATCAGATGGGGCACGACGCCGAGGGTGCAGCCGATCGTGGCGAACATCCCGCGTCGCCAGCCGCCGCCGATGGCGCTGGCGATGGTGTAGACGACGCCGGTGCCGGGGATCGCCGCGACGACGAGTGAGGTCAGCAGGAACTCGATCGACATGTCGCGGAGCGTACTCCCCGGCGGGGACCTTCGGCCCGGGCCAACGATGCGACCGGCCTGGTCGCGCGACGGTGCATGACGACTAGCGTCAGGGGTACGGCCGCCCCTTGGAGGTTTGCGCATGCGCATCGTCGAAACCACACCACTGTCGGAGGAGACGTTGGAGCAGGTCCACGCGTACTGGCGGGCGGCGAACTACCTGTCGGTCGGCCAGATCTATCTCCTCGACAATCCGCTGCTCCGCGAACCGCTGCGGCCGGAACACATCAAGCCGCGACTGCTCGGGCACTGGGGCACGACTCCGGGCCTCAACTTCGTGTACGCGCATATCAACCGGTCGATCCGGGAGCGCGACCTCGACGTGATGTACGTCATCGGGCCCGGTCACGGTGGTCCGGCGATCGCCGCGAACACCTGGCTCGAGGGCAGTTACACCGACACCTACCCGGGCGTGACGCAGGACGAGGCGGGTCTCCGGCGGCTGTTCCGGCAGTTCTCGTTCCCCGGCGGGATCCCGAGCCATGTCGCGCCGGAGCTACCCGGATCGATCCACGAAGGCGGCGAGCTCGGCTACTCGCTCGCCCACGCCTACGGCGCTGCATTCGACAATCCGGATCTCGTCGTCGCGTGCGTGATCGGCGACGGTGAGGCCGAGACCGGACCGTTGGCCACGTCGTGGCACGCCAACAAGTTCGTCGACCCGGCTCGTGACGGCGCCGTCCTGCCGATCCTGCACCTCAACGGCTACAAGATCGCCAACCCCGCCGTGCTGGCCCGGATCGGCAACGCCGAGCTGACCCAGCTGCTCGAGGGCTACGGCTACGAGCCGTTCCTCGTCGAGGGGTCCGACCCGGAGCCGGCGCACCAGGTGATGGCCGGCACCCTCGACCAGGTGCTCGACCGGATCCGCGAGATCCAGGGCGCGGCCGGCTCCGGCGCCGAGGAGCAGCGGCCGCGGTGGCCGATGATCGTGCTGCGTACGCCGAAGGGCTGGACCGGCCCGGCCGAGGTCGACGGCCTCCCGGTCGAGGGGACGTGGCGGTCCCATCAGGTGCCGCTCGCTGGCACGCGTACCTCCAAGGAACACCGGACCCAGTTGCAGAGGTGGATGGAGAGCTATCGCGCCGACGAGCTCTTCGACTCCGACGGCCGGCCGGTCGAGGCGATCCGGTCGTGGGCGCCGAGCGGCCAGCGGCGGATGGGCGCCAACCCGCACGCCAACGGCGGCCTGCTCACCCGGGACCTGCGGCTGCCGAACTTCCGCGACTACGCCATGGCAGTCAAGGCGCCCGGGGCCGAGCTCACCGAACCCACCCGGGTGCTCGGCGAGTTCCTCCGCGACGTGATGCGCGGCAACGACGACAACTTCCGGCTCTTCGGTCCCGACGAGACCGAGTCCAACCGATTGGGAGCCGTCTACGAAGCGACGAGCAAGGCGTGGAACGCCGCGATCGAGCCGACCGACGAGCACCTGGCCCGCGACGGTCGGGTCCTCGAGGTGCTGAGTGAGCATCTGTGCCAGGGCTGGCTGGAGGGCTACCTGCTGACCGGGCGGCACGGGCTCTTCTCGTGCTACGAGGCGTTCGTCCACATCGTCGACTCGATGTTCAACCAGCACGCGAAGTGGCTGAAGGTGTCGCGTCAGCTGACCTGGCGGCGGCCGATCCCGTCGCTCAACTACCTGCTCACCTCGCACGTGTGGCGCCAGGATCACAACGGCTTCTCGCATCAGGATCCCGGCTTCGTCGACCACGTGGTCAACAAGAAGGCCGAGGTGATCCGGGTCTATCTGCCGCCCGACACCAACACGCTGCTGTCGGTCGCCGACCACTGCCTGCGCAGCCGCGACTACGTCAACGTCATCGTGGCCGGCAAACAGCCGCAGCCGAGCTGGCTCGACATCGACGAGGCGGTCCTGCACGCGACGCGAGGCGCCGGGATCTGGGAGTGGGCGGGCAACGACGAGGGCGAGCCCGACGTGGTGCTCGCTTGCGCCGGCGACGTTCCGACGCTCGAGGTGATGGCCGCGACCGATCTGCTCCGGCGCCGGCTGCCCGATCTCAAGGTACGTGTGGTCAACGTCGTCGACCTGATGCGGCTGCAGGACGAACGAGAGCATCCGCACGGTATGTCCGATCGCGAGTTCGACGCGCTGTTCACGACCGATCGGCCGGTCGTGTTCGCGTACCACGGCTATCCGTGGTTGATCCATCGGCTGACGTACCGGCGAGCGAACCATCGCAACTTCCACGTCCGGGGCTACATCGAGGAGGGCACGACCACGACGCCGTTCGACATGGTCGTGATGAACAACCTCGACCGCTTCCACCTGGTGATCGACGTGATCGACCGGGTGTCCGGTCTCGGCCAGCGGGCCGCGCAGCTGCGACAGGACATGGTCGACGCGCGGACCCGGCACTGGGCCCACGTACGCGAGTACGGCGAGGATCTGCCGGAGGTACGCGACTGGGTGTGGCCCGGCTGATGCGGGTGCTCGTCGTCAACGCCGGCTCGTCCAGCCTGCGGCTCCGGCTGCTCGCGGCCGAGGACGAGATCGCGGCCGACCACCACGTCGAGGACTGGGACGGTGACGCCGGCGCGGTCGCCGCCTGGGTCGAGGACCTGGACGGCATCGACGCCGTCGGTCACCGCGTCGTACACGGCGGCTCGACCCTGCGTACGGCCACGCGGGTAGACGACGCGACCGAGAAGCGGATCGAGTCCCTGACGTCACTGGCGCCGTTGCATCAGCCGCGGGCGCTGGCGGGGATCCGGATGGCTCGCGAGCTACTGCCCCCCGTGCCGTCGGTCGCCTGCTTCGACACGGCGTACCACTCGACGCTGCCTGACGCCGCCGCCACGTACGCCGTCCCCGCGAGGTGGCGCAGCCGTTGGGAGTTGCGTAGGTACGGCTTCCACGGCCTGTCGCACGCATACGCGGCCCGCCGGACGGCGGAGCTCCTCGCGCCGCGCCCGGCGGCTCGCGTCGTGACCTGCCACCTCGGCGCCGGAGCGTCGCTCGCCGCATCGAGTGAGGGGCGCTCGGTCGACACGACCATGGGCTACACGCCACTCGAGGGACTCGTCATGGCGACGCGCTCCGGCTCGGTCGACCCGGGCCTGCTGCTCTGGCTCGCCAGCGAGGGCGGCCTGTCGGTCGACGAGTTGTCCGACGGCCTCGAGCATCAGGCTGGACTTGCGGGTCTCAGCGGCGTCTCGTCCGGCGACATGCGTGAGGTGATGGCCGCGCGGGACCGCGGAGAGGCTGACGCCGGGCTGGCGTTCGACGTCTATGTCCATCGACTCGTCGGTGAGCTGGCCCGGATGGCCGGGTCGCTCGGCGGTCTGGACGCGGTGGCGTTCACGGGCGGCGTGGGCGAGCACGCGCCGGAGGTCCGGGCCGCGGTCGTCGAGCGGCTCGGCTTCCTCGGCGTCGCGATCGACTCCGACGCCAACGCGGAGGCTGACGGCGACCTCGACCTGAGCGCCGCAGACGCGTCCGTCGCGACGCTGGTCGTCACGGCCCGCGAAGACCTCGAGATCGCCCGCCAGGTACGAGCAGCGCTTGACGCATGACGCCGGCGTCGACCACCACCGTCCCGCAATCACGCCAACGCAATCGAGCCCGCGCCCCCGTCTGCGACGGGTGCGCGGGCTCGCTGCTGAGAAGCGCGCGGCTCAGCTCGGCTCAGGAGCGCCGAGCGAACGCCAGTATTCGTTGAGAGCGTTGTTGGTCTTCACGAACCAGATGATGCCGCCGACGATCGGCAGGAAGATCCAACAGCCGGTCACCGCGGTCACCGGCGGCTGCTGGCCGCGCCGCTCGTAGACCTTGCCGGTCTCGCTGGAGGTCAGGAACGGCATGATGATGCCGACGAAGATCGCGAGCACCAAGGCGATGCCGCCGCCGATGCCCTCACCCGTGTGGTTCTTCAGCTCCTCGTGGCGCTTGAAGTACCAGTACCAGCCGTAGATGCCGAGCGTGATGATGAAGAGCAGGATGCAGATGCCGGTCTTGCGGATCTCGCCGATAGCGCCCGGGCCGTACGGCTGCATCGCGCCGTACTGCTGCTGCTCATAACCCTGTTGCGGGTAGGGCTGCTGGCTGTATCCCTGCTGCTGTTGTTCGTAGCCAGGCTGCGGGCCGGGCTGCTGACCGTACCCACCGGGCTGTTGTTCGGAACCTTGCTGCGGGTACGGCTGCTGGCCGTACTCTCCAGGCTGTCCTTGCGGCTGCCCGGGCTGCTGCCCCTGACCCCCAGGGGGGTTCGGGGGGCCCTGCTCGGTCATGTCTCCTCCGAAGGTGAAATGGTACGTCGGGAATACCCTAGGGCAACCCGGGCCGCCGATGGGGTTCATCAGGCTGACGGGATGTGCGCGTCGCCCCCTGGGAGACTGGCGGCGTGCACGTCGCACTACAGGTGGTGTCCATCGCCGCCACCGTCGTCGCCTTCACAGCGCTCGCACGTCGGTTCGGTCTGTCCGCCCCGGTTCTGCTGCTCGTCGCGGGATTCGTCGCGTCGTACGTTCCCTTCATCGAGAACGTCCGGCTCACCCCGGAGCTCGTCCTCTTCGGGCTGCTGCCGCCGTTGCTGTACGCCGCGGCGCTCCGGACGTCGCTGATCGACTTCCGGCGCAACCGGCGTCCGATCGCCTTGCTGTCGGTCGGTCTCGTCGTGTTCACCATGGCCGGAGTCGGCTTGCTCGCCTGGTTGCTGCTGCCGATCGGATGGGCGGCCGCCTTCGCCCTCGGCGCTGTCGTCGCACCGCCGGATGCGGTCGCCGCGACCGCGATCGCGCGCAAGGTTGGCATGCCGCGTCGCGTCGTGACGATCCTCGAGGGGGAGAGCCTGGTCAACGACGCGACCGCACTCGTGGCGTTGCGGACGGCGATCGCGGCGATGGCGGGAACGGTCGCCGCCTGGGAGATCGCCCGCGAGTTCCTGCTCTCCGCGCTTGGCGGCGTCGCGATCGGCATCGTGGTCGCCCTCGTCGCCGGGACGGTACGGCGCCGCATCGAGGACGACCTCACCGATGTGGCGGTCTCGTTCCTCACACCGTGGTTGGCGTACCTGCCGGCCGAGGAGGTGCACGCGTCCGGCGTCTTGGCGGTCGTCGTGGCCGGCCTGATCCTGGGACACCGGGCGCCGATGATCCAGTCCGCGACCGCCCGGGTCATGGAGCGCACCAACTGGGCCACCATCCAGTTTCTGCTGGAGAACGCGGTCTTCTTCCTCATCGGCATGCAGGTACGCGAGGTGGTCGACGACCTGGCCGCCAGCAGCCTGCCGATGAGTCAGATCGTCCTGACGGCGGTGTTGGTCCTGCTGGCCGTCATCGTGCTGCGGATCGTCTGGGTGTTTCCGGCGACCTACCTGCCCCGGCTGATTCCGGCGATCCGCCGGGCCGACCCGAGCCCGCCGTGGCAGGTGACGACGCTCGTGGCGTGGGCCGGGATGCGCGGCGTCGTGACGTTGGCCGCGGTGTTCCTGCTGCCGGAGGACACGCCGCATCGCGAGGTCTTCGTCGCCGTGGCGTTCACGGTGACGGCGGGCACGCTGGTGATCCAGGGTCTCAGCCTGCCGTGGCTGGTCCGCGTGCTGCGGATCTCCGGCCCAGATCCGGCCGAGGACCATCTCCAGGCGGCCAGCGTCTACCAGCGGGCGGCGTCGGCCGGCCTACGGGCCCTGGATCGAGAGCTCACCGGCGACGAGCCGGAGGACGTGGTGGAGCGGCTGAGGGAGCGTAGCCTGGAACGCGCGAACGCCGTGTGGGAGCGCCTCGGCACCCAGGTCGAGACACCGAGCGTGGTCTACGCCCGGCTGCGATCCCGGATGCTCATCGCCGAGCGTGCGGAGGTGTTGCGCGTACGGCGGCTCGGCCTGGTCGACCAGACGGTCCTGAGCCAGGTGCTCGAGGCTCTCGACGTGGAGGAGACCGTCCTTGACAAGGCAGTGGAGGCCAGCTCGGAGGAGCGCGAGACCGACCTTCGGGCGCCGATGACGCACGCTGGGTGCGACGACCTGCGGAGCTACGAGCATCCGCCCCGCCCTCGTACTCCCGAGGGTTGCGAAGACTGCCTGCGGGACGGGACCTCGTGGGTGCATCTGCGGCTGTGCATGGCCTGCGGCAAGGTCGGCTGCTGCGACTCCTCACCGCAGCGGCACGCCTCTGCGCACTGGCGAAGTGAGGGCCATCCGGTGGTGCGAAGCTTCGAGACCGGTGAGGCCTGGCGCTGGTGCTATCAGCATCAGCTCATCGGCTGATCGAGCGGGCTCTCGATCCGAAGCGGCTCAACCCAGCTGGGCGGTGGACCACACCCTGCCGTCGTCGGTGACCAACTCCATCCCGACGACCTTGCCGGGTGGTGCGTGAGTGATCCAGGTGCTGCCGTCCGGCTCGTCGACGGTCCAGCGCCCGGTGTCAACCATGCGGCCGTCGTCGAGCAGGACACGGCAGTGGTAGGGGACGCCGACGGCCGGGTCCGAGACGCTCACGACGACGACGGGATCGCCCTCGATCGAGCTCACCGCCGCGGTGCCGACCACGTCGCCGTCCGAGGTGCGCAGCACGGCGCTGTCGCCGGCCAGCGGCGGGTTGCCCGGGTCGGAATCGCCCCAGACCGAGACGGCGATCGCGCCACCGAGCAGAGCGGCGAGCGCGGCAGCGGCGGCGGCCACGATCACCTGGGTTCGCCGACTCCGGCGCTGGGGCGTGGCGGCCTGCCCGGCGGCGCTCAGGGTGTCGATCGTGGTGAGCACGCGTTGGTCGAAGCCGACCGGCGGGGCGATCTGCGGTGCGGCCGGAAGGACGGCGTCGACGGCGACTGTGATGGCGTCGTAGGCCGACCGGCACTGCGCGCAGTCGATCAGGTGCCGGATCAGCTGGCTCCGGCGCGGCTCTCCGATGTCGCCCAGCGCCAGATCGACCAGCTCGTCGTCGGGATGGAGCGGATGCTCAGTCATGACGCTCCTCCTGCATGGCCTGGCGCAGCCGGCGCAATCCGCTGCGGATCCGGGTCTTGGCGGTGCCGAGCGGGATGCCCTCCCGCTGACTCACCTCGGCCGCCGTACAGCCGCCGATGACCGCCAGGACGACCGCCCTGGCCTGCTCCCTGGGGATCGCTGTCAGCCGATGCACCGCGTGGTCCCGCTCCAGCCGGCGCAGTGCCGCCTCGGCCGGGTCGGGCGCCGTCATCGTGTCATGGAGCAGCTGGTCGAGCTGCTCCTGGTCGGTCGGCGTGCTGCGGCGGCTCCGCACCGCGTCGATCGCCGCATTTCGGGTGATCGTCAGAATCCAGGTGACGACCGACCCGCGGCGTGAGTCGTAGGTCGTCGCCGCTCGCCAAGCTCGTACGAATGCCTCCTGTGCGACGTCTTCGGCCAGGCTGGAGTCGCGGGTCACCGCGAGCGCGAGACCGAACACCTGACCTTGGAAACGACGGACAAAAGCCGTCGCCGCCGGCGGGTCGTCGACCGCGAGGCCCGCGACCAGCGCGGCGTCGTCGGCCCGATCGGCGTAGGTGGACAGCTGCACGTCACCTGATACGGATCGCCGTGGGCCAGGGATTGCGTTCTGGCTGTCGGCAGTCCCCGGAGCGCCCTCGGCTTCCTTCGGTCGGCGTCGAGCTCCGCGGCGTCTACGTGGGTCTGCCATCGCCTCACCTGTCCGCCTCGGAGGCTACTACGCGCCGGCATCACCTCGGAGCGCGGACTGGGCGTACGAGATGCAGATCGGTCCCGACGGTCAGCCGGAATCCGACGCCGCGCGCGGCTTCGATGTTGAGAGGAAGTCCAGCCTGCCGGAGCTTGGCACGCAGCCGCTTGACCACCGACTGGACTGCCGCCGGACCGGTGAAGTAGGCGTCGTCCCAGGCGTCGTCGTGTAGTTGCTGGTAGGTCCACAGCCGGCCCGGGCTGCTACCGAGGCAGCCGAGCACCTTGAGCTCGTGCGGTGTCAGCTGCAGCGGCTGGTCGTGCCAGGTCGCCTCGTGCAGGGCGATGTTGAGCCGGAGGCCGTCGATGCGGACGACCCGCGCATTCCGCTCCCTCCGCTCGGTCGGCTGCGGCGCCGCTGCTACGGGTGCCGGCTGGAGGTTGCCGAGGAAGTTCTGGGCACTCTCGAGGTCGCGGGCCAGCACCATGACGCCGGCGCCGTCGAAGCGGCCGGCGAGACGAGCCCGCTCACGTGGCTCATCGGCGATGCAGATGACGACGGGAAGACTGATCTGAGTCGTAGGGTGGTCGCGAACGGCCGTGTCCATGTGAACCTCGCTGGGCGGTCTCGGCTATCGGCGGGCTGTTGCGAGGCGTGTCGCCCGAGCGACGCGACGCCGGCCCTAGCGTCGAACTCGCGAGGTGGTCGAGGGGGTCGGAACGGTCCCAGAGCGTGTCGAAGAGGAAGGTCAGGCTCTCGGCCAGCTCCGGGTTGCGGACGATGATCGCGATCAGGCCGCTCACGCCAGGGGCGATGAGCGGCATCATCACGGTGTGTGAGTCGAAGATGGCGAACTTCATGGGCAGATCGCCCGGGTAGAGCCGGGCTTGCTCGCCCTGGGCCGTCCAGGCGCCGAGGTTGTTGTCGATGGACGGCTCGGCGAGGACATTGCGGTCATATATGGCCCGAGCTCGGACGCCACGCTCGAGCGCGGCCAGCTCAGCTTCGTTGGACCCGCCGACCTGCAGCGGGCCACGCACGACGATGTCGATGGTCTGCATCGCCTCGGACTGGAGGCGGTCGAAACGCTCACCGATCAGAGCCGGAGTGCGGAGAATCTCGACGATCTCGCCGTCGGCGTCCTGATTCTGCTCGTAGAGCTCGGTCAGCTCCGGGAGGGCCAGTTTGACGTGGCGCTCGCGATCGGCGAGCTCGGCCCGATTGCGCTCGAGGAGTCCGTTGAGCGCGACGTGCGGCGGGGCGGCGTGGTAGCGGCTGCTGTAACCCGCTCCGGCGTCGATCAGTCCCTTGCTGACCAGCGACCGCAGGACGAGGTAGACACTGCTGCGTGACGTGCCGGCGAGGTCGGCGATGCTCGCGGCCGGCAGCGGCGACTGGTCGAGCAGGCAGAGGTAGACCTTCGCCTCGGTCTTCGTCAGGCCGAGCTGTTCCAGTGTCGCTTCGAGCGAAACGGCGTCGATCGTCACAGTTGTCCTCCAGATGCCGGACGACAGTCTTGCCGCGAATAGACCGATACGCAAGACGTTCTCCGATCATTGGACGACATCTGCCCCGGATGCCGATCAGTTGCCCGCGAAGTGCCCGAGCCGTGCCCCGTTTCCTGCCGACGTCTCGATGCGGGTGCGCCGCTGACGTACGTACTCTCGGCGGCTGGTCTCGTCGGCCTCTGGTGTGGCCATAGGGCCGACCTAGTCTGGGGCTGACGACACCGATCGCGGTGCGCCACGGTGCTCACGAGGAGACGACGTGGACGGTCCCGACACGGCCCAGGGGGCGAGCTCGCCGAAGCCGGACAAGCTCGATCGCAGTGTCATCGTGACCGGGCTGGTGGTCGTCTCGGGGCTGATCATGGTCATCCTCGACACGACGATCGTCAACGTCGCGCTGGACACGCTCAGCCGCGAGCTCGACGCGTCGCTCTCGACCGCGCAGTGGGTCGTGACCGGCTACCTGCTCGCCGTCGGCCTCGTCATCCCGCTGAGCGGCTGGGCGATGGACCACTTCGGCACCAAGAAGGTGTGGATCACCTCGCTCGTCCTGTTCACCGGCGGCTCGATCCTCTGCGCCGTCGCCTGGTCGATGGAGAGCCTGATCGCCTTCCGCATCGTGCAGGGGCTGGGCGGCGGCATGCTGCTTCCGGGCGGGCAGACGATCATCGCGCGGGCGGCGGGCCCGGACCGGATCGGCCGTGCCATGGCCCTGCTCGGCGTCCCGATGCTGCTCGGCCCGGTGTTCGGCCCGGTCCTCGGCGGTCTGCTCGTGGAGTACGCGAGCTGGCACTGGATCTTCCTGGTCAACCTGCCGGTCGGCGTACTGGCGGTGTCGCTCGCGCTCTGGAAGCTGCCGGACGGACGGGAGCCGGAGGCCGCCGGCCGCTTGGACACCCGCGGTCTCGTGCTCCTGTCAGGCGGGCTCGTGAGCCTGCTCTACGGCCTGTCCGAAGCGAGCTCGCGAGGCAGCTTCACCGGTTGGGGCGTCATCGGCTGGCTGCTGGCCGGGGTGGTGCTGGTCGGACTGTTCGTGCTGCACAGCCTGCAGCGCGGTCCGGCGGCGCTGATCGACGTGCGGCTGTTCAAGAACCGGCTGTTCGCCAGCGGAGCGGTGGCGGTCTTCCTGGTGGCGATCGCGCTGTTCGGCGGCCTGCTCATGCTGCCGCTCTACTATCAGTCGGTCCGTCTCGAGGGCCCGCTGGCCGCCGGTCTGCTCCTCGCCCCGCAAGGCCTCGGCGCGATGACGGCGATGCCGATCGCCGGCCGCATCACGGACCGGTTCGGCGCCGGCCGTGTCGTGCCGTTCGGCGTGATCCTGCTGCTGATCGGCACGCTGCCGTTCACCCAGGTGGGCACCGACACCTCGTACGTCTGGCTCACCGTTGCGCTCTACGTCCGCGGCCTCGGGCTCGGCGCCACCATCATGCCGACCATCGCGACGTCGTACTCGCGGCTGACCCGGGCGGCGATGTCGAGGGCGACGCCGACGATCTCGGCCATCCAGCAGCTCGGTGGCTCACTCGGTGGGGCGTTGCTGGTGTTCGTCTTCTCCCGGCAGCTCAGCAACGAGCTCGATGCCCAAGGGATGCCCTCCGACGGCGGCTCCGATCAGATCAGCTCGATACCGCCGGCACTCCACGACCGGCTCGCGCCGCTGCTCGCCGAGGCCTATCAGCACGCCTTCTGGACGGCGTTCATCCTCACCGCCCTGGTGATGATCCCCGCGCTGCTCTTCCCCCGGCGGCTGCACCGGCAACCGGCAACGGCGCAGACTCCGGCCGACGCCGGAGCAGGTACGCCCGGCGACTAGGACGAGCGCTTTCAGACGTCGACGATCGTGACGAGGTCGTCGACCCCTTTGAAATCCTTCGGATTGCGGGTGTAGAGCTGAGCGTTGTGAGCGTGAGCGGTGGCGGCGATCAGGATGTCCATCACGCGCGCTTGGGGTTGACGGCCTGTGCTGGCGACGGCAGCGGCGAGTTCGCCATAGCTTTCGGCGACTGCATCGTCGATAGGCAGCGGGTCGAACCGTCGCTGCAAGGCACTGAGCTTGCGCAGCCGCGTGGCGCGCACCCGGTCATCCCCGGCGATCAGAACTCCGAAGTGCAGTTCGGCCATCGTCGCCGCGCTGATCGCGAGTTCGCCGGGCAGCGGACTCACGTCACTCGACAGCACCACGCTGGTGTCGAGAATCGCCCTCATCGATCATTCCGCGGATCGCGGAGCTGCTGACCGATGCGGTCTCGATCACGAGACCAGTCCGGATCCTCCCCAGCGGCGAACACATCCGCGACCTCGTCGTACGAGCGCCAAGCCTTCGGCCTGATCGGTACCAAACGCGCACTCGGTCGGCCGGCGACCGAGATCGTGATCTCCTCACCGGCTTCGACCCGGCGCACCAGGTCGGAGGCACTCTGGCGCAGCTCTCGAAGGCCGACAGTGTCCATGCGGCCACGGTAGCACAAGTGCTACCGGAGAGGTCGATTCCTGCGGCGGGCGGGTCAGACCTCGGTACGGTCGTCGGTGCGGCGCCGGATCTTGCTGCCGAGCCAGACCAGCGGGTCGTACTTGCGGTCGATCACGCGCTCCTTCATCGGGATGATCGCGTTGTCGGTGATCTTGATGCCTTCGGGACACACCTCGGTGCAGCATTTGGTGATGTTGCACATGCCGAGGCCGGCGGCGTCCTGGGAGAGCCGGCGCCGGTCGTTGGTGTCGAGTGGGTGCATGTCGAGCTCGGCGTAGCGCAGGAAGAACCGCGGCCCGGCGAAGCCCGGCTTGTTCTCCTCGTGGTCGCGGATCACGTGGCAGGTGTTCTGGCACAAGAAGCACTCGATGCACTTGCGGAACTCCTGGCCGCGCTCGACGTCGGCCTGCAGCATCCGGCGCTTGCCGTCGGCGTCAGGTGGCGCCGGCGCGAAGGCGGGGAGATCGCGGGCCTTCTCGTAGTTGTACGACACGTCGGTGACCAGGTCGCGGACCACCGGGAACGTCCGCATCGGCGTGACCGTCAGGGTCTCGGCCGGGTCGTAGTCGGACAGCCGGGTCATGCACATCAGCGTCGGCCGGCCGTTGACCTCGGCCGAGCACGAACCGCACTTGCCGGCCTTGCAGTTCCACCGCACCGCGAGGTCGCCGGCCTGGGTGGCCTGCAGCCGGTGGATCGCGTCGAGGACGACCTCGCCCTCTTCGACCGCGACGGTGAAGTCCTGCAGCTCGCCGCCGTCGGCGTCGCCGCGCCACACTCGCATCGCCAGGTCGTAGCCCATGTGTGCTCGCTCTCCAATCAGCTTGTGAGGTCAGCTCAGCGTCTCGATGAGCTCGACGAGGTCGTCAGGCAACGGTGACAGCTGTTGACGCGAGAGCTCGACGCCGCCGTCGGCCCCGAGAGTGAGGACGAGGTTGACCTGCGCCCACTCGTCGGACGCGCCGGGATGGTCCTCGCGGGTATGGCCGCCGCGCGACTCGGTGCGCTCGAGCGCGGCCGTCGCGATGCACTCGCTGACGGTCAGCATGTTGTGGAGATCGAGCGCGAGGTGCCAGCCCGGGTTGTACTGCCGGTTGCCCTCGACCGACAGCTGCGGCAGCCGCTTGCGCATCTCGGCGAGCTTCGTCAGCGACTCGATGAGCTCTCCCTCGCGGCGGATGATGCCGACCAGGCTCTGCATGGTCTCCTGCAGGTCGCGCTGCACGGTGTACGGGTTCTCGTCACCCGACTCGGCGAACGGCGCCAGCGCCTCGTCGGCCGCGGCGCTGACCGACGCGTCGTCGACGTGCGGACGGTCGTCGCCGAGCCTGGCGGCGTAGTAGGCGGCTCCGTGGCCGCAGCGGCGTCCGAACACCAGCAGGTCCGACAGGGAGTTGCCGCCGAGGCGGTTGGAGCCGTGCATGCCTCCGGAGACCTCGCCCGCGGCGAACAGGCCCTCGACGATGGACATCCCGGTGTCCGGCTCGACCTCGACGCCGCCCATCACGTAGTGGCAGGTCGGGCCGATCTCCATCGCCTCCTGGGTGATGTCGACCCCGGCCAGCTCCTTGAACTGGTGGTACATCGACGGCAGCCGGCGCTTGATGTAGTCGGGCGTGCGGCGCGAGGCGATGTCGAGGTAGACGCCGCCGTGCTCGGTGCCGCGACCGGCCTTGATCTCGGAGTTGATCGCGCGGGCGACCTCGTCCCGCGGCAGCAGTTCGGGCGGCCGCCGGTTGTTCTTCTTGTCGTCGTACCAGCCGTCGGCCTCCGCGACGGTGTCGGCCGTCTCGGCCTTGAAGTACTCCGGGATGTAGTCGAACATGAACCGCTCGCCCTCGGAGTTCTTGAGGATGCCGCCGTCGCCGCGGACCGACTCGGTGACGAGCAGCCCGCGTACGGACAGCGGCCAGACCATCCCGGTCGGGTGGAACTGCACGAACTCCATGTTGATCAGGGACGCGCCGGCCCGCATCGCTAGGGCGTGACCGTCGCCGGTGTACTCCCACGAGTTGCTGGTGACCTGGTAGGACTTGCCGATGCCGCCGGTCGCGAGCACGACCGCCGGCGCCTCGAAGACCAGGAAGCGGCCGCTGTCCCTCCAGTAGGCGAACGCGCCGCTGATCCGGTCGCCGTCCTTGAGCAGCTCGGTGACGGTGCACTCCATGTAGACGTCGATGCCGAGGGCGACCGTGCGCTGCTG
>Ga0075421_100003516_pt1 | contig 18760 bp, 8 predicted proteins | sample SoiMetdeltSBSDD5_FD_75292 | JGI IMG/M metagenome (GOLD analysis project Ga0075421, IMG submission 75292) | Bulk soil microbial communities from a Populus tree surrounding site in Tennessee, USA - Soil MetaG P. deltoides SBSDD5 | ecosystem: Environmental > Terrestrial > Soil > Tree plantation... | reverse complement strand
AATAATATGACCTTCCACGCACATCACGCAGTGTCACCTTCGCGGACAACATAAGGAGCAGAGATGAATCCCCATCACATCTTCGTGCTACTCGCGGTCCTGGCGACTCTGCCGGGGTCGATGGCCCACGCCCAGTCAACCTACGGGAGTGTCGTCGGCACGCTCACCGACGCCAACAAGGCGGTCGTCCCCGACGCCCGGGTGACGCTCGTCGAGGTCCAGACCAACGTCACGCGGACGGCGACCTCGAAGGAGGACGGGACCTACGAATTCGTCAACCTGACGCAGGGCCGCTACCGCGTCGAGGCCGAAAAGGGCGGCTTCCAGAAGCTGACGACGCGGGATTTCGATCTCGCCGCGCGGCAGACGGTGCGGATCGACGGCGAGCTGCTCGCGGGCGGCGTCAGCGAGCAGGTCCAGGTCGCCGACGTCGCGCCGCTCGTCAACACCGAGACGCCGACGATCGTCGGGAGCAAGTCGAACCGCGAACTGCAGCAACTGCCCTTCACCTTCCGGACGACGAACACCTCGCCGATCCCGGCGATCGCCGTCCTGCCCGAGGTCCAGAAGGGCGCCGACGCCGAGTTCTCGCTCTCGGGGAGCCTGCCCTACCAGAACGAGGTCTCGGTCGACGGCATCCTGACGACCAACATCCGGCGCAACGGGATCGGCAGCGGGGGCTTCAACATCTTCCCGTCGATCGAGGGCATCCAGGAGATCCGCGTCAGCTCGATCAACAACAACGCCGAGTTCGCCCAGGTCGGCGACATCACGACGATCACCCGGCCCGGCACCAATGATTTCCACGGCGCCGCCTTCTGGAATTACAACGGCAACAGTCTCAACGCCAACCCGAACTACTTCCGCCCCGACCTGCTGCCCTCGCGCCGCGTCAACAACGACTTCGGGGGCCAGTTCTCGGGGCCGATCTTCAAGAACCGGACCTTCTTCTTCGGGACCTTCGAGCGGCTGAGCATCTACGGGACGAGCGCGGCGGTAGCGACCGTGCCCGAGGCAGCCTTCCGCGAGGGCAACTTTGCGAGCCTCGCGACGCCGGTTATCGACCCTGCGACCGGGGCCCCCTTCCCGGGTAACATCATCCCGGCGTCGCGCATCAACCCGGTGAGCAAAATCATCCTCGACAAGTACATCCCGGCGCCCAACGACGGGCTCCGCCTCTATCGCTCAGCCATCTCGGGCTCGGAGATCTCCAACCAGTTCGACATCCGCGTCGACCAGAACTTCAGCGAGCGGCACACGCTCTTCGGCCGCTTCAGTTTCAAGAACTACGACCGCGTCTCGCCGACCGCTTACCCGGCCTCGGGGCCGCGGACCGACTCCAACCCGACGCGCAACCTGGTCATCTCTGACAATTTTTCGCTCCGGGCGAATTTGATCAACGAAGCGCGCTTCGGCTTCACCACCTCCGACCTGCTCAACTCGACCGGCCTCCGGGGGCAGGACTTCGTCGCCGACACCGGGCTCCGGCTGCTCCAGCAGAATCTGCCCGACATCACCGGCTCGACCTACATCGCGATCACGGGCTACACCCGCTTCGGCGAGGCGAAGCAGGAGCCGCTGACGCAGCGGACGTTCCAGTTCGCCGACAACGTCACCTGGATCAGGGGCGGCCACACATTCAAGGGCGGTGTCGACGTCAAGCAGTTCAACTGGACGAGCCCGCTCAACTTCACCGGCGCGGACGACTTCGGCGTCTTCAACTTCAACAACAACCTGACGGGGCTGACCGGCAACCCCGTGGCCAACTTCCTGCTCGGCGTGCCGTCCTCGGCCGACCAGACGGCAACCGGGCCGGGGGTCGACGGCTCGGCCTGGCACTACGCCTTCTTCGTCCAGGACGAGTGGCGCGTGACCAACCGCCTGACGCTGAGCCTCGGCCTGCGCTATGAGCTCCACCCGGGCTTCATCGACAACGAGCTGAACATCACCAACTTCCTGCGCGAGACGCCCAACGGCGACGTGGTCGTGCCGAACGAGGAGTCGGTCCTGCTGGCCAAGCCCGCCTTCACCAGCGCCCTCGGGACGGCGCGCATCTTCACGGCCGAGGAGGTCGGCCTGCCCGAGTCGCTGCGCTTCACCGACAAGAACAATTTCGCGCCGCGGATTGGGGTCGCCTGGCGCCCGTTCGGCAACTCGGCGACGGTCATCCGCGCCGGCTACGGGATTTTCACGACGCGCATCCTCGGTGCGGTCTTCAACTCGCTCACCGGGATCCACACCTCGGACAACATCTCGTACAACAACTCTTACTCGGCCGCGACGCGCGCCTTCGGCTTCGTCTTCCCGAACACCTTTGCCGGGGACGCCAACGCGCCGGGCGGGGCGGTCGGCAGCCAGAACTTCTCGACGGCCAACGACCCGAACTATCGGGACCCGTACACACAGCAGTGGAGCCTGACGGTCGAGCGCGAGCTCACCCGCGACAACGCGCTGCGGGTGACCTACTCGGGGAATCACAGCGTCAAGCTGACCATGGCTCCCGACCTCAACCAGATTGAGCCGAACACGGTCGGCTTCGCCAACCTCAGCCGCTTCGCGCGCCCCTACCCCAACTGGTTCCGCGTCAACACGCGCGACAACGGCGGCGACGCCAACTACAACGACCTGACGGTCCAGTTGCAGGGGCGGCTCTCGCTCGGGCTCACTTATGTGGCGAGCTACAAATGGGCCAAGGGCATCTCGAACATCGAGGAGCGGGGCAACGGCTCGACGAGCTTCCAGACCGAGATCAACGGGCGGACCGACAACCGCTTCGACGCGCGCTACCTGCGCGGCCCGATCCTGGCGATCCCGAGTCACCGCTTCGTGACCAACTTCATCTTCGACCTGCCCTTCGGGCGCGGGCGGAAGATGGGCTCGGGCTGGGGCGGCGGGCTCGACGCCCTCCTCGGTGGGTGGGCGGTCTCGGGCATCTTCAACACGCAGACGGGGCAGCACCTGACGCCTTTCTACAGCAGCCACTGCGGGTCGGGGACCAACTGCTACGGCAACGAGAAGGCGGACCGGGTCGAGGGGCAGGACCCGAACGACGGGCCGCAGACCCTCGGGCAGTGGTTCAACACGGCGGCCTTCACCGACCGCGCGTTCTTCAACGCCGCGCGCCAGCCGATCTTCGCCGGGCGCTTCGGCAACGCCGGCTACGGGACGATTACGGGGCCGGGGCTCGTGACCTTCGACTTCGGGGCCTTCAAGGAATTCTCTTTCACCGAGCGGGCGAAGCTCCGCTTCCAGGCGCAGATCAAGAACCTGCCCAACCACCCGAACTGGGGCAACCCGAACGCCAACCTGACGAGCGGCGACTACGGGAGGATCACCTCGCTCTCGGCGATCAACACCGGGCTGCGCGAGGTGGTGCTCGGGGTGAGGCTGCTCTTCTGAAGCAATGGCCCACGGATGACACGGATCGGACGGATTGGCACGGATCAGATGAAAAGGTTACTCCTGGTGACGGCCACGTTGCTTCTGCTGCCCGGAGTCAGAGGCCAGGAGCCAGCCTCGGAGGGGCGCCCGGTGACGCCCGCCGGGTCGTTGCTTGTGGATTTGACGACGCGGCAGCCGGCGGTCGGCGCGCTCCCCGTGAACTTCGTCAGGAGCCCGGACGGGGGCTACCTCCTCGCCGTCAACAGCGGCTTCGGGCTGCAGTTCAGCGCCGCGACCAACCGCGCGCAGCAGTCGCTCGCGGTCATCGACCTCAAGCGCGAGCCGGCCCCCGCCGTCATCCAGAACGTCTACTTCCCGACGCCGCAGAGTGTCAATGTAGGTGTCACGTTCGCGTCGCGGCCCGACGCCGACGGGAGCTACCGGCTCTACGTCGCCGGCGGGTTCGAGAACAAAATCTGGGTCTTCCAGTTCCGGCCCGGCGCGCGGGCGCCGATCAGCCCGGGTTCGCCCGGCCCCGCGACGCAGGTCGAGGCCCCGTTCATCGACGTCAGCGCCCTGGCGACCGCCGCACCGTCGCCGAATTACAACGACGGCCGCGCGGCCGTCTACCCGACGGGGCTCGCGCTCAGCCCCGACGGCGACACGCTCTTCGTCGCCAATAACCTGGGCGACACGCTCGGGATCATCAGCAACCTGCGCGACGAGCGGCGGCTAAGCCGCGTCCCGCTCCGCGGCGACAATCAAGCCGCGTTCGTCTACCCCTACGGCGTAGTCGCGCTCCCGGCCGCCGACGGGCGCGCGGCGGCGAAGGTCTACGTCTCGTGCTGGAACGAAGCGGCGGTGGCGGTGGTCGACCCGCTCCGGCCGGAGCGGCCCGTGGCGCGGATCGCGGTCGAGCGCCACCCGACGGCCATGATCCTGAACCGGGCGCGGACGCGGCTCTACGTGGTCAACTCAAACGCCGACAGCGTCTCGGTGATCGACACCGCGGCCGACCGCGAGGTCGAGCGGATCAGCGTGCGGCTCTCCGAGCAATCGCCGATCGGCGCGAGCCCCGAGGGGCTGGCGCTGAGCGAGGATGAGGCAACGCTCTACGTCGCCAACGCGCACAGCAACGCCGTTGCGGTCGTGGCGCTCGCGCCCGAGCCGGGGGAGGCGCGGAGCAAGGTCAGGGGGTTCATCCCGACGGGGCAGTACCCGTCGGCCGTCGCGGTTGTCGGGAAGACGCTCCTCATCGGCAACGGCAAGGGGACGGGGTTCGCCAACTCGTCGGTCGTCGTGGACAATTCGGGGCGCGTGCCGAACGTGGCCAACGACCGCTTCCCGGCGGACCCGGACCGGCCGGAGCGCGGCGGGCAGTACAGCGTCGCGCTCGTCGCCGGCAACGTCAGCCTCGTCGCCGAGCCGGGGGAGGCCGAGCTCGCGCGCCAGACGCAGCAGGTTATGCGCAACAATGGGCTGCTCGGTCCCCGGCGAGCGCGACTCTTCCGCGGGGAGTCGCCGATCAAGCATGTCATCTACATCATCAAGGAGAACCGGACCTACGACCAGGTCTTCGGCGACCTCCCGCGTGCGGGCAACGGGCAGGCGGCGGACGGCGACCCGGCGCTCGCGATCTTTGGCGCGGGCGAGACGGCGCGCTCCCCTTCGGGAGCGATGCAGAACATCACGCCCAACCACCGGGCGCTGGCGCTGCGCTGCGGCCTGCTCGACCGCTTCTTCGTCAACGCCGAGGCGAGCCCCGACGGCCACAACTGGTCGACGGCCGCCTTCTCGAACGACTACGTCGACAAGGCCTACCGGTGGGAGTACTCGGGGCGCGGCCGGACCTACGATTACGAGGGCTTCAACCGCCTGCCGAGCTACGAGCCGCCCGGATCGCTCCCTCCAGTCTTTCAGCTGCCGGCGCGAGCCGAGGACGTGGCCGGGTACATGAAGCGGTTCGTGCCTTACCTCCAGGGCGCGCGCGACGTGGCCGAGCCGGAGACGCTCTACCTCTGGGACGCGGCGGCGCGCGCCGGGCTCACCTACCGCAACTACGGCGAGTTCGTCGGGACGGTCTCGGAGAACGACCTGGGGGCGATCAACGCGCGACGCCCGAAGAGCTACCCGGATGTCTCGCCGACGCTCACCGCCTTCCCGACCAAGAAGTCGCTCGAGGGGCACCACAGCGCGAGCTTCCGCAACTACGACCTGACGACGCCCGACGTCATGACGGTCAATTCGTACCGGGAGGCGAAGGCGGCGGGCGGGGGGCCGGACCCGGCGATCACGCGGGCGAGCGCGGAGGCGAGCCGGCGCGGCAACTCGCGCTTCGGCGAGTGGCTCGCGGAGTTCGAGGGTTACGTCGCCGATTTACAAGCGGGGCGGGGCGACCGACTGCCGAACTTCTCGATGCTCCGCTTCTCGAACGACCACACGGCGGGGCTCACGCCCGGGATGCCGACGCCGCAGTTCATGGTGGCCGACAACGACTACGCGGTCGGGCGGCTGGTCGAGGCCGTCTCGTCAAGCCCGTACTGGAAGGACACGGTGATCTTCATCCTCGAGGACGACGCCCAGGACGGCCCCGACCACGTCGACGCGCACCGCTCCGCGGCGCTCGTCATCAGCGCTTACAACCGCCCCGGCGCGCTCGTCCACGAGTTCCACAACACAGTCAGTCTGATCCGGACCATAGAGCTGCTCCTCGGGATGCAGCCGATGAATCAGCTCGACGCGACGGCCGCGCCGATCGACATCTTCCGCGACGAGGCGGACCTGCGGCCGTACCGGGCTGCGCTGCCCGAGGTCGCGCTCGACAATTTGCTCGTCGCGCCGGCGCGCGACCGGCGGACGGCCTATTGGATGCGGCGCACCGCCGAGCAGGATCTGGCCCACGCTGACATGGCCGATCCGCGCGTTCTCAACGAGATCATCTGGTTCTCGGTTCGCGGCGGGCACTCGCCGATGCCGCAGATCTCGCGGCTGCCGGCCTTCGACGCCATGCTCGCCGGGATTCGCGAAGACGAAGAAGAGGAAAGGGGGAGGAAGAAGACAGGTGAAGACTGAGAGCGCAGGATTGGCACGGGTCGGGCGGCGGCGGTTTCTCGCCGGGGCCGGCGCCTTCGTCGGGGCGAGCGTGGTCGCGCCGAGCTTCGACGCGGACCCCTTCACCCTCGGCGTGGCTTCGGGCGACCCGGCGCCGGACGGGGTAGTCATCTGGACGCGGCTCGCGCCCGACCCGCTCAACGGCGGGGGGATAGCGCCGCGGCCGGTCGAGGTCGGGTGGGAGGTGGCGAGTGATGAGCGGATGAAGAAGGTCATCAAGCGCGGCACGGCACGGGCGACGCCGGAGCTGGCGCATGCGGTCCACGTCGAGGTCGCCGGGCTCGAGCCGGCGCGCTGGTACTACTACCGCTTCCGCGCCGGCGCGGCCGAGAGCCCCGTCGGGCGGACGCGGACCGCGCCCGCCGCGAACGTCGGCGTCGAGCGCCTGAACTTCGCCTTCGCCTCGTGCCAGCACTACGAGCAGGGCTTCTACACCGCCTACCGCCACCTGGCCGCCGAGGACCTGGACCTGGTCGTCCACCTCGGGGACTACATTTACGAGGGCGGGCCGTGGCCGGGCCGGCCGCGCATCCACAACGGGCCAGAGGTGATGACGCTCGCCGACTACCGCAACCGCTACGCGCTCTACAAAGGCGACCCCGACCTGCAGCGCGCGCACGCGCTCTTCCCCTGGGTTGTGACCTGGGACGATCACGAGGTCGATAACAACTACGCCAACGAGGTCGCCGAGGACGGCGCGCCGCGCGAGGCGTTCCGGCGGCGCCGGGCGGACGCCTACCAGGCCTATTACGAGCATTTGCCGCTGCGCCGCTCGTCGCTCCCGCGGGGGCCGGGGATGCAGCTCTACCGGCGGGTGGGCTTCGGCGGGCTGGCCGAGTTCAATGTCCTCGACACGAGGCAGTACCGGACCGACCAGCCATGCGGCGACGGGACCAAGCCGCTCTGCCCTGAGGCGCTCGACCCCAAGGGGACGATCATGGGGGTGGAGCAGGAGCGCTGGCTGCTGGAGGGTCTCGGCCGGTCGCGGGCGCGCTGGAACGTCATCGCGCAGCAGGTCATGATCGCGCCCTTCGACGCCGCGGCAGGGCCGGAGCGCCGCTACAGTATGGATAAGTGGAGCGGCTATCCGGGCTCGCGCGACCGGCTGATCAACTTCCTGCGCGATCGGCGGCCGGCCAACCCGGTGGTCATCACCGGCGACATCCACTCGAACTGGGCGGCCGACCTCAAGGCCGACTTCGACCGGCCCGAGTCGGCGGCCGTCGGGACCGAGTTCGTCGGGACCTCGATCAGCTCGGGCGGGGACGGCGCCGACATGCGACCCGACGTCGAGCGGCAGCTGGCCGAGAATGCGCACATCAAATTCTTCAACGGCCAGCGCGGCTACGTGCGCTGCCGGCTGACGCCGCAGCGCTGGCAGACCGACTACCGCGTCGTCGCGGCGGTGACCACGCCCGGCGCGGCGGTCAGCACGCGCGCCACCTTCGTCGTCGAGGACGGCAAGCCGGGGGCCGAGCGGGGCTGAGTGGGATGGCCCGCGAATGACGCGGATTAAACGGATCGATACGGATATCTGGAGCATGGGAGACAAGTCGCCAAGGTTGGTGAGCGCCTGTCTGTTACTCCTTTTCTGGGGGGGCGCCGCCGCGCAAACGCCGGGCCCGAGCGGGACGGTTTTGGACGAGGCGGGGGCGCCGATCGCGGGCGCGCTGCTGACGTTGCAGAGCCCGCAGGGGGCGGTCCTGCGCGAGGGGGCGAGCGGGGCCGACGGGAGATTTACACTCAGCGGGGTGCCGGCCGGCTCTTACGTGCTCGAGGTCGCGGCCGGGGATTTTCAGCCGCGGCAGGTGAGCGTCATGGTAGCCCCGGGTGCCGTCACCGAGCTGCGCGTCGTGCTGAGCGCGGCCGGGCTGCGGGACGAGGTGACGGTCACGGCCGGCCGCGGGCTCGCGGCCGAGGTCGCGACGACGGCGCAGGTCGTGACCATCAAGGACGAGGACGATTTCCGCGCCCGGCCGCTCGTGACGCTCGGCAACGCGCTCGAGGGCAGCCCGGGCGTCATGGTTCAGCAGAGCACCGAGGCGCAGGTCTCGCCCTTCCTGCGCGGCCTGACCGGCTACCAGGTGCTCAACCTGATCGACGGCGTGCGCTTCAACAACTCGACCTTCCGCTCTGGCCCGAACCAGTACCTGGCCTTCATCGAGCCGAGTCAGGCAGCGCGCGTCGAAGCCATGCTCGGGCCGAGCGGGGCGCAGTACGGGAGCGACTCGCTCGGCGGCACGATCCAGGTGCTCACCCAGGCCCCGCAGTTCGGCCGCGGCCGGCTTGCCGTCCACGGCGACCTGCGCGCCTTTGCCGCGAGCGCCGACCTCGCCGGCGGCGGGGGCGCGCGCCTGATGCTCGCGGGCGAGCGGATCGCCTGGCTCGTCGGCGGGTCCTGGCGCCGCCACCAGGATCTGCGTGCCGGGGGGGGCGACGACTCGCGCCATGTCTTCCGGCGCTTCTTCGGCCTCGGCGGCGAGCAGATTCGCGACCTCACCGGGTCGCGGCTGCAGGACACCGGATTCGCGCAGTCGGGATGGCAGACCAAGCTCGCCGCCCGGGTCGGCGCCGACCAGAATCTGACGCTCTGGTACCAGGGCGGCGATCAGGCGCGCGTCCGGGGCTACAAGGATTTGTGGGGAGGGCTCGGGCGGCTGCAGTCGGAGTTTGAGCCGCAGGGGCTGCACTTCCTCTACGCGCGCTACGAGAAGCTGGGGCTCGGCCCGCTCGACTCGCTCGCCGGGACCTTCTCGCTCAACTCGCAGAGCGACGGCAGCCTCCGCCAGGGGCTGCGCGCGGTCGACACGATCACCACCGACGAGAGTTTGGTCAACGCCTTCGGCTACGCGGCGCAGGCGGCGACGCACATCGGCCGGCGCCAGGCCCTGGTCTTCGGCGGCGAGGTCTACGACGAGCGGATCGACGCGACCCGCTTTGAAGAGAGCCCGGTCACCGGGGCGCGGGTCGAGAAGCGGGCGCTCTACCCCGACGGGTCGCACTACACGACCTACGGCCTCTACGCGCAGCACGCGGCGGACCTGCTGCCCGGCCGGTTGCGCTCGGTCATCGTCGGCCGCTTCACGCGGATCAGCTTCCGCACCTTCGCCGACCGCAACCGCGACACGGCGGGGGCGAACCTCGGCGTCGTCGACGCCGCGCAGTCGTACCAGGATGTGACCTTCAACGCGAGCCTCTCCTGGCAGGCGAGCGGGTGGCTCGCATTTCATGTCCTCGTCGGGCGCGGCTTCCGCGCGCCGAACCTCAACGACCTCGGCGCGCTCGGGCTCAACGACCTGGGCTACGAGGTCCCGGCCGAGGCGGCGGCCGCAGCGGGCGGGTTGATCGGCGCGAGTGACGGCGAGGGTGTGCTCTCGACGGGCAGGGAAGTAGGCCGGCTCGAGGCCGAGCGCCTGTTCAATTACGAATTCGGGGCGACGCTGCGTGGGCGGCGTTTTTACGCGCGGGCGCAGATCTTCGACGCCGAGCTCCGGGACCCGATCGTGCGGCGGACGCTGCTCTTCCCGGCCGGCGAGGCGCCCGCCGAGCTCGCGGGCGTGGCCGTGACTCCGATCGCGCCGACCACGGCGCAGCGGGCACAGGGCGTCGTCAGCGTGGCGACCGGGCTCGACCCGCGGGCCGTCAAAGCCTTCGTCAACGACGGCCGGGCGCGCTACTACGGGGTCGAAGCGCTGGCGCGCTACGCCTTCACCCCGCGGTGGGAGGTCGAAGGTGCCTACAGCTTCCTGGTCGGCCGCGAGCTCGACCCGAACCGCTTCGTCCGGCGGCTGCCGCCGCAGCACGGGCTCGCGGCGCTGCGCTACCAGCCGGGGGGGCGGCTACCGTGGGTCGAGCTGAGCGGGCTCTTCGCGGGGGCGCAGGAGCGGCTCAGCGGGGGCGACCTGACCGACGAGCGGATCGGGGCAGCGCGCCGCCGGCGGGACATTACCGACTTCTTCCAGGGGTCGCTCGTGCGGCCGTTCCTCGCCGCCGACGGGACGTTCGCGCCGACCGGTGAGACGGTCGCCCAGATTCGCGACCGCGTCCTCCCGCTCGGCGCCGAGATCAACGGCGTCCGGGTCCTCAACGACGAGACGCGCGTCCCGCTCTACCTGAGCACGGCCGGCTACTTCGCGCTCAGCCTGCGCGGGGGCTTGAGGCTCGGCGAGCAGGTCAGCCTCAACTTCGCCGTCATGAATCTCCTCGACAAGAATTACCGCGTCCACGGCTCGGGCGTCGACGCGCCCGGCGTCAACGTCTTCGTCGGCCTGCGTTACTCATTTTGAATCCCGCATAGAACACGGATGGGACGGATATCACGGATCGGCGCGGATCAGATTTTTTGAAACGTCCGGGCCGGGCGACTCACTCACCCCGGCATGGAGACTCTATGGCAGGACCTGCGTTTCGGCGCCCGGGTGTTGGCCAGAAGCCCGGGCTTCACCGCCGTGGCGGTGCTCTCGCTGGCGCTCGGCATCGGGGCGAACGCTGCGATCTTCAGCCTGGTCGAGGCAGTCCTGCTGCGGCCGCTGCCCTTCCGCGAGCCCGAGCGGCTGGTCATGGTCTGGGAGGACGCCTCGCAGGTCGGGTTCCCGCGCAACACCCCGGCCCCCGCCAATTACGCCGACTGGAAGGCGCAGAATCAAGTCTTCGAGGGCATGGCGGCGATCAGATACCGGAGCTACAACCTGACGGGCGACGGGGAGCCGGAGAAGATCAACGCCCAGGCGGTGACGGCCGACTTCTTCCCGCTCCTAGGCATCAGCCCGGCGCCCGGGCGTAATTTCCTCCCGGAGGAGGATCGGCCCGGGGCGGGCAGGGTGGTGATCGTCGGCCACGGGCTGTGGCAGCAGCGCTTCGGCAGCGACCCGGGCGTCGTCGGCCAAGAGTTGCTGCTCGACGGGCAAAAATACACGATCGTCGGCGTCGCCCCGGCCGGATTTCAGTTCCTCGCCACCGACACCGCACTCTGGGTGCCGATCGCCTTCAGCCCACAAGATCTGGCCACCCGCACCTCACACAATCTGACGGTGCTCGCGCGCCTCAAGCCGGGGGTCACCCCGCAGCAGGCGCACGCGGATGTGGGCGCGATCACCGAGCGGATCGCGAGAGATTACCCGGACCAGGCGCGCGACCTCCGCGCCTTCGTCCTGCCGCTTCGCGAGCAACTGGCCGGTCAAGTCAGCCGCGCGCTCATCGTCCTGCTCGTCGCCGTCGGCTGCGTGCTCCTCATCGCCTGCGCCAACGTCGCCAACCTGCTGCTCGCGCATGCCGCCGCGCGCGGCAAAGAGATCGCCGTCCGCGCCGCGCTCGGCGCCGGCCGCGCGCGCATCGTCCGTCAGTTGCTGACCGAGAGCCTGTTGCTCGCGCTGGCGGGTGCCCTCTGCGGCCTGCTCCTGGCCGAAGCCAGCATGACGTTCCTCAAACAGCTCATTCCGGAAGGGATGACGGCCTTGACCGGGGTCAGGATTGATCTCCGGGTGCTCGGCTACACGGTGCTCGTCTCGCTCGGGGCAGGAATTGTCTTCGGGCTCGCCCCGGCCTTACAGGCGGCCAGACTGGATCTCAATGAAGCGCTCAAACAGGGCAGCGGGCGGGCCATCCTCGGCGGGCACCGCCGGCTGCGCGGCGCGCTGGTGGTCGCCGAAGTCGCCCTCGCCCTCGTGCTCCTCATCGGGGCGGGGCTCATGATCCGGACCATCGTCCGGCTCCAGGGGCTGGACCCGGGCTTCCGGCCGGAGAAGGTCATGACGTTGAAGACGGCCCTCTCACGCCAGAAGTACGGCGAGTTGCCGCGGCGGGCCGCCTTCTACCGTGAGGTCCTGGAGCGCGTCCGGGCGCTGCCCGGCGTGGCCGCCGCCGGCTACACGACCTCGGTGCCTTTGGTCTGGCGCGGCGGGACCAACGGCTTCACCGTCGAGGGGCAGCCGCGGGCCCCGGGGAGGGATGCCAACCACCGGCAGATCAGCCCCGACTATTTCCGGACCATGGGGATTCCGCTGCGCGCCGGGCGCATTTTCGACGAGCACGACGGGCCGAACGCGCTCCCGGTGGCGATGATCAACGAGACGATGGCCGGCAAGTTCTGGCCGGGCGGGGAGGCGCTGGGCAAGCGGTTCAAGCTGGGCGGCCCCGACGCGCCCTGGATGACCGTGGTCGGGATCGTCGGCGACGTCCGGCAGATGGGCCTGGACGTCCCGGTCAAGGCGGAGATGTACTTCCCCTATCAGCAGATCGACATGTTCTGGGCCGCGCCGACTTTTCTTGCGATCCGCTCGGCGGGTGACCCGGCCGATCTGGTGGCCGCCGTCCGGCGCGAGGTCCGGGCCGTGGACCCGGACCAGCCGATCTCCGACGTCCGGACGATGGAGGAGATTCTCGGCCGGGAGGTGGCGCCGCGGCGGTTGCAGATGACGCTGCTCGCCGGCTTCGCGGGCCTGGCGCTGCTGCTCGCCTCGCTCGGCATCTACGGCGTCATCTCCTACGCGGTCTCGCAGCGGACGCCGGAGATCGGCATCCGCATGGCTTTGGGCGCGCGGCCGCGCGACGTCCTCGGCATGGTCGTCGGCGGCGGGCTGCGGCTCGCCGCCCTCGGGGTCGGGATCGGGCTGGCGGCCGCCCTCGCCCTGACCCGCGTCATGGCCAGCCTGCTCTACGGGGTGAGCACCACCGACCCCCTGACCTTCGTCTCCATCCCGCTCCTGCTCCTCGCCGTCGCGCTCGCCGCCAGCTACCTCCCGGCGCGCCGGGCGCTCAGAGTTGACCCGGTCGCCGCCCTCCGAAGCGAGTGAAGAGGATCACGCGGAAGACGCGGAATCAACGGAAGCCGCGGAAAATATTTCCGTTTGTTCCCCTGATTCCGCGTCTTCCGCGTGATCTCCCCACAACCACATCTGGTGTTGACACCCCTCGAAAACTACAGTATGTTGTATGCCGTTTGCGGCGCGGGGGTGGGAGCCCCCTTCGGAGATCAACCAGCACAGGACGTGGAGCGCGGGGCGCCATGCGGCGTGAGGCCCCAGTGCGCCCGGGAGTAAGGAGAGAGGAATTGTGAGCACCCCGGAGATGAAACTGCCGGCCGAGGCGACCGCGCCCGCGGCGGAGGCGCCGACGATGATGCGGGTGCGCAAGCGCAACGGCGCGCTTGAGGCGGTCGACGTCAACAAGATCGTGCGGGCGGTCGGCCGCTGTTGCGGGGGCCTCGCGCATGTCGACGCGCTGCGGGTCGCGACCAAGACGATCGGCGGGCTCTACGAGGGGGCGACGACCAAGGAACTCGACCTGCTCTCGATCAACACGGCGGCCTCGCTCATCGCCGAGGAGCCGGAGTACGCGCGGCTGGCGGCGCGGCTGCTCGCGACCTTCATTGACAAGGAGGTCGCCAATCAGGAGATCCACTCCTTCTCGCAGTCGATCGCGGCGGGCCTCCGGGCGGGGCTCATCGCGCCGCGCGTCGCCGAGTTCGTCGCCGCGCACAGCCGCAAGCTCAACGCCGCGGTCGAGCCGGCGCGGACCGACCTCTTCGAGTACTTCGGCCTGCGCACGGTCTACGACCGCTATTTGCTCAAGGACCCGGCGAGCCGGCGGGTGACCGAGACGCCGCCGTACTTCTTCCTCCGCGTCGCCTGCGGCTTGGCGCAGTCGGTCGGCGAGGCGATCGACCTCTACCGCCTCTTCTCCTCGCTCGAGTACCTGCCGAGCACGCCGACGCTCTTCAACGCGGGCACGCGGCATGAGCAACTTTCCTCCTGCTTCCTCCTCGACTCGCCCGCCGACTCGCTCGAGGCGATCTACCGCAAGTACACCGACGTTGCCATGCTCTCGAAGTTCTCCGGGGGCATCGGCCTGGCTTATCACCGCGTCCGCGCTCACGGCTCGCTCATCCGCGGCACCAACGGCCACTCGAACGGGATCATCCCCTGGCTCAAGACGCTCGACGCTTCGGTGGCGGCAGTCAATCAGGGAGGAAAAAGGAAGGGGGCTTGCTGCGTCTACCTCGAGCCCTGGCACGCGGACGTCGAGGCTTTCCTGGAGCTGCGCGACAACACGGGCGACGAGGCGCGGCGGACGCACAACCTGAATCTCGCCAACTGGGTGCCGGACCTCTTCATGCAGCGCGTCGCTCGGGACGGGGAGTGGTCGCTCTTCGACCCGAAGGTCGTCCCGCACCTCCCCGACCTCTACGGGGCGGAGTTCGACCGGGCCTACGAGGAGGCCGAGGCGCAGGGGCTTGAGGCGCGCCGGGTCAAGGCGCGCGACCTCTACGCGCGGATGATGCGGACGCTCGCCCAGACAGGCAACGGCTGGATGACTTTCAAGGACGCGAGCAACGCCAAGTGTAACCAGACGGCGCGGCCCGGGGCGGTGGTCCACCTCTCGAACCTCTGCACCGAGATCATCGAGGCGACCTCCAACGAGGAGACCGCGGTCTGCAACCTGGGCTCGATCAATCTGGCGCGGCACGTCGTCGACGGCGCCTTCGACTTCGCGAAGCTCGCCGCCAACGTCCGGCTCGCGGTCCGGCAGCTCGACCGGGTGATCGACATCAACCTCTACCCGATCCCGGAGGCGGCGGCCTCCAACAATCGCTGGCGCCCGGTGGGGCTCGGGGTCATGGGGCTCCAGGACGTCTTCTTCAAACTGCGGCTGCCGTTTGACGCGCCCGAGGCGCTCGATCTCTCGACGCGGATTCAGGAGGAGATCTACTACACGGCGCTCGCGACCTCCTGCGACCTGGCGGCGGAGCGGGGGGCGCACCCGGCCTTCGCCGAGACGCGCGCCGCCCGCGGGGAGCTGCAGTTCGACCTCTGGGGCGCGGCGCCGGCCGAGGGTGGGCGGTGGGAGGCGCTGCGGTCGCGCGTCCGCGAGATGGGGCTGCGCAATTCGCTGCTCATCGCGATCGCGCCGACGGCGACGATCGCCTCGATCGCCGGGGTCTACGAGAGCGTCGAGCCGCAGGTCTCGAACCTCTTCAAGCGCGAGACGCTCTCGGGCGACTTCCTCCAGATCAACCGCTACCTGGTCGACGACCTCAAGGCGCTCGGCCTCTGGGGCGCGGAGATGAGGGCGCGGATCAAGCTCGCCGAGGGCTCGGTCCAGGAGCTCGCCGAGATCCCGGCCGAGGCGCGCGCCCTCTACCGCACGGCGTGGGAGGTGCCGATGCGCGCGCTCATCGACATGGCGGCCGCGCGCGGGGCATTCATCGACCAGAGCCAGTCGCTCAACCTCTTCGTCGAGAGCCCGACGATCGGCAAGCTCTCGTCGATGTACATGTACGCCTGGCAGCGGGGGCTCAAGACGACCTACTACCTGCGCTCGCGCCCGGCGACGCGGATCGCCAAGGCGACGGTCCCGGCGGCAAGTCAGGAGGCGGCGGCGGTCGCCTGCTCGCTCGAGAATCCCGAGGCGTGTGAGGCGTGCCAGTGAAGGAGATCTGAGATGATTCTCGACCCCGGGTTGAACCTCACCTTGCGGCCGATGAAGTACCCGGTCTTTTACGAGATGTACCGCGACGCGATCCGCAACACATGGACCGTCGAGGAGGTCGACTTCTCGACCGACCTGGTCGACCTGCGATCGCGCATGACGCCGGCCGAGCGCCACCTGGTCGGCCGGCTGGTCGCCTTCTTCGCGACGGGCGATTCGATCGTCGCCAACAACCTGGTGCTCAACCTCTACAAGCACGTCAACGCCCCGGAGGCGCGGCTCTTCCTCTCGCGCCAGCTCTACGAGGAAGCGCTGCACGTGCAGTTTTACCTGACGCTGCTCGACACCTACATTCCGGACCCGGGCGAGCGGGCGGCGGCCTTCGCGGCGATCGAGAACATTCCCTCGATCCGCGACAAGGCCGAGTTCTGCCTCCGCTGGATGGACTCGGTCCGCGGGCTCGACCGGATCAGCACGGCGGCCGAGGAGCGGGAGTTCCTGCTCAACCTGATCTGCTTCGCGGCCTGCATCGAGGGGCTCTTTTTCTTCGCGGCCTTCGCCTACGTCTACTTCCTCCGCTCGCGCGGGCTGCTCAACGGGCTGGCGGCGGGGACCAACTGGGTCTTCCGCGACGAGAGCATGCACATGAAGTTCGCCTTCGAGGTGCTCGCCACGGCGCGGCGCGAGCGGCCCGGGCTCTTCGACGCGGGGATGGAGCGGCAGGTCATCCGCATGGTCGAGGAGGCCGTCGATTGCGAGGCGGGCTTCGCCGAAGACCTGCTGAGCTATGGCGTGGCGGGCCTCTCGGTGGCCGACATGAAGCGGTACCTGGAGTTCACCGCCGACCAGCGCCTCGCCGCCCTCGGCATCCCGCCGCGCTTCGGCGCGAAGAACCCATTCGCGTTCATGGACCTCCAGGACGTGCAGGAGCTCTCGAACTTCTTCGAGCGCCGCGTCTCGGCCTACCAGATCGGGGTCACCGGGCAGGTTGTCTTCGACGAAGCCTTTTAAGAGCCCGGCAGTCTCACGCGGAACACTCGGAAGTTACGGAAGAGGCGGAAATACCCCTCAAGGTCTTTCCGCCTCTTCCGTTTATTCCGAGTGTTCCGCGTGATATCTTCTAGCTCGTGGAAGAGCGATTGCAGAAGATCATGGCAGCGGCGGGCATCGCCTCGCGGCGCAAGGCCGAGGAGATCATCGCCGCGGGCGAGGTCACGGTCAACGGGCGCGTCGTCACGGAGCTCGGCGCGAAGGCCGACCCAGAGCGCGACCACATCAAGGTCCACGGCAAGCTCCTCAACGCGCAGCTCGAGTCCCGCGAGAAGATCTACCTCCTGCTCAACAAGCCGGCCGGCTACCTGACGAGCACCGCCGACGACCGGGGCCGTCCGCTGGTTATGGATCTAATCGGCAAGTACCACGGGCGGGTGCATCCGGTGGGCCGGCTCGACTTCAACAGCGAGGGGCTGCTGCTGCTGACCAACGACGGCGACTTCACGCACTTGATCACCTCGACCAAGAAGGTCCCGAAGCGTTACGAGGTGAAGGTCAAGGGGCAGCCGGGCGAGGAGCAGTTGCGGCGGCTCCGGCGCGGCATGGTGATCGACGGGGTGAAGACGGCGCCGGCCCAGATTCGGGCGCTCGGCGAGAGCGCGACCAACGCCTGGTACGAGGTCACACTTTACGAAGGGCGCAACCAGCAGATCCGGAAAATGTTCGACGTCGTCGGCCACTCAGTGCTCAAGCTGCGGCGGGTCGGGATCGGCTTCCTCCGGGGCGAGCGGCTGCGGCCGGGCGAGTACCGGCTCCTCTCGGAGGCCGAGGTCAAGCGCTTCCGGAAAGGCGGCGAGAAATGATAAGCTTTGTGCTGGCTTGATGTTGCGGCTTGACAAGGGTGGGACGAACCTTTAGAGTCATGCTTTCTTAAAGCGCGGATTCTCAGCATGTCCCGTTGCCCGTTTCACTGGCGAAAGCGTTGCCACCCGCCATGATTCCATTCGCATGCGAGCCGGCGCGAGGGAGAGGATGGAGATTCTGTTAGCCGAGAGCCTCGGGTTCTGCATGGGCGTCAAGCGCGCCGTCGACCTGGCTTACCGGGCATTGGAGAAGTCCGGCGGGGAGCCGGTCGTGACGCTCGGCCCGCTGATCCACAACGCGCAGGAGATCGAGCGGCTCGCCGCCAACGGGATCGGGCTCGCCGACGAGGCGGCGCCGCCCGCTGGGGGCGTCGTCGTGATTCGCGCCCACGGGGTCGCGCCGGAGGTCTACGAAAGTCTCAAGGATCGGGGGCTGAAAGTTATGGACGGGACCTGCCCGTACGTCCATTACTCGCAGCGCAAGGCCATGGAGCTGCGCCGGGATGGCTACGAGGTGGTCATCGCGGGCGACCGCGACCACCCGGAGATCCGGGGCATCCTCGGCTACATCGAGGGGCAGGCGCACGTCGTCAAGACCGCCGGGGAGGCGCTCGCGCTGCCCCCGATGGGGCGGGCGGGGACGATCGCGCAGACGACGCTCAGCCCGGAGAAGTACCGGGAGATCATCGCGGCGGTCGGGCGTCGGGCGGGCGAGGTCAAGGTCTGCGAGACGATCTGCGACGCGACCGAGGAGAATCAGGCCGCAGTCCGCCGGCTGGCCGCCGAAGTCGACCTGCTCTTCGTCATCGGCGGGCGCCACAGTGCGAACAGTAACAAGCTGGTCGATGCGGCGCGCGCCCTCTGCCCGCGGGCGCGGCTCATCGAGACTCCCGAGGAAATCACGCCCGAGGAGGTGCGCGGCGTGCGGCGCGTCGGCGTCAGTGCCGGGGCCTCGACCCCGGACTGGATGATCCGGCGCGTCGTCG
>Ga0075421_100003514_pt1 | contig 18762 bp, 16 predicted proteins | sample SoiMetdeltSBSDD5_FD_75292 | JGI IMG/M metagenome (GOLD analysis project Ga0075421, IMG submission 75292) | Bulk soil microbial communities from a Populus tree surrounding site in Tennessee, USA - Soil MetaG P. deltoides SBSDD5 | ecosystem: Environmental > Terrestrial > Soil > Tree plantation... | reverse complement strand
CACCGCCAGCTTCAGTCTCGGCCAGCGCCCGGTGGTCTACGTGGACGGCGTCCGCGTGGACACTCGCGCCACCGAGTGGACAAGCCAGTTGAACGGTCTCGCCTGCTGCAACTTTGCCGGCGGAACGTCGACCGACCGGCTGAGCGACATGAGCCCCGAGGACATCGATCGTGTCGAGGTCCTCAAGGGTGCAGCGGCCGCGACGCTCTACGGTTCAGAAGCAACGAACGGCGTGATCCAGATCTTCACGAAACGCGGCAAGGGAGACAGCCGGCCGACGTGGTCGTTCGTGACCACGTTCGGTGCCGATCGGCTGCGCGAGAATCTTCCCACCAAGCTCTATCCCCTATTTACCGGACCCGATGGGACGCGCGCGCGAGACGCGAACGACCTCATCCAGAACGGATTCTATCAGAGCTACGACCTGAGCGTTCAGGGCGGAGGCAACCGGAGCAACTATTTCCTCTCCGGCAACTTCACCGAACAGGAAGGGTCCATCCAACCGAACGCCGCGAAGCGCGCGAGCCTCCGCACGAACCTGACGTTCGTGCCCACCGACAAGTGGACCGTCGAAGCGCGATCGATGTTCACGCGGAGTCTCATCAACGAGCAACAGGCGGGCAACAACTGGACGGCCCTCCTCGGCAACGCGATGAATGGGGACCCGCGCAAGGCGACTGCGAAGCGGCCCTTCGGTGAAGCATGGGTACCGGTCTCCGACATCGAAACGATGGAGACGACGGCCGACGCCAACCGCTGGACCGGCGGGCTTACCGCGAGCTACGCGATGCGACAGAACTTCACGCATCGTCTCACGTTCGGATTGGATGCCGTCAGCGAGGAGAAGGGGCGCTTCTTCCCCTTTGCCGGAGACTTCGGTGCCGCTGGAGTGACGTCCGGCCAGCGCAACCTCGGCTACCGAAACTATCGCACGTTCACGTTCGACTACCTCGGGCAGCTCAATTTCCGTCTCCCGGGGAACATCGGCTCGGACCTTTCGTTCGGCGGGCAAGGGTACTGGGAGAACGAGCGATTCAACATCGCCAACGGCGGTACCTTCCCAGGCCCCGGCGTAAGCACGGTCCGGTCTGGTGCCGTCACGACCGCCGACGAGGTGTACGCCGAAACGATCAACATCGGAATGCTCGCGCAGAACCGATTCTCGTTCGGCGAGAAGCTGTTCGTCACCGTCGGAGTGCGGGTCGATGGCAATAGCGCGTTCGGCGAGAACTACGGCTTCCAGACATACCCGAAGATGGATGCCGCGTGGATCGTGTCGGAGCATGGCGTGCTCCCCCAGTGGGTGAGCAGCCTCAAGCTCCGCGGCGCGATCGGGCAGGCCGGCAAAACGCCACGGGCGTTCGACAAGTTCCAGACCTTCACATCCCGCTCGGTGTATCAGGGCGTCCCCGGCGTCGTTCCGGACAACCCGGGTAACGACGAACTGAGTCCGGAAACCACGACCGAGATCGAAGCGGGCTTCGAGGTCGGCTTCTTCAGCGACCGCCTGGGGATCGACGCGTCGGTGTACCGTGCGACTACCGCCGACGCGATCGTCAACAAGTTCAACGCGCCGAGCGAGGGTTTCCAGACCGCGCGGCGCGTGAACATCGGTGAGATCCTCAACCGCGGTTGGGAAGCGAGCATCAACTACCTCGCCATGTCGCGGGGGCAATTCTCGTGGTCGACGAACCTGCGTCTCGATGGGAACGAGAACGAGGTCACGGACCTGGGCGGCGTTAGGCTGACGGGGAATACCGTTCGCCTCGGCTACCCGGTGCAGGGCGTGTGGGCGCGGAAGATGACGGGGTATAAGCTGGTCGACGGCAAGCCGACCTTCGAGCGTAGCGACACGGCCGTGTACTTCGGAGCGCCGCTCCCGACGTTCAACGCGGGCTGGGGGAATACGTTCCGATGGGGCGCGCTCCAGCTCTATTCGCTGTTCACGATGGAAGACGGCGCGGTGTTCTCGAATGGCGACCGCCCGTATCGCGTTCGTCAGGGTGGTGCGGATGAGTATCTGCAGTTCGTCGACCCGACCACGAACAAGGCGAACTTCTCCGGCGACTCGACACTCGCGAAGTGGACGTTGCTCGACGCCATTGATTCGCGTGACAACATCCGCCTCCGTGAGGTCTCGCTCACCTACCGCGTGCCCGAGCGTCTCTCCGCCGCCGCGCGACTTGGTCCGACGACGATCACGCTCGCAGGCCAGAACCTGATGTGGTGGGACGACTGCAACTGCGTCGATCCGAACATGAACTGGGCGGGCGGCGATCCGTTCACGATCAACAGCGGGTTCCTCGCCCAGCCATCGCCACGGCAATTCCGCTTCTCTGTTCGGACGCGCTTCTGATGCGTCGCCACCTTCATCACGAGGCCGGACGACTTATGACAATCGTTTTCAATCGGGCGCGGCCCGCGCGCCTGTTACGCTGGGGCGTGCTCGTCGCTTGCCTGGCCAGTGTACCCGCGTGCGACAACGCCCTCGACGTCGAGGACCCTCAGACCTTCAGCAACGAGGACCTCGACGACCCGGCGATCCAGAAAACCGTCGCCGACGGCGTCGAAGGACAGTTTCAGCAGGTTCTCGATGACGTCATCGTCTTCATGAGCCTCCTTGGAGACGAGATCGAAGACACTTCCACGTGGATCGATTGGGCGGACGTTTCGCTCGGTCGCGTTCGCGGCGACTGGGCTTCAGCGCCAGGCTTCGCGACCACGCAGGACGAACTGCTGCGAACGCGATTTTCTGCCATCGACGCCACCGAGCGGTTCGAGCGCGTGCTCGGAGCAGACGCGAACCGGAGCCCGCTCATGGCCCAGGTGAAGACCACCGAAGCCTGGGCCGATCTGATTCTCGGGATGGCCTACTGCGAGTCGCCGCTGGAGCCAGGTGGCGAGCGGCAGCCGGACACGGAACTGTACAAGCAGGCTGTCACGAAGTTCGGCACTGCGCTGACGGTCGCCCAGGCGGCGAACGCCACGGAATACATCAATTGGGGTCGAGCCGGCAGGGCACGCGCGAACTTGCTCGCGGGCAACTACGACGCTGCCCTTACGGACGCTCAGGCCGTTCCCGCGCAGTACGTTCGCTTGGCGAGGTATGCCGAAGGTGTGGCAACCACGTTCCCGGGCAACCAGCTTCACCAGAACCGCAACCGGTCTGGCGGACTGCGTCGCATCTGGTGGTCGATGGTCGACACGGCCAACAACAACGTGAACCCCACGCCAGTCCAATTCGTGAAGGACCCGTGGACACAGCAGAACGACTCGCGCATGCAGGTGCTCCATCCGCGCGGCCGTCTGGGCGTCAACAACAGCACGCTCCACTACAGCATCGAGAAGTACAAGGACCGCGCAGCCCCGATCGTGATCACCTCGAAGCGTGAGATGAACCTGATCGAGGCCGAGGTGCAGTGGCGCAAGAATAATTTCGACCTGGCGATCGAGGCCTTGAACCGAAATCGCACGACCGCTCCAGCAAACCTCCCGGCGTTTTCGAAGGCCGGCGCGTGGACGAGCCAGGAGGTGCAGGCCAGGCTCCTCTCGGAGCGATTCGCGGAACTGTTCGTCGAAGGGCATCGCATGACCGACCTCGATCGGTTCAACCTCACCGCGAGACAACTCGGGACCGGGCGAGCGACGAAGCTGCCGCTTTCGCGCACCGAGATCCTGAACAACGCAGCAATGAAGGAGGGTGAGGCGGCGTGTCCGCGCATCAGCTGACGCGAGACGCCGTGATTGCTCGGCGGAGATTCCTCCGTCACGTTGGATTGACCGCAGGAGGGCTGAGCGTGCTCGCGCAGGCTGGCGGCACGCTCGGCCTGTTGTCGGCGTGCGGGGGAGACGAAGGTCCCGTCACGCCGGGGAGTGACGCCGGTATCATCGAGGGCTTGATCGTCGACCGAGCTGGCACCATACAGCCATCGCTCGGCCAGGTCTTCCTGATGTATGGCAGCGGGCTTCAGACGGGTCGCTCGGTAGCTGTGGATCCTGCGGGTTTCTTCACCTTTCGCGATGTCGCCGCCGGGGACTGGCAACTCCGTTTTCACGCGCCGCGTCGCGCATCTGTACCGGAGGATTTGCCGCATCCGGTCCGCGTCACGGTCTCCGCGAAGTCCACCGTGAGCCTCAAGATCACCGTCGAGGTCCGCGAGCTCACCTACGACATGGTCGAGATCTATGCGGGCGACGACTTCTTTCAGGAGCAGCCGTTCGGCAGGGAGAACGGCGAGACGGTCGTTCGAGTCGGGACGCCGGTGTGCTGGTACAACGTCGGTGCGATGCCGCACACGGTCACCGGCGGACCGTGGACGGACTCGGGAGTCCTGCAACGAACCGGGTCCTTCCTCTGGGTCGCCGAGCGTCCAGGTGTCTACCCCTATCGTTGCCGCTTTCACTCGCCGCAGATGCAGGCCACGTTGCGGATATTGGGGTCAGGCTCGAATTAGCGTTTCATTGCGCCCCACGCGGGGCGCAATGAAACGCTAATTCGAGCCTGACCCCAATATCCCGGCGCGATCACGCGCGCTATGTTTGCGCCGCCTGACGCCGATCCCGGTACCAGCCACACCCACCCGAGGGCTGCACGATGACGGAACACCGGTGGCATCGATTCGCGGTGACCGCTGTTCTCGCCGCGTCCGCGTTCATCCTGCCTGGTGAAGACGCGCGCGCCCAGGCCCCGGCCGCAACCGGAGCGCCGATAAGCTACGCGAGAGCGGAGCAACTGCTCAACTGGAACACCACGCTCCTCGTGTCGGGTGACGAGGTCGCGCCGCAGTGGATGCCGGACGGCAACAGGTTCTGGTACCGCAACAAGACGGCCGCCGGCGCGCAGTTCGTGATGATCGACCCTGTGCGCAACACGCGCGCGCTCGTGTTCGACAACGCCCGACTCGCGGCCGCCATGTCGACCGCGCGTGACACGAGTTACGAGCCTAACAAGCTCCCATTCCGCACGTTCAAGTTCGGTAACGACGGCAAGAACGAGCGCGAGGTCGAGTTCACCGCCAACAAGAAACGCTTCGTCTGCGATGTCGGCGCCTACCGGTGCACCGTCAGCGACTCGCTCCCGAGCGAGGTGCCATTCGTGGTGTCGCCCGACAAGCGTATGGAGGCGTTCGTCTCGAAGCACAACGTCTGGGTCCGGCCGAAGGATGCCTGCTGGGTCCAGCCTGCGGAGAAGGGTGGCCGCGCCGCCGGCTGCGATTCGACGCAGCTCACCACGGACGGCGTCGATTACTGGTCGTACGGCGTGACGATGCCTCGTCCCAGTGATCTCGTTCGGCCGCAGCCCCGTCGCCCGCAGATCCGGTGGTCGCCGGACTCGAAGAAGCTCGCCGTGTATCGGTCCGATGAACGTGGCGTTGGGATGATGCCCTACATCTCGTTCACGCACCAACGCCCGAAGCTGTACCAGCAGCCGTACGCACTGCCGGGCGACACGCTCGTGCCGAAACCCGCGTTCCACATCATCGATGTGACGACGAAGGCGAACCTTGCGGTCTCGCTGTCACCCACGGCAAACCAGCTCTCCATCCAGGGCTCCGCACGTGACTCCGCGTGGAGCGAGGGTTCGGATCGCGTCTACGTCACGTACTTCACCCGAGGGGCCAAGAGCGCATATCTCGCGGAGGTCGACGCGCGGAACGGGGCGTCTCGCATCGTGGCGCGCGACACATCGAAGACGTTCGTCGAAATCGGCCCGTCGACCTCGGACCCGGTGAGCTGGTACGTCACCAAGGACGGGAAGGACATCTTCTGGTGGTCCGAGCGCGACGGCTGGGCGCACCTCTACCGACTCGACGGGTCGGTTGCAGCGCAGGTCGCCACCGTGGGCGATGGCGGATCGGCGCCGGCAGTCGTCGAGAAGGTGAAGAACCAGGTCACGTCGGGCGCGTGGGCAGTAGGGGCCATCCAGCACGTGGACGAGACCGCGAAGCAGGTGTACTTCACGGCGCGCGGGCGCGAGGACGGTCGGAACTGCTACTATGCCCATCTCTATCGCGTGAACTATGACGGGAGCGGACTCACGCTCATCACGCAGGAGGATGCGCACCACGACATCCGATTTTCGCCCAGCGGGAAGTACTTCATCGACACGTATTCGCGCGTCGAAAAGCCGCCGGTGACGGTGTTGCGTACGGTGCCCGACGGGCGCGTCGTGCGGAAGCTGGAGGAGGCGGACGTGTCTCGCCTCGCGGCCATCGGGTGGCGACCAGGCCAGGTCTTCACGGTGAAGGCGCGTGACGGGATCACGGACATTCACGGCGTGATGTACCTGCCGCCGAAGGTCGACTCCTCGAAGAAGTATCCGCTCATCGACCACATCTATCCCGGCCCGCAGGTCGGAAGCGTGGGGTCGTGGACCTTCAAGAACGGTGGCGAGGCGTTCTCCCTCGCGGAGCTCGGCTTCGTCGTGATCCAGCTCGACCACCTCGGTACGCCGTTCCGCTCGAAGGCGTTCCACGACAACTATTACGGCAACTTCGGCGACAACGGGCTGCCCGACCACATCACTGCGATCAAGCAGCTCGCGTCGCGGTATCCGTTCATCGACGCCGATCGCGTCGGTATCTTCGGTCACTCGGGCGGCGGCTTCGCGTCGACGGACGCCATCCTTCGCTACCCGGACTTCTTCAAGGTCGCGGTATCCGGCGCGGGGAACCACGACAACCGCTCATACAATATTTACTGGGCCGAGAAGTATCAGGGACTCATGAACCGCGACACCTTGCGGAAGACCGACAACTTCGAGGGCTCGGCGAACAAGACGCTGGCGAAGAACCTGAAGGGGCGCCTGCTGCTCATGCACGGCGACATGGACGACAACGTGCATCCGGCGAACACGATTCAGGTCGTCGACGAGCTGATCAAGGCGAACCGGACGTTCGACCTGATCATGGCGCCGAACCGTGCGCACGGCCTCAACGAACCGTACTTCATCCGGCGCCGCTGGGACTACTTCGTGCAATATTTGATGGGAGCGACGCCGCCCGACAACTACGAGATTACGCGCCCCGTCGACCCGGCTGCCCCGCCGGGGAGCGGGAACCCCGACGAGCCGGTGGGTATCACGCCGTAGCGTGCTGCCTCACCCGGGCTGGAGACAGAGATCGATGTTCGGCCGGAGCGCATTGACGTTAGGCATGGTGATTGCGTTCGCCGGTGGCTGCGCGTCGCGGGGCACGGGTGGCAGCGGCGACCCGGACGTGATCACCTATGATCAGATCGCGCGATCGAAGGCGTCGAACGTCTACGACCTGATCGCGACGATTCGCCCGCAGATGTTCACCGCGCACGGCGCCGCGACGACGCGGGGCGACCAGCCCTCGACCCCGGGACGGCAGGCGCTGCCGGTCGTGGTGTACGTGGATAACGCGCGCGTTGGCCCCATCACCGAACTGAAAGGCATGGGGACGACGGATCTGCGGGAGATCCGCTATCTGAGCCCGCGGGCTGCGACTGACCGCTGGGGAATCAACCACGCCGGTGGCGTCATACACGTCAGCACCGCCCAGGGACTGGGGCCCGATACGACGGCTCGTTAGGTTGGGCTGCCTTCAGACGAGGACCATGGCGTAGCCGAACGATCGCGGCGCGTGCTTCGTCGACGAGCGGTCGGTGTCCCGGCACTGGTGCGTCGTATCGGCGGAGGAACTGGTCGTACGACGCGCGTGCCTCGATGCGCTGGCCGCGGGCGTCGAGGATGCGAGCGCGCTCCAGGTAGGCGAACGCCGCGAGCAGCGCGTTCGCGTGCGATGCCTGCGGCGCGGGATAGAGCACAGCCTCGTGCCAGGTGAGGAGGTCCGCGGCCCCGCCCGTGTCACCGGCTGCAACAAGCCATCGCGCTGCCGTCAGTCGGTCGACCCCGGTCAGGTATGGGTGGTGGTTGTCGAGAAAAAAACGGTCGCCCTCCAGCGCCATGAGAATTGCCTGCGCCCGCTTGCGGTCGCCTGCGAGGTCGAGTTGCAGCGCGGTCAGCGAGCTGTCGAGCAACGAAACGTGCCTGGCGTTGATCGACCGCAATGCGGCAAGGGCTCGGGCCAACGCGGCCGTATCCCGCTGCGTCGCGGCGAGCAGTCCATCAAGCCACGTCAGCTCGGCGCGATCGTCCGGCGCCTCCTCCTCCGGCACCGGTCACCGCAACCGCCCTCGACGCCATCCCCTACTCGAGCACGGACGTATCGATGACCTGGAGCGTTCCATCGTTCAATGGAGAGGAATTTCGCATCGAACGATCGCTGGACGGGGGACAGAGCTGGAGTATCGCGGGGACGTCACGCGCGGGAGATCTGGCCTTCCGGGACTCGGGCCTAACGAGTGAGCGCCAGGTCTGCTACCGGGTGATCGCCTTCAACGCGGCTGGCGATGCGCCGCCGTCGAACATGGATTGCACGACTCCGCCCGCGGGCCCCACAGACCTGACCATCACCCCAGTGGATTCGCAGACCGTTCGACTGACCTGGACCGACAACTCGGCGGTCGAGGATGGCTACGAGGTGTGGGTTAACCTGGTCTTCGCGTACCCCTGTTTGCCGCCCGGATGCGACGGCGGGCAGTATGGCCCCGGATGGACCCTGTTCGCTACGCTTCCTCCCAACTCCACGGCTTTGGTTACCCCTTCCGACTGCACGGCCCTCAGCGGTTGGCCTTGCTCACTGTCTCAGATCGGTGCGGCCGTAGTGGCAATCAAGGATGGGGGGTCGAGCGGTGGGGTACCCCGGTAAATGTGTCGTCGACCGTCGCTCTCACAGTCGAGGATCGTGCGGGGCAGACGAACAGCACCGTGTAGACGGTCGCGGTCAAGTGAACCAGGCCACCGGGGCTGTCCGAGCGGCCCCACGTCCGCAATAGACACGACGTCGCGTTAGGCTGGCAGCACGACTACTACGTAGTGCGTACTACGTAGTCAGCTGATGGCTGATGGCTGATGGCTGATGGCTGATGGCTGTCGCGAAGCGGCTGCTACGCCATCGCAGCAAGTCGCTTTGCCGACCAGCGGGCCATCTCGTCGCACGCGTCGCAGTTCCCGCACTCCCAGTCCGACGCCACCTCCTCGCCGAAATACTCGAGGATGTAGCGCGTCCGACACTGCGCCGTCTGACAGAACGCGATGATGGAGCGGAGCTTTGCCTGGTCGCGCGCACGACGCTCCTCGTAGTCAATGAGGTCCGCGCTCAGATCGCACGCCACGAGGTTGTTGCGCATCCGCTCCCACCGGCCGCCGCGATGCTCACGGACCAGCCCGTGCCGCTTGAGCAGCACCATCACGATGCGCGCCTTGCGATGCGGCACGCCCGACTTCTTCGCGAGATCGTCGATGTGAACGGGCGTATTCACCGGGAACGACTCCAGCACAAGCGCAACTCGCGCCGCCTCCTCCACCTCCGGATACTTGCCCCCCAGGAAGTACGACTGAATGCGCCGGTCCTCCACGCGGTACAGGACCGTGCAGATCGCGGGCGAACCATCACGCCCGGCGCGTCCCGCTTCCTGATAGTACGACTCCACCGACCCGGGGAAGTGATAGTGCACGACGAATCTGAGGTCCTGCTTGTCGATGCCGAGTCCGAACGCGTTCGTCGCCACCATCGCCTTCAGCTCGCCCGCCATGAAGCGGTCCTGCGTCTCGCGCCGGTCGGCGGCCGGCATCTTCCCGTGATAGAGTCCCACGCGGTAGTTCTGGCGAAGCTCCTCAAACAAGCGCTCTGCCTCACGAATGGTCGCGAGGTACACCACGCCCGAGCCCTCGGTCTCGCGTAGAATGCGATCGAGCGCCTCGTCCTTCACGGCGTTGTTCACCGCGCGCACGACCTCGAAGCGCAGGTTCGGCCGGGCGAAGCCCGTGACGATCACGTACGGGTTGCGCATGCCGAGCTGCCGGATGATGTCGTCACGCACTTCCGCCGTCGCGGTCGCGGTCAGCGCGAGCACCGGTGGGCGACCGAGCCGTGTGGCAATCGATCCGAGCGTGAGAAAGTCCGGACGGAAGTCATGGCCCCACTGACTCACGCAATGGGCCTCGTCGACGACGAACAGGCTCACCTTGCGCGCGAGCAGTCGCTCGAAGAACTCGCGATCCTTGAATCGTTCCGGCGTCACGTAGAGCATCGAGCCCTCACCCTCCAGCAGCTGCCGATGTGTTTCGCGCGCTGCGGGTCCCGACAAGTGCGAATGCACCGCGAGCGCGTCGACGCCGACCGCGTTCAACTTGTCTTGCTGATCTTTCATCAGGGCGATCAGCGGACTGACCACGACGGTGAGCCCCGGGAACATCAGCGCGGGGAGCTGGTAGACCAGCGACTTCCCACTCCCGGTAGGCATCACGACGACGGCATCCCGACCGTCGAGGAGCGCCTGCATTGGCTCCCACTGACCAGGCTGAAACTCCACGTGTCCGAAGCGCTGCGTGAGAAGATCACGCGCGCGTCGCAGGGACACGTGCTGTTGTCCAGACTTCGGCATGCCGCGCACCGAGGCACATTCCGTTCCGCGCGCACGGGCGATGTTAACCCCGGGGGCATTCTCACGGAGCGCTCTCGACTGGCGTCGCGCTTGCATGGGGCATGTCTCCCGGCGCACGTCGTCCCACTCCGCTCCTCGAGAGACGCCGTGACGTCACCGGTCAACTCGGAGGGAGGGAGATGGCGGAGATCAAGGTCGAACCAAAGCGCGGTGGGCTGGGATGGCTGTGGGCGATCATCCTGATCATCCTGCTCGCAGTCGCCGCCTGGTACTTCTTCAGCAATACGGGCCCGGCACCGGCGACTCCGGCAGCTGATTCGGCGCGCACATCGCTGTTCCAGGTTCCGATGACCTCGCTCGTGGAGGATTCGAGCAATGGCTGACCGCAAAGCACGACGCGGACTCCGCGACGAAGCCGGTGTAGGTCCTAACCCGAGAGACGCGCGGCGTCTCGTCCCGCTTCGCGAGCTCGACGACTACAAGGTTGCCGAGGGCGAGCCAGACATCCGTGGCTGGACCGTGTACACCGCCACCGGGCGCGAAATCGGCGACATCGAAGAGTTGCTCGTCGATGTTGAGATGGGTGAAGTCGTCATGGTCGACATCGATCTCAAGCGCGACGATCGTCACACGCTTGCGCCGATCAAGGCGGCGTGGATCGACCGACCGAACCGGCGAGTCGTGCTCAACACCTCGATGTTCGACGTCGACGACGCCATCCCCGCGCTCCGTCCCCGCGGCGAGCCCATGGAAAGCGAGTCCGTTCGTCGGTTCAACGAGCGATACGAGCGCGCCTATGGAGCCGACGGCTGGGACCGGGATCGCGACATCACGATCCGGCACGCGAACGACGACTTCCGCATCTCTCGGTCGACGCCTCCGGCGCCGCCGTCCCCCGTCACCGAGCCGGTAGTGGATCGCTCGGTGGAGCGCCGGGTCGATCAGGTGATCGAACGCGACGCGGATCGCACGGCCCGCACCGTGGACCCGAGCCCCCCGGATACGCTGCAGCCCGAGCGACGCCGCTGGGTGCGCTACGGCCCGTCGCGCGAGAACGTCGTTGTCAATGAGCCGCTGGTTGGTGCCGACGATCGCGCAGACCTAACGCCCGCCGAGACGGAACGGCTCAGGCAGCAATCCGGCGACCTCACGCATGACGCGCGTGATACACTCGTCAATCGTCCCCCGTCCGAGGAGCGCCGCTAACCCGACCACGCCCACGCTCGGCGGCGCGATGGCGCGCTCTCCGGCCATACCCCATCCGCATCCCTGGCGACGCGCCGTGGTCCTGAGCGTCGTTGGGTTGCTCGTGGCCTTCGCGGTCGGAGCCGGGGTGGCGCTGTTGCTCCAGTCGTCAGGCGACTGGAGCGAAGGACTCGCGTGGGAGCGAGCCCTGCTGCTGGGCATCGACCAGTCGGCGCCGGGCGTCCTTGACTGGATCATGCTCTCCCTTCCGTGGCTTGGAACGAACCTCACGCTCGCGCCCATCATCGCGGTCGTCGCACTCTGGCTGTGGAGGAAGAAAGGCCGCGGCGACCTGGCGCTCGAGCTCGTGATCGTCGTTCTTGGAAGCCTGATCCTGAACGCGGTGCTGAAGGACGTGTTCAACCGACCTCGGCCCGACCTTTGGCCGCGTCGCGGTCAGTTTGCGTGGGCCGCGTATCCCAGCGGACACGCCATCATCGGAATCGCGGTCTATTTCAGCATCACCGCGATGCTCTTTCGTGAGTTACAGTGGCGCTGGCCGTTTGCCGTCGCGACCGCGTTGCTGGCGGTGAGCATTTATTCACGACTCTATCTCGGCGTACATTGGCCCACGGACGTGCTTGGTGGGTTGCTGCTGGGAGCGGTATGGCTCGCCTTTGTGCAGCTCGCGTTTCGGCCGTTCCATCGGGCCTCGCCGTCGGTTCGGGGGCGGGCGTCGCCCAATCCGGAAGCCCTCGGCCGGCGTTCATCGATCGAGGGCGTCGGGGCGTAGCTCGGGCTGGAGCCGCTCCGGGAACCAGCCAGATGAGTGGCCGGTAGATTCTATTCATCGACTGCCCGTAACGAGCTCCGACCATGATCATCAAGAAATCCGCGGGATTCCCGTCCTCCGAGATCACCCCGGAGAGCGCTTACTTCAACCGTCGCGACTTCCTCCGAGCCGCCGGCTTGTTGGGAGTCGCCGGCGCAGCGGCGTCGACAGCCGCTCTGGTTGGTCAACAGGCGCCGCAGCAGGGCGCTCAGGGCGAGCAGCTGAAAGACGAGCTGACGCCGTTCGAGGACGTCACCACATACAACAACTTCTACGAGTTCGGCACGGACAAATCCGATCCCGCGGAGAACGCCCAGAGGTTCAAGACGAAGCCGTGGAGCGTTCGCGTCGAGGGGCTCGTGAGCAAGCCCGCCACGTACGACCTCGAGGACTTCATCAAGCCGCACAAGCTCGAGGAGCGTGTGTATCGGCACCGGTGCGTCGAGGCCTGGTCGATGGTTATTCCGTGGCTCGGCTTTCCGATGGCTGACCTCATCAAGCGGGTGCAGCCACTCGGGTCGGCGAAGTACATCGAGTTCCAGACGCTCTTCGATCCGAAGCAGATGCCTGGTCAGCGGTCGCCGGTGCTGTCGTGGCCCTACGCCGAGGGACTACGCCTCGATGAGGCCATGCATCCACTCGCCATCTTCTCGGTGGGTCTCTATGGCAAGATGCTGCTGCCGCAGAACGGCGCGCCGCTGCGGACCGTGATCCCGTGGAAGTACGGCTTCAAAGGGACGAAGTCGATCGCGAAGATCAGGTTCACGGAGACGCAACCGAAGACCGCGTGGAACGAGGCCGCACCTAACGAGTACGGCTTCTACGCGAACGTCAACCCCGAGGTCGACCACCCGCGCTGGAGTCAGGCGCGTGAGCGGCGCATCGGCGAGTTCCGCCGCCGGCCGACGCTCATGCTGAACGGCTACGCCGATCAGGTCGCGCGGCTCTACCAGGGGATGGATCTCCGGAAGAACTACTGATGACGCCACCGCGCTGGCTGCGGCCGGTGGTGTTCGCCGCGAGCCTGGTGCCCGCGATCTGGGTCGTCGCCGCCATCGCGTCGGACTTCTTCAACGGAACGCGACTGCTCGGCTCGAATCCGATTAAGGAAGCGGAGCACTTCACCGGCCGGTGGGTGCTGCGCTTCCTGATGGTGACGCTCGCCGTGACGCCCATTCGCCAGACCTTCGGCTGGAACTGGCTCCAGCGCTACCGGCGGATGTTCGGCCTGTTCGCGTTCTTCTACGCAACGATTCACCTCCTCATCTACTTCCTGCTCGACCTGGAGCTCACCTGGAGCGAGCTGTGGGCCGACATCGTCAAGCGCCCGTACATCACGATCGGGATGACGGCGTTCGTGCTGCTCGTACCGCTCGCCGTGACCTCGACCGCGAAGATGGTGAAGCGTCTCGGTGGGAAACGCTGGGCGGCGTTACATCGAACGGTGTACGTGATCGTTGTGCTCGGCACCATCCACTTCTGGATGGCGGTGAAGCGCGATATCACGGAACCGGCGATCTACGCGCTCATCTTCGCGGGCCTGTTAGGCTATCGCGTTGTGCGCTGGCGTCGACGGCGAGTGCAACGGGCCGGCCACGAGCAGGCTGCTCTGCCGGCCTAGGCCGCGTCCCCCTGCGGCTGCGTCTGCGTCGAGTCGAGGGTAAACGCCGGGAACGTCCCACTCACCTTCGCCGCACCGCGTCGCATGAGCGCAGAGATCAGCACGTACGCCTCGTTCCAGGCGCTTCGCACTTCGGGCGTGAACGCTGGGCCGAGCTGGTCCTCGAGTGAGCCGATGAGCGCGGAGCCGACCTTCGCGTAGTGGTCATCGACGACCCCGTAGTCGGCGTGCCGAGCCCCGAGTTGCTTCAGCACGGGGACCAGCCGTTCCGGGACGTCGAGCCAGTGGACTACGAGGTCGAGCATGGTGGTGAGTTTTCGGATCTGTTCGTCGATGAGCGTCCGAGCGAACATCGGGCGAAGATCGGGGTCGATCTCGAAGAGACGGCGGTAAAATTTTGCGCCGAACTCTTCACTATGTGGAGCGAGCAGCTTCCAGCTCTCCACGACGAGTTTTCTGCGTTCCGGAGTCATTGATGCCTCTATATGAGTCAGGCGTAGCGCCGTTGGGGTCCGCGCTGCGCGACGACCGGTCGCGCGCTGACGGACCAAAAGCTCGATGAAGCGGCCAGCAACGAGCTGGTCGCGTTGTTCGAGTGTTCTCCAGTGTACGCGGCGCTATCACTCCGAAATCACCTGAATAAACAGTTGCAGCGAAATCGTTTGCGGGGTGTGGAGATCCCCGGCGGACACCGCGGCGACACGAGTGTCGCGGGTCGACTTCGTCGAACTGCCCGTCAAGCCGAGCTGAGCCGCCGCATACGGGGCGGCTCGAGTGCCTTCGAGTCACGGTCTCGGCGGCACTCGATCCGTCGTGCTCACTTCATTTGTGTATTCCCTATCTATGTAATTCGGCGACTTCGCGGATTTTGGCTCACCGGCTCGGTTTCGACCGGCGGACGTAGTCCGGAGGCGCGTTAGCTAGAGCCCGACTGTTGTCAGCCGAGTAATCAGGCCGCGACGATCAGCTCGGCCGCGTGGTCGAGAGCGACCGCGACGACTGGAGCCTCCTCCTCGTCGACGACAGCGTCGGCGACGGCGCGACGTACCGCCTCGAGCGAGGCGTAGGCTTCACCGATCCATTCTTCCATCCCATCCGGCGCGCGGACGGCCAGGTCACGCTGGAGACGTCCGATCTCCAGGGCGAGCGTGGCAACCGCTTGCGCGGGTTGGGTGCCGTTCTCGACACGTGAGCGCGCGTTTGCGAGCACGCGGGTCACCGTTTCGATTCGATCGGGTGCCGGCCGGAAGTGTGCGGGCACGACCGCACCCGTGCCGGGCACCGATGTGGTTGATACGGGGGCCGGTGCGACGAGCGGACGCGCCTCATCGTTGGCACCGACCACCGTTGTCGCGCCTAGGACGAGCGCGGCGATGGTACGGCTGCGGCGACGAGTCATACCGTTCGATTCCGACCCAGTCCACTGCATCAGATCTGTGTTGAGCGCTTTGTTCAGCGCGTCGAGGTAGACATGCGGTGCCATTGGTCCCTTCTCGGTTCAATCCGCTCGGTGGCGGCGTGGAGTCGTTCGTTCGGGATCGCTGGCGGCGTGTTGCCGATCGACTGGCAGTTTCTCGCGCCGCTTGACGGGGATAACGATAGGAATCGGTATCACCCGGGAATCAACGCGTCGCGCGCTTGATGCGATCTCTTGTAACTTGTTAATTCGCAATGATTTGGTGTGTCTTGCGCGGTCGCTGGCGTGGCCGGCAATCGTGCGTCGGGCGGCCCAGATCATTTTCTGGTGATAGCAAGGGCCGTCATTGAGGAGGCGTCAACGGGCGCGGAAACGGGCCATGCGAGGTTCTTGGTGCTTGACAAGCGCTGCGTGCTAATACGTATTAGCACCGTGGCGAAACAAACTGCGACTGCAGCCATCCGCGTCACCACGCACGATGTCGCCGCCCGGGCAGGGGTCTCCCAGCCGACGGTGTCTCTCGTCCTGTCCCGAAACCCCACCGCCCGCGTCGCACCCGACACGCGGGAACGGGTGCTCCGCGCCGCGGAGGAGCTCGGCTATCGGCCGAACGTCGTCGCCCGCAGCCTCGTGCGACGGCGGTCGTACGCGATCGGGCTCGTCGTCCCGGACCTCGACAACCAGTTCTTCGCGCACGTCGTGAGTGGCGCGCAGCGCGTTGCCGTGGAGGAGGGCTACGCGGTTCTGTTATGCGAGCAGCGCGGGACGAGCATCGATCGCCACCTCGATGCTCTCCGGGCCCGTCAGGTCGATGGCGTGATCCTCGACGCGGCGGGCGCCTCATCGATCCCCGAGGAGCTGCTCGATGGGATCAACGTGGTGCTCATCGACCAGCCGTCTCAGCGGTGGCCGGGCGTGGCGAGCGACGCGGAAGGCGCGGGACGACTCGCCGCAGAGCATCTCCTTCGTCTCGGCCACAGGCGGCTTGCCTTCATCGGCCCTTCCGCCGACGTGCACACCTTCCGCATGCGCGAGCGCGGATTCACGCGTGCGATCCGCGCGGCCGCTGTTCAGATCGAGAGCGAGCTCTTCCGGCGCGCGCCGGCGACGATCGGCGGCGGACATGCGGCGATGCGGGCGTTGCTCGCGCAGCCTTCGCGACCGTCCGCCGTGTTCTGCGCCAACGACCTGCTCGCGCTGGGCGCCTACAAGGCGTGCGCCCAGGCCGGCGTTTCCATCCCCGCCGACATCTCGCTGGTCGGCTGCGACGACATCGAGTTCTCGCAGCTCGTGACCCCCGAGCTCACTACCGTTTCGATCCCGGCCCGGGAGCTCGGGGCGCGCGCAGCGCGACTCCTCGTCCGAGCCCTGGCTGGAGAAGTGACTCCCCCGTCGCAGCAGGGGCGACCGCTGCCGGTCCGCCTCGTCGTTCGTGGCTCCACGGCGCGGCTACCCGACTCGGCGAGGTCGTCGCGGTGAACGCACTTCGCCACGCCGTGATCACCGGGACGGGCTCCTACGTTCCCCCGCACGTCGTCACCAATGCGGACCTCGCAGCGCGGCTGGGTGTCGAGATCGAGCCGTTCGTCTCGGAGACCCTGGGCATCCGCGAACGCCATGTGTGTGGCGACGACGAATCGACTGCGGACCTCGCGGAGCACGCCTCCCGTCGTGCCTTGTCCGATGCCGGCGTCGAACCGGAGGCGATCGACCTTCTGATCGTCGCCACCGACACGCCGGAGTTCATCTCGCCCGCAACGTCATCGGTCGTTCATGGTCGGTTGGGCACCACGCGCGCTGGCACGTTCGACATCAACGCCGGCTGTGCCGGCTACGTGACCGCGCTCGACGTCGCGTCGAAGTACATCCGTGCGGACGATCGATACGAGCGCGTGCTGGTCGTCGGCGCCTACGCGATGTCGAAGTACCTCGACTATGGCGACAAGAAGACCGCGACGATTTTCGCTGATGGAGCAGGCGCCACCGTCGTGGAGCGCTCGGAGGCGCCGGGGGTGCTCGCGTCGGAGCTCTATGCGGACGGGCGCCTCGCGTGCGGCATGGGCGTCTTCGCCGGCGGGACGGCCGAGCCGATCACCGAGGAGGTGCTGCGGGATGGCTACCGCAATCATCTGCGCTTCGTCGAGAAATATCCAAAAGAAGTGAACGAGGAGGGCTGGCCGCGCATCGCGCGCTCGGTCCTGTCGCGGATCGGGCGCGACGTACGGGACGTGAAGCTCTGGCTGTGGACCCAGGTGAACCTCTCCACCATTCGCATCGTCATGAGCGCGCTCGACGTGCCGATGACGCGCGCGCACACGGTGATGGGGAAGTGGGGCTACACGGGCGCGGCCTGCCTCCCGATGGCGCTCGATGACGCGGCCAGGACGGGCCGCCTTCGCGACGGCGACCTCGTGATGCTCACGGGCTCCGGCGCCGGACTCGCGATGGGGAGTGTCGCGTTGCAGTGGCGAAGCGGGAGCACAGGGCGGTGAGCGGTCGCATGAACGACACGATGCTCGCAACATTCCTCGAGCGTTGCGATCGATCGCCTGATGCGGTGGCGATGGACGAGCTTCGCGCCGGAGGTGCCGACGCCGACGCGTCAATGACGTGGGCCCAGTGGGGCGAGGCATCCCGCTCGTTCGCCGCGGCGCTCGTCGCCGACGATGTGCGCCCGGGTGACGTGGTGGCCGTCCTCGCCGGGAATCGCCTCGTCTGGCCTGTTGCCGACATTGGGATCCTGATGGCGGGCGCGGTGAGCGTCGGTATCTACCCGACGAGCGCGCCAAATCAGATCCGCGAGCTCCTCGCGGATTCGGGCGCCGTGGCGATCGTGGTGGACACGGCCGATCAGCTCCAGAAGGTGTCGTCGGTGGCGGCCGATCTGCCGCTGCTGCGCCGGATCGTCTGCGCTGACGCCGCTGGAACGAATGGTCGACATGAACAGTGGGCGCAGTACCTCGCCGCCGGGTCAGCCGCACTGACGCGATCGCCGAGTGTCGCGAACGAGGTGCGCTCGCGGACCGAGGCGGCGCAGCCGGGCGACACGGCGCTTCTCATCTACACGTCCGGGTCCACCGGAGAGCCGAAGGGCGCGTGCATTTCGCACCGCTATCTCACTGCGTCAGCGGCGTCGGTGCGCGATACCCTCGGGCTCACCGACGGCGACACGACGCTCTCCTTCCTCCCGTATTGCCACGCCGGCGAGCGAGTGTTCGGGTTGTATACGCGGAT
>Ga0075421_100003511_pt1 | contig 18778 bp, 15 predicted proteins | sample SoiMetdeltSBSDD5_FD_75292 | JGI IMG/M metagenome (GOLD analysis project Ga0075421, IMG submission 75292) | Bulk soil microbial communities from a Populus tree surrounding site in Tennessee, USA - Soil MetaG P. deltoides SBSDD5 | ecosystem: Environmental > Terrestrial > Soil > Tree plantation... | reverse complement strand
ACGCTGTACGACGGCAACGGCACGCCGCAATCGCTCGTCGTCACGGTGCCCGGCCCCGCGGCCGGTGTCCCCAGCAATCCAAGCGGTATCGTCTTCTCGGGCGGCGCCGATTTCGTCGTCACCAACGGTGTTCGTACCGGCCCCGCGCGTTTCATCTTCGCTACGCTCGAAGGCTCGATCTCGGGCTGGGCGCCGAACGTCGACGCAACCAATGCGCTGCTCGCCGTTCCGACTAAAGGTACTGCCGTCTACACGGGGCTCGCGCTCGGCGGCAACGGCACCACTCACCTGCTCTACGCGGCGAACTTCCTCACCGGGAGCGTCGACGTCTTCGACGGCACGTTCAAGGCCGTCGAAGTGCCCGGCGGCTTCCGCGACAGACACTTGCCGCGCGGGTTTGTGCCGTTCGGCATCCACACGATCGGCGGCGACGTCTACGTGACGTACGCGAAGCCTGATCCCGCGACGGGCCAGTCGGCGCACGGTCCCGGACTCGGCGTGGTCAACGTCTTCGATCCGGAGGGTCGCCTGCTGCGACGGGTCGAGACTCGCGGCGCATTGAATGCGCCATGGGGAGTGGCACTTGCGCCGGCGAGCTTCGGCAAGTTCGGTGGCGCGCTGCTGGTCGCCAATCTCGGCGACGGCACGATCAACGCGTTCGGGCCGCGCAGCGGCTCCTTCCTCGGCACGTTGCGCGACACGCGCGGCCGCCGCTTGCAGATGGATGGATTGTGGGGAATCGCGTTCGGTAACGGCGTCCTCGCACAGGAGAGCAATGCTCTGTTCTTCACGTCCGGCCCCAACCACGAGGTCGACGGCGCTTACGGAGTGATCACCGTCAGCGAGTAGAAGATCGAGCCTGTCCCGGTGCATGCGTGCCAAGGACGGCGCGCATGCTCTTTTTCAGCAGCCTTAGTCGCACTTCACGCCTTCGAGCACCGCCTCCGTCATCTTGCGCGCCTTCGCCCGCGCCTCTTCGATCGTGCCGCCGAGCGCGAGCGACACACCCATCCGGCGATGGCCACGTACCTCCGGCTTGCCGAACAGACGCAGCGCCGTATCCGGTTCCGTCAGCGCGCGCTCGACATTCTCGAAACGCACGTTGTTCGAATTGCCATCGACCAGCAACGCACATGACGCGGCCGGCCCGCGCTGGCGAATCACCGGAATCGGCAAGCCGAGGATCGCGCGCGCGTGCAGTGCGAACTCAGAGAGATCCTGCGAGATCAGCGTCACCAGGCCGGTGTCGTGCGGACGCGGCGAAACTTCGCTGAAGTAGATCGTATCGCCGGCCACGAACAGCTCGACGCCGAAGATGCCGTTGCCGCCGAGCTCGGTCGTAATCGCGTTCGCAATGCGCTGTGATTCGGCGAGAGCAGCCGCGCTCATCGGCTGCGGCTGCCACGATTCGCGGTAGTCGCCATCGATCTGCAAGTGTCCGATCGGCTCACAGTACGTCGTGCGGCCGCCGTGGCGCACGGTGAGCAGCGTGATCTCGTAGTCGAACTTGATGAAGCCTTCGACGATCACTCGCCCTTTGCCGGCGCGGCCGCCCTGCTGCGCATAGTTCCAGGCGTGCTCGACGTCGGTCTGCGTGCGCACCACGCTCTGCCCTTTGCCCGACGAGCTCATCACCGGCTTCACGACGCACGGCATACCGAGCTCGCCGATGGCGTCGCGATATTCGGCCATCGAGTCCGCGAACCGATACGGCGACGTCCTCAATCCCAACGTCTCGGCGGCGAGCCGGCGAATGCCTTCGCGATCCATCGTCAAGCGCGCGGCCCGCGCCGTCGGAATGACCGTGAAGCCCTTGCTCTCCAGCTCCAGCAGCGTCGGCGTCGCGATCGCTTCGATTTCCGGCACGATGAGGTGCGGCCGCTCGCGCTCGATCACCGCAGCGAGCGCCGTGCCGTCCAGCATGTTGATCACGTGCGAGCGGTGCGCCACGTGCATCGCCGGCGCATTCGGATAGCGATCGACTGCGATCACTTCGCAGCCGAAGCGTTGCAACTCGATCACCACTTCTTTGCCGAGCTCTCCCGAGCCCAGCAGCATCACGCGATTAGCCGAAGGCGCCAGCGGGGTTCCGATCGTTGTCATGGTTGTAAGCCTCGAACGCGAATGCGAGCGCACTGAGCACAGCGTAAATCGCGAGCGCGAGCGCAACGCTCGTCAGCGCCTGCGACCAAAGCAGATACGTAGCGAGCGCGATTGCCAGCGTGATGCCGAAGCGCAGCCATTCGAGTTTGCGTGCATACGCGCGACCTTCGAGCGCGGCACCCTGCACGAACAGCGAGAAGCACATCAGACCGAACATCACCAGGACGAAGGCCCGCGGCAGTGTCTTCTCCACCTGCAACATCCACAGCGACGCGAACGTCAGTACCCAGTACTGCACGAACGTGTACGTGCGCACATACCCGCTCGCCGGCGGATCGAACTTGGGATAGTTCGGATCGACCTTCTTGTGCGGATCCAGATCGGACGGATACCAGCCCGGCGGCTTGAACCAGATGCGCAGCTTGTCGCCCCAGTTGCGCGTGCGCCAGGCGAGCTTGGCGGTATCGGCCCAGAAATGCAGGTTCGCCCACAGCGGATTCCAGCTCTTCAGCCCCGTGGTGATGCCGTAAACGCACGGCACGTCCGCACGCTCGTCCTGGAACGTGCCGAACAGCCGGTCCCAGAGGATGAAGACGCCGCCGTAGTTCCTGTCGATGTACTCGGGATTGCGCGCGTGATGCACGCGATGATTGGACGGCGTGACGAAAATCCACTCGAGCGGCCCGAGCCGACGGATGTGCTCGGTGTGTACCCAGAACTGATAGATGAGATTCAGGCTGCCGACCGTGATCACCGCGGCAGCGGGAACGCCCGCGAGATACAGCGGAATGTAGAACACGAAGCCGACGTAGTCGGTGCCGGTCTGGCGCAGCGCCGTGCTCAGGTTGAACTCTTCGCTCTGATGATGAGCGATGTGCGACGCCCACATGATGCGCCACTCGTGGCCGAAGCGATGCTTCCAGTAGTAGCAGAAGTCGTAGGCGACGAACGCGGCGACCCACTGCCACGCAGAATCCATCGACCACTGCTGAACCCCGAGCCACTTGACCAGCGCGCCGAACACGATCGCCGAGAAGCCGAGCCGCAGCACGTCGACCAGCCGGCTGAGCGTGCCCAGCTGCAGGCTGTTCACAGTGTCTGCGAGCCGATAGGTCTGGCGCTTGACGAGCTTGCCGTACAGGAACTCGACCAGCATCGCCAGGATGAAGAATGGGATTGCGACTTCGATGTAGTTCATGAGGAGGCCGGCAGCGGGGTCGGAGGCAGTATACATCCGGCGGACACTGGTGCTTCGCGGGCGGCGGATGACATAGACTCACCGCCCGGGCTGCGGGCCGGAGCTGCAATTTGTCGCGCAAGATCTATCTCGGAACGCTCGCCGGACTGCTGGCAGCGCTGTGGGTGCCGCTCGCGTTCCATCCGTTCGACCGCTCCGACTGGTGGCTGGAGAACCTGCTGCTGTTCGCTGGCGTCGCCTTGCTGGTCGCCACGCATCGCGTCTTCCCGCTCTCCAAGATCTCCTACACCACGCTGTTCGTGTTCCTCTGCCTGCACACGATCGGCGCGCACTACACGTACGCCGAGGTTCCGTACGATGAGGCGTGGCGCAGCCTCACCGGTCACTCGTTGAACGAGGCGCTGGGCTGGGAGCGCAACAACTTCGACCGGGTCGTGCACTTCGGTTACGGGCTGCTGCTCGCTTACCCGATCCGCGAAGTGTTCCTGCGCATCGTCAGCGTCCGCGGCTTCTGGGGCTATTTCCTGCCGCTGGATCTGACCCTGTCGACCTCGGCGCTCTATGAGCTCATCGAATGGGGCGCCGCCCTGGTCGTCGGCGGCGATCTCGGGCAAGCGTATCTCGGGACGCAAGGCGACGAGTGGGACGCGCACAAAGACATGGCGCTGGCGGCGCTCGGCGCTCTCATTTCGATGAGCATCACTGCCTGCATCAACATCTACCTGCAACGCGACTTCGCGCACGAATGGGTCGACAGCCTGCGCATTCACGGCCGCGAGCCGCTCGGCGAGGTGGCCATCAAACAAATGCTCCAACAGAAAGGATCCGCATGAAGCTTCGATCGCTCGCTGCACTGCTGCTGTTCGGCACGGCTGCTGCACTCGCCGCTCAAGACGAAGAAAAGAAGAACGCGTGGGATGTGTCGGCGCCGCCGGGCGAGCGCCGCGACGTCCCGATCGACACGCGCTCCGGCACTTGGATGAGCGTGGACGTGAGTCCGGACGGCAAGCGGATCGCGTTCGACATGCTGGGCGACATCTACGATTTGCCGATCGAAGGCGGCGAAGCCCGCTCGCTCGCGTCGGGCATGGCTTGGGACATGCAGCCGCGCTATTCGCCCGATGGCAAGTCGATCGCATTCACGTCGGATCGCGGCGGCGGCGACAACTTGTGGATCATGGACGCGAATGGCGGCAGCGCGCGCCAGATCACCAAGGAAACCTTCCGCCTGCTGAACAGTCCGGTGTGGCATCCGAACGGCCGCTACGTCGCGGGCCGCAAGCACTTCACGACGCGTCGCTCGCTCGGCACCGGCGAGATCTGGCTGTACAGCCTGGACGGCGGCGACGGCGTGCTCCTGGTGAAGCGTTCGAGCGACGAATTCCAGAAGGAGCTCGGCGAGCCGGCGTTCTCGCACGACGGGAAATACCTTTACTACAGCCAGAACATCACGCCGGGCCCCGTCTTCGAATATGCACAGGACGCGAACAAGGCTGTCTTCGCCATCCGCCGCTATGAAGTCGCCACCGGCGCAACCGACGATGCCGTGAACGCGCCGGGCGGCGCGATGCGGCCGACGCCGTCGCCCGACGGCCGCTGGCTCGCGTACATACATCGCGTGCGCACGCCGAATGCGTTCGAGAGCGCGCTGTTCGTGAAGGATCTGGTGTCGGGTCAGGAGCGCTCGCTCTACCTGGACCTCGATCGCGACATGCAGGAAACGTGGGCGGTCCATGGCCTGTATCCGAACATGGACTGGACGCCGGACAGCAAGAGCATCGTGTTCTGGGCTGGCGGCGGCATCAAGCGCATCGACGTCGCTGCAGGCGCCGTGCGTGATATTCCGTTCCACGTGAAAGACACGCGCATGACACTCGTGCCGCCGCGTCTCGACATCGCTGTCGCGCCGGACGAAGTGCAATCGCGTATGGCCCGCTTCGCGAGCGTTGCTCCGGACGGCAAGCAGGTCGTGTTCGAATCGTTCGGACGCTTGTGGCTGAAGAACGTAGCTGCTGGCGCACCGCGCCGCCTCACTCGTGACGAGGCCGCCGCGTTCGAGTTGTTCCCGTCCTGGTCGCGCGACGGCAAACGCATCGTGTTCGTGCGCTGGACAGACGCGGGCCTCGGCGAAGTGCACGTTGTGAGCGCCGGGGGCGGCAGCTCGCGCGCCGTATCCCGGCAACCGGGCCACTACTTGCATCCCCGCTTCAGTCCGGACGGCAAATCGATCGTCGTCGAGCGCACGGCCAGCGACCGGCTGACCTCGCCGCTGTGGTCGAACGATCCCGGCATCTATCGGCTGCCTGTCGACGGCGGTGCCGCCGTGCGTCTGACCGACGAGGGCCGCGATCCGCATTTCGTCGGCAACGACGGCCGCATCTTCTTCACTGCCGACAAACCGCCGAAGGAAAGCGAGCCCGCGCACGAGCTCGTGAGCGTGGATGAGAACGGACAGGATCGCCACGTGCACGCGCGCTCCAGCTACGCGAGCAATCTCGAGGTGTCGCCGAGCGGCGAATGGCTGGCGTTCCTCGAGAACTATCAAATCTACGTCGTGCCGATGCCGCCGGGCGGCCAGATCGACCTGTCGCTGCAAACCAGAGCAGTCCCGCAGCGGCGCGCCACCGACATCGGCGGCACGTACATCAATTGGATCGATGGCGATACGCTGTCCTGGACGCTCGGCGCGTCACTGTATCGCGCCGAGATGGCCGAGCTGTTCGCGGACGGCACCAAGCCGGATGAGGCGCATGGGAAGGTTGTCGGCAACCTGAGCGTGACGCGCGCGGCGGACAAGCCGCGCGGCGTCATCGCGCTTACTGGTGCACGCATCGTGACGATGAACGATGCGCGTCAGGTGATCGAGAACGGCACGATCCTGGTGCGCGACAACCGCATCGTTGCTGTCGGCGCCAGCGGTGCAGTCGAGATTCCGGCGGATGCACAGCGGCTGGATCTCGCAGGTCGCACGGTCATGCCCGGCATCATCGATGCGCACGCGCACGGGGCGCAGGGCGCCAACGACATCGTGCCTCAGCAGAACTGGTCTGCGCTCGCGCATCTCGCGCTCGGCGTCACGACGGTGCACGATCCGTCGAACAACGCGACTGAAATTTTCGCTGCCTCCGAATATCAACGCACTGGCGAGATTCTCGCGCCGCGCATCTTCTCGACGGGTGACGTCGTATATGGCGCACACTCAGAAGGCTTCGCGAGCATCGACAAGCTGGAAGACGCACGCAATCACATCCAGCGGCTCAAGGCGCAAGGCGCGATCTCGATCAAGAACTACAACCAGCCGCGGCGCGACCAGCGCCAGATGGTGACGACGGCGGCGCGCGAAGCCGGCATGCTGGTCGTGTGCGAGGGCGGCTCGCTCTATCACATGGACATGAGCATGGTCGTGGACGGCAACACCAGCATCGAGCACAACGTACCGGCGGAGCGTTTCTACGACGACATGCTGCAGTTATGGCCGCAGACGAAGGTGGCCTACACGCCGACCCTGGTCGTGACCTTCAGCGGTCCTGGCAGCGAGAACTTCTTCTATCAGGAATCGGAAGTGTGGATGCATCCGATCCTGTCGCGCTACGTGCCGCCGCAAGTCCTGCAGCCGCGTTCGGTGCGCAGGCAGATGGCGCCGGCGAGCGAGTATCAGGCGTTCCGCGATTCGGCAGCGAACGCGAAGCGACTGCTCGACATGAACGTCCTGGTCAACACCGGCGCGCACGGCCAGCGCGAAGGCCTCGGCTCGCATTGGGAAATCTGGGCGTTCGTTCAAGGCGGCATGTCGCCGATGCAGGCACTGCAGGCGGCGACGATCGATCCCGCGCGGCATCTGGGCATGGCGCGCGATCTCGGCTCGGTCGAGAACGGCAAGCTCGCCGATCTGCTGATCGTCGACGGCAATCCGCTCGAAGACATCCGCGTGACCGACGACATCGCATACGTCGTGCTGAACGGCCGCATCTACGAAGGTGGCTCACTCACGGAGAAACTGTCCGGCCAACGCAAACTGCAGCCGCTTTATTGGCAGTAGCCCCTCTAACCCGACTTCTTCGCCACGGCTGCCCAATCGACGAACGCCCACTGCCGCAGCTCATACGCGAACGTCCCGGCCACAACGGCCGGGTCGGCAGCGACAATCGCTTGCGCGCTCGCGTCGTCGTCGGCGCCGAACAGCATCGCGCCGCCGCTGCCATCGGCGAAGCGACCGGCGAGACGCATCACGCCACGCTTGTACAAGTCGAGCATGTAACGGCCATGCTCGCGCAGCGGTTGCTCCGCCAACGGTTTGCCAGGCAGCCAGTGCGGGCCCGGGCGGTAGACGCACAGATAGCTCGGCTGCGTGCTCGCGGCTTGTGCGTCAGCTCTACTCGCGACCAGCGCAGCGCCAAGCCCCGCCAACATGAACTGTCCTCTCGTACAACCCATGACCCCTCCCGTTCAACCCTTAGTGCAATAGCCTGACTCTTCTGCATCCCCTCGCCAGTGGCATACTTGCCACCTTTATGGCGAAAACCGTCACGGTCGCTATCGTCGGCTATCCGGGCTGCTCCGCCTGGATCACCGCTGGCCTGCTCGAGCTGTTCGCAATCGCGAACAACGCCCGCGTCACCCTGGGTGATCGCGCCGCCACGACGGCTGGATTCGACTGCCACATCGTCGGCAAGTCACGTCGACCCGTACGCGGCTCCCACCGCGTGACGTTCGCGGTCCATCCCGTGCGTCGGCACTACGACGCCTCGATCGTTCCGCCCGTCTGGTGCGAGTCCCTCGCGGACCTCGAAGTCCAGGCGCGTCGTCTGCGCACCGAGAACGCTTTCCTCGTTGGCATGGCGCGGCGCTCGAAGATCTTCGCGAGCACCTGCAGCGGTGCGGTCTTGCTCGCGCAGGCGGGCTTGCTCAGCGGCCGTCGCGCAACGACCTGCTGGTGGCTGGTGAACTGGTTCCGTCAGACATTCCCGGACATCGAGATGGCGCCTGACCGACTCGTCATGCGCGATGGCAACCGCTGGACTGCCGCCGCCGGCGCGGCGTACATGCATCTCGCGCTGGATCTCGTCCGGGAATTCGCCGGCGAGCCGCTGGCGGCGGCGACCGCGAAGCTGATGCTCGTCGAGCGGCGCCGCGGCTCGCAATCTCCCTTTCTCGTGCCGCGTGCGCCGCCGGCAGCAACCGACTCTGAAATCGAGCGCGCCACCCAGTATCTGCGGCAGCATGCGAGCAAGCGGCTCGCCATCGCCGGCGTTTGCCGCACGCTTGCCGTCAGCGAACGCACGCTCGCACGCAGGTTCAAGACGAGTCTCGGCATGTCGCCGCTGAGCTATCTGCAATCGCAGCGCGTCGCCCGCGCCCGTCAACTCCTGGAGAGCTCGAAGTTGCCGCTGGAGCGCATCGTCGAGCAGTGCGGCTACGAAGACGTGTCCTCGTTTCGCAAGCTGTTCGCGCGTCAGGTCGGCATGACGCCGCGCGAATATCGGCAGCGCTTCGGAAACGACTGACACCAAGAAAGCCTGACGTCGCCAAAAAGAACTTTTTCGCGCAGCGAAGCGTTAATCGGCATGCACATTGCCCAGATCGCGCCGCTCACCGAGACTGTTCCTCCGAAGCTGTATGGCGGCACCGAGCGCGTGGTAGCGAATCTGTGCGATGCGCTGGTAGAGCTCGGTCACGAAGTGACCCTGTTCGCAGCCGCCGACGCGCGCACCGACGCCAAGCTCATTCCAGTGCGCAACTGCTCGATTCGGCTGGATCCAGCCCCACTCAAGTCCGACATCGCCGCGCACTTCGCGATGCTGCACGAGGTGCGGCGCCGCGCCTGGCAGTTCGATATCCTGCATTTCCACATCGATCTGCTGCACTTCCCGTTCTTCGAGCACCAGGCACACCGCACGGTAACGACTCTGCACGGACGCCTGGACCTCACCGACCTCGAGGCCGCCTACGCGCATTGGCCGCAATTCGGCATGGTCTCGATCTCGGATCACCAACGCACGCCGCTGCCGTTCGTGAACTGGCTCGCGACCATTCCGCACGGCCTGCCGAGCCACCAGTTCGTGTTTCGACCGCGGCCGCAGCCCGGCTATCTCGCCTTCATCGGTCGTATTTCCCCGGAGAAGCGGCCCGATGTGGCGATCTCCATCGCGCGCCGCGCCGGCATTCCGCTGAAAATCGCCGCGAAGGTCGACAAGGTCGACCGCGATTATTTCGAGACGCGCATCGCACCCCTCCTCGACCATCCGTTGATCGACTACATCGGCGAGATCGGCGACAGCGAAAAGTCGGAATTTCTCGGTAATGCGCGCGCCCTGCTGTTTCCGATCGACTGGCCCGAGCCGTTCGGCCTCGTCATGATCGAAGCCATGGCCTGCGGCACGCCGGTCATCGCGTGGAATCGCGGTTCCGTGCCGGAAGTCGTCGACCACGGCGTGACTGGCTACATCGTAGATTCCGAAGAAGAAGCGCTCGCTGCGCTGAGTAACATAGACCGCATCGACCGACACACAGTCCGGGCCGTATTCGAGCGGCGCTTCGCCGCCCGTACGATGGCTCGCGCTTACGTGGATCTGTACGCGCGCCTGCAGGACAGCCGCCCGCTGCTACGCGCGTCCTGAGCCTGCGAGGGATCTGATGACCTCCGCCGACGAACCCGGTGAACGGCGCGGCTTGCTGCCGCGCTTCACGCTGAAGGACAGCGATACGTTCCTGCTCGCCGACGCACTGGGCGACATCCAGGCAGCGGACGACGGACTATTCACGAACGACACGCGCATGCTGTCGCGCTTCGATCTGTACATCGCAGGACGACGCCCTTCGCTGCTCGGCGCGGCGATCAATCGCGACAACACGCTGTTCACTGCGCATCTGACCAACCGGCCGCTCACTGCTCCCGGCGAGTTCGCACTTCCGAAGGGCGTGATCCACATCGAGCGCAGTCGGCTGCTGTGGCACGGCCGCTGGTACGAGCAGCTCACGCTCACCAATTTCGGCGACCGCGATGCGGAGGTGCCGCTGCTATTTGTCTACGCGGCGGATTTCGCCGACATCTTCGAAGTGCAGGGTACGGTCCGTAAGACGCGCGGCGAACTGCTGCCGGCGTGGACTGCGAACCAGACAGTGAAGCTGTCGTATCGCGGCCTGGACGACGTCGTGCGCAAGACGCACATCGAGTTCTCGCATGCGCCGGCGACGATCTCGGCAACGCAGGCCGAGTTCAAGCTGCAACTGCGCCGTGGCGAGCGTACCGAGTTGTCGGTAGAGATCGGTACGAGCGATGAAGGTGCGCCGTCGCGGCGCCGCTTCAGCACCGCTGCTGCGGAGTTGTCCGCGGACATGCAGGAACGACTCGATCAGGGCGCGGCGATCAGCACGTCGGGCCGGCTGTTCGATCAGTGGATCGACCGCTCGCGTGCCGACCTCGCGTTGCTGACGACGTCACTGCCGACCGGGCCGTATCCGTACGCGGGTATCCCTTGGTTCGCGACGCAGTTCGGACGCGATGCGATCATCACAGCGCTGCAAACTCTGTGGCTCAATCCGCGGCTCGCGGCCGGCGTGCTGAAGTTTCTGGCGTCGACGCAAGCGACCGAGGAATCTGCGTTCCGCGATTCGCAGCCGGGCAAGATCATGCACGAGACGCGGCGCGGTGAAATGGCAGCTCTGCAGGAGGTGCCGTTCGGTCGCTACTACGGCGGCGTAGACACGACGCCGCTCTTCGTGATGCTCGCGGGCGCGTATGAGAATCGCACTGGCGATCGTACGCTGACCGACAGCATCTGGAATTCGCTGGTCGCTGCGACTGGCTGGATCGAGCGGCGAATCGCGGCGAGTCCGACCGGATTTCTGGATTACGCGCGCGGCGAAGATACCGGCCTGGTCAACCAGGCGTGGAAGGACAGTCACGACTCGATGTTCCACGACGACGGTCGCTTCCCGAAGGGACCACTCGCAGTGGTCGAAGTGCAGGGTTACGCGTACGCAGCGCTGAAGTGCATGTCGGAGCTCGCGACCCGTCGCGGCAACGAAGCGCAGGGCATCGACTGGCTGCGCAAGGCGGACGCGCTGCGGATCGCGATCGAAGAGCGCTTCTGGGTCCCGCAAATGCATTACTACGCCATCGCAATCGATGGCGACGGCGCGCCCTGCCGCGTGTACGCATCGAACGCAGGTCACCTCCTCTACTGTGGTGTGCCGAGCGAAGAACGTGCGGCACTCGTCGCCGCGCAGCTGATGTCCGCAAGGTTCTCGAGCGGCTGGGGCATCAGAACGCTGGCCGAGCGCGAGCCGCGTTACAACCCGATGTCGTATCACAATGGCTCGATCTGGCCGCACGACACGTCGCTGTGCGCGGCGGGAATTTCGCGGTACGGCGGGCGGGCCAACGTCGTGCAGATCCTCAACGACATCTTCGAGACGGCAAACCAGTTCGGCATGCGCGTGCCCGAGTTGTTCTGCGGCTTCCCGCGCATTGCGGGCCAGGGGCCGGCACCGTATCCGGTCGCGTGCCTGCCGCAGGCGTGGTCGTCCGGTGCGGTGTTCCTGCTGCTGCAGGCGTGCCTCGGCGTCCAGGTCGATGGCGAGCGTCGGGAGGTGCACGTCACGCGCCCGCTCCTGCCGATCGGAGTCGAGTCGCTCATGATTCGCGGCCTGCCGGTCAGCGGCACGGCGATCGATCTGGACTTCCAACGCATCGGCGACGAAGTCGTGGTCGTGCCTTCACGGCATCTGGAAGCCGGCGTCCGCGTTCTGGCCCACCTTTAAGTCGCTTCATGGCCGAGCCTGATCATCGAGCGCGCCGTCGCTTTCGCGCAGGTGCACGTCCGCAGATGAGATCGATGGCGGTCGCAGCGACGGAGCGCAGCACCGCCCGCGACTCCCCGGCGCGCGAGCGGATCGCCATCGTGTACAGCACCGCCAAGGCGATCATCGCCAGTGCCTGCGGATCTGCGGTCGCCTCGATTTCGCCGTCGTCGCGAGCTTGCTGAATTCGCGCTGCCACCATTCGCTCGAACTCGCGCAACGCACTCGCGAGCCGCGTGCGCACTTCCTCGTCGCCCAATGCTTCGGTAACGGCTGTGCCGATCAGGTAGCAGCCGCGCGCAGGATCACCCGACGGCAGGTACGCGGCCAGCGCGGAATCGTAGAACCGCTGCAGACCTTCGGCGAGCGACAGCCGCGGATCGAACGCCTTCGCGATGCCCTCCTTCGAGCGCTCGGTGTAGCTATCGAGTGTTTTCAGATATAGCGCGCGCTTGTCGCCGAACGCCGCATACATGCTCGGTCGGTTCATGTCGGTGGCGTCGCTCAGCTGGTCGAGCGAGGTCGCCGAGTAGCCGAACCGCCAGAACGCGCCCATCGCCTGCGCCAGCGCAGCGTCGGCGTCGTAGGCGCGCGGTCGGCCGCGCGGCCGAGGTGCGGAGTGAGCTGTCTTTTTATGTACCATCTTGTAAAAAAATCCCTTGACGAGCGCCAATATTATACCGCACAGTACAGAAACACACTCCCATCCCCGACCCCGCACCGCGGATCACCTGGAGAAGCCGTCATGGAGCTGTACTTCGCACCTCTCGCCTGTTCGCTTGCCACCCGCATCGCCTTGTACGAAGCCGGTGCCGCCGCGCGCTACACGCAGGCGGATACGCACACCAAGACGCTATCGGACGGCAGCGACTTCTTCGCAATCAACCCGATGGGACAAGTGCCCGCGCTGCGGCTCGACGACGGCAGCATTCTCACTGAGAACACCGCCGTCCTGCAGTACGTGGCCGAAAAGTTTCCGCACGCGCGCCTCGCGCCAGCGCCGGGATTGGAGCGCAGCCGGATGCAGCAGTGGCTGGGGTTCATCGGCACCGAGCTGCACAAGGCAGTGTTCGTGCCGATGCTCGACGATCATGCCTCGGAAGAAGTGAAGCGCTACAGCCGCGAGAAGCTGCCGCGACGCATGGAGACGCTACAGGCGCATCTGCGCGGCCGCGAATTCCTGCTCGAGGAATTCAGCATTGCGGACGCGTACCTGGCAACGATCCTGAATTGGGCGCAGGCCACAGAGGTGGACTTGAAGCAGTGGCCGGTGGTTTACGAGTACCACCAGCGCCTGCTGAAGCGGCCGAGCATCGCGAAGGCAGCCGCGGAGGAGTTCGCCATGTACAAAGAGGAAGTGGCGAAGCGGAAGCGCGCGTAACGCCTATTTCTTCGGTGCGTACGCGATGCACTCGACCTCGACCCGCGCGTTGCGCGCCAGGCCGCTCGCGGCCAGTGCGCTGCGCGCCGGGTAAGGCTTCTTGAAGAACTCGCCGTAGATCTCGTTGAACGTCGGCCACTCGGCGATGTCGGCGAGAAACACTGTGCACTTCACCACGTCTGCCATCGACGCGCCGTGGCGCGTCAGCACATCCTTGATCAGCGTCAGCGCCTGACGTGATTCCGCCTTGATGCCGCCGGGCACGACCTTGCCCGTCGCGGCGTCGAAACCGATCTGGCCCGAGAGGAACATCAAGTCTCCGACGCGCACCGCTTCGGAGAACGGCAAGTCGCGCCGCGCGGGATCTTGTGAAGTCAGAAACTCCGGCTTGGAGCTTTCGGCGCCGACAGCCACCGTGCTGACCATCAAAGCGAACGTGAACGCAGCGAGACGACGAATCATGACGGCTCCTTCAGAGCGTGCGGACTTTGGCCAGAAACTCTAGCAGCGCGGCGTTGACCTGTTCAGGCCGCTCTTGCTGGATCCAGTGACCTGCGCCTTCGACGATCACCTTCTGCACGCCCGGCACCGCGCGACTCATGTGCTCGACTGCCGCAAACCCGCGTTTGCCGGCGATCACCGGGTCGCGCGTACCCGCGATGAACAACGCAGGCTGGCGGATCATCGCGTCTTGCCACGGCGCCGTCAGCGCCCAATTCCGATCGATGTTGCGATACCAGTTGAGCCCGCCGCGGAAACCCGTGCGCCGGTATTCGCTCGCGAACTTCTCGATGTCTTCTTCGCGCAGCCATGCTGGGAGCGACTTCGCCACTGCGAGCGGATCGAGAAAGCCGTGCCCTTCCTGCACCAGCATGGGATTCTCGCGATCGATCGGGATGTCACCCGACACACCGTACAGGAGCTTGCGCAGCGTGACGGCCGGATCGCGTTCGAACTCCGCTTCCGCGACTCCGGGTTTCTGAAAGTAGATCCAATAGTAGTTGCCGAGGCCGGCATCCTTGAGCGTCTGCAGCGGCGCCGCAGCCGAGCGCGGCCGATGCGGCACGCTCATCGCCACGACCGCGTGAAACAGATCCGGCCGCATCATCGCCGCGGTCCACGCCACCGGCGCGCCCCAGTCGTGCCCGACGATGATCGCCTTCTTTTCGCCGAGCGCGGCGACCAGCGCAACCACATCGCCGACGGTGTGCATGATCGTGTAGTCGCTCGCGTCCGCCGGCGCCTCGGTCTCGCCGAAGCCGCGCATGTCGGGAGCTACGGCACGGAAGCCTGCGGCGGCCACGGCGGGAATCTGGTGTCGCCACGAGTACCAAAGCTCCGGCCAGCCGTGACACATGATCACGAGCGGGCCACTGCCCTGCTCCGCGACGTGCATGCGAATACCGTTGACCGTCAGCGTGTGATGCTTCAGTTCCCCAGCCATGAGCTCACCCTACTTGCGACTTGGAGTTGGAATCTTCGGCAGGAATGCGGCGAGCACGCCCAGCAACGGCAGGTACGCGCAGACGCGATAAACGAACTGAATCCCCTGTGCATCGGCGAGATGACCGAGCACCGCGGCGCCGATGCCGCCCATGCCGAACGCGAGCCCGAAGAACAGGCCCGAGATCATGCCGACCTTGCCCGGCACGAGCTCTTGCGCGTACACGAGAATCGCCGAGAACGCCGAGGCGAGAATCAGGCCGATCGGCACGCTCAGCACGCCAGTCCAGAACAAGTTCACGTGTGGCAACAGCAGCGTGAAGGGCAGGACGCCGAGGATCGAGAACCAGATGACGTACTTGCGGCCGATGCGATCGCCGATGTGGCCGCCGGCGAGCGTGCCGATCGCGACCGAGGCGAGGAACACGAACAGATGCACCTGCGCGTTCCACACGGAGACGTGAAAGCGGTCCATCAAGTAGAACGTGTAGTAGCTCGACAGGCTCGCCATGTAGAAGTACTTGGAGAAGATCAGCACGACCAGCACCGACATCGCGCCGATCACTTTGCCGCGCGGGAGTTGCGTGAGCGTGTGATGTGCGCTCTTGCGTACGGCCTCGAGCCGCACCGTCTGGCGCGCATACCATGAACCGATCTTCGTAAGCAGCACGATGCCGAGCAGCGCTGCGAGCGCGAACCAGGCAACGCTGCCCTGCCCGTTCGGCAACACGATGAACGCCGCCGCGAGCGGACCGAGCGCCGATCCCGCGTTGCCACCGACTTGGAAAACCGATTGTGCGAACCCGTGACGTCCGCCGGACGCGACCCGCGCAACGCGCGATGACTCGGGATGAAACACAGACGAGCCCAGGCCGATGACAGCAGCGCCGAGCAACAGGACGGGGAATGTACTTGCAGCCGACAGCAGCAACAGCCCGGTCAGCGTGAAGCCCATGCCGAACGCAAGCGCGTAAGGCATCGGCCTGCGGTCCGCGTACAGGCCGACCAGCGGCTGAAACAGCGAGGCCGTGACCTGGTAGACGAACGTCACCAAACCGATCTGACCGAAGTCGAGTCGCAGCCCTGTCTTCAGGATGGGGTACATCGCCGGCAGCAGCGACTGCATCATGTCGTTCAACAAGTGGCAGAAGCTCAATGCCCCCAGTACTGCCATGGCGGCATTGATTTCGCGGGCTTGAACGTCGACATTGGAGCTCATTCGGAAAGGATATCGCGGGCCCTGTAGAACCGCTCGCGTTATTACGGGAACGTAAATAACGTGGAGGGCGAAAGCAGGGAACGCGCCGGCCGTGCGTACGTCTAAATCTCCATCGTTCAATGGAGCAAGTCATGGAAACAAAGCTGATATCCCTTGCGAGAGCAGGTCTGGCGGGGGCGTGCATGCTTGCCGCCGTGCTGTCGCAGGCCGCCTACGCGGGCGCACCTGCCGACAGCGCACAGTCCGTGCAATCGGTGTGGAAGCCGGTCGAAATCAAGTACTCGTATGTCGGCTTCACGACCGCATACGACTGCGACGCCTTCGAAAGCAAGGTCAAGAGCATCCTGCTGACACTAGGCGCAGCGCCGCAGACCCGAGTGCAGGCGAACGGCTGCATCACCACGCGGCCGTCGCGTAACTTCTTCGTCACGGTCACGACCGCTACGCCGATTCCGGCGAGCGAGGCGAAGGAGCCGCCGAACAAAGCCACGAAGGAGCTTGCCGAACGCCTCACGGGCAGAGCGGATCCGCTCAAGACCGATCCGTTCCCGGCGCAGTGGAAGACCGTCGACCTGTCGCGCGACCGGCATCTGAATCTGGAGCCGGGCGACTGCGAGCTGATGGAAGGCCTGAAGAAGGAAGTGTTGCCGAAGCTCTCGGTGAAGGTCGTCGAGGACCGCGTGACGTGCACGCCGCACACCCTCAGCATTCAGACGCCGCAACTCACCGTCAACGCGCTGGTGCCGCTGCCGAAGGCAGACGACGCCACCGCCGCCGACCGGCGCTAACCTTCTATCCCTGCGTTACCCCTGCGGTTCCAGTGCGTACGCGCGCTGGAACGCAGGGCGGGCGGCGCAGCGGTCCGCATACGCGAACAACACCGGCTCGTCCGCGATCATCTTGAACTGACGCATGAAGTTGCAGCTCATGCCGAGCAACACGTCCGCAGCGCAGAAGCGCTCGCCGAGAATCCACGGACCGCGCTCCAGCGCCTTGCGCATGACAGTCAGCATCTGGTCCCAGCCGCCCCAACCGTAGGTCACCGAGTTGGGTTTGAGCCCGCCGACCTTCTCGCCCATCGCCGGCTCGATCACGGAGTTCGTGTACATCAGCCACATGAGATAGGCACCGCGGTCGGGACTGCCGATCGGCGGCGCCAGCTTCGCGGCCGGATACTGATCGGCGAGATACGCGCAGATCGCGCCGGAATCCCAGATGCGCACGGCGCCATCCTCGAGCGCCGGCACCTTGCCCATCGGCGACGCGGCACGGAACGCCGGATTTGCACGCGACTGCTCGTCGCGAATGTCGATCCGCACGCGCTCGTATGGCACCCCGAGCTCTTCCATCATCCAGACGGCGCGCACTGCGCGGGTTTGCTCGCACCAATAGAGCTTCATGCGCCTTCTCCCTGTTATCGCCGGGGGAGATGGAGCATAGCTGGTCTTATATACAGTAGCAACTACTTCAGCAGCCGATCGAGATGCTGCCGGATGTGCGCGGCTTGCGCCGGCGTGTGCGCGAGCGCGATCGCCTTGTCGAACGCGACGCGTGCCTCGTCAGTGCGGCCGAGCTCGTGCAGCCATGCACCCCTTGCACCGAAGAAGTGGAAGTAACCTTGGAGCTTGTCAGCCAGGGGCTCGATCATTTCCAGCGCGGCGGCCGGGCCATGCAATTTCGCAACGGCTACCGCGCGATTCAGCGTGACGACCGGCGATGGCTGCAATTTTTCCAGCACGCCGTACAACGTGTCGATCTCCTGCCAATCGGTGTCCGCTGCGTGGCGCGCGCGCGAATGCACGGCCGCGATGGCCGCTTGAACCTGATACGGACCAGGACGGCGATGGCGCAGCGCCTTCTCCACGAGCACCAGCGCCTCGTCGATCATCTCGCGATTCCACAGACTGCGATCCTGATCTTCGAGCAGCACGATCTCGTTGTCGCGATCGAGTCGCGCCCGCGCACGTGCGTGCTGAAGCAATACCAGCGCCATCAGTCCCATCACTTCCGGCTCGCTCGGGAAGAGTCGCAACAGCAAGCGCGCGAGTCGGATCGCTTCCTCGCACAGTCCAGTGCGCACGTGCGCGGTGCCGCCGCTCGCAGAGTAGCCCTCGTTGAACAGCAGGTAGATCATCGCCGCGACCGCAGCGAGTCGATCGCTGCGCGCCTCCGCACCAGGCGTTTCGAATGGCACAGCCGCTGAGCCGACCGCACGCTTCGCGCGAGTGATCCTCTGCTCCATCGCCGCTTCGCTCACCAGGAACGCACGCGCGATTTCTTTCACGGTGAGACCGGAAACGATGCGCAGTGCCAGCGCAATCTGCTGTGTCGAAGGCAACTCGGCATGGCAGCAGATGAACAGCAATCGCAGGATGTCGTCGCGGTAATGCTCGGCGTCCAGCTGCTCGGCGAGCGATGCCTGCGCGTCGTCATCGGCATCCGAAAGGATCTCCTCCGCAGGCAGCTCCTGCTCCTTGCTGCGCCGGCGCTTGTCGTCCAGCGCGGTATTGCGTCCGACGAAGATCAGCCACGCAGCCGGATCGCGCGGCGGCCCTTTCACGGGCCAGGTCTTCAGCGCACGCAGCGAAGCCTCCTGGAATGCCTCCTCAGCCGTGTCCAGATCGCGGAAATA
>Ga0075421_100003510_pt1 | contig 18778 bp, 18 predicted proteins | sample SoiMetdeltSBSDD5_FD_75292 | JGI IMG/M metagenome (GOLD analysis project Ga0075421, IMG submission 75292) | Bulk soil microbial communities from a Populus tree surrounding site in Tennessee, USA - Soil MetaG P. deltoides SBSDD5 | ecosystem: Environmental > Terrestrial > Soil > Tree plantation... | reverse complement strand
CGCGCGACCAGGATCTGATCGAGTGCGATTTCGGCGCGTGGGAGGGGATGACCTTCGCCGAGGTGCGGGCGCAGTTTCCGCGGGAGTTGCGTGACTGGCTTGCATCGACTTCTGCCGCTCCTCCCGATGGCGAGTCTTTCCAGCACGTAGCCAAGCGGGTGCGCGCGGCCGTGGCGCGGATCAGGCGGAAGTTCGAGGGGCAGACCGTGGCGGTGATCTCGCACGTCTCGCCGATCAAGCTGATCCTGCGCGACGCGCTCGCGGCCGGGGACGCACTGCTGCACCGGCTCTACCTCGACGCGGCCGGTCTGTCCATTGTGGACATCTACCCCGATGACGGGGTCGCGGTCCGGCTCGTCAACGACACCTCACACCTTTAGCGGCAACCCCACGCCGGGCCGAACGCGTGCCATGGGAGGGGAGGCACGCATGCTGAACGTCTGGTGCGCGGGCGGGCCGGTTCTGATCGAGGGACGGTGCCCGGTCGAGCGGCGGGGATGGGTCGATGGGCCGCCACAGCGGCACCATCGCGTCATGGTGGTGCGCTCGGGCGCGTTCCTGCGGCGGCTCAACGGGGTCGAGGCGTTCGTGGACAGCACATCGGTCTGCGTGGTGCGGCCCGGCGACGAGATGCAGGTCGCCCACCCGCTCGGCTGCGGCGATCTGTTCACGATCCTGGAGCTCAGCGAGCGGGACGCGCACGAGTGGGACCTCCGCCGCGGGGAGTTCACCCTCAGCGACGAGCTGGACATGCTGCACCGCCGGATGGTCAGCGCCGCCCGTCGCGGCATCGACGAGTTCGAGCTGGCCGAGCGGATGGCGGCGATCCTCGGGCGGCTGCCCACTCAGAGCGAACGAAACCAGCCCGAGCTGCGCTCCTCGCACCGCCGACTCGCCGCCGAGGCGACCGAGCTGCTTGCGTTGGAGCACTTCGGGCTCGGGCTCGACGGTATCGCCGGGCGGCTAAACTGCTCACCCCACCACCTGAGCCGCGTCTTCCACCATGTGATGGGGCAGACCCTGACCGCCTACCGCAACCGGGCCCGGGTGCGCCAGGTGCTCAGCGATCTGGAGCAGGGGGAGCGGCGGCTGCGGGATCTCGCGGCGCGATACGGGTTCGCCGACCAGGCACACATGATCAGGGTGGTCCGCCGCCACGCGGGAGACTCTCCCGGTACCCTCCAGAAAATGCTTCGAGCATGAAAGTACAACGCGGCCCTGCGCCCCGCGGGGTTTGCTCTTTCAATGAGATCACGGTTGGGCGCGGCGGTCGGTGCCGCCGTTTTGTTGGTCGCACTGACAGGTGCTGCCGAGGGCAGCACACCGTCGCTTGTGGACAGTACGCCGTGCGTGGGGATTCCTGATTTTACGTGTGCGTGGTTGACCGTGCCGTTGGACCGGTCGGGCCAGATGGGCGGCACGCTGCGCCTGCAGGTGGGCCTGGAGACCGACACGCACGCTCCGCTGGGCACGCTGCTGCTGCTCAGCGGCGGCCCGGGGCAGCCGGGCGTGAGCTTCATCCCGAGGATGAGGCAACGGCTCTCGTACCTGATGGCCGACTACCGGCTCATCATGATCGATCAACGGGGGACGGGAGCCGGTGCCATCGACTGTCCACGGCTGCAGGCGGAGGCGGGCTTCTCCGACATCCGGCCCGCGTCGTCCGAGGCGATCGCGGAGTGCGCTGCGCTGCTGGGCGAGACCCGCAACTTCTACACGTCGTCAGACACGGTGGCCGACCTTGACGACCTGCGCAAGGCGTTGGGGCTCAAGCGGTGGACCATCGACGGCGTTTCGTACGGTGCCTTCGTCGCCACCCAGTACGGCCTGACCCACCCGCAAAACGTGGAGAAGCTGGTGCTCGACTCGGTGGTGCCCAAGGCCGGCGTGCCCACGCTCTACGCCGACAGCCTGAACCACGTCGCGTGGATGATGCGCGAGGCCTGCCGCGAGCAGGACTGCGGCTTCGACCCCGCGGCAGACCTGGAGAAACTGCTGGCCGTGGAGGACATCGGGGTCGACTTCTTCGACTTCATCGTCATCGCGAGCATCGTCGACCCCAAGCTGACCGGCAACACCTTCTGGCCGGTGCTGCAGTTCCTGCATCTGGCCGCCAACGGGGAGACCGGCCCGCTCAAGCAGGCCATCGCCGACCTGCACAGCGGCGCGCCGCCGCCCGCCGAGTACAGCGCCGGCCTGCACCTCGCCACCATCTGTGCCGACCTGCCCGACGCGCCGTGGGGCGACTCGTCCGCACCGCTCGACGGGCGTGACGCCGCGCTGGCGTCCGCTTTGGACAGTCTGCCGGCGTCCTATGTCTGGCCGTTCCCGCGAAAGACCGCGGGAGAGCAGGCGATCGCGTCGGCGTGCAAGCGATGGCCTCCCACCCGCCCCGACCCGGCGCCGCACTACCAGCGGCTCACCATGCCGGTGCTCATCCTCAACGGCGACAGGGACCTGTCCACGCCGGTCAAGTGGGCGCGCGACCTCGCCGCGTGCAGCCCCCGCGCCCGGCTGGTCGTCATTGCCGGGATGGGCCACTCCACCCAAGGCCGCCACCCCGAGGCGGACGCGGCCGTGCGCGCCTTCCTCCTCGCGTAACACAACCGGGGGTTGCGGCGCTTAGGAGGGAAAGACGCACCCCAATCAGCAAGCGCTACGAAAGGTACCCGAAACGCTGGCGGCCCTCATCCTCCCCGGGGGCCGTCAGCTCTTTGCCGGAGGGGAAGTTTGGCGTGACTCGAAGCTACAGCGCTTCGAAGCGCACCTTCCGCTTGATGACGTCGGCGACGGTCAGGCGGGCCTTGATGCGCGTGCCGGCCTTGACCCGGCCGTCGCATCGGGCGCGCACCGCCGGATCCTCGAGCGCGATCGTGGCGACCGGGCGCTTGGCGTCGGTGTCGAGCACGACAGCGGGAAACGTCTGCCCGACCCGGCCGGCGAGCACGATCGCCTCCACCTGATCGACCGCGCCCCGCTCGGCGGCGCCCGCGAGCCGGTCGGTGGCCGCCATCACCTCCGGCAGGCGATGCAGCGCGTCGAGCACGAACTGCGGGACGTCGCGGCCCTCGTGCAGGCAGAGGCAGACCTCGGTGGCGTAGCGGTCGGCGAGGCGGCGCAGCGGGGCCGTCACATGCGCATAGGGCGCCGCTACGGCGGCGTGCAGCGGATCGGGCGGGGCCTCGCCGGTGAACGGGGTGTATGCCGCGCCGCGCAACAGCTCCGCGGCCTCGTCGACGAACGCCGCCGAGCGCGGCTCGCTGGTGTCCAGTGAGGCCAGCACCTCACCGACCGTCCTTACCTTCGGAAACCGCACGCCCAGGCCACGTGCCGCAACGCGCAGCCGCTCGATCGCCGGTGGCGCCGGGGCCGGCATCGTGCGCAGCAGACCGACCTTGCCGGCCAGCATGATCTGCGCCGCGGCGCAGCCGGTGAGCAGCGAGATCTGCGCGTTCCACTCCTCGGCCGGCACCAGCGGCCGCAGCACAAGACGCCACCCGTCGCCGTCCTTCTCCACCTCCTGGGGCGGCATCGGCAGGTTCATCCCGCCCCGGGCCAGGGCACGGGCGGTCAGCAGCTGACCCAGCTCCGCCAGCACCGCTATCGGCCCCGGCAGCATGCCCCGATCGGCGTCGGCCTGCACACGCTCGTAGTCGAGCTTGGCGCGGCTGCGCACGCGCGCCCGCTCCAGCCGCACCGATTCGGTGTGACCGTCGGAGGCGACGTCGATGGTCCACACGATCGCCGCCCGGACCTGGTCGGGCAGAAGGCTGACGGCGCCCTCGCTTAGTACGCGCGGATGCAGCGGCACGTTGCCGTCAGGCAGGTAGATGGTCTGGCCGCGCCGCCACGTCTCCTCCTCGAGCGGGCTACCCGGCGCCACATAGGCAAGCACGTCGGCGATGGCGTAATGGACGCGGAAACCGCCGTTGTGGCGGCGCGACAGGCACATTGCCTGATCAAGGTCGAGCGAGGTGGGCGGGTCGATCGTCACGAACGGCAGGTCCGTGCGGTCGAAGTCGGGCAGGCGCACCTGGGCCGCCGCCTGCTCCGCCTGCGCCTGCGCCGCGGGCGGAAACTGCTCGGGCAGCTCCAGCTCGCGGCGCAGGGCCTGAAAATCTATGGATGTGCTTCGGATCCTGCGGTGCGCCAGACGGTTAGCCACTGGACCTTCCTATCAGGTCACCGCTTTGCGGGTACCCCCGCCGTCTTTCTCGCCGGCGCCTTCTTCGCGGTGGGCTTCGTGACGGTGGTCTTCTTCGCCGCCCCGGTTGCCTTGCGAGCGCCTGTGGTCGTCGCCTTCTTCGTGGTGGTCTTCTTCGCGGCGGTCTTCCTCACGCCGCCGGCGTTGGCGGTCGTGGTCCGCTTGGCGGTGGTTTTGTTCGCCGCGGTGGTCTTCTTGGCGGCTGGGCGGCCCGGGGCCTTCTTCGCCGTCTTCTTCGCCACCGCTTTCGTCGTGGTCTTGCCGGCGGCGGCGGTTGCGGTCCGCTTGGCGGTGGTTTTTGTCGCCGCGGTGGTCTTCTTGGCGGTGGCGCGGCTTGAAGCGTTCTTCGCGACCGTCTTGCGAGCTGCCGCCTTCTTCGCGGGTGCCTTCTTAGCCGCCTTCTTGGCAGGAGCCTTGGCTACGGCCATCGCACGTTCCTCCAATCGGTACGTCCGGCCGGTCACCTTTCCGGCTGGATCGCGGAGCAACACCTCAAGTTGCTCCAGACATAACTGTGCACCGCAAACAACCCATATGCAGGAGAATCACCGAAAAAAGTTAAATTCGTCCTCTCGGGACGGTTCCCGTCCACTGTGGACGACATCACCCGTTTAAGGCCTTGAAGTGGTCTCCACCCGCGGCTCCCACGCCCAAAACCGTTGGTACTCAGAGGTGCGCGGCTGGAAAATTCCGGAGCCGTCCCGGGATGTCGGACCTTGTTGCCATCATGTAGGCGTGCTTTTCTCGGATATCGCCGCCTGCTCGTCCGCCGTGACTTCGACCTCGGGACGCAAGGCCAAGGTCGAGCTGCTCGCCGCCGCCCTGCGCGGGCTTGCCTCCGGCGGCGACGAGGTGGAGGTGGCGGCGGGCTCGGCATTTCTGAGCGGTGAGCTGCGCCAGCGCCAGATCGGGCTGGGCTGGGCCGGCCTTCGCGACCTGCCGCCCGCCGCGGCATCGCCGACGCTGACCGTGCGCGATGTCGATGCTGCCTTCGCCGCGATGGGTGCCGTGTCCGGTCAGGGTTCGCAGGCCAAGCGGCGGGCGCTTGTGCGCGAGCTGTTCGGCGCCGCCACCGAGGAGGAGCAGCGGATGCTGTCGGCGCTCGTGGGTGGCGAGCTTCGCCAAGGCGCGCAGGCCGGCCTGCTCGCCGATGCGCTTGCGGTGGCGGCGATGGTGCCCGCGGGCGACATCCGCCGGGCGTTGCTGCTCAGCGGCGACCTCAAGACGGTCGCGGTCGCCGCGCTGCTCGGCGGGGCTCCGGCGTTGGCGGCGTTCACTTTGACGGTCGGCCGCCCGGTCGCGCCGATGCTCGCCCAGTCCGCCGCCGATGTGACGTCCGCCCTGGCGGCGACCGGTGTGCCGGCGGCGGTTGATGCCAAGCTCGATGGGGTACGCATCCAGGTGCACCGCGACGGCGACGAGGTCGCGATTTTCAGTCGCAGCCTTGACGACCTGACCGGCCGCCTGCCCGAGATCGTGGCGGAAGTGCGCGAGCTGCCCGTGCGTTCGGTGGTGCTCGACGGCGAGGCGCTCGCCGTCGACGTCACCGGCCGGCCGCTTTCCTTCCAGGAGACGTCGGGCCGGGCCATGCAGCGCGATTCCGGTTTGCTGCGCCCATACTTCTTCGACATCCTCCATCTGGACGGCGAGGATCTCATCGACGAGCCTGGGCTGCGGCGCTGGTCGGTGCTTGACGGCAGCATCCCCGAGACCATGCGGGTGCAGCGCGTGATGGCCTCCACGGCCGCCGAGGCGGAGGCGGCTTTCAAGGCGTCACTCGCCGCGGGGCAGGAGGGCGTGGTCATCAAGGCCGCCGAAGCCGCATACGATGTGGGCCGCCGCGGGTCCGCCTGGGTCAAGGTGAAGCCCCGCCACACCCTCGATCTGGTCATCCTCGCCGCCGAGTGGGGCCATGGCCGCCGCACCGGCAAGCTCTCCAACCTGCACCTGGGCGCCCGCGATCCGGTCGGCGGCTTCGTCATGCTGGGCAAGACGTTCAAGGGGTTGACCGACAAGATGCTGGAGTGGCAGACCGAGCGCCTGCAACAGCTCGCCACCGACCGCAACGACTGGGTGGTGCATGTGCGACCGGAGCTCGTGGTCGAGATCGCCTTCGACGGGGTGCAGCGCAGTAGCCGTTATCCGGGCGGGGTCACGCTGCGCTTCGCCCGGGTACTGCGCTATCGCGAGGACAAGACGGCCGCCGAAGCCGACACCATCGACGCCGTGCGCGCCCTGGCGATCTAGCCCGTGGTGGCCGCCGGTCGCGTGCCGGCGCGACCGGCGGCCCTATCTTTTCACCACTAGAAGGGTGCCCTGTACTCCGCGGGCATGCCGCAGTATGTGGGCGGCAACGTGTTGACTGGGCTCCTGCAGACCTGGACCACGACACGGTCGATCCGGCCGACGGTCGAGTTCTGCCCGAGGACGAAGTCGAAACGGACAAGGCTGTTGTTGGCGCGCACCGCCTGCTGGTCGACGACCCGGGAGCCGTAGTAGGCCGTGAAGGTGGCGGTGGAGTAGAAGCCGTCGTCCCGGCAGAGGGTCGGGACGGTGGGCAGAGGCCGGTCGATGAGCGTGCCCGTGACGGCGACGGTGGCATACCTCGAAGCCAGGACGCCTTCGGTGACGCCGTACCGGCACGAGTCACCCGAGTCGGCGTGGAATCGGGTGTCGGCCTGGGCGGGGGCGGGGGCCATCACCACGGCCAGGACCGCGGCGGCGAGGGCGAGGACGTGACGCACTCTCATGAATACATCTCCCTTCGACGCATGGGAATTTATCAGCGAGCTACGCTTAGCGCCATGGCAAAGGGAGTAAATGTCGGCGACGAGGCACCGGATTTCATCCTGCCCTCGCACACCGGTGAGAATATCCGTCTCAGCGACTTCCGCGACCGATCGGCGGTCGTGCTCTTCTTCTACCCCAAGGACAACACACGCGGCTGCACCGCCGAGGTCTGCGCCTTCCGCGACAGCTACGAGGTGTTCACCGAGGCGGGTGCCCAGGTGATCGGGGTCAGCTCCGACTCGATCAGCTCGCACGAGCACTTCGCCGGCAAGCACAACCTCCAGTTCGCCCTGCTCAGCGACTCCGGCGCGCATGTGCGCAAGGCGTACGGCGTCCAGTCGACGATGGGCCTCATCCCCGGGCGGGTGACTTTCGTCATCGACCGCTCCGGCGTCGTCAGGCACGTCTTCAATTCGCAAGTCAACATCGGCGGGCACATCGACGGCGCGCTCCAGGTCGTGAAGCAGTTGTGACCGGTAGCGCTCCGGATAGGAGGGTCAGGGCTCGGCGCTAGATCTCACCGGCCGCCGCCCGCGTGCGCCTATAAGGCCCTCAGGAGGTCGCGCTGGGCGGCGGTCTCCGGCGCGGGCACGCCACGGGCGCGGGTGATCAGCTCCATCGCCTGTTCGGCGGTGGCGCCCAAGCGAATCAGGGTCGCGCCCGCGATCACGCCGGAGCGGCCGATGCCGCCGAAACAGTGCACGACAACGAAGCGCCCGCCGCGCACCTCGGCGGCGAGACGGACGGCCAGGCGCCGCAGCTCGACCGGGTGGGGCACGCCAAAGTCGGGGATGGGAAAACCGATGTAGGACAGGCCCATCTCGTGCGCGACACTGGGCTGGCGGACGAGGTCGAGGCGCTGCCGCTCCTCCTCCGACAGCGCGCACACCAGCGTGTCGACGCCCGACTCGCGCAGCGCCGCGAGATCGCCGGTCAGCCACCGCCCGCCCGCGGGGCGAGGCATCACGCCGAGGCGGCCGGGTGCGGGCCAGTCGATGACAAACGGGGCGGACCTCATACCGTCAATTGTCGGTGGTCGTGTAGCACGAGTCCACCGCGGGCTGGCACAGCCCAGCTTAGGGGGGAGGGCTGGGTGAAGTCGATGGCGACGGAGGGGGTGGGGTCGTCGGCGTCGGGGAGGTTGAGGTGCGCGCGGGCGAGGGCCGGGTTACGACCGCCGCCGGGGTGGTGGATCGGGAAGGGGAGGTGGTGGTCGTCGGGCGGCGGACCGGTGCCGTTGCGGCCTGGGTGGGCGAGGGCTGCTCCGAGGCCGGAGCGGCCGGCGGCGGGCCGGGGGTCTCGCTTATGGGCCGCTCGTTGAGGTTGGCGGCGATCAGCAACCCGCCGAGGGCGATGATGGCCACGGCGGCCGCGACCCCAAGCGCCGCTCCGTGCCGGCGGCGGGGAGGCTGGAGGGGCTCCATCGCCAGCGTGCCGTCCATATTGGACAACGAGAGCGCGGCGGCGAAATCGGCGGCGTCGGGAAAGCGGTCGGCCGGATCCTTCGCCATCGCCCGTTCGATCGCCGCCCGCAAGCCGGGCGAGACATCGGCGGGCAAGGGCGGCGGCGGATCCTGGATGTGGTGCAACCCGATCTGTACCGCGTCCTCGCCGTCGAAGGGCGGATGCCCCGCCAGGCAGTGGTAGGCGACAGCGCCCAGCGCATAGATGTCGGCCGCGGGCGTGACGGTATGCCCCATCGCCTGCTCGGGAGCCATGTATCGAGCCGTGCCCAGCACCGAGTCGCCATCTGCGCCCGAGGCCGCCACACCGAAATCCGTCAGGCGGGCATTGCCGCCCGAGTCGACGAGGATGTTGCCCGGCTTGACATCCCGGTGCACGATCCCCGCCTCGTGCACGACCCGCAGAGCCTGAGCCACCTGTTCGGTGAGGCGGGCGGTGGTGGAGGAGTCGAGCGGGCCGCCCTCATCGAGCAAAGTGGACAGCGGCTTACCGTCGACGAACTCCATGACCAGGAAGGAGTCGCCAAAATCGTAGATGTTGACGATCCCAGGGTGGTGCAGTGCGGCCATGACGCGGGCTTCGGCGTAGAAGCGCTCGTCGTCGCTTTCCGAACGCTCCGGCAGCATGGCCTTTATCGCGACGGTGCGGCCTAGGCGCAGATCGGTGGCGCGCCAGACCTCGCCCATGCCGCCGCGCCCCAGGAGCTCCTCCAGGCGGTAACGGTCGCTGAGCAGTCCGCCGCTTTCGAGCACCCGGGGTAGGTACCCCGTAATCAGAGGTCGGTAACGCGGATCCCGGCGTGCGAACCGTAACGTTTGTTGATGGAGATCAGATTTGCGGTGAGCGCCTCCACTTGGGCTGCGTTGCGCAGCCGGCCCGCGTGCACCCCGCGCATGCCGCTGATGCGGGAGGCCAGCGCCTGCACCACGCGCACGGCGTCGCGGTCGTCGCCCAGGACCAGCACGTCGAGATCCATCTGCTCGACGGAGGGATCGGTGAGCAGGTCGGCGCTCACGTGATGAAAGGCGGCACAGACCCGGGAGTCGGGCAGAATCGACGCTGCCTGCTCGGCGGCGCTCCCTTCCGGTACCGCCAAAACAAAAGGTCCTTGCTTGTCAAAACCCAAGGGGTTGACGCAATCTACGACAATCTTGCCGGCCAGCGGCTCGCGCAGCGCGGCCAGGGTGTCCGCGTGACCCTCGTAGGGCACCGACACGATCACCAGATCGCTGCGCGAGGCGACGTCAAAATTGGTGTCACCCTCGATCGAGCCGCCGGCAATCGCGGCCACCTCCTTGGCTGCCGAGGCAGCGCGCTCCGACGTGCGCGAGCCGATGAGGATCCGCTGCCCCGTCGAGGCCAGCCGCATCGCCAGGCCACGCCCCTGATCGCCGGTGCCGCCGATGATCCCGACCAGCAGGCCGCTGACGTCGGGGAGCATGCTCACATCAAAGCGCATTCGGCGATCCTAGCCACAGAATGTAGCCGGAGAATAAGGTTCGTCAGATCGCTCTGGCGAAAAGAAGCGCGGAAACGACAAGCCCGAAACCGACGACGATCCAGCGCAGGGTGCGGGCGGCAAGGCGGCGCCCGAAATGCCCGCCCAGGAAGCCACCGACGAGCGTGCCCGGCACCAGCGCCAGCACCGCACGCCACTCCACGGGCCCGAAAAGGGCATAAGCCGTCGCCGCCGTCGCTCCGATCCCCAGCTGCAGCATGTTCTTCGTGGCCACGATCCGCCGGATCTCGTCGCTGAGCACCAGCCCCAACACCGCCATGATCACCACGCCTATGGCCGAGATAAAATAGCCGCCGTACATGCCGATCGCGAAGACCGCCGCCATCTTGGCCCAGGCCGGCTGGTTGTGCGGCGCCGCCACCAGCCGCGTGATCCTCTCCTGGAACGCCATAATCAGCGACGCTATGAGGACCAACGCGGGGGCCACAAAATCAAAGACCTTCTGGGGGGTACCCAGAAGGAGCGCACAACCCACGACGGTGCCCCCCATCACAGCAGGCAGGAGCTTGCGCAAGACGATCTGGCGCTTAAGATCCCTGCGGGTGCTGATCACCCCGCCGACATAGCCGAACGCCACCGACACCGAGTTCGTCACACTCGCTGTGATCGGCGCCAAACCCACCGACAGCAGCGCCGGGAATGTCATCAACGACCCGCCCCCGGCCACGGCGTTGACCGCCCCGGTGACGACACCGGCGGCCAAGAGCAACAGCGCCTGAGCGAGATCCATGTCCCTGGCTTTGTAGCATGGATGGTGACGGGCGAGTTGACCAGGCGGCCGCGTTCCCGGCTTTTGCCGGGACCGAGGAACGTCCGGACTCCGCAGGGCAGGGTGGTTGCTAACGGCAACCCGGGGCGACCCGCGGGAAAGTGCAACAGAAAGCAGACCGCCCACCGGCTGGTTGTCGGTGGGTAAGGGTGAAACGGTGAGGTAAGAGCTCACCAGCGTGGCGGGTGACCGTCGCGGCTAGGTAAACCCCACCCGGAGCAAGGCCAAGACAGGGCACCGGCAAACGCTGGTGCTCGCGTGAGCGCTTGAGGGCTGCCCGCCCGAGCTCACGGGTAGGCCGCTGGAGCCTGCCGGCGACGGCAGGCCGAGATGGATGGCCGCTACCAGCCTCGCAAGGGGCCGGCACAGAATCCGGCGTACAGGTCAACTCGCCCGCCACCCACCTGATCCAGCCGTTTGGGACCGCGCCGAGCAGCCAGTACTAAAATGCGTCAACCGTTCGAAATACCTCCGGCCTAGGTGACGTCGACACCGAACAGGGCGTCGTAGTCCGGCCGAGTGTCCTGTGACAAACCAGATATTGCGGGTACTCCGGAACGGGTCCAACCTGACCGCATGACTGTCGACGACGACCTACCGGAGCAGCTGGGTCGGTTGCGCAATGAGATTGCGGCGGAGCTCTACGCCCAGCTGATGATCCGGGACGAGATCAGCCAGGAGGACGTGGGCGGTGTGGCGTACGCCATCGCGCAACGGCTGCGCCGGACGTTCCGGATCGAGCGGGCACCTTGGGAGGACGAGGGCGATCCGGACATGATCAGCGAGATGATCAGTGCTGACGCGGCTTCCTGGCGGGTCGGTCGCGCCTAGTGGCGTGAACGGCCAAGCGAGCCGTCACACCTCCTCTCACAGTGCGCCGGGGCGACTTCGAGACGGCGGCGCGCATGATTGCGCAGCTGAAGCAGGAGCGGATCTCGACAAGCTGACGGGCCGCGGGGGAGCGCGGCCCGGGGTGACTTTTTAGAAGGTGTGTTCCTCGGTGGGGAAGATCCCGTCGCGGACGTCGGTGGCGAAAGCCTCGGCGGCCTTCGTCAGCTCGTCGGCCAGGTTGGCGTAGCGCTTCACGAATCGTGGCACTGGGCCACCGCCGACCCGCAAGCCTGCCATGTCTTGCCAGACAAGCACTTGCGCGTCGGTGTCCGGTCCGGCCCCGATGCCGATGGTGGGCACGGGGATCTCCTCGGTTATCTGCTTGGCGACCTCTCCCGGCACCATCTCAAGCACGACAGCGAAAGCGCCGGCCTCGACGCAAGAGTGTGCTTGCTCGACAAGGAGTTTGCCCGCCTCGCCACGGCCCTGTACCCGGTACCCACCGAAAACGTGTTCCGACTGGGGGGTGAACCCGAGGTGAGCCATGACCGGAATGCCGGCCGAGGTGAGGGCCTCGATGAGGTTGGGGCGCGGGCCTTCGAGCTTGACCGCGTGGCAGAGGGCCTCTTTCATGAAGCGGACCGAAGTGCGCAGGGCTTGCGCCGGCCCTTCTTCGTAGGAGCCGAAGGGCAGGTCACCCACGACGAGTGCGCGTTGGGTCCCGTGGACGACGGCCCGGACCAATGGGATGAGCTCGTCGGCGGTGACCGGCAGGGTCGTCGGGTACCCGTAAACGTTGTTGGCCGCGGAGTCCCCGACCAGCAGCACGGGTATCCCGGCCTCGTCGAAGATCTGCGCGGTGTACTGGTCGTACGAGGTGAGCATGGCCCATTTCTCGCCGCGCTCCTTGGCCAGCAGCAGGTCGCGGGTGCGTACGCGCTTACCGGCCGGCCCCCCATAGAGGGAGGCGACTGACTCGCTGGACATCGATGTCCCTCCTTTCACCTCGAGGCCGCTCGAATAGCGGTCCCCGGGTTCTGGAGTCGATGTTTCCACCAGATGAACGCCGAGCGTCAGCGTTCAGTGCGAAATCTCACGGAAGCGATTGGTGATGGGCAGCCGGCGGTCGCGCCCGAACGACTTGAAGGAGATCTTGGTGCCGGGAGCCGACTGGCGGCGCTTATACTCTGCGCCGTCGACCATCCGCAGCACCTTGTCCACGATCGCGGGGTCGTGACCGGCGGCGACAAGCTCGTCCCGGCCCATGTCGTGGCCGATGTAATCGATGAGGATCGGGTCGAGCACCTCATAGGCCGGCAGCGAGTCGGTGTCGAGCTGGCCGGGGCGCAGCTCGGCGCTGGGCGCCTTGCTGATGGAGTTTTCAGGTACGGCGGGGGAGACGGTGTTGCGCCAGCGGGCCAGCCGCCACACCTGCATCTTGAACACGTCCTTGAGCGGGTTGAAGGCGCCGACCGAGTCGCCGTAGAGCGTCGAATAGCCGACCGCCAGCTCGCTCTTGTTGCCGGTCGTCAGCACCAGGTGGCCCTCCTGGTTGGACACTGCCATCAAGATCACGCCGCGCACGCGGGCCTGAAGGTTTTCCACCGCCAGGCCGGAGAGGTTGAGGTTGGCGAGGAAGGCGTCGACCATGTGCTGGATCGGCTCGATCCTGTACTCGAACCCGAGGTTTCGGGCCAGCTGCTCGGCGTCGTCGCGGGAATGCTGCGAGGAGTGGGCGCTGGGCATGGAGATGCCGACGACGTTTTCCGGGCCGAGGGCGTCGGTCGCGATGGCGGCGACCACGGCGGAGTCGATGCCCCCCGACACCGCCAGCACCACCGACTTGGCCCCGTTCTTCCGCACATAGTCGCGCAGGCCGAGCACCAGCGCGGACCACACCTCGGCCTCTTCGACGAGCGGCTCCGCGATCCCCGCTTTCAAAACGCCGTCCGGCTCGGTCCACGAGGTCTCCAGCGGCACCCGGAACACCGGCATGGGCGACTCGCCATCACGACCCGGCTCGCGGGCCGCCGGCACGTCGAGATCGTGCACGAGCAGCGCCTCGGTGAACTGCGGGCCACGCGCCAGCAGCTCGCCCTCGGCGGTGACGATCATCGAGTCGCCGTCGAAGGTCAGCTCGTCCTGCCCGCCGATCATGTTGACATAGGCCACGGTCGCCCCCGCCTCGGCGGCGCGCCGGCGCACAAGCGGCAGGCGGACATCGTCTTTGTTGAGCTCATAGGGCGAACCGTTTATGTTGAGCACGAGGCCGACGCCGGCCGCGCCGGCGGCGGTGAACGGGCCGCCCTGCTGCCAAAGGTCCTCGCAGATCGTCAGGGCCACATCGATCTGCGCCTGACCCCGCCCACCATCCCCCCGGCCCTCAGCCCCGGCTCTGTCGGCAAGGGTGATCCGGACGACGGTCAGCGACTCTCCCGGTACAAAATATCGGTCTTCATCAAATACGCCGTAATTGGGCAGGTGATGCTTGAAGTAGTGGGCGTGCACCCGGCCCCGGTGCAGGATCGCCATCGCGTTGCGCGGCCCGACCCGCACGGTCGTGTCGGCGCCCAGCTTGGCCGGGCCATCGGCATCGAGGTAACCGACCGCCACCGCCAGCTCGCCAAAGCCGTCCGAGGCCAGCTCGGCCGCGAGCCGCTCGAGGGTGTCGCGCGATGCCCGGACAAAGGACTCTCTAAAAACAAGATCTTCCGGGGGGTACCCGGTGAGCAGTAACTCAGGAAACACAACGAGTTGCGCTGCTTGGGCCGCCGCGCGGGCCGTCCACTCACGCACCAGCAACGCGTTGCCCGCCAGTTCGCCCACCGTCGGATTCACCTGAGCTAACGCCACCCGCAACCTAGGCATGTACCAAGTTTCGCACGCGCCCGTCAGACGCCCCCAGCCCGCCAATCGACGCCCTCGAGTTCGGTCATCTTGGGTTGGCCCAGGTGGACACGGATGTCGTCGACGAGCAGAGCCATCTTGTGGTCGGCGATGTGCACCTTGTGCTGATCCAGCGTGACGCCTACCACAAAACGGCCGGTGTCGGTGGTGACCACGTAGTAGTAGATCGCCCCGCGCTCGACGTCGAGCACGAGCCGGATCAGGTCGCCGGTGTTGAGCGGCCGGAACTCTTCGTTGAGGCGGTTGAGCAGATCGTGCAGGGACTTGCCCTTGCGGCCGTACTCCTCCCGGCGCTGCCACGGCTCGGTCACCTCGTGAAACCGCCCAAGCTTCGGGTGGTCAAGCAGGTCGAGCGTCATCACGCAGGTCCGGTCCACGTAGTACGCCACGTATTGCAGATCGTTGATGTCAAGCCGGGCGATGATGGTGTCGATCAGCGGCGTGTGCGCGGCGGAGCGGAACGCCGGGTACCGTTCGATCTTCACTTGCGTGGGGTCCGTTGGCTGCACCGGTGGCGGCAGCTCGGCCGGCATGTCGTGGCGTTCGCGTCCAAAGTAGAGCGCACCGATCGACGCCACCAGCAGGCCGATGGCGATCGCTGGGATGGACAGCCACAGCCGGTCCCGCCCCTCGGGGAGCCTGTCCCACGACGTCAGCAGGATGCCCAGCGCCGTGATGGCCAGCCCGCACATCATCAGGCCCAGCGACATGATGAGCCGTGCTGTCATGCGCACCGGCTTGGCGTAATAGAGCAGCAGCGCGACCGGGCCGACGATGAGGACCAGGCTCGCGGCGAGCGAGAAGTCGTACGTCTCGTTCTTGATCCGGGAGACGACGAACTCGCTCGTCAGCGGCAGCAGCAGCGAGACGCCGAGAAAGATGGCGAGCCTCCGGCTCCAGTTGGTCATGGCGATCCCTCATCGGTGTGGATGCCTGACCGTAAGGATTCGACACGGCCGGGTCAACCGCGGCCGTGAGAGGGTTGCGGGATTCCGGGACTCACCCGCGGCGTAACCTGCGCGTAATAGGCTCGTGAAAGGGTGAGGATCGTGGACCGTCAACAGGAGTTTGTGCTTCGTACGCTCGAAGAGCGCGACATCCGTTTCGTGCGCCTGTGGTTCACCGATGTGCTCGGCACGCTCAAGTCGGTCAGCGTGGCGCCGGCCGAGCTGGAGGCCGCCTTCGACGAAGGGATCGGCTTCGACGGCTCGGCGATCGAGGGCTTCGCCCGCGTCTACGAGTCCGACATGATCGCCATGCCGGATCCCACGACGTTTCAGGTGTTCCCGTTCGAGGGCGGAGCTTCGGGGGAGAGCGCGCGCATGTTCTGCGACATCCTCATGCCCGACGGCTCGGCCAGCTGGGCCGACCCGCGGCACGTGCTGCGGCGGGCGCTTTCCAAGGCGGCCGAGAAGGGTTTTACCTTCTACACCCACCCCGAGATCGAGTTCTTCCTGCTCGAGGACGGGCCGCTGGACGGCTCCGTGCCGACCCCCGTCGACTCGGGCGGATACTTCGACCACACCACCCACGCGGTGGCGCGCGACTTCCGCCGCCAGGCCGTGCTCGCGCTTGAGCGCATCGGCATCTCGGTGGAGTTCAGCCACCACGAGGTCGCCCCCGGCCAGCAAGAGATCGATTTGAGATATGCCGACGCCCTGACGACGGCGGACAACATCATGACCTTCCGCCACGTGATGCGGGAGGTGGCGCTGACGCACGGGGTGCGCGCGACCTTCATGCCCAAGCCCTTCACCGACCAGCCGGGCAACGGGATGCACACCCACCTGTCGCTGTTCGAGGGCGAGCGCAACGCCTTCCACGACCCGGCCGACCCGCACAAGCTCTCCAAGACGGCCAAGGCCTTCATCGCGGGAGTGCTGACGCATGCCCGCGAATTCACCGCCGTCACCAACCAGTGGGTGAACTCCTACAAGCGCCTGTTCCCGCAGGCCATCCCCGACCGCATCACGGAGGCTCCGGCCTATGTGTGCTGGGGGCATCTGAACCGGTCGGCGCTGGTACGGGTACCCGCATATGGAAAACCCAACTCGGCAAGGGTCGAGGTCAGGTCGCTCGACTCGGCTTGCAACCCGTATCTGGCCTTCGCCGTCCTGCTCGGGGCGGGCCTGAAGGGCATCGAGGAGGGTTACGAGCTGCCGGCGGGCGCCGAGGACGACGTGTGGTCACTGTCCAATGCGGAGCGGCGGGCGATGGGCTATGCCACCCTCCCGGAAAACCTCTCCGAGGCGATCGATGTGATGTCGGGCTCGGAGCTGGTGGCCGAGGTGCTGGGGGAGCACGTCTTCGACTTCTTCCTGCGCAACAAGCGCGCGGAGTGGGAGGAGTACAGGCGCGAGGTCACGCCGTACGAGCGGATCAGATACCTTGGAGCGCTCTGACACAGACGTCGATGAGCTTGTGGCGCAAGGGGTTCGCCCGCTCTGCGAAGCCCTTCTGCATGGCGGCATATTCGGCGCGCCCCTCGGGCGTCTCGATCCGCACCGGCTCGTAGCCCAGCCTCGAAAGGTCATAGGGGCTGGCACGCATGTCCAGCTCGCGGATGGCGCCGGCGAGCTCGAAGCAGTCGGCGATGAGGTCGGCGCTCGCGAAGGGCGCCAGTTTATAGGACCACTTATATAGGTCCATGTTCGCGTGCAGGCATCCCGGTTGCTCGTTCTGTTGCTGGGTCTCGCGGGTCGGTTGCAGCGCGTTGAGCGGCCGGGCCTCGGGCGTGAAGAACCTGAACGCGTCGAAGTGCCCGCACCGGATCCCGCGCTCCTGAACCACCTCGGCAGTGCGCGCTGGGGAGAGCCGCAGCGGCCAGGCGTTGTGGCGCAGCTCCTGCTGGGTCTGGCGGTAGACCATCGCCCACTCGTGCATGCCGAAGCAGCCGAACTGCCCCTGGCGCCCGCTGGTCGCCTTCAGCAGATCGCGGATCCACCGCACCGAGTCCGCCCTGCGCCCGAACTCGGCCGGATCGATCGGCGCCACGCCTTCCAGCTCGACGCCGAGCCCGGGATGCCAGCGCCGCAGCTGCCCCGGACGGTACGAGTAGTAGGTGAAAAGGAAGTCCCGCACTGGATGTTTCAGCCCGCGGCGGCGCCGCTCCAGGTGGTCGCCGAGGAGCGCGTCGACCCGCGCCTCGTGCGCCCGCTGGCGGGCCTCCCACTCGGGCCGAGTCAAAAACACCGGTCAAGGTTAGTCCCTGTGCCTTTCGGGGGTACCCTTTCAAGGTCATCTCTTTCGGGGGGAGAGAGCATGAAACGACTCATGGCAGCCTCGGCATGCGCGGTAATGCTGCTAGCCGGGGCGAGCACCGGCGTCGCGTCCGCGGCGCAGCCCACACCTTCGCCGGCCTCAAACACGGCCGTCGTGTGCGACAAATCAAGGACCACGGTGCTGGACGGGATCAAGCCCTTCACCGAGGAGCTGGACAGGGCCGGCGTGGCGGCCACCCAGGGGGACCTGGCCGGTGCCGACAGGTTGGTGCGGCAATCCGGCACCGTGCTCATGCAGGTGGCGGAAAAACTTCGCAAAGACGCCGAACCCGCCCAGAGTGCCGAGCTGCGCAAGGCGCTGGAGGATGTGGCCAAGGAGCTGGAGACGCTTGGCACCGGGCTGACCGGCGTCGGCTCGCTGCAAAACTTCAACACCAAGCGGCTGGAGGTGCTGGCCAACCGGGTCGCCGAGATCTGCCAGAAGTGATCTCATATATTGGTCTCGTGCGGATAGCTCGATTTGTTCATCCAGGCGGCCTGTCCTTCGGCATGGTCGAGGGCGAGACCGTTGTGGCCATCGAGGGCCACCCGTTCGCCGACATCAAGCGCACCGATCAGCGCTGGGCCGTGGCCGACGTGCGGCTGCTGTCTCCCATCCTGCCGAGCAAGGTGGTGTGCGTCGGCCGTAACTATGCCGAGCACGCCGCTGAGCACGGCTCTGAGGTACCCAAGGAGCCGTTGCTGTTCCTGAAGCCCTCCACGTCGGTTATCGGCCCTCACGACGCCATCAGGCTGCCTCCGCAGTCCAAGCAGGTCGAGCACGAGGCCGAGCTGGCCGTCGTGATCGGCGCCAGCGGCGCCCGCCGGGTCGACCGCGAGTCGGCGCGCTCGGCGATCTTCGGCTACACCTGCGCCAACGATGTGACAGCGCGTGATCTGCAGCGCTCCGACGGGCAGTGGACGCGGGCGAAAGGCTTCGACTCCTTCTGCCCCCTCGGGCCGTGGATCGACACCGAGGCGGACGTGTCGGATGCCGAGGTGCGCTGCGAGGTCAACGAGGAGGTGCGCCAGCT
>Ga0075421_100003504_pt1 | contig 18785 bp, 14 predicted proteins | sample SoiMetdeltSBSDD5_FD_75292 | JGI IMG/M metagenome (GOLD analysis project Ga0075421, IMG submission 75292) | Bulk soil microbial communities from a Populus tree surrounding site in Tennessee, USA - Soil MetaG P. deltoides SBSDD5 | ecosystem: Environmental > Terrestrial > Soil > Tree plantation... | reverse complement strand
GGCTCGGCGTCGTCCCGCAGCGAAACGCGCCCGAGCGTGACTAGCCTCAGGCGGGACGCTTGCGAGGGGTCGGGACGGTGGCCAGTCGGCATCGCGCAGCAAGAGCGTGGGTCGATCTCTTCCCGGCGCCGAATGGCGGTCGCCGTTCGCGTCGAGACGGAGTCGGCGTCCTTCGCGTCGAGAGCCCGTCGTCGGGTGGGCCGGCGAAAGTATGGGCCCGCATCGGATGCGGCAAGGACCCGTAGCTGACGTTAGACCAAAGGTTTACCTGTGCCGGCCGGCGTCGATCGCCCGGCCGGGGAAGTGATCACGCGGATATCACCTCGCGGCTTGTCGCCGGCGTGATCGTCACGCGGTGTTCGCGTGATCCCGTCTCGTTGTTTTCCGGTCGCCGGTTCGAGCCCGCCGCACGCCAGTGTGCAGCCGCCGACCGGTTGACCGATAGACAAGAACGAGGACCTCGACTATGCACGCAACACTGATTTCTTCCGGCCGCTCCGCGCGCCGGCTCTCAATCATCTCGCTGGCCGGCGTCGGCCTGCTCGCTGCCTGCGACACCGACGACACGGTTGCGCCCAAGCGCCCCGAAGTTCCCGCGACCGCTCAGGGGGCCCTGCTCCCCTTCAAGCTGGGAACGCTGGTGGTCAGGGTCGTGGATCAATTTCAGATCGTGATCACCACGTCCTCCGCCCAGTTCACCGGCGCCAAGGACGGCCAGACGGGGACGCCGTGGGCGTTGCTGGACAACGCGCAGGGTGACAGCGATCCGACCGTCGGAACCATCAAGCTGGGCATGACTCCGGGCACTTATGAGATCTGTGAGACTACCTCACCGACGGACTACGCGCTCCCGAAGCCGAAATGCCAGAATGTGACCATCGTCGCCGGCACGACGACGAACCTGATGTTCATCAATCCGACGATCGCGCGGATGCGGTGGAGCGTCGTGGATTTTGTCCCCAACCTCGTCGGCGGCATGAAGTTCAGCTTGAGGGACTCCACGCAGGCGGTGATCGCGACGTTCTTCGACAACGCGGCTCCGGACATCGATCCGACGCCCGGAAAGGTCGAGGTCAAGTTGCCGGTGGAGGGGGTGTACAGTATGTGCGAGCTCCAGCTGCCAGTCGGCTACGTCTACCCTGCGGGCCAGGGGGTGTTCTGTTCTGCCGGCGAGCAGGCGCAACACGGTCAGATCTTCACCTACGCGCCTTGGGTGGTCTATCCCGTTTCGAGCGCGTATTGGCAGGTCACCGACGGGACGATGGACGCGAACTTCTTCTACAACCTCATCGGCCCGTCCACGTTCAAGGTCTCGGCCGCCAATGGTGGTGCCACGCTCAACGTGATCGATAACGGCCAGAACGACATCGACCCCGCGCTCGGTAAGCTTGCGGTGAAGTTGCCCACGACGGGTTACTACTCGATCTGCGAGATCGTGCCGCCGCTTAACCACTGGAACGCGAAGCCGTCGTGTAAGCGGGTCAACGTTCAGACGGGCGTGCCCGCGTGGGCGGAGTGGTTCATCAATCCCGAGGCGCAGGTTATCTACCCAGGCCCCAAGGCACCCTAACGCACGGTGGCTGCGAGTTGGCGCTGCGGCTGCACGCTGACGCTGCTCGCAGCTCTGCCGTCGGGATGGCATCTACCGGCGGCCCGGTGAGTACTACGATTGTGACGGAAACCCCGGAAGAGCCGGATAAAGCAAGTACTAGATCAAAAAGGGTCAGAGTTGTCGAGGCGCATCGTTCAAACAACTCTGACCCGTTGAACTTCCTTCAACCGCATCGCCGTACGCACCCTGGTCAGTATCCGGCAGTTTCTGTGCTGTTTCCGTTCCAATCGTTGTACTCACCCTTCACCACCGTATCGTCCCCCGAAGTGTCGGCGGCGAGAGAGCAGTGGCCCGATTCCCGACGCTCAGACTCTCGGTTCCCACCCCTTCGCGTACTCCCGCCGCCACATCTTCATCGCCTCCGCATCTCCAACGATGTGCCCGGACCCCGGATCGGTCCTGAGCGCACGGCCCGTCCGCTGCGCGACGTTCCCGAGATGACAGAGTAGAACGCTTTTCATCCCTTCCTCGATCGGCGCGTGCAGCGCCGCCCCCGTTCGAATCCCGTCCACGAAGTTATCCACGTGGATCTGCGTCGCCGAATCATCCGCCGAGACGTTGAGGCCATCCGTGCGCGTCGGCGCGAGGGACTCCTTCACGACCTTGTTGTCCAGATCGTAGACCGTGTAACCGTTGCGGTCGAGCACTACCGTGCCCGTCGTCCCGTGCACGCTGACACCCCGACCTCGGTTTTCGGTGGGATAGGCGTTGCAGCTCCGGCCCTGCCACACGATCTGCTTTCGTCCATCGAACTCGAAGCCGGCGTCCTGGGTGTCGTAGAACTCCCAGTCATCCTCGAAGTGATAGCGCCCACCCGCCGAGGTCACCCGGGCCGGGTAGTCCACACCTAACGCCCAGCGCGAGACGTCGATCTCGTGCGTGCCGTTGTTGCAGATCTCCCCCGTCCCCCACCGTCGGAACCAGTGCCAGTTGTAATGGATGATGTTGTCGCGGTACGGCGTTCGTGGGGCGGGCCCCTGCCAGAGCTCGTAGTCGAGCGTCGCCGGGGCGCTGGCTGGCTGACCGCGACCGATCGTATTGCGCTTGTTCGCGTACCAGGCACGCGCGTAGTACGCGCGACCAATGAGGCCCTCGTGGATCGCCTGGATCACCTCACGCGTCCGAGGATCCGAACGCTGCTGCGTGCCTAGCTGGACGACGCGCCGGTGCTTTCGCTGGGCCTGCACCAGGAGCTCAGTCTCGTGCGGATTGTGCGTGGCCGGCTTCTCGACGTACACGTGCTTTCCCGCCTGGAGCGCCAGGATCGCCGCCGCCGTGTGCCAGTGATCGGGCATCGCGATGAACACGGCGTCGACATCCTTGTCGTCGAGCACGCGACGAAAGTCGGCCACGGTCTTCACCGCACCCGGTGCCGCTTTCGACGCCATGTCCTTTGCCTTCGCGAGCACCTGCGAGTCCACGTCGCAAAGGTACGCCAGCGCCGCGTTCGGGCTCCTGGCGACGTCCTGCAGATGTGTGAGCCCGCGGCTGTTCAGCCCTATCACGGCCGCACGCACGGTCTCGTTAGGTGAATGCCCGTGCGCGATGAGCGGGCTCACGCGACTGGACATGGCGAGCCCGATGCCGGCCACGGACGCCGTCTTGAGAAAGTCGCGCCGATCGAGGGCGGCGTTGTCGCTGTCCATCGTTGCCTCGTTGCAGAACGTTCCATCGGTCGCTGACGCCGAGCGTTACTCATCCCGATCGCGTGCAGTACCGACGTCCAACCGCCGGAGCTTGATGCTGCGGTACCACACCTCGTCACCGTGGTCCTGCAGCACGATGTGCCCGCGGCGCCGGTCGGCGAAGCCGGGGATCGTGCGATATTTGCTCTTCGCGAGGAGCGAGTCCATGCGTGGACTGCCGAGGTCGTACTCGACGACCTTCACGCCGTTGAGCCAGTGCTCGCCGTGCTTGCCGCGGAATACGATCGCCGACTGATTCCACTCCCCGACCGGTCGCAGCCGTTTCTGCGCGTTCGGCTCGATCATATCGTAGAGCGCGGCCGAGCGGTGGGAGGCGAGCTTCCCATCCTCGTGGCGATCATCATCCAGCACCTGGTACTCGAAGCCGAGCGCAGCGTGATTGCCCGCGTTGGCGAGCGAGAACGGTTCGGACACGTTGTACTTGACGCCACTGTTCGCGCCCGGCGCGACCTTCCACTCGAACGCGAGCTCGAAGTCGTCGAACGCTCGAGCGGTCATGAGGTCCCCGCCGGCGAGCGGCTGGCCATCCGCCTGTCGCGGAATCTTCCCACTCGGGATCTTCCGTATTGCGCCGTTCTCGACGACCCAGTGCGCGGTCGGCACGGTATCTCGCCCCAGCCCGCGCCAGCCGCGCAGCGTCGTCCCGTCGAAGAGCAGTGTCCAGCCGGACGACCGCTCGGCGGCCGTGAGCACGTTGGCGGCAGCAGCATCGGAGGTCCGCTGGGCACTCAGCGGAGACACTGGCGAGACGATCGCCGAAACGCTGGCGATGAGCCACACCGCAACGACCCACCTAACGCGGCGCACTAACGGCGGCTCCCCGGTCAGAACCATGGTTCATCCCCGCTCGGTCCATAGATACTCGGCACCTTCCCATCGGCCAGCCGGAGGTAGACGGACATCTGCCCCCGGTGATGGATCTGGTCGTGCACGAGGAACCACGCGAAGGCGAGTCGCGGGACGTCCACGATCGTCTTGGGCCCACCAAAGAACTTGATCGGCTCGGCGAGCTGCTCGTCGGTGTACGAGTTGAACACGTCGCGGAACTCGACGTGCGCACGTTCCAACGCGGAGAGCACCTCCTCCCACGTGGCCGGCGGTGGAGGCGGTCCCGCGCCCCGCTGTCCGGTGGCGAAGGCGTTGCTGAAGGCCGCTTTCCCCAACCCCCGCTCGAGCACGAAGATCCACGCAAGCTCGCGCGCGGGCTTCAACTTCGGGTGCGGTTGAAGCTCCGATTTCTCTGGTGGGTAGGCACGGAGCAACTTCATGGTAATGGCGTGCTCGCGCTCATAGGCGTCGAGGAACTGCTGCCTCGGCGTGGACGCCGTGGTGACGGGTTGGGCGGTGGCGGTCATTGCGCGTTCCTCCGAGGTGGCGACGCTGCTCGAACAGCATGCACCGCGCGCGCGGCCCAGGGAAGACCGTCGCGGCCAGTTGGCCTTCGCCCTACGTCCACTCCGCGTGCGCCGGGAGGGAGTCACTATCATTCCGGAAGCCCGGATCAGCCACTCATCACCACCCGTCCCGCGATGGAGCTCCTCCCCGATGAGGTGCACATCTGGCGTGCGTCGCTCGCGCAGCCGCCGGACGTCGTCGAACGCCTGGCGCGACTGCTGTCTGATGAGGAGCGCCACCGCGCGTCGTCTTATGTGTTGGACGGGCACCGATCGCAGTTCATCGCGAGTCGCGGGATTCAGCGGGACGTCCTCTCCCGCTACGTCGATATCCCGGCCGGCGATCTCGATTTCATGTACTCGCGGACCGGCAAACCGACGCTCGCGGGTGCGGCGGCGCGCAGTGGGGTGACGTTCAACGTCTCGAACTCCGGAGAGCTGGCCGTGTACGCGGTTGCGCGGGGACGCGCCATCGGCGTGGACGTCGAGGTACTCAGGCCACTGGGCGACGCACTGACCATCGCCGATCGATTCCTCTCGGCCGACGATGTCGTGGTGATCGACGCGGCACCGGAGTCGGAGCGCGCATCCGTGTTTCTCCAGCGCTGGACGCTGTTCGAGGCGCGCGTGAAGGCACTCGGCCTGAGCGTGGGTGACCCGCTTCACCGCAAGGCTGGTTCGCCCGATCTTCCCGGACCACATGAACCAGAGGAAGATGCGGTCTCGCGGCGCTCGTCGACGCAAGGGTTCGCCTCGTTCACTCTCGAGCTTGGACCCGGGTATTTCGGCGCCCTGGTGATCGACGCCCAGTCGCCCCGGCTTCGCTACATCGATTGGTCTGCGTAGCGGTCGCTCGCGCGCTATTCGAACTGCTTCCGGAATGTGTCGAGCTGAGATCGAAGATCGGCGAGCTCGTTCCGGAGCTCGCTCACCGCGGCCTCGAGGGCAGCGACCCGGTCAGCGCGCGGCTGAGGCTCCTCTCGCGATGACGCCGGCTCCGATGCGTCGTACGTCACCTCCCCCGCAAGCAGATGCGCGTAGCGGAGCTCCTTCTGTCCCGAACGGAGTGGCAGCCGGGTCACGAGCGGAGCCGGCTGCCGGTCGATCATCCCGTCGAGCACGGACTCCACCTCTTCGAGTGTATCCAGGTTCGTCAGGCGACCCGCTCGGGTCTTGATCTCCGCGAGGGTTTGCGGTCCACGCAGCATCAACACGCCTAACACGGCCGTGTACCGCGCCGTGAGCCCCATCGTCTCGCTCACGAGGTGTCGGAACTTCGTGACCCGTGAGCCGCTCTGTTGAATGGCGCGGACCAGCGAGCGCACGCGCAGCGTCTCGATCGCGTGCGCAACCGTTCCCTCGTCGTAGTGGACAATGGGGTCGCGATTCGACGTCTGGTTGCAGGCGTTCGTCAACGCGTTGAGCGACATCGGATAGTAGTCCGGTGTCGTCGTCTCCTTCTCGATCAGTGAGCCGAGGACCCGAACCTCGACGTCGGTCATCAGGTCATTCACGACGGGCATCCCCATAGTGAGCGAGCCAAGAGCCCGCTAATCGCCAAGAGGCCAAGCGGTTAAGGGCGGTCACGGGAATCTCAAATAAGCCCCGTCGAGAATCCCGTAAAGGCTCCTCGTTTCTTTCGCGTCGCCGATCCGAGCCCGCCAGGCACCAATGCCCGCGCCGCCGGGACGGCCAGCAACCGTGCAGGTCAGCCTACATCGCGCTTGGCGAGCCTGCGTGGGGCGGCCAGTTCAGCAACATCAAGAAGTAGGGAGGTGGGGCCACCGTGATCGAAGTGATCGACGGGTCGGAGTCCTAGGGCCTGTGCCTCGCCTCGAGGAGAAGCTGCCGGTACGTCGGGCTCTCGACGTCCAGCAGCACGGCGGCGCTCAACACCGCCTCCGCCGCGGCTCTCTTGCCACGCTTGAGGAGGAGCCCGCCGAGCGCCGCGTGGTAGCGCGCGTCACCGCCATCGTAGAGAACGGCCTCGCGGTAGTGCCGCTCCGCCTGCTCGTAGAGCCGGAGCTCGAGCGCTTCCTGTCCGTCCTGGTAGGCCTGCACCGCGCGGCGGCGCGCTTGCGCTACGGTCAGCCCGTTACGCGGAGCAGCCGGTCCAAAGGTGTAGCTGACCGAATCCGCCGTGGAGAGTGTCGTGGTGTAGGCGGGGTAGGACTCGCGCAAATTCTCCGCTGGTGTCGACTGAGCCGCTGCGCCATCGGCGGGCTTGGCGTTAGGCTTGCCCGGCGTTCGGCCATGCTGTGCGCTTGGTGCGCCAACAGCCGGAGCACCGACCCCGGGTGCTACCGTGCCGTTCGACACCGCCGCGGTTGCTCGGGCGGTAGCGCTGCCCGCGGCCGCCGCAGCCCCCCGCATTTCGGGACGCAGCTCCTCGCCACGCGCAATCCTCTGTGCGACCTCGGCGGACACCTGCTCGAGCCTGGCGATTCGGTCGGGGGTGGTCGGGTGGGTCGATGCATACTGAATGTCGCCCGGACTCTGCTCGGCCACACGCCGCCAGAGGCCCGCCGCCTTCTCCGCCGGCCAACCTGCACGCGCGAGAATGTACATCCCGACGTAGTCGGCCTCGCGCTCGAAGTCCGGCGAGAACACCAGCGATCCGGCGCTCGCCGCCACCCCTGCCACGTTCACTCCTTTCGTCGGGGCGGAGATGTCGAGAACGACACCGGAGGAGCCACCAAGCGCGGCATTCTGCTGTCGTGCCTGGATGTGGCGCATCGCGTTATGCGCGATGTCGTGGGCAAGCACGGTCGCCAGCTCGTCGTCGTCGACCACGAAACGCAGCATCGCGGACGTGATCGTTACGTTGCTGCCATCCGCCCACGCGTTGCGCTCATCACCGGGGGCGGCGACGAGCGTGAATCCACACACGGTATCGGCCGGGACCGCGGTCCGTAGTTCAGCAGACGTCGGCGGCATGTCCGGGCCGGGGGTGCTGTCCGACAGGAATCCGATTTCACCCTGGCGAAGAGTGATGGTCGTTAGGGGCCGAGCGGCGATTGCCTGGGCGAGCCGCTGCGTTGCGCCCGGCCCGAGGGGTGGCGCGCCATTGTCGAGCGATGTGACGCGATCGCCTGCGCTAAACCCCGCACGCTGAGCCGCTGAACCTCGGGCGACGCCGACCACCATCAGCGTGTCGGAGAAGCCGAGCGACCGCGCGGCTGGGTGGAGGTCGCGCGCGAACGAATGGATGTTCGCGAACCGCACGCCGGGTCGCGGGGCGCGCTCGCCTACACAGAACGGAGCGGCCGCCGCCAGCAGTCCGTGGCCGATATCCTCGACGCGCTGCTGCGCTTGGAGGTCCCATTCGATCGCGAGCTGGCCGGAGCGCAACGCGGCGTCAGAGATATTGCCGTACTGCGTCGTCGAGCTCGCGCACGCCGTCACGAGTGCGAGGAGGCCGAATTGCAATGCAAGGGCTCCGGAGCGAGCCATATCAGGCCTCAGCCGTCCAGGAGAATCAGGAGAGACCCGCGTCGGTCTGCCGCTGCTTCCTTTTGTATACAGCGCGGCGCAGCCGTACGCCACTGTCCTCAAGGCAGAATCGCCGGGGTTGCGTCAGACCGTGGTCAGAACGCCCTCCTCGCCGGCTTGCAGAGGCGGTCACCTGCTCTCGTTCCCGTCCCGGTGATCGTTTCGGAGAGAACGCGATGGCTCGGTGATGACCGCCCCCCGTTGATTGTCGCTCGCCGATTCGAGCCCGCCGCGTAACAGTGCGCGGCCGCCGACCCGGCTGACCGATATATCACCAGGACTCCGACAATGAACGCGACTCTGCTTTCCTTCGACCTCCGCGGGCGCCGACTCTCCTCGTTGGCCCTCCTCGGTGCCGCGGCCCTGGCCGCATGCGACAACGATCGGCCCGTCGGGCCAAACCCAACCGCCATCCCGACGGAAGCGTCGGCCGCGAAGGTGGCCAAGGGCAACTCGCTCTTCATCACGATCGTGGACGAGAACGGCGCGACCCCGACCACGGTCGGTGCGCAGTTCACCGTGGGCCAAGTCGGCCAGCCCACCTACTTCCTGGTGGACAACATCGGCAGTGATGCCGACCCGACGCCCAACACGCTTCAGATGAAGGGGCTGATCGGGACGTACAACGTGTGCCAGACCGTTGCGCCTACGGATTACGTCCTGGCTACGCCGGCGTGCCAGTCAGTGACCCTGAATGACCAGAACGCGAAGCTGCAGTTCGTCAACGCCAACGTGGGCCACGCGGTCTGGACCGTGCTCGACTTCAACGGCGTTGGAATCGGCGGTGCGGTGATCACTTGGCACGATGGCAACGGCAACTCGTTCCAGGTGGCCGACAACTCGGCGCTCGACCTCGATAAGGCGGACGGGGTGTTCGAGGTGAAAGCACCGTATGGGGGCGGCGGCGCGTGCTCGCTCACGCCTCCACCGGGTTGGGTCTTCGGGACCACAGGATGCTTTGGCCAGCCCGTGCCTCCGGGGCAAAAGACCTTCTTCATCAACTTCAACGTCAACCCTGAGTACTCCGTGAACTGGGCCGCAATCGATCCGAACGGGTTGGCTGGCCCGTCGACGTACACCGTCACGAACGCCGCTGGCACGTTCACGGCTACCATAGACGACGACGGAAACAAGGACGGGTGGAAGGGTCTGGGCCAGATTTGGATGATCGTTCCGGGACCGGGGGAGTATCGAATCTGCCAGACGACGCCTCCGCCTAACACGAAGATCGCCGACCCGTCGTGCGTTGTGGTCTCGCCGATTTTCGGCGACCCCACGTACGCGGGCACGTTCGTGAGCGAATGGAAGTAACCGATCGAGTTTCAAGGAGCTCCAAGGGGTCAGCGTCGTTGAAAGCCCGTTTCAATGACGCTGACCCCTCGATCTTTCAACAACGCTAACGCGTGGCTGTCCGGAGGTCGCGGCCAAGAATTGGGGTCAGACTCGAATTTGCGTTTCGTTGCCGGCGGCAACGAAACGCAAATTTCGAGTCTGACCCAATTCGCGTTTGGCGGTTCAAGAGAAGTCATTCTGGCGAAGTGATCGCCGCGTGATCCCGGCGTGATGTGTCCTCGTTGATTCGACCTCGCCGATCCGAGCCGCCGCGCACCAATGCGCAGGCCGGCGGAGGTGGCTGACCGATACAACGAGGATTCCGACAATGAGATCCACCGCGCGTTCCTTCGCGCGTCGTGCCGGCTGGCTCGCGGTCACCGTGGTGCTCGGCACCGCGTTCCTTGCGGCTTGCGATGAAGACCGCGCTGCCGAGCCGGTCGCTCCAGCGGCGCCAGCGATGCCGCCGAACCGCTCGCTCTACCTTGCAGTGAGTACTGGTGGGCTCGGCTGGAACGTCATCGACAGCGCAAAGAAATACCTGCTGCCCGGCGCGAAATTCCAGGTCACTGGCGGCCCGTACCAGCTCAAACGGACATTCGCGGATAACGAGTACCCCGACACCGATCTGGCCGTGGGGCGCTTCGCGCTTGCGAGGCTGGCGACCGGGTCGTACGAGGTGTGCGAGATCGTCGCGCCCGCTGGTTACCAACTCCCCAACCCACGTTGCAAAGCGGCGAACGTCCTCCAGAACACGATCGTGAACCTCGATCCCTTCGCGAATCCAACCCTGCCCTTCGTGTCCATGTGGTACAAGCCCAGCGTGGATAAGGCCTTCGTCGGTGGCGGCTCAGTCAGCATCAAGGACACCCTGGGCAATACCCTCAAGACGGTCGTCGACGATGGTCCGCTCGACGTAAACAAGGCGCCGGGCCAGTTCAAGATCGCGGTCAGTCCTGCCGGGTGGTACGTGCTATGTGAGTTGGCGCCGCCGCCTGGATGGGTGTTCCCATCGCTGCCGTGGCCGCCCCCGATCTGTGTCTCGTTCCTCCAAAAGGGCAGCGGAACAGTGAATTTGGGTCCGTTTCCCGTGGAGCCAGTACCGCCGCCCCCACCGCCCCCACCGGACACGATGATGGTCTCTCACGATTGATGTCTGTCGCTCACGCGACCGCCCTCGATTGACCGCCGCCGGGCACCTCTAACAAGAGGTGCCCGGCTTTTTTCTCGCCTCGCGAACGGGCTTGCGCGGCTTCCTTCGCCGAGTCGACGCTGTAAACGCACTCACCCCAAGTGGATAGGTCAGTTGAGAAGCGGATGGAATTCTCGTGGAGGCGTTTCGTTTCTTTCGCGTCGCCGATTCGAGCCCGCCAAGCAACAGTGCTTGAGCCGCCGAGTCGGCTGACCGATATGGCAACGAGGATTCCGACAATGTTTGCTACTTCGATTTCACTCGACCGCCGAGCGCTTCGCCTTCCTTCGATGATGCTCGTGGCCGTCGCGGCCCTGACGGCGTGCGACAACGAGACGGCCGTCGGCCCGCGCGACGCGGCGATGCCGGCGTCCGCTGCGATGGCGCGCAACCCGGGCCAGGGTCTCTCCAACGGGACCCCTCGGGTGTCCTGGAGCGTCCAGGACCCGTTTGATTCGCTTTACGTGGAGGGCGCGGTAATCAACTTCCACGATGGCACTGCCTGGTACGCAATTGCCGATAACTCGGCCTCGGATCTGGACAAGGCGCCCGGCAAGTTCGAAGTGCTTGCGCCGAACGGAGTCTTCTCCATCTGCCAGCTGACTCCACCGCCGGGCTTTGTCTTCGAGCCACAGGGCTGCACCGGCTATTCGGTGCCCGCAGGTCAGACGACGTACATCACGACGTTCGCCGTTTATCCCGAGTACAATGCCTTCTGGTTCACCAGCAACGGGCGGAAGCTGGTCGGACCGGCGACGTATGTGGTCAAGTCGATGACCTCGCGATTCGCCACCACGGTGGTCGATGAAGGCAAGGGCGACCGGTTCCCATCGCTGGGACGGCTTCGGGTGGTTCTGCCAGCGGGTGGCGACTACCAGGTCTGCCAGACGAAGGCGGCGCCGAACACCCAGCTCGCCAACCCCGCGTGCATCACGATCACGGTGCAGTTGGGCCAGTCGTACAATGCCGGCATGTTCCTCAACAACCCGATCTGACACACGAACAGCCTAACGGCTGACTCGTACGAACGACGAACAAGGGGTCAGAACAATTGTTCTGACCCCTTGTTCTGACCCCAGTCCGCCAGCTAGCGCTGCGGGCGTCGTATCAGCGCCTGATATCGCGGGTCGGAACGAAGATCCCTCAACCACCAGGATCGGTCGTTCGCCAGGGCGGTTCGCCGCGCGGGGCGTGCTTTGACGTCGCGGGATAGCAGCTCGATCGCCTTGTCCCTATCACCCAGCCTCGTATAAACAACGATGGCGAGATTCACGAGCTCGCCGCGCGGGTCGATGATCGTATCTCCCATGGATACCGCAACGAGATGTCTGGCGCTATCGGGCAAGCCTGCACGCTCCGCCGCAAGCGCGACCATCATGCGTCCCTTGAGCGCGTTGAAGCCGCGCCAACGTTCCGGGCTCCCATTCACATACTCGCGGTAGCGTGTCCAGACGTGATACATGTCGGGCTTCGCATCTGGCAGCGACGAGAGCCAAAGCGCGCATTCCGCAAACCGGAAGTTCGTCGGATAGCGCCGTCGGCCCTCTCCGCACCATTTGCGCGCTTGCTCCGTGTACGCCATATCCAGAGACGCAGCGAAGAGCCTGTAAATCGTTAGGTCGATGTTGGGCAGGTATGCATCGAGCTCGAATGCGCGCTCGGCCGCCATCGATGCTCGCTGCAATTGACCCTTGTTGAGCAACAGGTGGCTCAACGCGTTCCACGCACCGGCCTGCGACCGCTGCCGTGACGCCGCGGCCGTCAGATCCTGCTCCGCGGACAGGAATACGGCGGCGGCGGCGGCCGAGTCTGGCGCGAGGCTGGTGAGCCATTGCCAGTATCGCAGCATGCCGCGGACCTCGAGTGCTCGCCAATCGTTAGGTGCCAGCTCCACCGCTGTGCCCGCGTGAGACAAGCCGGAGTCAACACGCGCAACGAACTCCGCGTTGGCAGCACCGACGAGCCGGACGAACGAGTACGCGAGCGACGCGCGCTCGATGTGCGGATCCGCCCAGTACTCGTCCATCCGTTGAGCGACCGCAAGACTGGAATCGGCCTGCGCCGCTATCGCGATGGCGTGCGCGGTGTCGCCGGAACGCCGCGTCGAATCGAACGCCATGACCGCACGGCGCGCCCGCTGCATCGCAGCCCATGCCTCGGGGTTGCGCGTGCCCCAGCGCTGAGGAATCTCGAGCGTCGGTTCGCCGAGGCGTCGTCGCAGTAGGCGCGTCATGACACTGGCGACCGAATCCTGGAGTGCGAGGTCGTCGGCCAGCGACTGCTCGATTCTCTGCCGGCGTAGCCTCCAGCCAGTCGTCCCATCCCACAGCTCGAGCTCGACCCTGACATTGCTACCCACCGGCCTGACGTGCCCCGTGATGAGCGTGCCGGTCTTGAGCGCGCGGGCAACGCTGTCGAGCGGCAAGTCGCTGCGCCCCCTGAAGAACAGCGACGCGTTCCGAGACGCGACGTCGAGCTGCGGCACCGCGTCGAGCTGCCGAATGAGTCCGTCAGTGAGGCTGGTCGCCAACGCGCCGAGCGATTTCGTCGGACTCCGGTCGTCGAGGTAGAGGACGGCGATGCTCGTCTTCGGGAGATCCGCGCTCGGGCGTGCGAGCGACAGGAATCGCCAGCCGAACCAGACGCTGGCCGCGACGAAAACCGGCGCGAGCGCTGCTGCCGTGGTCGTGGCCCAGCGGCGTCGCCGCCGTCGTGGTGAATCGCTGTTCGGAGATGGCTGAACATTAGGCGTATCGCGCCGGCGCCGAGCCGCGGCCTCGTGATCGGTGAGTGCCGCAACGAAGTCCTCGATCGAGCGGAAGCGATCCGCCGGCGACTTGGCCATCGCACGCTCGATCGCGTCCTCGATCGCGTCGTTGACGCCCGGCCGCATGATGCTGAGCTTGCTGGGAGTGTCCAGCACGTGCCGCGTTAGGACGATACCGCGCGTCGGCGCGGTGAACGGCGGCTGCCCGGCGAGCATTTCGTACATCACACACGCGAGGCTGTAAATATCGCTCGCGACCGTCACGTCCTTTTCGCCCATCGCCTGCTCGGGCGACATATACGTGGGCGTGCCGACCGCGACTCCGGTCCTCGTTAGGTTCTCAGCGCCCGCGACCGATCGGGCCCGTGCAACGCCGAAGTCGGCGACCATCGCGCCGTTCGCGCCGAACAGGATGTTCTCGGGCTTGATGTCGCGGTGAATGACACCGCACCTATGGGCGTGCGCGATCGCTTCGGCGACCTGACGCGTGATGCTGATCGCCTCGTCGATGGGGAGCTGGACGCTGCGATCCAGGCGGTCGCGGAGCGACCCGCCCTCCACGAACGGCATGACGTAGAAGAGGATGCCCTCCCCCTCCCCACCACCCGGCGCGTTCACCCGGCCGGAGTCGAGCACGCCGACAATGCGCCGATGCGAGAGCGCAGTCGCGACTTCGATCTCTCGGAGGAAGCGCTCGGTGCCGACCCACATGCCGGACTCGGGAACGAGCACCTTGATCGCGACGCGACGATCGAGCTGGACGTCGTGCGCGAGGAACACGGTCGCCATCCCACCGCGACCGAGCTCGCGCTCGATGACGTACCGTCCGCCGAGTGCGGTCCCGAAAAGCGACAGCGCGGATTGTGCCGCTGTTGTGGTCACGGCCCACTCCGATGTCGCAGCGTACGGAGATCGATCGATTCCGGCGCCGCGTTTACGAGTTGCCAGCGGTGCTATGGATGGATAGACGGACTCGGGATCGATGTTCCAACTGCGTCATCCGTCTAGCGGTCGACCGCATGGTTCGATGGCCCGATTCCTCGGCTGGTTACGCCTAAAGAAACGCAGACCCAACCGAGGAACAATCCATGTATTCATTTGCCCTGCGCGGCGGCCGCTGGTCGCTCGCGCTGATATTTGCTGCGCTCGGCGCCTGCGCCGACCAGCCACCAACGACGGCGCCAGCGGCGCCACCCAAGCCCAACTTTGGGATCGGGCCGATCATCACCGTCACCAACACGAGTGGCGGTACCGGCACGGGCTCTTTGCGATGGGCCACGCGCCAGGCGACAGTCTATTCGGTCATCCTGTTCGACCCGTCCCTCGCGGGGGCGACGATCACTCTCGACTCGACGCTGAAGGTGGGGCCGGACGTCACCATCGAGGGACCGCAGACGAAAGGCATCACGATCGGTGGCGGCGGGACGACGGGGGTCGTGGACCTCGCCGGAGGAGCGGCGCTTCGCAACGTGACGATCACCGGCGGCAAGGGCTGCGTGGGTGCCGGGGTCGTCGCCTGGAACGGCCACGTCACCGTGGAACACACCACCGTGACGGGCAATCGAGCCGAGTGTTATGACGCACTCGGTGGAGGGATCTACGCCGACTCGCTGACGCTCATCAACAGCACGGTGACCGGGAACTGGTCGCGGCTGTGGGCCGGTGGGATTTTCTATCGGCGTCACCTCACCATGATCAACAGCACGGTCACGCACAACACCGCGGGATCCGGTCAAGCCGGCGGTATCGATTCGAACAACCAGTCCACGGGCGTTCTTCGCAACTCGATCATCGCGCTCAATAGCGGTCTCAATTGCCAGACGTGGGCCGTTCTGACGTACGAGGGGCGGAACCTCACGAACAACAGCACGTGCGGCAGCAGCCCGGCGCTGGTGATCGGCGACCCGCTGCTCGGCGAGCTGGCCGACAACGGCGGGCCGACGAAGACACGCGCATTCGCGTTCAACAGTCCGGCGCTCAATGCGGGAACGAACTGCAACGTGACCGCGGACCAGCGTTATGTGCCGCGGGATGCGCAGTGTGACCTCGGCGCGTTCGAGTTCACGGACTTCACCACGGTGGCCCTAACGATCGATCCCAACACCAGGGTCGACGCGACTGGGCGGGCGCTGCTCACGGGCACGCTCAAGTGCACGCGCGACGGCAGCTTCCGACTGGCGCTCGAGCTCCATCAGGATCAGAAGGTCGGGAACGAGATCGTCGACATCCACTCCGCAAGCGACATCCCGGTCAACTGCTCCACCACCCGCAAGTCGTGGAGCGCGACGATGGTGTTGTCCAACGGCGAAGCGTACCAGGCTGGCGCCGCACGAGCGACGGCGCAGACGCTCAATACGCCGGCATCGGTCACGCCGGCCGGCGTTGCAAGCGCCGTCAAGATCTCGCTCACTCGTAAGTAAGCGCCTTCGCAACCGCCAGGTCGTGACACGGCGAGCTGCAACCGACTCGACCTATACGTCAACTTCGCCACTCATCTACGTCACCGATCGGATAATCCGGCAGCCATGCGCGCATAACTTGGAAGCGCCATCGCGATGGAAGCTTACGACAGCACTCGGGCGCGGCCCATCGAGCCGCGCTCAACCCATTCACATCGGGGGAGGTTGCCATGTCACGCTTCATCGCACCACTCACTGCATGCGCGGTACTGATGCTGGCCGCGTGTGATGCCGGTCCGACCGAGCCACAGGCGGCGCCGCAGCCGCGACTTGCCATGGCCGCTCAAGGGGCGACCGTGGCCGACGGCCAGTACGAGTCTCCGTTCGGCGGCCTGCTGTTCTTCTGCGGCGGCGAGCAGATCATCGCCTCGGGGACCTTTACCGCCAACTGGCACACGACAGTGCGGCCGGACGGCAGCTGGATGCAGTCGCAGCACATCAAGATCGAGATGACCGGCGAAAGCATCGTCACCGGAAGGAAGTATATCGGCCGCGGTATCGACAACACGACGATCGTGTATACGCTGCCTCGAGACGGTGTGTACGCGTACCGATCCGTGCACCGCATGCGCAACATCGTCCAGGGCAGCGCCGACAACTACATGTTCGACGCGCACATCAAGTGGACGATCAACGCCGCAGGCGAGGTCACCGCGGAGCTGTTCAAGATAGAGAGCAACTGCCGTGGGTGAGGGAGGGTGGACTCGAGGGACGCGCCGCGGCGTCCCTCGAGTCGTAGTGTGAGTGGCTCGATTCCACGGTTTGGCTGCGCCTACACAGGGCAGCACCTAACAATCAACCGAGGAATCAGGCAATGCAGTCATTCAGCATGCGGGCCGGCCGCTTCCGGCTCGCAAGCAGCCTCCTGAGTCTCGTCGCGCTCGGCGCCTGCGCCGACGAGCCCGTCGCACCAAGGATCCCATCCATCACCAAGCCCGCGATGTCCGGCGCACCCACGGGCGAGTGGGTCGACGTGACGGTCACGAATTCGAGCGGTGGCACGGAAGTCGGCTCCATCCGGTGGGCAGCCAATCAGATTCAAGACCGCGGCGGCGTGATCCGCTTCGCTTCCAGCCTGGGCGGGGCCACGATCGTCTTGAACGGGACGCTGTCCCCCGATGGCCCCATGTACATCGAGGGACCGGCGCAGGGCATCACCATCAGCGGGAATGATCAGCACCGTGTCATCTCTGGCCATCCCGACGATGGGGGCGTCAGCCTGAAGAACGTGACGATCACGAAAGGCTATCGCGCCGATTATGCGGCGGCCATCTGGGCCACATCGCTGTCCATGGAGAACAGCACGGTGCAGGACAGCCGCGGGGCCGGGTCCGCGATCCGCGTCCTGTACGGTTTCTACTCCAGCAACAGCACCATCAGCCGGAACACCGTCGGCGGGATGGCACTCGAGTACGGGCCAAACGCGCAGCTGGACATCAACAACACCACGATCGCGTTCAACGCTGCGGCCGCGGGAATCGGACCGTATGCCTACCCGAGCTACTCGCTGCGAGTTACCCTGCGCAATTCGATCCTGTCGAACAACGGGGCCCAGAACTGTTCGAACTTCTTCGGTATTGGCTACGAGGGCAAGAACATCTCGAGCGACTGGAGTTGCGGCGAGGTCGACATCACCGTGGCGGATCCGAAACTCCTGCCGTTGGCGAACAACGGCGGGCCGAGCATGACGCACGCGATCCCGCACACGAGTCCGGCCTACAACACGGGCGTGTGCTTCTTCGTCACCACCGATCAGCGCTACGTCCCGCGGGACGCGAAGTGCGACGTGGGCGCGTTCGAGTTCAACGACTTCACGAAGGTCACGATCACCATCGACCCGACCGCCAGGTTCGATGCGACGTACGGGTACGCTCTGCTCACCGGCACGATGAAGTGCACGCGTGATGACGTGATCCCGCTCGCGCTCGAGCTGCACCAGGATCAGAAGGTGGGCAAGGATATCATCGACGTGCACTCGGCCGCCACGACCCAAGTTTGGTGCAACACGACGGGCACGACATGGGCACGGAAGATGTTTCTGGCTCCGGGGGAAGCCTGGCAGACGGGTGCTGCGCGGGCCACCGCGAACACGTTCAACACCCCGGAGTGGGTCACGCCGGCAGGGGTTGCGAGCGGCGTCAAGATTTCGCGACGATAAGCATTCCGAACCTGCACCTTGCAGCAGCAGCCGCTGCAAGTCGTTAGGAGCGCCGCGCGGCCTGACTGGCCGCGCGGCGCTTTTCCTATGTCTCCACAGGGAGTTTCGCGCCGGTCACTCGTTTGACTCCGATGTGAGAGCGATTTGACTCGCGCTTCTATCATGTTCGCCACGCGATACACCAGTCGCAGGTTGCACGACCGGCTCGTGCACCTACCTCAGCAATATCGGAGACGAGCATGTATAGACATCCCGCAACACCGGCTACGTCCGGTGAGACTTCCAGGCCAACGACCACGCGTGCGCACGCCGCACGCACTGTCTTGGCGTTGGCCGCCGCGGCGCTCGCCGCGTGCAACGACACCACCGCGCCGTCAGCCTCGGCGCGCGCGGTTCCACCGAGCGCGGCCCGCCCGGCACTCGCGGTTGGTGCCAATACCATTGTATTCGAGCGCGATACCACCGGTGACCAGGCTTTCATCTACACCATGAATGACGACGGCACGAACGTGACGAGGTTGGCCACCGGCGTCGCGCCGGCGTGGTCGCCGGACCACTCGATGATCGTGTTCGTGCGCGACAACACGATCTTCATCATGAACGCGGATGGGACCGGGGCAAGGAAGCTGACCGGTGTGGCGTCCGACCGATTCCCGAGCTTCACCGCAGACGG
>Ga0075421_100003503_pt1 | contig 18790 bp, 12 predicted proteins | sample SoiMetdeltSBSDD5_FD_75292 | JGI IMG/M metagenome (GOLD analysis project Ga0075421, IMG submission 75292) | Bulk soil microbial communities from a Populus tree surrounding site in Tennessee, USA - Soil MetaG P. deltoides SBSDD5 | ecosystem: Environmental > Terrestrial > Soil > Tree plantation... | reverse complement strand
CACGAAATCGTTGAAGATGACCGGCCGCACCGCCGCCTGGAATGGCCCCAGCCAACTGGTCACCTCCCAATTGGTCAATGGCCGCAGCTACACCACCAATGTCTGGGTACGGACCGTCACGGGCTCGCCCACCGCGCGCGTCACACTCCGGCTCGAGGCTGGGACGACGACCTTCGTCACCCTGGCCCCGAACACGGTGGTGAACTCGACCGGCTGGACGCTGCTTTCCGGGACGGCGACCGTGTCGTGGAGTGGGACGCTCACCCTGGCTCGCTGGTATGTCGAGACCGCCGCCGGCACCGATAGTCTCTACATTGACGATGCCACTACCAATTAATCCCGGTTGAGATAAGCTCGCGATCAATCTAAGATTCCTCATTTGACGACACCGGGGATGGAAATTTTCCATCCCCGGTGTATCATTACCCGCGCGTTCACTCCACCGAGTCCGAGTGATGAGACTATTCTCTCCCCGACAGCGTATCTCAAAAATCGCAGCCGTCCTCTGCGTCGGCCTCATAGCATTGAGTGGCGGCGCAGCCTTCCGTCACACTTGGCCCGCTTTAGGCGCTTGGGCCGCTGATACCTTGCGTGGGCTGGTCGGCGATCGGGCGGTGGCTGACCTGGAGACATTTGTATTTCAAAAAGAAGATGTTCTTCATCAGGCTCTACAAAAGATTTCCCCCTCCCCAGTCACCCTAACATCCCCATCGCCCAACTACATTCAAGATGCGCGCGGCCGCACGGTTGCCGATCAAACGTACCTTTACCCTGATCCCCAACGACCGTATGCTCAGGCTGTTATCGTCGCCTTCAACTTGAATCTTGTTCGTCTGCACTTTGTGCCGGGCCTTGAAGATTCTCCGCCGGGAAGCGATGAAACCCAATTTTCGACAGCCCTCGCACCCTTGGGGATTTTGCCGGAAGACGATTGGCAGTCGGGGCTGCTGGTGGCAATTTTCAATGGAGGCTTCAAACCTCGTCACGGACAATTTGGCATTTGGGTCAATGGCGTCAGCCTGATTCCGATGCGCGAGACATTAGGCACCCTCGGGATTTACGCCGATGGACGGGTGCGGATTGGTCAGTGGGACACCGAAATTACCCCGGACCCTGACCTGGTTGCCGCGCGGCAGAATGGTCTGTTGATTATTCAGCGGGGAGAAGTCAACCCGCGCCTGACGCTGGATGACGTGCGCGAATGGGGCTACATCGTCAAAAACAACACCCCAACCTGGCGTTCGGGCGTGGGCCTCAGCGCCGAGGGGGACACGCTGTATTATGCCGCCGGCCCGAGCCTGACGTTACCCGCCCTCGCTGAAGCGCTCCGCGCCGCGGGCGCAGCTCAAGCCATCCAACTCGACGTCAATCAAGCCTCGGTGTATTATGGAGCCGTTCAGAAAATCGGCTCAAAACTGCGCTTCATCCCGGCCTTTGAGACGATGCCCGTGCCGGAGGACCTGAGCCAGTATCGTTTCGCGCGCGATTTCTTTTATGTGACCGGTAGAGTGGATTGAGGAGAGAGTGTGGAGTAAGTCTGATGTTAAAGATGCGACGGATCGTCTTCAGCCTCACTGGGCTAATCCTGATGTGCCTGTGGGTTCCCACGGCGTCAGCCCATCCTCTCGGTAACTTCACCATCAATCATTACGCCGGTTTGGGCGTCAGCCATGAATCCCTCACCTTGGATTATGTGCTCGACATGGCCGAAATCCCGACGCTCCAAGAGATCGAAACCTTGGACGCGAATCGGGATGGGAAACCGGAAGCGATTGAAGCTGCCACCTATCATCCTCGGCATTGTGAGGAACTTCGCCCACAGCTTGATCTGCGCCTGGCCGGGCAACCGGTAACCCTCACGCTCGTCTCATCGGATGTGGAATTTACGGCGGGCGCGGGCAACTTGTATACGCTGCGCCTCACCTGTTTCTTCCGAGCCGACAGAGCTGCGGCGACGAACAGCGTCCAAATTGACTTTAGCGATAATGCTTACGCCGACCGACTCGGCTGGCGGGAAATCGTCGTCCTCCCGGATGGGGTCAACCTGCAAGGCGACTTCACTTCCACCAGCATTAGCCAGCGCCTCACGGCTTACCCGGACAACTTACTCTCCGATCCGCTCGATCAGCGCCAAGTTTCCTTTCAATTAATTCCAGGGGCTCCGGCCCAGGCGACTTCCGCGAGTTCTTCGCCGATGGCGACGCAGACTGCCAATCTGCCCGCCGGGACGCGCGACGATGCCTTCACTCGGCTCATCACGCTGCAAGACCTCAGCCTGCCGGCTATTCTGCTCGCCTTGGCCATCTCGGTTGTTTGGGGAGGCATGCATGCCCTGACGCCGGGTCACGGGAAAACATTAGTCGCCGCGTACCTGGTGGGATCGCGCGGCACCGCGCGCCATGCCATGTTCTTAGGCCTGACGACGACAATCACGCACACCGCCGGCGTGTTCGCCTTAGGCTTAGTTACGCTCCTGGCTTCCGAATTCATTGTCCCGGAGCAGCTCTATCCCTGGCTCAGTTTCCTCTCAGGCTTGCTGGTGGTCGGTTTAGGATTTAGTCTGATGATCTCTCGATTGCGGGCGGCCGGTGGGCTGCCCCTTCTTCTAAATGGAGGGCGCTCCCGCCTCGATCATGATCACTCGTTTGACTCGGCTGTGGAGCATACGCATCCTCATCAACATGAGCATGGGCCGCGCGGTGAACACTCGCATCACACGCATGATCATGAGCATACCGGCGAGTTCTCGCATCATGGACACGATCATGCTAATCTCAGCGAACATACACACCACGAACATGATCACGGCGATGGCCCCCATTCCCATTTGCCGCCCGGGGCGGATGGCTCGCCGGTGACTTGGCGCAGCCTGTTAGCGCTCGGTATCTCCGGTGGCTTGCTGCCTTGTCCTTCGGCGTTAATCGTGCTGTTAGGTGCTATTGCGCTGGGACGGATTGGTCTGGGATTGTTGCTCGTGCTGGCCTTCAGCCTGGGGTTAGCGGGAACGTTAACCGGAGTTGGATTGCTGCTGGTCTATGCCCGGCGGCTGTTCGAGCGGTTGAATGTGGGGCGGGGCGGTCTCATCATGCGCCTGCTCCCGGTCGCCAGCGCCTTGTTCATTACCCTCGCCGGTGTAGGGATTGCGGTGCAGGCGTTTATGCAATTGAGAAGTAAGGTCTAATTATTATAGAATACGTGACACGTGACGCGTGATACGTGATTCACGCGTCACGTGTCACGTATTCATCCACTCTGGAATTCACTTTGTATCCCATGAAGAAAACACTTCTCTCTTTCGTAGCTGCATTGCTGTTAACCGCTTGTTCGGCTTTGTCGCCCACCGTCACCCCGATTCCTTTTCCGACTTCCTCACCCGTTCCAACCCCCACCATCGTCCCATGGGCCTCGCTGGGCCTCTCCGGGCAACTTGTCTTTACGCGCGGAAACATCGGCGGCGTAGAGAAGCTTGATCTGACTTCCGGCGTGGTGACCTCTCTCTTTCTACCACCGGAGAATAATTGGGGCGTCAACGAAGCGGCTGTCTCGCCGGATAAGCAACACATCCTTATCTCGTACGCGCCGCCTTTATCTCCGGCGGACATGCAGTTCGGCTACACCAGTCTGTATGAGTTGCCGGTGGATGGTTCCACGCCGCCTCAATTGCTGATTAAGCTCACCGACCCGTATGAGATCTACAACACTCCCACGTGGTCGCCAGATGGCCGATATTTTTACTATGTGCATTCCACCCCGATTTATGATGCCAACCACCAGCCTGAGCGCACTCAATACCGACTGGAGCGCCGCGCTTATCCGGACGGCGCGCCCGAAGTCATTCTGGAAAATGCGCTCTGGCCGCGCCTCTCGCCGGACGGATCAAAGTTGACTTATATCCCTGCGTTTCCGGGCGAAGACCCTGCTCAGCTTTACGTGGCGAATGCGGATGGGACGAACAGTGTGCCCCTCATCCCGGACGGCACCTTTGAATCCGTGGACACACCGCTGTTCACGCCGGATGGTCAAACGATTTTCTTCAATGCCGTCGGCGCAAAGCCGACTCCGACCTCGACGCCCGCGCAGAGTGCGCTTGACCGTTTCTTTGGCAGTCAAATCGCCTTCGCCCATCCGAATGCCGCCGACTGGTGGGCCGTTCCCGTGGCCGGCGGCCCGCCGCGCGTAATCACCGAGTACAACTTTGCGACCGCGAATATGCAGGGCGATTTTTCACCGGACGGTCGGCATTTTGTTTTCGCCACCTTTACGAATCTACACATCATGAACCCCGATGGCACCGGTCTGCTGACGATCTTTGACTTTGAAGCCATTGGAACCGTGGATTGGATTTTCTAAAGAATGATTCCCTCCCTGCTTCGCTTGAGACGCCTCCTGCTTCTCTGGACTTGTGTTGGACTGCTGGTGGCCTGTGGTGGGCCGGGTAATCTTCCTACTCCTTCTGGAGAACCGACGACGGCGAATGGAACATCTTCCCCCTCCCAGGCCTTGGTCTCCACCGAAGGGCGAATTGCTTTCAAATCAACCCGGGATGGCAATGCGGAAGTCTATCTCCTGCGCCTCGCCGAGGCCCTGCAGGATATCCCGCCGACGCGTCTGACCCATCACGATGGCTTCGATAGTTATATCCGCTCCTGGTCGCCGGATGGTCAATGGATCGCCTTCTTCTCGGAAATCAACGAGGCCGCTGACATTGTCTTGACGAACACCGCCGGCACCGAGGAGCGCCAATTAACGAACATGCCCCTGACGTATGACGCGGATCCGGCCTGGTCGCCGGATAGCCAGCAGATCGCCTTCATCTCAGATCGGGACAACAACAATCTGGAAATTTATACGACCAGCCTGGCGAGCGCTGAACCGAACCGTTTAACGCACAACGAGGGCAGCGATGTTGATCCAGTCTGGTCGCCGGATGGGAAACGCATTGCCTTCGCTTACGCCTTCGGAGAATTCAACTGGCAAATCTATGTCATGCAGCGGGATGGTTCCGAACAGAAGCAGTTGACTCACACGCCGGGCTACACGACCAAACCCCTGTGGTCGCCGGACGGAAACTATATCTTGTTTATCTCGGATCGGGATAAGGAAAACAGCAACGCCGAAGTTTATCGGCTGAACGTTGCCGAGGCCTTGCAGAGCACCGATGGTTCAGCGGAAATCAACTTGACCAACTCGCCGGGGACGGATAACGAGGCGGCTTGGTCGCCGGATGGCACACATATCGCGTTTGTTTCCTATCGAGATGAGTTCGGGGAAATCTATGTGATGAATGCCGATGGCTCCGGCCAAACTCGGCTGACCTTTACGCCGGGCTATGATGGTCAGCCCGCTTGGTCGCCGGATGGCACGCGGATCGCGTTTACCTCCAACCGGTCTGGTCTGCCGGAGGTGTACGTGATGAACGCGGATGGCTCCGCTCAAACTCGGTTGACGCACGATGCCGGGGAGAATCTAAATCCGCTGTGGGAACCTTAGAATGACAGGGTGACTGGGTGACACGGTGACAAGGTGAGTGTTGTGGAAGAGATCACCGTGTCACCCCTTCACCTTGTCATTTATTTAATAACGCTATGCGAAGAGGAAAGAATGGAATTGACCAACGAACACAAGCGTCATTTGTATGAGCAGGGCTATGTTAAGCTGCCTGGCGCTGTGCCGCGCGAACGCGTTCACACAGCCTTGCGGGCTATCAACGCCTCGCTCGGCGGCAACGGCATTGACCCGGCTCAATTGCCGACCTTCCGCTCGCAATCGTATGCGCCGGAACTGAGGCGCTCGCCGGCCATTCTAGGTTTGTTGACCGAGTCCTCTCTCTGGAGTGCGGTCGAGTCTTTGATTGGCGCGGGCCAGGTGGCGCCGGTGAGCGACGGCCAGATTGCGCTGCGCTTCCCGATCCTGGAGACGCCTAAAACTCACGCGCCACACCTCGATGGGATGTACTCACCTAACAATGGCGTCCCGGCAGGGACGATTGGAAATTTTACGCTGCTCGTCGGCGTGTTCTTGAGTGATCTGCCTGAAATCAATTCGGGCAACTTCACCCTCTGGCCGGGCACGCATCGCCTGTTTGAGACTTACTTCCGGGAGCATGGCCCGCAGTCGCTGCTAAATGGCATGCCACCGGTTGACATGCCCGCACCTGTACAGGTGACGGCCCAGCCCGGCGACGCGGTGCTCTGCCACTATCAATTGGCGCACACCATCACCAGCAATGGTTCGCCGAATATCCGTTATGCAATTTTCTTTCGGCTGAAGCGCGTGAACCATGAATCAGTTAAGTGGGACTGCATGACCGACATCTGGCTGGAATGGGATGGCATGCGGGAAGTTGTCGGAGCGCAAGTAGACCATGAGCGCCGAGCATGAGTTACCTCTGACACGGAGGCAAGCCGGCCTGACGATGCAATTGGTTCCGGCCGGTTTGTTTTTGATGGGCAATCCGCCGGCGCCGGTGGAGGTCGAGGCGTTTTACATTGATCGGGTACCGGTCACGCATGCGGCTTATCGAGTTTTCGTCCAGGCCACCGGGCATCGCCCGCCGGATTTTTGGGAGCGACATGGCTATCCGGACGAGCGCGCGGATCATCCGGTGGTCACCGTGAGCTTTGAAGATGCGCAAGCGTATGCGGCTTGGCGCGGCGTGCGGCTGCCGACCGAGGCCGAATGGGAGAAAGCCGCACGGGGAACGGATGGCCGCCCCTATCCATGGGGAAATGAATTTATCGCAGAGAATCTAAATACCAGTGAGGGCAAGACTGAGGGCACGCATCCGGTCACAGCGCATCCCGGCGGCCTCTCGCCGTATGGCGTGCTGGACTTGGCTGGAAACGTTTGGGAGTGGACCACGACTCTCTATCGCGAAGGTGAAGAGTGGCGCGTGGTCAAAGGCGGCGCGTGGGATTTTAAAGGCAAGGATGACGCGCGCACTTTCCACCGCGCTTATTTCCGCCCAACCGTGCGGAGTGGGGCGATTGGTTTTCGCTGCGCGTTGAGTCCAGTGGCCTGACTTATACCCCGTAGAAAAAGTAGAGCAAAAATAGGGTGGGCCGGGCGCAAAGCGCCCGGCCCACCCTATTTTTGCTTGAATTTCGGGGCGACTTTGCCTAATCTTGCCAAAAACATTGACATAGAAAACGATTTCTGTAAAATATATCCTGAAAGAAAACGATTTCTGCGAATTACCAAAGAAAACGATTTCTGTATAAGTGCAGGAAAAGGGAAGTTGTTTACATGGCCGTCACATTGGAAGAAATCGCAAAGTCAACTGGTTTCTCGGTGCCAACTGTTTCGCGGGCACTGACCAACAACGCTTATCCGGTTAACCCTGAAACCCGGAAGCGAATTGTCGAAGCGGCCCGCGCCATGGGCTACAAGCCCAATCTCTCGGCGCGCAGTCTGCGCACGGAACAGACCAACACCATTGGCATCATCGTTGACGATTTGTTGAGTCCGTTTGTCCCTCCCATTGTGCGTGGCATCCAAGATTATATGAAGGAGTCGGATTATCTGAGCCTCATTGTCAATTCTGACTGGGACCCACACGTAGAACAAGATGCCATCAATACCTTTGTGAGCCGCCCGGTTGACGGCCTCATTGTTGTCGAATACTCGCACTTTGCCATCCACGAAGCTCTAGAACATTCCAACAAACCCTACATGTTCGTCCACCGCCTCTTTGGTTCCTCGGTCAGAAACTCCGTGGTCCCCGATGATTATTCCGGAGCAACCCTGGCAGTCAAGCATCTGGCGTCTCTGGGGCATAAACGTATCGCCTACATCAATGGGCCGGAAGGGTGGCATTCGGCTCAGAGGCGTTTTGCGGGCTATAAAGAAGAACTCGCGGCGCAGGGATTGGAATTTGACTCCGCGCTGATCCAGCCAGGCGATTGGGAGTTCGAGGGCGGCCACACCGCCGTCAAAAATCTGCTGAAGTTGGACACGTTGCCCACGGCCATTTTTGCGGCCAACGACCTGATGGCGTTAGGCGCTATCTATGCTCTGCAGGATGCCGGGCTGAATGTTCCTAAGGATGTGGCGGTGGTGGGCTACGACAACCGGGACTTCACCAAAATCTTTCGTCCCAAAATTACCACGGTGAGTATGCCGGTTTATGAAATGGGCCGCACGGCCGCCGAACTCTTGTTGAAGCAAATTGCCGAGGGGCGCCAAGACCTGGACGAAATAAAAATCAAAGGTCAACTCTTCGTCCGGGAAACCTGTGGGGCGGAGGCGACACAGCAGACGGAAGAAGAAGTGAACCTGGCGACCGTTTCAAGAAGAGTCTTGTTGAACAAACAACCGGATAACTGACCCGTTAATCGTTCAAGCATTTATTCACTGCCACTGACAACCGGCCCACTGTGAAGGCGCAGTAACCAAGGAGGAGGAATGATGATTTGAGTTTCTGCCCAGAACGCTAACCAGTCTGACTCAATAACCTTGCTTCGTCTATCTCTTATCTTATTCCTGAAGGAGGAAAAATCATGTCCGTTTCACGCAAGCTTTCACGCCGTCAGTTTATTCGCTTAGCCGGCGCCACTGCCGCCGGCGCCGCCTTGGCCGCCTGTGCCCCGGCCACCACGCCGGCTCCCACCGCCGTCCCCACCGTGCTCAAGGGGGGCAAGGTCCGGATCGCCGTCGGCGGTTGGGCTGAGCAGAATATGAAGGACCTGCTGGCGAAAACTGAATTCACCAAGAAGACCGGGATTGATGTCGAGATCGTCCTCCGGACCGATACCAAAGAAACAGAACTCACTCGCCTGGCCAGCGCCGTTCAATCCAACACCAGCCCCTATGATGTGATTGACTTTGAAGATGAATTGACCACCTCGTTCTCGCAAGCCGGTTACATGGTGGGCCTGGATGATTTGCTGCCCGCTGATTTGTGGGATGACTTCTCGCCCGCGATGGTGGATTACACAAAAACGTGGAGTACCCTCAATGGCGAAACGTTCCGGGTCATCCACAACTGGGAGATGCCTTATTGGTTTTACCGGAAAGATTGGTTTGACCAGAAGGGGACCGCTATTCCCACAACCTGGGATGAGGTCAAGGGCATGGGCGCCATCTTCACGGATGAGGCCAAAGGCAACTGGGCGACCATTGATGGCCTGACAAAGGGCGCCTTCCTGAATGTTTATCTGGCTTGGGTTACGCTGCAAGCCGGCGGCAATCCCTTTGATGTCGGCCCGGAGTATAAAGCGGCCCTGGAATACACCTACGACCTCATGTATACCAGCAAAGCGCTCAACCCCGCCTCGCTGCAATCCAGCTATGATCAGCAAAATAGCGCGTACTTGGGCGACAAAATCGCCTTCATGCGGCAATGGCCTTACTTCGGCGATGTGGCTCGGAATGACGACAACAAAGCCTGGTTCGCTGATGATAAGGTCGCCGTCGGCTTACCGCCCGTTGGACCGGGTGGGAAGGGCGGTTCCACGTATGCGGCGGGTTGGGGCTTTGGCATCGTCAAGACCTCCCCCAATCTGGCTGAGGCCAAGGAACTCTTCAAGTTCCTCGTCTCCACGGAGGTGGCGGTCGAAGCGATGAAAGTCGGCTTCTGGTTCTTGAACGCTCGCAAGTCCGTCTTGGCCGCCGCCGATCCGGACAACTGGCTGGTCAAGAGTTTGAAGATGTACACCGACGCGGGCGTCATCGGCGTTCGCCCCCACCATCCTCGGTTTGTGGAGGCATTGACGATTATCGAAGACACCGCGGCGGCTTACCTCACCAAGCAATCCAGCCTCGACGAATCGATGAACCAAGCCAAAGATCAATTGGCGAAACTCGTATAGCGGTAGTCATGGCTAGACCTGTCAGGTCTTACAAAGCAGCGCGGAGATCAAGTGTCACATAGGAAGACCTGACAGGTCTGACTCCTAATAGAGGTGTGTGGTGCAGCAAATTCATGTGCGGCGTGGCATAGAGACCAAAGCGAGGCGGCCTGTGACCGCTTTACCCAAATTTAATCTGTCTAAATCCGCCCAACGGCGGTATCTGCTTTTTATCCTGCTTGTCGCTCCGGCCTTTGTGCTGCGGCTCACCACCGCGGCCTATCCCATCTTGCAAACGCTTTATCTGAGCTTTACGAATCTTAACTTGCTCGCGAATACGAATGAGTTCATCGGCCTGCAAAATTATCCGGAGCTGGCCGACAACTATGGGGTTCAAGCGTCCTTGTCCTTTACCCTGATGCTGGTTGTCGGCTCAACGCTCCTCGATTTAATTGTGGGGATGCTGATCGCGTTACTGCTCAATGCCGGTTTTCGCGGCGTCGGTTTTGCGCGCACCATCAACCTGATTCCCTGGGTCATTCCCACGATTGTAGCGGGGTATGCCTTTCGCTGGCTGCTGGATGACCAATTTGGGCTGCTGCCCTATTGGATTCACCTGGTAAGCGGGATTCGGATTGTCCCCTTTATTTCCCCGCTCTTCGCCCGAATGGTCGTGATCCTGGTTCACGTCTGGAAAGATGCCCCGTTCATGGCCTGTGTTTTTCTGGCCGGTCTGCAAGGCGTGCCGCTTGATCTTTACGATGCTGCCAAAGTAGATGGGGCCAATGCCTGGCAACGCTTCTGGGGGATGACAGTCCCGCTCGTTATGCCGTTAACTATCACAATGGGGTTATTTCGACTGGTGTGGTCCCTCGGGAGTTTTGATTTGGTCTATGGTTTGACCCAAGGAGGCCCTGGGGTGGCGACCTCCGTTTTGGCTTTACAAATCTTCCGGGAAGGCATCATGTTCTTTAAATTCGGTTTCGCTTCCGCTATCAGTGTGCTGCTGCTCCTCCTGGTGGGCCTGGTTGGCATTGGGGGGTTGTGGTTGTTCCGGAAAGCGGATGTAACTTATTAATTCCAGAGATACCTCATGATCAAATCCCAAACCCCCAGACTTGCGCGTTTCAAATGGGACTCGGTCGCCCTCTATGCCGGTTTCGGACTGTTCACCTTGATCGTCCTGATACCGATCTATTGGATGGCCCGGTCGTCCTGGTCCAACGCGTCCGACCTGATCAAACTCCCGCTAATTTATTTCCCAACGCCGACACTGAAAAACTTCCAAACATTGATCACCCAGGTTCCTTTTTTTCTGTATCTTCGCAACTCACTTTTCTTTGGCGTATCTACCACCCTCGCGACGTTGCTGGTCAGTTTTCTGGCGGCGTACGCCTTTGCCCGCCTTCAATTTCCGGGGAGCGGATTCCTGCTGTGGGCTTTGGTTCTCTCCATGGCGCTGCCGGAAGTCGGCGCCATTGTGCCGCTCTATCGGCTGCTCAGGGATTTGCACCTTTTAGATAAGATCGCCGGTTTGATCTTAGTTCTCAGCAGCACCCTGACACCTTTCACGGTCTGGGTGCTCGTCTCGTTTATCAAGCAAGTGCCCTATGAAATCGAGGAAGCCGCCATTATTGATGGGGCCTCGTTGCCTCAGGTCATGTGGCATATCCTGATCCCCGTCACCCTGCCGGGGTTGGTAACCATGGGGCTGATCAATTTTATTAATGCCTGGAACAACCTGCTATATCCACTGGCTTTCACCACCTCGCCCACCGCGAAGACGTTGAGCGTGGCCATCACCGAAATTTTCGCCGGGTATTCGCCCTATGGAAAGCCGTGGGAACTCATTATGACGGTCGGGGTGGCCATGACCATCCCCATGGTGATCCTGGTTATCTTCTCGCAAAAGGCGATCGTGCGTGGACTAACGAGCGGGGCAATAAAGTAGCGTTACGCCTCAGACCCGTCTGTGACCCGACCGCCACTCGTTTTAATCTACCGACAATGCTTATGGCTGACAACCTCCACTTCAAGTACGCCCGCTGGCAAAAGCTTCCCCTGCCGGCCGTCTCCTTAACCGGTGGTTTCTGGTCTCAGTGGCAAGACCTCAACCGGCGCGTCACACTGCACCATGGTTATCGGATCCTCGAAGAAGCCGGGAACCTGCAAAACTTCCGCATCGCGGCGGGGTTGAGCGAAGGCAGCTACCAAGGCCAAATCTTCAACGATTCGGATGTTTACAAGTGGCTCGAAGCCGTCGGTTACGAGTTACACACCCATCCCAATGCCGAACTGCAACGCCAAGCCGATGAAGTCATTGACCTGGTGGCCGCCGCTCAACAAAGCGATGGCTATCTCAACACCTACTACCAGGTGGCTGAACCCGGCCGGCGGTGGACGGATTTGGATTTTGGGCACGAGCTCTATTGCGCCGGGCATCTCTTCCAAGGGACGGCGGCTTACACCCGCGCCACCCACACCACCAAACTCCTGGGCATTGCCACCCGCTTTGCCGATCTAATTTGCGACACGTTTGGCCCGGACAAACGCCAAAGTGCTTGCGGGCATCCGGAAGTTGAAATGGCGCTTGTCGAACTATATCGCTTGACCGGCAAAGTTTCTTATCTGGAACTGGCCAAATTTTTTATTGGCCAACGCGGCCAGGGCCGGATGCGCGGTTGGGGCTGGTTGGGAGCGAGCTATCACCAAGATCGCGTTCCGGTGCGGGAGGCCGTGGAGATCGAAGGGCATGCGGTTCGAGCCATGTACCTCAATGCGGGTGTCGCCGATCTTTATTTGGAAACCAAGGAAGCGACTCTCTTAACGGCTTTAGAGCGGCAGTGGGAAGACTTGGTCAGCGGCAAGCTCTTTCTCACCGGCGGGGTGGGAGCCAGATATGAAGGTGAAGCTTTTGGCGCTCCTTACGAACTGCCGTCGGATCAATGCTACTGCGAAACCTGCGCTGCGATTGGGAGTGTGATGTGGAATTGGCGCATGCTGCTCATCACCGGCGAGGGGCGCTTTGCCGATCTCATCGAACGCACACTTTACAACGGCATTCTCAGCGGCTTGGCATTAGATGGTCAACATTTCTTCTACATAAACCCGTTGCTGAGTCGGGGTGGGTATGCGCGCCAACGCTGGTATCCCGTCTTCTGCTGCCCGCCGAATATTATGCGTTTGCTGGCCTCGTTGGGACAGTATTTTGCCACGCGGGATGAGGCCGGCTTGCAAATTCATCTGTACAACACCGCAACCCTTCAAGCTGATTTAGGATCGGAGCGGGCGGTGGCTTTGAAAATGCAAACCGATTATCCCTGGCACGGGCAGGTAGCGATCTCCATTGAAGAAACGGATGGCTTACCCTGGACCTTGCGCTTGCGTGTGCCTGAATGGACTCAGAGTGTCACCGTCACCCTCAACCAGCAAGTCATCGAGAAGCCCCAAACGGACCTGGGCTACCTCATGTTGGAACGGGCGTGGCAAGCCGGCGATGTGGTGGAGTTGGCTTTCTCCATTGAGCCGTTCATCGTCGAGCCGCACCCTCGGGTAGATGCGGTTCGAGGGAGCGTAGCCATCCAGCGCGGACCCCTCGTCTATTGCTTGGAGGCGGCTGACCATCCGGGTGTTGATTTGATGGATATTCAATTGGATGAGGCCGCGCCGCTGCCAACTCAATGGCGTGAGGATCTATTGCCGACGGGAATAATGACCGTTCGGATGAAGGGCTATGTGCTTCAGATGGATGAGCAGCGGAATCACCTTTATCGCCGCTTGGACAGCCACGGGAAGTTATCCCGCCGGCCTATCCAACTAACAGCGATTCCTTACTACGCGTGGGCCAATCGCGGCGCACAGGCCATGCGCGTTTGGATCCCGCGGGCTGTAACTTTGTCGGGAGGCTAAACCTTGGTGGCTGATTTGGAACAAGCGCAGATGAGTTGAGCTTCCGGCCTCTTCAGCCACATGGACTTGCCCGTTATTGAATTGCTGGATGATCAAACCAGTTTGGCCTGGTTGCTGAAACACTTTCACCCGGCGGGATTGCATTGCCCGCAATGCCAGGCCGGTGTGGAACGCGCCCGGCTCTTCCGCCATACTCGGCGCAGTCGCGTGCCAGTGTATCGCTGTCGGGCCTGTCAGTGTGTCTACAATCTTTACACCGGAACAGTGTTCGAAGGGACCCGGTTACAACCGGTCCAAGTGTTGTTGTTAGTGCGCGGCGTGTCGTTGGGCGAGCCGGGCGCGCCCTTGGCGAAGGAACTACGCGCCAGCCGGATGACGCTGCACAAATATCGTCTTCGGTTGCGAACGAAGGCGCCGTCCAGCTTGAAAACCGAATCAGACGAACCATTTCATAATTCGGGAGAAAAAAACAAGAAAACATCCAGCTCGCGCTGATCCCCGATTGGTCTTTGTGCGTTCGATGTCAATCTCAAATGCGGCGTGTCAACTTTCATCTCGACGGTTGTTGCTCAGCACTTGTGCTATACACAAGCTGGAGCCAATTTGCCTGCGCCCAAAAATTATGGTCGCGCGAGAAAGAAAAAGACAGAAAAAATATACCCAGGGTCGTTGTTCGCACTTGTGCTGTACAGGTGGGCCAAGCCGACAACATAAATGTGCTAAAAAGAGTCACTGGCGTGCGAGAAAGAAAAGAACAGAAAGAATATACTCAATGGCAAAGCGGCTGCGTGCTTGCTCCGCGCCGGCGCCTCACTGCAAATCTATTCAACTGAACCTGCCCCCAACTCTGCCCAGAAAGGAATTTAGAGATTGACGAGAGACGCTAAATTCTCACTTCCGTATCCGCAATTGATTGGCCCATTTTGATTGGTTAAGCCGCAAGGCCCTAGGTTGTCGAGAGGAGACAATCATATGTCTAATCCACCAGGCATCATCCGCCAAGGGTTTAAGAAATCCCTGGCCTCACTTTTGATCGTGCTTTTCATGCTCCAAAATACGGTCGCGCCCACGCTCACCCCGGCATTCGCGCAATACACCCCCGGCATTCCCGCCGCGGTTGATCCTGGCACGCCGACCTTCTCCGGCTCAGGGACCCCCGTTCCGGCGGAACCGGTCGCCTACAATCCGGCCACCAGTTATCTGCAAGCTATTTTTAATGCGGATGTGGCGGCGGGCGGCAACTCCTACTGGATTGACCGGATCCTCGCCCGGCCCTTCTTGAGCGCCGATAACAGTGGCTCGTTGCTCACGCGCGGCCGGGCCTTGTATATGAACTCGCACACGCCAGGGACGCTTGGTTTTGCGGGCGGGTATGCATATCGGGAACGCCCAACGGGCAGCAACCAGAATCTGTACACGATCACACTCTCTGGTGTGACCTTGTCCGAGACAACGGCTCAGCGTGTGCAGTATCCCAGCCACTGGAGCAGCCTGCACACCGGCGGCTCCTTCAGCGTTTTGCAAAAGAAATACATCACGTACAACAATGTGGCGGTGACCACGTTGACGATTACCAACACCAGCGGCTCCACCGCCGCGACCACAGTGACGGCCAGCTCGCCCATCGCCACCAGCGCCTCGGGCAGTGAGCTAACCGGATCAGTCACGATGCGCTATGGCTTGTCCACCCTCTTCCCGCGCTTGAGCGGCGATAGCTTTACCGTCAGCGGCTCGACCCTCACCCGGAGCGTCTCCCTCGGCGCCGGGCAGTCTACAACCTTCAAAGTTCAAATGGGCGTGCTGGCGAATGAGATCCCCGAATCGACGACGGATTACAACCTCTACCGGGGATTTACCGCCAGTACCGCGCTTTCGACTCACCTCCAAGCATACAATCAATGGTGGGTGGATAACGTTCCGTACATTGACGTCCCCAACGCGAACATGAAAAAGATGTCGTACTACCGGACGTTCTTGAATCGCTATAACTACTTCGATGGCGATATTCCGGGAAATGACTTTCAGTTCCCGGTTTCCATTGAAGGCGTCACCGGCTACAACAATGCGATTCAGCTTACCCAGCCCATGCACATGCAAGACCTGAAGTATTTCCGCAGTCCGGTTTATGCCTATGGAAACTGGATTTCGTCGGGTGAGAGTTCGAAATTCGGACCCTTCACCGATAATCCGGGCGACACCGCACACTGGGGTGTGGGCAATCCCAACGGCACCTACGAGCAATACATCGCCCGCGAAGCCTGGCAGAGCTTTAAGGTCCAAGGCGGCGAGGCGGGGCTGCTGAACAACCTGGCCCGCTACGCCGAAGGTGACGTGACCGGGCAGTTGTTAAAATATGGGGGTAGCATCCCGAACCTCATCGTCTATAGCTCCGGCGCTGTAACCGGCAATGATGCCGATGCGGTTGCGCTGGCCTACTTCCAACGCGCCCAGTACCGCACCGAAACCTCTTTCTGGTGGGAAGGTGCGGTGGCGGCGTCCGAAGCGTATAACCTGCTTGGCAACACCAGCAAAGCCAACTCGATGACCACCACTGCCAACAATATCAAAACGGCTATCCTGAATAACCTGTGGGATTCGAGCACCGCCGGCACCCAGGTTGGCAAAGTATTCCTGCAGAAGGATGTCCAGACCGGAAGCCTGGTGCCCTGGAAGGACCAGCAGAACTGGGCGCCGTTCATCGCCGGCCCGGGCCTCGTCGCGAATACGGCTGACTTTCGGGAGGCCTTGCGCTTTTATGCGGATAAGAACCAGATGTCCATCATGCCCTCCTATACCGCCAACCAGTTCGACAAGGCGCAGGCGGTAGCCGCCGGCAAAGGTGGGAGCAATAACTTCTCCAACATCAACTGGACGCTTCAGACGCAGATCTTCCTGAGCGCCCTGCGCAACTATCCTTCCTCGTACATTACCCAGGATAGCTTCCGCAAATCGGTCGAGTGGCTGACCTGGACGCAGTATATCAATGGGGATAACCGGATGCCCGACAACAACGAATACTGGTGGAACTTTACCGGCAGCAGCGTGAGCCGTTCGGGCATTCACCACGACATCCTCGGCGCTTACAACTTCCTGATCATCGAAGGCTTCGCGGGCATGTACCCACGCGCCGACAACCTCCTCGAACTCTGGCCGATTGATGTGGGCTACGACCACTTCACCGTCAATAACCTGCGCTACCACGGCAAGGACCTCACGATCGTGTGGGACAAGCCCGGCGGGACCGTCTATTACGGCTCCACCCCGGAGGGTTACTCGGTATACCTCAACGGCACACGGGTGTTCACCGTCAGCGACCTGACCCATCTCACCTGGAATTCGTCTACCGGGACAGTGACCATCCTGGGCACCCCGGCCACCGTCAACTTCAGCACCAGTGGCTCGTTGCCAACAATCCTCAATGTCTCCCACTCGGGCAATGCGCGCATGGTAGACATTGCTCAAAAGGCCGGCGTAGATATCTCGAGCACGACCGGCGGTATCGCGAATCTGGCGCAGGGTAAGGCCACCAGCGCTTCCTTCACCGCCAGCGGCACCACCACCGCCCGAGCTGTGGACGGTTTCACCGTCAGCGGCCTCCCGATCACCAACTTCCCCAATCCCATTTGGGGCACCACTGGCTCTGCCAATACTCAAGACTGGCTGCAGGTTGATCTGGGTTCCCAGACGACGTTTGACACGGTCAAGTTATACTTCTACGACAACAAGGCCTTCGGCATCAGCGGCAACACTTACCGCGCACCGACGACCTATTCCGTGCAATATCACAACGGCTCAACCTGGGTGGATGTCCCCTCCCAAAACAAGACGCCGGGTACGCCGCGGGCGAACTATAACAAGGATGCTTTCTCGGCGGTGACGGCGCAGTTGGTGCGAGTCCTGGTGACGCACAACGGTTCGTTCCGGACCGGCCTCAAGGAAATCCAGGTCTTCAACACCGGGCAAGGTCCTGGGCCGACGCCGACGCCCACCGCGACGGATACACCCGGGCCTTCGCCCACACCGACGAATACGCCCACGCCGACGAACACGGCGCTGCCGCCGCAGACCAATCCGGTCGCCCATTACCAATTCGAAGGCAATGCGAATGACAGCAGCGGCAATGGCTTTAACGGCACGCTCGTGAATGGCCCGACCTTTACCACCGGCCAGATTGGGCAGGCGGTCAATCTTAGTGGGGCCAGCCAATATGTGAGTTTGCCGATTGGCAGTCTCGTTAGCAGTCTGAACGACTTCTCCGTGGCTACTTGGGTCAGGCTGACCGCGCTCAGCAACTGGGTGCGCATCTTCGACTTCGGCAATGACACAACCAGCTACATGTTCCTGACGCCCAGCACTGGCACCACCATTCGCTATGCCATCACCACCGCCGGAGGCGGCAGCGAGACGCAGATCAACGGCACCGCGGCGTTGTCCACCGGGGTTTGGAAGCATGTGGCCTTCACGGAGAACGGCAATACCGGGACTCTCTACGTGGATGGAGTGCAGGTTGGGCAGAACATCAGCGTACCACTCCGCCCCTCCAACCTGGGCAGCACCATCAACAACTGGATCGGGCGATCGCAGTATGCCGACCCGTACTTGAACGGCCAGATTGACGATTTCCGCATCTACAACCGCGCCTTGAGTGGGTCTGAAGTTTCAACCTTGTTCAGCGGCGGCCCAACGCCGACCCCGACGAACACGAACACACCCGGCCCGACGCCCACGCCGACGAATACACCCGGCAACGGCCCGGTCCACTGGTATCAGTTTGAAGGCAACGCGAACGACAGCGGCAGCAGCCCGCAGAATGGCACGCTCGTCAACAGCCCAACCTTCATCACGGGTCAAGTTGGGCAAGCCGTCAATCTCGCCGGCGGTGCGGGTGGGTCAGCCAGTCAACATGTCAGCTTCCCCACCGGCATCGTCAACGGCCTGACCAACTTCAGCATTGCCACCTGGGTCAAGCTCGACACCACTGGCAGTTGGCGGCGCATCTTCGACTTCGGCACCGGCACCACGGTCAACATGTTCCTGGTACCCACCAGCGGCACCGCCATCCGCTTTGCCATCACCACCAGCGGCTCCGGCGG
>Ga0075421_100003497_pt1 | contig 18802 bp, 14 predicted proteins | sample SoiMetdeltSBSDD5_FD_75292 | JGI IMG/M metagenome (GOLD analysis project Ga0075421, IMG submission 75292) | Bulk soil microbial communities from a Populus tree surrounding site in Tennessee, USA - Soil MetaG P. deltoides SBSDD5 | ecosystem: Environmental > Terrestrial > Soil > Tree plantation... | reverse complement strand
AGTCGGGCGTCAACGTGGAGTACGTAGGCCCGACCTTTAGGTCGGGCGTGATGTGGAGTACGTAGACCCGAGCTCGGGCGTGAGAAGACGATGACCAAACAGTTCCTGACAACGTTTGCTGTAGCCGCCGCGGTTGCTGCTCTGTCCGCCCAATCAACGAATCGGGCGCCGGCGCCGGCATCGGCCAGGTCGTTCACGGTCGTCGAAGCCACGATTGCCGACATGCGGAAGGCGCTCGACGAGCATCGCGTGACGTCGCGCGAGCTCGTCATCCAGTATCTGAGCCGCATCGCGACCTACGAAGACAAGCTGCACGCCGCGCTGGCCGTCAACCCCCGCGCCGTGCAGGACGCGGACGATCTCGATCGCGAGCGCGCGGCCGGCCGTACCCGCGGACCGCTGCACGGCATTCCCATCGCGCTCAAAGACAACATTCAGACCATCGCGATGCCGACGACCGGCGGCGCGCTGGTGTTCGACGGATATGTCCCGCCGTACGACGCGACGATCACGACGAATCTGCGGAACGCCGGCGCCATCATCATTGCCAAGACCGGCATGACCGAGCTGGCCAATTGGGTAGCAGGCGCGCCGACGCCAATGCCCACGAATTACAACGCGGTCGGCGGCTACGGGTTCAATCCCTACGACCCGCGGCGTGATCCCCGAATAACCGGCGACGGCAGGCCCGTGCTCGCCACCGGTGGCTCGAGCTCGGGGGTCGGCACGGCGGCGAACCTGTGGGGCGGAAACGTCGGCACCGAAACATCGGGATCGCTGCTCAGTCCGTCGAACCAGAACATGCTGGTCACGATCAAGCCGACGGTCGGTCGCATCAGCCGCTACGGCGTCATTCCGATCGTTGCCGATCAGGACACGGCCGGGCCGATGGCCAAGTCGGTCACCGACGTCGCCCTCATGTTCGGCGTGCTCGAGAGCGCCGCTCCCGATCCCAACGATCCGGCAACACGCCGGTGCCAGCCGCCGCCCGGCCGCGACTACACGCCGTTTCTCCGCGCCGGCGCGCTGCGCGGCGCGCGGATAGGGATCCCGCGCGCCAACTATTACGATCGTGTCGCCGCGCCCGCCGGCGGGATGCGCGGCGGCCTCGACACCGACGAGGCGCGCGTGATGGCGGAAGCCATCGACGTCCTCCGCGCACAGGGCGCCGTGATCGTCGATCCCGCCGACATTCCGAGCGTCGTCGATCCGGATCCGAAGAGCAACTTCCTGATGTTCAGCACCTGTTCCGGCGCCACGCAAGGCAAGGGCCGAGACGATGACTGCTCCGTGGTGTTGAAGTACGGGATGAAGCGCGATTTCAACAAGTGGCTCGAGCTGCTGGGATCGACCGCGCCGGTGAAGACGCTGACCGAACTGCGCAACTGGAACGAGGCGCACCGCCTCGGCGGCGCGATCAAGTACGGCCAGTCGAACCTGGACATCTCCGACGAGATGGACGTCGAGAAAGATCGCGCGCGCTACGAGGCCGACCGCGCGAAGGACATCCGGCTGGCGGGCACGCATGGAATCGACGAGGTGATGAGCAACGAAAAGCTCGACGCGCTGCTGTTCCCGGGATCGAGCGGTGCAGCGCTCGCAGCGAAACCAGGCTACCCGACGGTGCTGGTGCCGTTCGGGTTCGTGCCGAATGCGCCGGCGTCACGATTCCCGCCAGGATTCGACGCGAAACCGCAACCGTTCGGCGTGAGTTTTACCGGGATGGCGTGCAGCGAGCCGCGTCTTCTCGAGCTCGCTTACGCATTCGAGCAGGTCACGAAGCGGCGAGTGCCGCCGCCGGGAGCGCCTTAAAAGGCCGGGTAGGCCGGGTAGGCCAGGTAGGCCGGGTAAGTAGGCCCGGTTCGATCCGATCTCTTCTGACCCACCTCACCCACTTGACCAACCCCCACCTGACCTACCTGACCTACCCGACTCAGTTACAGCGAAGACAGAAACACGAGCAACGCCTCCGTATCGGCCTTGTTCAACTTCTTGACGTTGTGACTCACTTTCTTGGCCTCGCCGTCGTGACGGTTGATCGCATCGAGCAGGCTGAACGACAGCCCGTCGTGCATCAGCCGATTGCGCGTGCGCAGGCCCCACAGCGGCGCCGTGCGCACCATGTTGCGTGTCGCCTGCCCGCCGTTCTGCACGATGCCGTCGCCGGTGCCGATGTCGTGCAGCAGGAAATCGCCGAACGGGTGAATCTCCTTGTTCCCGAGCGCGGCCGGCACGGTGAACTCCGACGTGAGGACGGTTCCAGGCGGCGCCGTCACGATCGACGGCCGATGGCAAACGGCGCAGCCGACCTGATTGAACAGCAGGCCGCCCAGCTGCGCCTGCGGCGTCGCGGCAATCACGCCCTCTCGCGGCGGCGCCTTGGTCGCGCGCATGAACGTCGCGAACAGCACGACGTCTTCGCCTTCGTCTTCCGGATCCGGCACCGGATCGTAGGTCGACGGATAGCTGACCACGAAGCCGTTCGCGGTATTCTCGGTCGGCTGCAGCGGGCTGGTGATGCCCATCTCGTTCAAGTACGCGTCCGCGGAAAACGAGATCAGGCTCGCGTGCTGGGCCTTCCATCCGAAACGTCCGACGCGCGTCAGGCCCTCAGTTTCGCCAACCGGGACGTCGATCGCCAGGCCGTGGATCATGCCGTTGCTGACGATCGGCTGCTCGGCGGCAATGGCGCGGAGCGTGTCGTCCGCGAGGGCTTCGACGAACCCGTCCCCGAGCGTGCTCAACGAGGTGCGGAACGTGTTGACGTTGTTGCCCGGCAGAATCCGCTCCTGAAGTTCCGCGTACGTAGAGCGGCTGTGGATCAGCGAACCGCCGGCGTGATCGGTGAAGACGCCGGCTTTCGAGGATCCGGCCCGCTGCTCGACAATCTGGCTGCCCGACCCGGTGATCGGATTCTGGTGGCACTCGCCGCACGACTGCGCGTTGTAGACCGGACCCAGGCCGTCCTCGATCGTCTCCTGCTCGGCAAACACAGCCTTCGCTTCATCGAACGACAGCTGGTCGACGAAGCCGTTGGTCAGGTTGTCGAATCCGGTCGGTGCCTCGGTAATCCCCGACTGCGTCAGGACGGCGCGCGGCGCGCCGGCAAGGATCACGGCCGCCACCCAGGCGGCCGAGAACACGGAAAGGCGCTTCATACTCGTTCTCCTTGGGGGAGTTGACGTCTTCGAGCCGATCGTCACCTCACGAACAAAGCCTGGGGAACTCCGCCGGCGCCGCCACGTTTGGCTCGAGCACGGTCAGCGCGCGTCCGAAGGACATCGAGCGCGAACCGTCCGGCATCTTCATCGTGTGGAACGTCTCGACCGTCCCCAGATCGACTGCGTTTCTTCAGCTGAGTTGCGGGCGGGAAGCCCATCCACGATACACAGGATCGGGCTGACTGAAGAGATTTATTTGCGACTTACCGAGATTCTGTGGAACTTCGTAATCAATTAACGTGAAGTGTGATTACAGAGTCGTCAGCGTGGCAGCTCAGAGGCTGTCGCGCGACGGTTTTGAAATCCACGAATCGAAGTCGGCTTCGGGGAAGACTTCGCGGACGATTCTTCGTTGAAAGGATCCTCGAGCCGGTGTTATTTGACGCTGTTCAGGACACCGTGGTAGCTTAGCCGGGCTAACAATTAGGCTGGCTAATCGACTGGCCGAGGCCGAGAGTCGACGCTCGAGGCCGAGGAGACGCGTGGGGTGGTGGCCCCACGCGCCACGAAGAAAGTTGGCCGCCGACAGGAAGTTCGATGCAAGCCATCCAGGCGCAGAAGCTCGTTCGAAAGTTCGGCGACTTCGTCGCCGTCGATCAAGTGGAGTTCGAGGTCGAGCAGGGCGAGATCTTCGGCTTCCTCGGCCCCAACGGCGCCGGCAAATCGACGACCATCAACATGCTTTGCACCATGTTGCGGCCGACCGCAGGCACGGCGCTCATCGATGGCCACGACGTCACGCGCGATCCGGCCGGCGTCCGGCAGTCGATCGGCATCATCTTTCAGGACGCGAGCCTCGACGATCGGTTGAGCGCCCGCGAAAACCTCTGGTTCCATTCGATGCTCTACGACGTGCCGCGCGACGTCTACGAGCGCCGTTCCGCCGAGCTTCTGCAGATTGTCGATCTCGCCGACAAGGCCGATGGTATCGTGCGGACCTATTCGGGCGGCATGAAGCGCCGCCTCGAGATCGCGCGCGGGCTGCTCCACCACCCGAAAGTGCTGTTCCTCGACGAGCCGACAATCGGCCTGGATCCGCAGACGCGGCGCCACATCTGGCAGTACTTGCTGAAGCTTCGCGCGCAGGAGGGCGTCACGATGTTCATGACGACCCACTACATGGAGGAAGCGGAGCATTGCGACCGGATTGCGGTGATCGATCACGGCAAGCTGGTCGCGATCGACACGCCGTCAGCGCTCAAGGCCAGGGTCGGCGGCGACATCATCACCGTTCGCACCGCGGACAACGCGCAGGCCGCCGCGCGACTCGAGACCGTGGCCGGTGTCGAAACCCGCCCCGGACCCGAGGGTCAGCTCATCCTCGAGACGAAGTCGGGCGATCGGTTCATTCCGCAGATGATGGAGCTGCTCGCGCGCGGCACGCCGGCGATTGCCGTCGAAACGATCAGCGTGAGCCGTCCGACGCTCGAGGATGTCTTCATCAAGCTCACCGGCCACGCCATTCGCGGCGCCGAAGCTGAATCGCAGATGAGGACGATGATGAAGATGTGGCGGGGAGCAGGGACGCGACGTTAGGCCAGGTGGGTCGGGCAGGCCAGGTGGGTCAGGTAGGTCAGGTAGGTCGGGTAGGTATGAAGAATCTCAAGGGCGCTTACACCATCTGGTACCGCGATGTCCTGCGCTTCGCGCGCGATCGCGTGCGCATGGTCTCGGCGCTGGGCCAGCCGCTGCTGTATCTCTTCGTCTTCGGCACCGGCCTCGCGCCCGCGATGTCGGCGCAGACCGGCGGCGCGCTCGATTTCCGGCAGTTCATGTTTCCCGGCATTCTGGCGATGGCGGTCCTCTTTACGGCCATCTTTTCGGCCGTCTCGATCGTCTGGGATCGCGAGTTCGGCTTCCTCAAGGAAGTGATGGTTGCGCCGGTGTCCCGAACGGCCGTTGCGCTCGGCAAGGTTGCGGGTGGAGCGACGGTCGCGGTGTTTCAGGGGATCATCGTGCTGATACTCGCGCCAGTCATCGGCGTGAAGCTCGGCTTCGATCAGATCGTGATGCTGATCGGCCTGATGCTGCTCCTGGCCATCGTCATGACGTCGTTCGGCATCCTCATCGCCGCGCGCCAGAGGTCGATGGAAGCGTTTCAGATGATGATGCAGTTCCTGCTGATGCCGATGTTCTTCCTGTCGGGCGCGTTCTTTCCGCTGCGCGGCGTGCCGCTGTGGCTGTCGTGGCTGAGCCGCATCGATCCGGTGACCTACGGCGTCGACTCGCTGCGCCAACAAGTCCTCAGTCGCAGCGTGCCTGCGAGCCTGATGGCGTCGCTCGCCCTGCATCCGCTTGCCACCGATGTCGTCGTGATGGCTGCGCTAGCCGTCGCATTCATCGTGCCGGCGGTGTGGCAGTTCGGGAGGCAGGAGTAGGAGTAGAGGACGCATTGACACGGGTCGTCGCCCGTTATTTGACTGTGACGGTCAGCGGATTCAGCATCGCCGTCGGACTCGTGACCGCGCCGATCGGGATCGGCGTCGACACGAAATGCTCGTAGACCGTGAGCTGATGATCGACCCGCGGTTGCGCGGGTGTGAAGCCGAAGGTCGCGAATCCCAGACCACTCAAGGAGATCGTGTACCTCCCGGGTTCGGTCGCGAACCTGTCGATGCCGAACGCCACCGCTTTGGAGGCGTCATAGATGTGCCCCCAGCCGGCGGCGGTCGTCCCGCGCGAAGCTGTCGATGATTCGTAAGGACTCTGCGGACCCTGATTCGATGTCTGCACGGTCCAGCTGTTCATGTCCTTCGGGCCGACTTGCTGGGTCAGGAAGACCGTATCGCCAGAGTTGCGCATTGCGCCGTACGTGCCGTTGGGACTGCCGAAATCCCACATCCATGGCTTGTCACCGAAGTTCAGCGGCGTCGAAAAGACAAGTGCCGTCACGCGCTTCGCCGAATCGGTAACTGTTGCAGTGGTTCGAATCCAGGACTTGCTGCTCGGCATCTCACACGTGATCGCGAACGGCACGTCGTAGGTCGCATCGATCGGAAGACGGCCGGTGTATTGAACGACAGCGACTAACGGGCCGCGTTTGAGCAGTTCGACCTTGAGGTCGCGCGCGGCAGAAAGATCGCGACGCGTGGTGTCGGCAATCACTCCAAGGCCGTTAGCGCCGGAGAGCGATGCCGTCTCGATCGACGCAATGAACTCGCTGCGATAGGTTGCCGACACGATCAGCGGCGATCCGCTCCTGCCGAACTTCACGTTGCCGACTTGAATCACGTCGGGCGCCTCGGTCACCTGCAGGCCGCGCGCAATCGGGCCGGGCGTGATGCCGGCGCCGTATTCGAGCTGAAATGTCTTCGATTCGCCGGGAAGGATACTGACGTTGAAGTCGATGTCGAGCGTCCGCACGGACCCGTCTTCCCATTTCTCCGCAATCGCGAACTGCGCGGGGACGTCGGCGCCGTTTGCGCGCAGCCGGACGTGATCGGCATTCGGCATGGCCGCACGCGGAACCGGAACGCGCGCGTTCGTCGGGTACTCGTTCCGCCGGATGCCGGTCGTTTCGCTGACCGTAATCGTGATCGGTTTCGTCGTCTGCGCTGTGAGCGGCAAGACGATCGTGACCAGCGCGATTGCGATCAGCCATCCACCGCGTACGTAGGGCCGACCTTCAGGTCCGCCAAATCCGCCGGATCGCCGAATACAGGCAGGCCTAAAGGCCTGCACTGCACCAGGTGCAACGTTCAATGATCGATCGCTCAATGTACCAATCCAATTCCCAGATTACCCAATTACCCAATTACCAGATCCACGTCGCGCTCACTCCAGTGCCCGTATCCGGTGGTTCTCGCTGTCGCTGACGTAGAGCACACCACGCGAGAAGAACAGGCCGTGCGGGCGCGCCATCCGGCACGCGAGCGGATTGCCATCCGGACCATCGCCTCTTTCGCCGGTGCCGATGACCGTGGTGATTGTTCCGCTCTTGAGATCGATCCGGCGGATCGCGTGGTTCTCGGTGTCGGCGATGAACAGGCTTTGATCGGGAGCGTAGGCGACGCCTTTCGGCCCATTGAGCTTCGCCGCCGTGGCTGGACCGCCGTCGCCCGTGTAGCCGGTTTCGCCAGTCCCGCCAATCCGCGTCAGGCGCCTCGTCCTGCCGTCGATGCGGAACACGGCGTTCCCTTCGCGAAGGACCAGGTAGACGTTGCCGTCCGGATCGGTGTCGATCGACCGCGGGCCGTTGAGCGGCGCGCCTTCGAGCGGTCCGTCGTCGGGCGTGGCCGCGAGCTGGCCCGTGCCGGCAAACGTCGAGATCGTGCCGGTCTTCATGTCGATCGCGCGGATGCGGCTGTTCATGATGTCGCAAATCAACAAGCGACCCGCTGCGTCGAACTGAATGCTGTGCGGCTGCCGGAGTTGCGCGCTGGCCGCGGGGCCGCCGTCGCCCGAAAAGCCGGCCACGCCCGTGCCGGCGATCGTCGACACGACATTGGTCTTCGCGTCGATCCGCCGCACCACGTGCGCATCGCGCTCGACGATAAAGAGGTTGCGCTGGCCGTCGAAGCGAATCTCGTGGGGGGCTGAAAACGACGCGGCCATGGCCGTGCCGCCGTCGCCGGCGTAGGCCTTCTGACCATTCCCCGCAATCGTCGTCAGTTTCCGCGTCGACAGATCGAGTCGTCGCGTGCGGCCGGTATCGACCTCGCAGAAGTACAGCGCTCCGTCCGGTTCGATGATGACGCCGTATGGATTGTTGACCAGCGCTTGCGCGGCGTCGATGGGATCGGCCTGCGAACCGGCGGTGCCTGTGCCCGCGATTGTGCGCACGCGTTTCTGCTGCGCGAATGACTGCCGGGCCGTCGCGACGAACGCCGCCGTGGTGTAAAGAAAGGCGCGTCTGCTTAGTGGCATCATCTGACTCGCCGCGGCCGACCTGAAGGTCGGGCCTACGTACCGCGGAGGTGTCTTTACCCGCGACCCGGTTTAGCGCATTATGGCAGACCTCGCCGAGGACATCATCATGCGAACGATCTCAATCGTCATCGCCGGGAGCGTCATCGCCGCCGCCGTCGCTGCCGTTGGCGCGCAAGAGCGCGTCGACGCCGACGTCTACTGGAAGATCCGCCGCGAGGCCGCGACCAACTCGCAGATCATGCGGACGGTCCACATGCTGACCGACGTGTACGGACCGCGGCTGACCGGCTCACCGAATCTCAAGGCCGCCAGCGAGTGGGCGATCGAACAGATGAAAGCCTGGGGATTCCAGAACGGTCATCTGGAATCGTGGGACTTTGGCCATCCGGGATGGACGAACGAGCGCCTCGCCGCGCACATCGTGACGCCGGTGAGGGATCCGCTCGTTGCAGAGGTCCTTGGTTGGACGCCCAGCACAAACGGTCCAGTTCGAGCTGCGGCTACCCTGATCACGATTCCGTCCCAGCCGACGAAGGACGAACTTGCAGCGCACCTCGACACGTTGAAAGCGGCAGTGCGGGGAAAGATCGTGCTCGTCGGGGCGCCGCAGCGCGTGTTCGTCACGTTTCTGCCGGTGCCGATGCGTCGCGAGGATCGGGATATCGAGGCGCAATTCAATCGCCCCGCAGGCACGCCCGCCCCTCCGGCTCCGGCGGCGCCCGCCGCAGAATCGCGGCCCGGCGTACTGACCGCGAACCAGCGCGACGAGCAGATCAACCGCTTTCTGCTGACCAACGGAGCACTGCTGCGAGTGAACGACGCAGGAGAGGTGCTCGGACAGATTCGAGCATTTGCCAATCGCACCTACGACGCTGCGACGACGGTGCCGACGGTCATCATGAGGAACGAGGACTACGGTCGGATTGCGAGGCTCCTCGACGATCGTCGTGTCGTGGAGCTCGAGTTCGACATCGTGAACCGCATTCATCCTGAAGGTCGCACCAACTATAACGTCATTTCTGAAATCCCAGGCACCGACCGTCCGCAAGAGGTCGTCATGCTTGGCGGACACCTCGATTCGTGGCACGCCGCCACCGGCGCGACCGACAACGCGATCGGCTGCGCCGTGATGATGGAAGCCGCGCGCATTCTCAAAGCGATTGGCGTGAGGCCGCGCCGGACGATTCGCGTCGCGTTGTGGAGCGGGGAAGAGCAGGGTCTGCTCGGTTCGCAGGCGTACGTCAAGGAACACTTCGGTATGTTTGAAAGTCCGAAGCCGGAGTACGCGAACTTCGGAGGCTACTTCAACGTGGATTCTGGAACAGGGCGTATCCGAGGACTGACGGTGTTCGGCCCCGATGAGGCCGGAAAGCTTCTGCGCGACGCCGTAGCCCCATTGAAAGATCTCGGTGTCTTCGGCGCTGTGGCGACACGGAGCCGTTCACGCGGCGGCACCGACAGCACGTCGTTCAACGAAGCCGGGCTGCCCGGCATTGGCGCGCAACTCGATCCGATCGAATACAACGCTCGCACCTGGCACACGAACTACGACACCTACGAACGGATTGTCGAAGACGATGTGAGGGCGTCGGCGATCGTCGTCGCGGCTGGCGTTTACCATCTCGCGATGCGCGACGCGCTGCTGCCCAGATTCACGAAGGAACACATGCCGTCGCTACCTACATCTAGGTAGTTGACTCATCCGGAAGACGCCCGAACAATTTGCCTCAACGGCCCGGATGTGACGATTATTAAAGAGGTTGTCTCCACGCCGGCCCGGCGAGGACGACAGTGGCGTCTGGCCGTTCCCGCCGGATTGCCCGCCGAGGGAAGGATTTCGTGTCTGTGAATGGCCCGGGACGTGCCCTCATCGGCCTTCTGGCTATCGTCATGCTCGCCTCGCCCGCCCGTGGTCAAGAGCCCGGGGGTTCCGAGTACATGCGCCAGTCGTGGACCGAGAAGGACGGCCTGCCCGGCAGCGCCATCGGCGCGATGGCGCAGGACGGCGATGGGTATCTCTGGTTGATCAGCAGCGGCGGCCTCGTGCGGTTCGACGGCGTGCGCTTCGTCGATTGGAATGCGACGGATGTCGGGGGCGGGCAGCGCCTCGGCGCGTCCACGCTCTCGACGGCACTCGATGGCAGCCTGCTGATCGGGTTGGGTAATGGCGGCGTCGCGCGTCTGCAGAATGGCAAGCTGACGATCCACCAACCCGAAGAAGGCGGCCTGCCACCGGTCGCGGTTCGCAGCGTCATCGAAGATCACGAACACACCATTTGGGCCGGCGGCCAGGGTGTCACCAGATTCCGCAGCGGACGCTGGGAGCACGTCGGGCGCGACCGCGGGTTGCCCGACGATCCTGTCTACAGTCTGTTCGAGGACCACGACGGAAACCTCTGGGTCGGAACCGCCGCAGGCGTGTTCCGGAGGGCGTCTGGCGCCGATCGTTTCGATCTCGTGCGTGACGTCCGCGCGCTCGGCTTCGCCGACGATCCACGCGGCCAGGTGTGGATGACCGGTCTCGATCATCCGTTCCGCACAGCGGATGGCCACGGTCCCGAGGTGCTGCCTCCGGCGCTGCTGCAGACGGCGTCGGGTGGTTGGAGGCTGCGCCGCGACTCGCGCGGCAATATCTGGGTGGCGACGCTTGGCGCCGGCGTCTGGCGGGTGCACGCGCTCGAATCGCCAGGCCCGCCGCGCATCGAGGAATTCGATCGCGATCGGTTGTCGAACGCGGTCGTGCGTTCCGTCGTCGAGGATCGCGAAGGCAACATCTGGGTCGGAACCGACTACGGATTGAATCGTCTCACGCCGACGGCGCTGCGGTCTCAGCAGTCGGAGCTCGGAAAAATCAACAAGCCCGTGGTTGCCGTAGCCGCCGAAAAAACCGGTGACGTCTGGGTAGGGACGCAGACCGGCTTGTATCGGTTCTCCGCAAAAGGCGGCGCACGTTACGACCAGCGCAACGGGTTGCCCGGTGTCGCGATCTACAGCCTGCACATCGATCGCCAGGGCACGTTGTGGGCCGCCGGCGATCAGCTGGGGGTCGTACGGCGCGAGAAGAACGGCCGGTTCACCGCTATCCCGCTGCCCGGATTGCCGCTGCGCATTATTGCGATGACCGCCGACTGGTCCGGCGGCCTCTATTTGTGCGATCTCGATCTCGGCGTCTTCCTCTGGAAGAACGGCGTGCTGACCGAGATTACAAAAGACAAAACGCCAAAAGCCGCCTATGCAGCCATCACCGATCGCGAGGGCCGTGTCTGGCTCGGCATGGCCGGTCAGATCATGCGGTTCGATCCCGACGGCTCATCGCGCACGTTCGGGCCCGACGATGGACTCGGCCGCGGCGCCGTCCAGACCTTGTTCGAAGACAAAGAGGGCGTCGTCTGGGCTGGCGGCACACCAGGCTTGAGCCGCTTTACCAACGGCCGCTTCACCGTGATGCCGGTCGAAGGCAACGGCAGGCGCCAGAATGTCGTGGCGGTCGCCGAAGACGGAGAGGGGAACCTGTGGCTCGGCGTCCGGTCGGGTGTGATGCGCGTGCCGCGACGCGACGTGGACGCGGCTGCCGCCAACCCCTCGCGTCCGATTCAGCAGCCGCTTTACGACATGGACGATGGCCTCAACGGTCTGCCGATCTGGCTCGGGTATCCAACGGTGACGCGCGGCGGCGATGGTCGGTTGTGGTTCGTGACATCGGACGGCGTGTCGGCGTTCGATCCGCGGCTCATCAGCAAACATCGTCTCGCGCCGCCGGTGCAGATCGAGTCGATCGCCGCCGACGACAAACCGGTTGCGCTCGACGATCGCGAGGGGCTGCCGCCTCTCACATCGCGGCTCCAGATCGATTACACGGGCATCAGCTTCACGGTGCCGTCGAAGGTGCTGTTCCGCTACAAGCTCGAGGGGTTCGACGCGGACTGGGTGGACGCCGGCACGCGGCGCCAGGCGTTTTACACGAACCTGCCGCCGCGCTCGTACCGGTTCCATGTGATTGCCGGCAACGATGGCGTCTGGAACAACACGGGCGCGGCGCTCACCTTCGCCATTCTGCCTGCGTTCTATCAGACCGTGTGGTTCCGCATCGTGGTGCTCGCGACGATTGCGTTCGCGGCGTGGGGCGCCTGGCGGCTTCGCGTGCGTCACGTGCGCGAGCAGTTCGACATGGTGCTTGCCGAGCGCGCGCGGATGGCGCGCGAGATTCACGACACGCTCCTGCAGTCGCTGGTCGGCGTGACGCTGCAGTTCGACACGCTCGGCTCCGAGATCGAGTCGTCGGCAAGTCCTCTCCGGCGTGAATTCGACAAGCTGCGGAAGCAGCTCGAGCAATGCATCCGCGAGGCGCGGCAATCGATCCTGGATCTGCGGACGCCGGCGCCGGGTGAAGGCGATCTGGCCGCAGCGATCCGTCAGGTCGTGGAGAAACAGACGAGCGACTCCGCGGTGACGGTCGATCTCGCGATCGTCGGCACGCCGCGGCCGAGCGGGCCGCGCATCACGCAGCAGTTGCTCCGCATTGCGCAGGAGGCCGTCAACAACGCGATGCGCCATGCGGATGCCACGCGGATCCGCATCGAGCTGTGTTACGACGCCGCCACGGTGGCGCTGCGCGTATCGGATAACGGCCGCGGATTCGATCCGGCACGGCCGGTCTTTACGCCCGAAGATCACTGGGGGCTGGCGAACATGAAGGAGCGGGCCGACCAGATCGGCGCGCAGTTCAGGCTCACGAGCAGCCCAGGCGCCGGCACCGAGATCGAGACGGTGGTGTCCACGGCTTCGTCGGCATGATGATTCGGTGGTCACGGCATTACGCTGACGTAGGGCGGGTCTTGCTGTTTAGACCCGCCTCGAGGCGCCGGGTCCAGAGGACCCGGCCTACTGTTTTTCAATAGCTTTCGGACGATCTCACCGATGATTCGTGTCTTGTGTGTCGATGATCACCGCGTGGTGCGGGAAGGCCTTGGCGCGATGATCGGCCGGCAGCCCGACATGGAAGTCGTCGGTTCGGCGGCAACGGGAGAACAGGCGGTCGATTCCTATCGCCAGCTCCGGCCTGACATCACGCTGATGGATCTGCAGCTGCCGGCCATGACCGGGCTCGACGCCATCCGCGCCATCCGCGACTTCGACGAAGACGCGCGCATCATCGTCCTCACCATGTACCACGGCGAGGAAGATATCTTTCGCGCGCTCGAAGCGGGCGCGGCGACGTACCTGCTGAAAGACTCCATCTCCGACGATCTGACGACGATGATCCGGGAGGTGCATGCCGGCCGTCGGCCGATCCCGCCCAACATCGCGAAAGTTCTTTCGGCGCGGGCGGCGCAGTCGCCGCTCACGGCGCGCGAGGTCGAAGTGGTGCGGCTGATCGCGAAAGGACTGCGGAACAAGGAAATCGCGACCGCGTTGCACATTACTGAGGAAACGGCGAAGGTCCACGTGCGAAAAGTGTTCGCGAAGCTCAATGTCAACGACCGAACGGCCGCCGTGCACGTGGCGATGCGGCGGGGCATTATTCATCTCGAATGAGCAGTCCCTCGAATTTGGTATCTCCCACGTCCTTTTTCGGGAGTAGGATCCGCCCATGAAACGAAACATTCTGGTCGCTTCTTTTGTGTCGCTCCTCGTGATGAGCGGCTTGGTTGTCACTGGCCAGCAGCAGCAGCAACAACAGCCGCCGCAAGGGGGCGCCGGCCAGGGGCAGGGAGGCGGCCAGGGACAGGGCCGCGCCAACGATGGCTACGTTGCGCTCGGCCCGGGACCGTCGGCGGCGCGAACACCGAAAAACGCCGACGAGTTCGACGCTTACTTCAAGCAGGTCTCGAATTGGGGGCGCTGGGGTCCCAACGATCAGCTCGGATCGGTGAATCTGATCACGCCCGCGAAGCGCAAGCAGGCGGTAGCGCTCGCCAAGAACGGCGAGCCGGTTTCGCTGGCGCACAACCCGCTGACCGAAGCGGCGCCCGACAACCAGAGCCCGTTCGGCCACACGATGAACCGCGGCTACACGACCGACACGGTCAGCGTGTCGTTTCACGGCTACGCCCACAGCCACATGGACGCGCTGTGCCACATTCTCTATAAGGGGCAGACATTCAACGGGCATCCGACCGCCGAGATCAACACCGAAAAAGGCTGCACGCAGCTCTCGATCGACAAGCTGAAGAACGGCATCGTCACCCGCGGCGTCCTGATCGACATTCCGCGGCTCAAGGGTCTTCCGTACCTCGAGCCGGGCACGCCGATCTTCGTCGAGGACCTCGAAGCGTGGGAGAAGAAGGCCAACCTGAAGGTTTCGTCCGGCGACGCGATCTTCATTCGCACCGGGCGCTGGGCTCGTCGCGCCGCGCTTGGTCCGTGGCCGGTTGGTAGAAACGAAGCCGGGCTACACGCGTCGACGGCGGCCTGGATCAAGCAGCGCGGCGTGGCGCTCGTCGCCAGCGACGTCGCTCTCGACGTCGTCCCCTCGCTGGTCGAGGGTGTGGGGCTGCCGGTGCACACCCTGATGATCACCGCGCTCGGTATCAACCTGCTCGACAATCAGGACCTCGAGGCGGTCGGCGACAAGGCCGCAAGCCTGAATCGCTGGGAATTCATGCTGTCGGTGGCGCCGGTACCGGTTACGGGGGGAACGGGCTTTCCAGTCAACGCGTTGGCGATTTTCTGAACTTGCGCTGTCGTGCGGACCTCCACGGCCGCTGGCAGGCCTGAAGGCCTGCACTACAACACTGCTGTAGTGCGGACCTTCAGGTCCGCTGGCAGGGCCAAAGGGCTGCACTACAATTGATTACCGCTTGCTGCGCTTGAAAGGGCTGCTGATGAGGGTGTGTGCGAGTGCGTGGGCGCTCGGCGCGGTGTTGATTGTTCCTGCTGTCGCGATCGCGGCGGATCCGGCGCCGACGTTCACGAAGGACATCGCGCCGATCTTTCAGGAGAAGTGCGAGGCGTGCCATCGGCCCGACTCGATCGCGCCGATGTCGCTCGTCACCTACGAAGAAACGCGGCCCTGGGCGCGTTCCGTTCGCACGCGCGTCAGCGCGCGGCAGATGCCGCCGTGGCACATTGACAAGACCGTCGGCATCCAGCGCTTCAAGAACGACCGATCGCTTTCCGATCAGCAGATCGAGACGATCGTGAAGTGGGTCGACGCTGGCGCGCCGAAGGGTGACCCGAAGGACATGCCGCCGAAGAAAGCCTGGGCGGACGGTCAGGGGTGGAATTTCGCCGCGCTGTTCGCTCAGAGCGAGCCGGATCTGATCATCACGTCGCAACCGTGGACGCAGCCGGCCCATGCTCAGGACAGCTGGGACAAGCGGCAGGTCGACACTGGCGTCACGGAACCGCGGTGGGTGCGCGCGATCGAGATTCGGCCGAAGACGGTGCAGGGCCGCAAGGTCATCCATCACGCCCTCGCGTACTTGTCGCAGAACGAGAGCGACAACCCGCTGCTGGCTGCTGCGCCGAGCGCTGTCGGATCGAGTGGCCTCTTCATGGAATGGGCGGTCGGCAAGCAGGGCGAGTTGATGCGCGGCGACACCGGGAAGCTGCTCCTGCCTGGCTCGAGAATCAGCTGGGACATCCACTACTCGTCGGCGGGCGAGGACGTCACAAGCCAGGTCGAGCTCGGCGTCTACTTCTATCCGAAAGGCCAGGAGCCGAAGTATCGCGAGACGCTCGCGCTCTTTGGCGCCGGGGACATCGATATTCCGCCGAACAGCATCAAGGCGACGCAGGCGTTCCACGTGCTGCGCCAGGCCGGGCGCCTGGAAAGCTTTCAGCCGCACATGCACCTGCGCGGCAAAGCGATGTCGATCGAGGCGATCCTGCCAAACGGGCAGACCGAGATGCTGAGCTACGTCAACAACTTCAATTTCAACTGGCACAACAGCTACGTCTACGCTGACGATGCGGCGCCGCTGCTGCCGAAGGGCACGGTGCTTCGCATTACCGCCTGGCACGACAACACGTCGGCCAAGACGAGCAATCCCGATCCGAATCAGTGGGTCGGCTACGGCGATCGCACGGTGGACGAGATGGCCCACGCGTGGATCAACATCACCTACATGAGCGACGACGACTTCACGCAGGAAGTCGAGAAGCGCCGAACATCTTCCCAGTAGGGCGGGTCTTGCTCTTTAGACCCGCCAACACGCCGGGTCTTGCTCTGTAGGCCCGACCTTCAGGTCGGGCGTTCACTATTCATCCTCTGGAAGATTGCCTCCAGTTGCTCGCGCGAAGCGCGGCTCGCCTGCTGTGCGAAGCCGTGCGTCACTTCCTTCGCGCCCGCCTCGAGCTGACTCATCGCCGCGTCGGCGAATTCATCGACGGCAACGCCGAAGGTGTGAAGGCCGGGGCCGCCCAGGTCCGTGTTGACCGCGGGTGGAATGATTTCGACGACTTCGACCGACGAGCCGCTCAGCTGATGCCGCAGCGACAGCGTGAAGGAATGAAGGGCGGCCTTCGTCGCGCAGTACACCGGCGTGGCGGCAAGTGGGACGAACGACAAGCCCGAAGTGACGTTCACGATCGCAGCGCGCGTCTGTTTCAGCAGGTGCGGCAGCACAAGCGACGTCAGATGAAGCGGCGCGTCCAGGTTGATGGCGATCTCCTCGTGCATTGCCTGCCAGTCGCGGTCGTTGTCCAATTGCACGCGGCGCTGGATGCCGGCGTTGTTCACGAGCACGTTCAGGTCCGGAAATGATCGCGTCGCCCACGCGACGAGCGCCTCGCGCTCCGCGGGCTTCGACACGTCCGAGACCCGCGTCTCGACCTGCGGATGCGTCGCCTTCATTGCCGCGAGCGGCTGGGGCCGCCGCCCGCACACGATGATTCGGTTGCCGGCGGCGAGCAGCCGCTCACCGAGCGCAAGCCCGATGCCTGTTGCGCCGCCGGTGATCAGGATGGTGTTGGAGGACAGCTGCATGTCAGAGGTCTCGGAGGGGAACGCATCAAAAATGAAGAAACGGCAAAGAGCGATCTGTGTTCTCGCGCCAGCAGCCCGTGGTGAAAGTCTGGCGTCGCATCGAGACGGGCGAGGCGCCTCGCCGGCAAGGCGCGACGACTGAGAATATCGGGAATATTTGATGGAGGAGCAACGCCGCCAGCGAGGATGCATCGCCCGTCGAATGCAGCCAGAGTTTCACCACGGGCTGCTAGCGGTCCGGCGTTCTCAGGCCGAGAAGATCGGCGATGGATCCTGAAAGAAAGCGCGCGGGGTCCGACGACTGGATGGAGAGCGAAACCGGTGACGACTGAGAATCAGGATCGGGAAGCACTCGCCTGGCAGACCGGCGTCTGGGACCGCATCTCGGAGATCTACGTTCGTGAGATCGACCGGCGTTTCGCACCGGTGGTCGAATCGCTGATCGGCCGCGCGGCGTTGCGCGCCGGCGAGCATGTGCTCGATCTCGGCACCGGCACCGGCGCGGTCGCGCTTCGAGCCGCATCGCTCGTCGGCCCGCGGGGCCGGGTCGTTGGTGTCGATATCAGCCCCGAGATGCTGATCGTCGCGCGGCGCCGCGCAGTCGGCACGAGCACGGGCGATTGCACGTTTCTCGAAGGACGTGCGGAGAAGATTCCTGCCGGCGACGGCGCGTGCGATGTCGTGCTCGCCTGCCTCAGCATGATGTACGTGATCGACCGTTCGGCTGCGGCCCGCGAGATCGCCCGCGTGCTGAAACCGGGCGGACGCTTTGTCGCAGCCGTCTGGGCCGCACCCGAACAGTGCGACATCGTCTTGTTTCAACAGACGGCAGGACGCTTCGCCCCGCAGCCGCCCGTGTCCGGCGTGGGCCCCGGGGCTCTGGCCGATCCGACCGGCTTGTTACGTCAACTCGCAGCCGAAGGGATCGATGCCCACGTGGAAACCGAGCGCCTCGGCTTCGATTTTCCCGACTTCGCGTCGGCGTGGGATGCCCTGGCCGGCGTCACGACGGCACAACTCCCGCAGGACCGTCAGCGCGAGGCGAAGGACGCCGTGTTGGCGGCGATGTACCCGAACGGAGATGGTCCGCGTCATTTTCGAAACGTGGCGCAGTTCATCGTCGGACGTCGTCGCGCGTAAGACGATGTGTCGCAAGTCTCAAATGACCGCATCGAGCGGGCATCACTCGTGGAGCTTCGCACCGAACGTCTCTGGCTGAGGCCGTGGCGCGAGGCCGATCGCGAACCGTTCGCCCGGCTCAATGCCGATCCGCGTGTGATGGAGTTCTTCCCGGCTGCGCTGTCGCGAGAGGAAAGCGACGCGTTGGCGGACCTGATTCAGTCGCACATCGAACGAAACGGCTGGGGTCTCTGGGCCGTCGAAATCCCCAATGTCGTGCCGTTTGCCGGATACGTCGGCCTGACCAGACCACGATTCGAGGCACATTTCACGCCCTGCACCGAAATCGGCTGGCGGCTCGGACGTGAATACTGGGGATACGGATACGCGACCGAAGGGGCGCAGGCCGTCCTGGCTTTCGGATTCGAGGAACTGAAACTCGACGAAATCGTTTCGTTCACGACCGAGAGCAATCTGCAATCACGTCGCGTGATGGAGCGAATTGGAATGACTCACGATCAGGCGGATGATTTCGATCATCCAGGGCTGCCGGCTGGCCACAAGCTGCGCCGCCATGTTCTCTACAGAAAATCGAAGACGGATTGATGTGATGCGCGCGTTCCGGAGTCGATTGCCGATGCTCCACCTCGTTCTGTCGTGTTGG
>Ga0075421_100003494_pt1 | contig 18807 bp, 11 predicted proteins | sample SoiMetdeltSBSDD5_FD_75292 | JGI IMG/M metagenome (GOLD analysis project Ga0075421, IMG submission 75292) | Bulk soil microbial communities from a Populus tree surrounding site in Tennessee, USA - Soil MetaG P. deltoides SBSDD5 | ecosystem: Environmental > Terrestrial > Soil > Tree plantation... | reverse complement strand
TTCGGCCGCGTCAGCACCGCCGCCGACACCGCGAGCCCGGCGCCAAGCGCGGCCCCGTTCGACGGCGACACTGCGAGCAGCCACGCCAGCAGCCACCAGGCGGTCACCGGCACGTCGCTCATCGGCTCGAAGGTGTGGAACATGAAGATCGGGCTGAAGGCGACGAGGGTCGCCGCAATCATGCCGGTCACGGGGCGGTCGACGCGTGCGCCGAGAAGGTAGGTGAGCGACACGGTCAGCGCGCCGAGCAGCGGCACGACGTAATAGACCGACATCTCGCCGCCGAGTTTGAGCGCGACCGCCATTGCCATCGGCAGCCCAGGCGGGTACATCGGCACAATCGCGCCGGGCGTCGTCGCGAGCCGGTAGCCGATCGGCGCGACGGCCGCTCCGAGCGCAGGTTCGAGCGCCGCGAGCGGATCGGGCGTGACGAGCCGTCCGCTCGCCCACAGCGATGCCTGCGAGACGTAGCCATAGGAATCGGAACCGCCGGCGGCGAAGATGCCAAAGCGAATCGCCACCACTAGCGACACCAGCGCGAGACCGGCGGCGATTCGCGGCGTCCAGGCTGGCAGCCTCTCCCAGCTTCGGCGGTGCGGTTCCGCCACCTGGTCGCCCAGCCAGATGCTGGCGACTAGAGCGAGCATGGCCAGGCGGAATGGCTTGTAGGCTTCGCGCGACGAAACGCGCACCCCGGCAATGGTGAGGTAGAAGCCGCCGGTCGCCACGTCCCAGACGGCGACGGCGAGCGCGACGACCCCGAGGAGCAGGAGAGCCAGCTGGAGCCTTTTCGCGGTCGGTAGGGCGATCGTCATCACGCCATAGTCTGCTGTCGAAGCTCTTCCCGTCCGATCGCCAGCGCAGCGGTCCTCCTATCTTGCCAGTTGTCCGCCGCCCGGCCGCGCGCTATCATCCGGCTGTCTTCCTCCCCGCGGCACGGGAAAGGAAAACGAGAAACGAGGGAGAGATGTCCCGCACGAGATGCCTCCTTGCGCTGGCGCTGCTGGTGTCGGCGCCCGCCGTTCACCTCGCGGGTCAGTCATCTGCCGGCTCGAAGCCCTCACCCTCCACGGCGATTCCGCGCACCGCCGACGGCCGTCCCGACCTCGGGGGGATGTGGACCAACGTCACGATCACGCGACTCGAGCGGCCGGCCGAGTTCGGCAACAAGCTGACGTTGTCGGATGCCGAGGCAACCGCGTGGGAGAAGGCATACCTCAAGAACAACGACAAGGATCGCCGTGACGGCGGCAGCCGCGCCGACGTCGAGCGTGCCTACAACGCGTTCTTCTGGGACTCGGGCACCGAGCTCGCCAGGGTCAACGGTCAGAAGCGCACGTCGCTCATCGTCGATCCGCCCGACGGCAAGATCCCGCCGCTGACGCCCGAGGCCGCGAAGCGCATTCCCGGCCCGCGCCCCTCGTGGGGCAGCGCCGTGGTCGGGCCGGACGAGCCGGAAAATGCGCCGCCGTTCGGCCTCTACGAGAACCCCGAAGAGCGGCCGCTCGCCGAGCGCTGCCTGCTCGCGTTCGGGTCGAGCTCGGGGCCGCCGATGCTGCCGATCGCCTACAACAACCACTATCAGATCGTGCAGACGCCCGGCTATGTGATGATCCTCGTCGAGATGGTGCACGACGTGCGGATGATTCCCACCGACGGGCGGCCGCACGGCACGATCCGCAAGTGGCTCGGCGACTCGGTCGGCCGCTGGGAAGGGGACACGCTGGTCGTCGACACGATCAACTTCAAGCCCCAGGTCAACTTCCGCGGCTCGTCCGAGAACCTGCACGTGATCGAGCGCTTCACCCGCACCGACGCGAACACGATGCTCTACAAGTTCACGATCGACGATCCGACCACCTGGACCAAGCCGTGGTCCGGCGAGATTCCGCTGCACGTGACCGACGAGCGGCTCTACGAGTACGCGTGTCACGAGGCGAACTACGGCCTCGAAGGCGTGCTGCGCGGCGCGCGGGCGCAGGAGAAGCGAGCCGAGGAAACGTCGCCGTCGAAGAAGAAGTAGCGCGCCGGCGCGCGTCTTACCGTCCGGCGTCCTTCGCGCGCGCGGCCGCGAACATGCCGCGCACCACCTCGTAGTTGCCCTCGTGGCACGCGTACTCGAACAGCCGCTGCGGCGTCTGCCTCAGCCAGATCACCGCCGTCCACGGCTTGGTCCACGTCGTCGGATCATCGACCGTGATCGCGTAGTCGATGCGATCCGGCGCGACCCGCGTAAACCGCTCGACGAGGTGCAGGTGGTCGCTCGCTCCCATGAAGTTGTTGCGTGCGGAAAAGTTCGTCGTGTCGACGACGAGCGTGTTGCCCTCCCAGCGGCCGCGCGAATCGCCTTCCCACAAGCGAACTGACGCCGGTGCATGCGGCCGCCCGTCCATGGTGATGATGCGCGCTTCGTGCACGGCTTCGAGAAAGAGCACGACCGCACCCGGCGTCTGCACGATCTGGTAGTAGCCGAGCGGCCCGGCGCCGGTGTTGGTGCTGCTCAGCCGCGGCACGCCGTAGGTGAGGCAGCGCTCCACCAGCGTGAAATCCTCCGGCCCTTCCGCCGGCCGGCTGCGCGCGGCATCGCCCGCTGCCTTCCGCTGCTGCGCCTCGATGGTCAGCGGCGGGATCCGGCCGTCAGGCGGATCGACGATGAGCGAGGTGCGGTTGTCGAACTCGCGCTCGATCATCTCGTTGGTCGAGCCGGTGGAGGTGGTGCTCTTGAAGCGATCGATGTTGGCCAGCGCGGCGAGGTAGACCGCGTCGCCGCCGGCGAAATCGGCGTTGGTGTTCTTGAACAGCCGATCGGCGCGCTGCCGCAGTTCGGCGACTTCCTCGTCGGTGAGCGACGTGCGCCCTTCGAGCGCCTTCGGCCGCTCGAGCGGCGTCGCGCTGTTGTTCAGCCAGATGCCTTGAAGGTCGGGGTGGCCGTCGGCGCCGATGGGGGGAGTCCACCGGCCGCCGGAGCGGCCGCTGGTTGGCGCGGCGGCGGGGCCCTGGCTCGATACGGACGCGGCGGCCGCGGCGACAGCCGCGAGCGCGAGCAGCAACGGGAGCCATCGACGGCGCATGTCAACCTCCGGTCGCGTGGCCACCAAAGGGTTTGCAGATCCGATCGACTCAACCGCGAGTGCGACGATTCTACGCCACGCGCAGGCGCGGCGCGAGCCAATCTCCCGGTTTGCGCTGACGCAAATTGGCGTCGTTATGTGCTTGCGAGGCCCGTCTGAAGGCGGACTGCATCCAGAGGCGGCGTTCGTTCACTGGCGCTGAGCGTCGATCCTGAGGCCAACCGGCAGCGGCGCCGGACAGGCGCCGCCTACGACGCCGTTCGCGCTCGACCACGAGAGGGTCGAATCTGTCGCCGGCCCGGTAACGGTTGCCGCGCCGGTGCAGACCGTCCCGTTTGCCGCAGTCCCCGAGAACTTGAACTGGCCATCGAACGTTTTGCCGCTCACCCGGCCGCTGACTTCCCCGGCCCAGCTCATCGAGCTCGAGCTCCATGTGCCGCTGACGTCCGGCCCAGATTGCGTCAGCACCATCCTGACCTGCGCGGTTTCATTGTTCGACGAGACGATCGTCCCGTCCCAGGTGCCGGCGATGTTCATCGCCGCCGTGCCCAACGACGCCGGCGTCGGACTGGTCGAATTTCCGCTGCACGCCGCCGCACACACGACCAGGCACACGATGAGCAGGATACGCATAGGTCCCTTGTTCCCTGGGTCTTTTCGCGACGGCGCCTGCGCGGCGTTGCAATAGTGTCGCGCGACCGACGATTCGGGATTGCGCCGACGCGGCCGCAGCGGCGAATTGCTGATTCGGCCGCCCGTCACCTCGACCGGGGGCAAACCTGCTGCCAGATCGCCTCTGAATGCAAAGCCCTGCAATGGCCGCGAAGCGATGTCACGCTGCCAACGCGTCGACGACGGTCAACGCAGGACCCGCTGAACCCGCTGAACGCGAGCAGGGGACGCACGACAGTCACGAACACGCCGGCCTGGCGCTGACCGTGTCGCACGCCGCCGCTTTGCGGCGGCCTTGCGGAAGAAGATTTGCGGCGGCCTTGCGGAAGAAGAAACGGCGGGAACACAAGCGCATTGCGATCGGGTCGCTTGCGTTCCCACCGTTTTTTCTTCCGCGAGGGTTGGCCGGCTTCGCCGGCCGACGTGCGACGCGGTCAGCAAACAGCGGTCTCTGCGGGCTTTGCGGGCTCTGCGTTCGAACGGCGTGGCTGCGAGTGCGACAGCCGGCGGAACGCGCGCGCGAAGGCGTTTTGCGCTCCGGCAGCGAATCCTCGATTCAGCCGCCCGTCAACGCGGGAGAGGCAAACTTGCGGCCAGATCACCTACAATTGGCGGCTGAAACGACGCAATTTGGGAGAACGCCTTTGGGGAGGTTTCAGATGAAGCATGTTCTCGGGATGGCCGCGGCCCTCGTGCTTGCCGGCCCGCTCGCAGCCGTCAGCCAGGCGCAGTCAGCGGACGCGCAGATCACCGAGGCCGTGGAAATCCTGCCGGCGGATCTGCGCGCCGGCGCCACGGTTGTGACCTACGACCCGGCCACCGGCGAGCGCAAGGTGCTGCGCCAGGGGACGAATTTCATCGAATGCCAGCCGCGCATGGCCGACGGCTTCTCGCGCTGCTACAACAAGTCGCTGTCGCCGCGCCGCGACATGGAAGCGAAGCTGAAGGCCGAGAAGAAGTCTGACAAAGAGGTGCAGGAAGCGATCGCCGCCGCGGTCAAGACCGGCGCGCTCAAGCCGCCGGCGCCGGCGATGATGTCCTACCGCGGCTACGACAAGCGCGACCGGATCAAGAACCTGTGGGTGATCTCGCTGCCGAACGCGACGCCCGAATCGGTCGGCGTGTCCACCGTCAGCCAGCGCGACGCCGCGCTCGAAGGCAAGGGGCTGCCGTGGATGATGCTGCCCGGGACGCCCGGCGCGCACGTGATGATCCCGATCAACCCGGCGGTGAAGAACACGACCGTCACCGACGAAGCCGCCGATCCGATCACGCAGGCGACGCTGCCGCTGCCCGAAGACCTGCGGCCGGGCGCGACCGTCTACACCTACGACAAGGCCACAGGCGCGCGGAAGGTACTGCGCGAGGGCACCAATCAGATCGAGTGCACGCCGCGCAACCCGGACGATGGGTTCACGTGGTGCTACAACAAGGTGGGCGCGCCGCGGCGCGACTTCCAGGCGAAGCTGCGGGCGGCAGGGAAGAGCGAGAAGGAGATTCAGGAGGCCACCGCCGCGGCGACCAAGGACGGCACGCTCAAGCCGACACCGTTCGGCACGATGTCGTACCGGCTCTACGGCAAGAAGGATCGCATCCAGCTGCTGTGGGTGCTGTCGGTGCCGGGCGCGACGCCCGAGACAATCGGCGTGTCGGAAGGCAGCCAGCGCGACGAGGCGCTCAAGGGCCAGGGCGTGCCGTGGCTGATGCTGCCGGGCACGCCGGGCGCCCACATCATGATTCCGATTAACAAATAGGCCGCCGCTCACGAACGATCGACGCAGAACCCGCAGAACCCGCCGAGCAGAGGTGCTCTGCGGGCTCAGCGGGTTCTGCGTTCGACGTCGTCAACGGTGGGCTGAGTTCACCCGCCAGATCGTATTTCCCACATCGTCGGCCGACCAGCAGCGCGCCCCGCTTGTCGAGCGCGACGCCGACCGGGCGTCCTATCGCGTCGCCGAGAAGTTTGCCCTTCGGCCGTTTCGCGTGAGCGACCAAGGTTATTGAACTGCTGGCGCGAGGACCGTGACGTTGATGCGCGTGCGGCCCGTCAGCTCGGCGTCGTTCGCCGAGAGCTCCAGCTCGTAGGTGCCGGGCGCGCTGAAGGTCGCGCGTGTCCGCGCCGTTTCCGGCGGCGTGAAACTCACGCTCCCGGGCCCGCTGAGTTTGCGCCAGGCAACGGTCAGCGTGCCGCCGCGCGGGAGACCCTCGTCCGAGACGCTCCCAAAGAGGTTCAACTCCTGATTGATCGCGACTGACATCGTCGCCGGGACACCGCGTCCGCGCCCGGAGAGGCCGAGCACGCGAACGACGGGCGCCCGATTCAGACAGACGCCGCGCGGGGCGTGGGCATAGTCGATGGCGCGGAGCTCCTGAGCGCCTTCGACCAGGTTGTAATTGGAATGCAGCATGTTCTCGCTCGTGCCAGTCGTCGTTCCGGCATAGTTGAGAGTCCATCGCAGCTTGCCGTCGAACTCGGGCCCGACGACGATGATGCACTGGAAGCGCCAGTGGCCGGGCCGGAAGGTCGTCGGGTGCTGCCGATCGGCGGGAGTCGGGGTGAACGAATTGTCGGGTCCCGGTGCGATCGTGACCGGTTCCGCGTTATGGCTGAAGTAGGCAAACGAGAGTGTGAAACTGCCGTCGGGATTCTTCAGGTAGCCGTCGTAGGCGGGATAGATCGGCTGCCCTCGTTGCGCGTGTGCCGTGGCCAGAAAGCACGCGGCCACAACCGCCGCCGCCATCCACCTGGCATGAAGTGCACGCACTCTCATAGTCGCTCCTTAATCACCGATCATGGCTCTAAAGGTCTGATAGAGTAGCCGCGGACATCTTTCAGGGCAATGCAAGGAGGGTCCAAATGACCCGGATCGTGAACTTGGCCGGCACCTCGGCGTTGGCGCTCGTCGCCGGCCTCCTGCTTCCCGCCTCGTCGCCGGTACACGGTCAGACCAACGCGCAGACGCCGACCTTCACCCGCGACGTCCTGCCCATCCTGCAGCGCTCATGTCAGAAGTGCCATCGGCCCGACACTGCGGCGCCGATGCCGCTGTTGACCTATCAGGACGTGCGTCCCTGGGTCCGGTCGATCAAGTTGCGCGTCTCGATGCGGCAGATGCCGCCCTGGCACATCGACCGCAGCATCGGCGAATACCTCGACGATCCGTCGCTGAGCGATCACGAAATTGCGACGATCGTGAACTGGATCGACGGCGGCGCGCCGCAGGGCGCTCCGGCGGACGCTCCGCCGCCGCTCAAGTTCATGCCGGTGGACGAGTGGGCGTTCGGCGAACCGGACCTTGTCGTCCAGATGAACGAAGGGTTCGTCATCCCGGCCGCGGGCCCGGACTTCACACCGGACGAAGTAGTCGATCCCGGCATCAAGGAAGACCGCTACGTCAAGTGGGTCCAGATCATTCCGACCGCTCACTGCTGCGTTCATCACTCTCACGTGTACGCCTCGACCCCCGAGGGCGCCGACCGGGACGGCCTCGGGCTCGGGATGGGCTCGAACACCGAGAATGAAGTGGACCTGATCGAGTATGCGGCCGGCAACGATGCGGATCTTTTTGCCGACGGCACGGCGAAGTTGATCAGGGCCGGATCGCTGTTCCGTTTCTCGCCGCACTATCATCCCTACGGCAAGGAGGTCTACGACCGCCAGAAGGTCGGGATCAAGTTCTATCCCAAAGGCTACAAGCCGAAGTACGTCGTCACCTCCCATCGCATCCGGACCGGCGTTGGCAATGACTGGGCGCTGAACCGCGAGAAGGTCGAAGAGGCGATCCTGCGGGCCGGCCATCGGATCGAGATCGACGAGCCGGCGATGCCGACCGGCGCGCTGGTGCAGGAGAACCCGCTGCATAGCGTGGCGATGCTGAGCATTCCGCCGAACACGGTGGCGCGGCACGAGCGCTTCTGGCCGCTGCCGAAGCCGGCCTTGATCATCAGCTTCCAGCCGCACATGCACTTTCGCGGCACCCGGATGCTGCTCGAGGCCATTCACCCCGACGGCCGCCGCGAGGTGCTGACCGACGCGACCCACTACGAGCAGAACTGGCAAATCACCTACACCTACAAGACGCCGCATCTGTTCCCGGCCGGCACGATTCTGCATACCGTGTCGTGGCACGACAACACCGCCAACAACAAGCACAACCCCGACCCGACGGCCTGGGTCGGCTGGGGAAGCCGGACGGTGGACGAAATGGGGCACGGCTGGACCGACATCGCATTCCTGACCAGTCAGCAATACGACGAGGAGCTCGCGAAACGGAAAGGCCAGAAGAAGCCGACGTCGTCGACACCGCAGCCCTGAACGAGAGCGAGAAACGGCGACGCGGCAACACGATCGCTTCCCACGCTGGGGTTTTGAACAGGAGGCCAGGAGGTCAAGAGAAAGAAATTTACTCTTGATCTCCTGATCTTTTGTTTGCCTGATCTCTTGTTTGTGTAGTGTCCGGCTTTAGCCCGGACGCGCGTCGGTTTCGGAGTTCACGATGTCACACCGAATCGTCGGCTTCAGGCAGCGCCTGACGGCGCTCCTGGTGGCCGTGCTGTCGTCGGCGACGATCCTTTCCGGCCAGTCGGGCGCGAAGAACGGTGAATGGCGCACGTGGGCCGGCGATCTCGCAGCCACCCGCTACGCCCCGCTCGACCAGATCAACGCCGGCAACTTCAACAAGCTCGAAGTGGCGTGGCACTTCAGGACCGAGAACCTGGGGAAGAATCCCGACTTCAACCTGCAGGCGACGCCGCTGATGATCAACGGCGTGCTGTACTTCACGGCCGGCGCCCACCGCAACGCGGTCGCCGTCGACGCCGCCACCGGCGAGATGCTGTGGATGCATCGGCTCGACGAAGCCAGGCGCGCGGAGGTGTCGTCGCGCCGCCTCTCGGGACGCGGCGTCGGCTACTGGACCGACAACCGGGGCGATGAACGGATCTTCTACGTGTCCACGGGATACCAGCTCGTCGGACTCGACGCCAGGACCGGCGATCCGGTCGCCGGGTTCGGCAACAAGGGCGTCGTCGACCTGAAACAGGACAACGATCAACTGCTCGATCCGATTACCAGCGACATCGCATGGAACGGCGCGCCGGTAGTCGCCAGGGACGTTGTCCTCGTCGGCGCCGCGCATCGGGCCGGAGGCGCGCCGCGGAGCAGGGAAAACGCGAAGGGGTACATCCGCGCCTACGATGCCCGCACCGGCAGGCGGCTCTGGATCTTCCACACGATTCCGCAGCCCGGTGAGGTAGGCAACGAGACGTGGTTGAAGGATTCCTGGTCGTACACGGGACACACCGGCGTCTGGGGCCAGTTGACGGTTGATGAGGAGCTCGGCATCGCCTACCTGCCGATCGAGATCCCGACCGGCGATTATTTCGGCGGCCATCGACCCGGCAACAATCTCTTTGGTGAAAGCCTCGTGGCGGTCGACCTGCAGACCGGCAAGCGCCTCTGGCATTTCCAGCTGGTGCATCACCCGATCTGGGATTACGACATTCCCTGCGCGCCGATCCTCGCCGACATCACCGTGGGCGGACGGCGGATCAAGGCGATCGCGCAGCCGACCAAGCAGGGTTTTGTGTACGTGTTCGACCGCCAGACCGGCCAGCCGGTCTGGCCGATCGAGGAGCGACCCGTCGAACAGGGCACTGTGCCGACCGAATGGTACTCGCCGACGCAGCCGTTTCCGACCAAGCCGCCGCCGTTCGAGCGGCAGGGCTTCCTCATCGACGACGTGATCGACTTTACGCCGGCGCTCAAGGCGGAGGCGCTGAAAATCGTCTCGCAGTACAAGATCGGCCCGCTCTTCACGCCGCCGATTACCAAGGGGTACGAGGGCAAGATCGGCACATTGATGGTGCCGAACGGCGCGAACTGGCCTGGCGGTTCCTACGATCCCGAAACCGGACTCCTCTATGTCTACTCGCACACCCTGCTCAGGGTGCTGTCGCTGGTCAACGATCCGAAGCGGTCCGACATGAACTACGTCAACGACGGCGGTGGCGGCGAAGCGGGTGGCGGAGGAGGGACGACCGTGCAGGGGCTGCCGCTGGTGAAGCCACCGTGGGGCCGGATCACCGCGATCGATCTCAACAAAGGCGAGATCGCGTGGCAGGTGGCGCATGGCGAGACGCCGGATTACGTCAAGAACCACCCAGCGCTCCAGGGCGTCACCATCCCCAGGACGGGGCGCACCGGCGGCGCAGGCGGCAGCTCGGGCGGGATTGGCACGCTGGCGACGAAGACGCTGGTCATTTCGGGCGAAGGCGGCATGTTCACCACGCCATCGGGCAAGCGGGGCGCAATGCTGCGCGCCTACGACAAGGCGACGGGCGCGAACGTCGGCGAAGTGTACATGCCAGGCGCGCAGACGGGCGGGCCGATGACCTACATGTTGAACGGCAGGCAGTACCTCGTCGTCGCGGTGAGCGGCGCGAATGTCCCGGGCGGGTTGATGGCGTTCACCCTGCCCTCGGACAAATAGCCGCGGGGCAGTGCCGGCCCACGATCAGCCGGCGCGTTCGAACTTCTTGACGAAGCAAAAAGGTCTGTGATGACCGCACCTCTCGGCCGCGTTTCCCGACGCCATTTTCTGGGCTGCACCGCCGCGCTGCCGTTCCTGTTCCAGGAGCTGGCCGAGGCCCAGCGCAAGCGCGTGAAGATTCGCGACGTGCAGGTAATCATGCTGCAGGGCGCCAGCCGCACTTACACGCTGGTCAGGATTGTCGCCGACGACGGGTTGCATGGCATCGCCGAGGGCTACGGCAGCCCCGGCGTCGGAGTCAAGGAGCAGATCCTCTCGCTGAAGCCGTGGCTGGTCGGAAAGGATCCGCTCGAGATCGACACGCTCTACACCTTCATGGGAGAAGGGACGAAGGACTTGAGCGGGACGCGGACCGACGGCTCGGCGCACAACCTGATTCGGGCGGTCAGCGCCGTCGAAATGGCGCTCTGGGACCTCGCCGGCAAGATCCTCGACGTGCCGGTATCGACGCTGCTCGGCGGCAGGTTCCGGGATCGCGTTCGCGTCTACGACCACGCGGCGCCGCGCAACATGCTGGACAAGACGTCGGTGAAGGAGTGGGCCGACAAGGCGAAAGCGCATCCGAGCGGCTTCACCTGCCACAAATTCGGATTCCCCAACACCGATCCGGCGGTCGATCTGGCGCGCGATCGCTCCAACCGAATGCTGACGACGCGCGAGCTGCTGAATACGCAGCAGGGGTTCGAGAACTGCCGCGAAGCCGCCGGCTGGGATCGCGACCTGATGGTGCACTGCCACTGGGAGTACGACTTGCGGACCTCGATTCAGATCGCGCAGGCGGTGGAGCCGGTCAGGCCGGTCTGGCTCGAAGATCCGCTGCCGGTCGACTACTCCGATTCATGGAAGCGGTTGTGCGCGAGCTCGAAGGTGCCGATCTGCATGGGCGAGAACCTCGCACGCCGCGAAGGCTTCAAGGACTTCATCGTCAACCAGGCGTGCGACATCCTGCACCCGGACCTGCGAAATTCCGGCGGCTTCCTCGAGACCAAACGCATTGCCGATCTCGCGCACATCTACGGTCTGCCGATGGCGAACCATAATACCGGCAGCCAGGTCCATACCTACGCGGCGGCGCAGTGGGCAGCGTCGATCCGCGATTACATGGCGCTCGAGACCATCACCGGCGAAGGCGGCTGGATGGATCAGGTGCTGGTCCTCGACGCGCCGTACATCAAGGACGGGTTCATTCAGGTGAGCAGCAGGCCGGGCCTGGGCATCGCGCTGAACGCCGACGTGGTGCGCGCGCATCTGGCGGCCGGCGAGACGTGGTGGGGCTAGAACCGATCTCACCACTGACGCCGGGGCGTCTTGCGGTCAGTCAGCGCGCGACGCCGAACGCCAGCAGCACGTTCCCCCGCGCGCCGTTGCCGAGCTCGGAGTAGCCGGAGGTCATGAACACCATGCCGCCGGCGACGACCGGTCCGGCGCCGTTGATGTTGCCGCCCTTCGCCTCGACGCCGTTGACGGTGTCGAACGCGCGCGCGGTGTCGAACTGCCACAGCGCCTTCCCGTCGGCGGTCGAGTAGGCGTAGAACATCCCGGTGCTCGAGCCGAAGAACACGACGCCGGGGATCACCGTGACCGGCGCCGAGCCGCCGTCGGCGGGCGACGCGCGCCAGGCGATCTCGCCGGTGGCGAGGCGCACGGCGGCGAGGCCGAGCGTCTGCTGCGCGCGCGTGACCGGAAAATAGCCGAAGCGATCGTCGGCCGCCGAGCCCCACATGATGGCGCCGCCGCCGCTGTCGAGCCCGAGGCCGATCTGCGGACTCCAGACGACGGTGCCCTGCTTGTCGGCGTCGAGTGCCCAGGCGTGCCCGTCCTTCTGGCCGATCACGATGAGCGTGCGTCCGTCAGGGAGCGTGCGCAGGATCGGCGCGTTGCCGAAATCCATGTCGGGCCCGAGCTGGTCGGGGCAGGTCTCCGACTTGTTGGCCGTCGGCACGTTCGGCCGATACTTGCCGGGGCAGTCGCGGACGTAGGCGTCGTTCGCCATCATCTGCGAGACCCACAGCCGCCTGCCGCTGTCGAGATCGAAGGCGATCACCGCGTCCGAGCCGGGTGCAGCCGGTTCTGTGTAGGCGTTGCCGGTGGAGACGTAGATCGCGCGCCGCTTCAGATCGATTGCCGGCGACGACCAGACGCTCGCCCCGGCCGGGCCCCAGAGCTGCGTGCCCTTGGACGTCTTCTTGTGCGGCGTCGGCCGTTCGGTGATCGTGTACGACGTCCAGTTGCGCCGGCCCGTCTGCGCGTCGTAGGAGATGACGCCGCCGCGGAAGGTGCAGCACGGATAGGCGGGGTTCCCCGCGCCCGACTCCTCGAGCGACGAGATCGGCACGTAGACGCGTCCCGCGGCGACCTGCGGCGAACCGGTCACGCGCGCGACCGGGTGGGGATCGATCCGATCCTTCCAGACAAGGGTGCCGGTCTCGGCGTCAACCGCGTAGATCGTCCCTTTCGTGTCGCCGAAATAGGCAAGGAAGCGATTTGCATCCTTGCCTGGACCGATCGCCGGCGCCACGCGCACGCCGGCATTGGCGCGGTACGACCAGTAGATGCAGCCGCTCGCCGCGTCGAGCGCGTAGACGAAGCCGGTGTCCGCGCCCACGAACACGCGGCCGCCGGCAACCGACGGCTGCCCGTACGCGGAGTTGCCGTTCGGAAACCCGAACGCCCATTTGAGCGCGAGCTTCGGCGCATCAGCCGCGGTCAGCCCGGGGGCGGTTTGGAAGCGCGAGTTGCCGCTGTCGAATCCCCAACCGTTCCACGCCGGCCCCTCGAGCGGATTGAACGCCGGCCGGCTCTCGCAGCGGTTCTTCATCTGCGACGCGTCGCCGGTCGCGGCAGCGCCGAGCGGCCTGCCGCCGACGTAAACCGCGACGACGCGCTTCTCGAAGTCCGAGAGCGACTGCGCGTACTTCGCCATCGAGCCGGTCGTGATTGACGCCAGCACTTCTTCGGGCGTGTGCCGGGTCAGCGCGTAGCGATCGGTGGCGCCGTCCTTCCCCGTGTCGTGGCACGAGGCGCAGTGCCCCGAAAACGCGTAGATGCCCGCGTTGGTGTTCTGCGGGTGCGCGAGATCCTGGACGGGGGCCGGCGGCCCGGGTTGGGCGGGAGCCTGCGCCGCGAGCATGGTCCACGCAACCGTGCAGATCCCGGCGACAGCGATCAGCGATGAAAGCACGAAACCACGAAAAAGAATTTTCGATCTCTTTCTCGAAGAGAACATTTGTCTTCGTGTTTTCGTGTTTTCGTGGCCGACGGTTCTAGAAACCAAATCTGAACCCCCACTGGATTTGGCGCGGGTCGCTCGCCGAGGTGCGCGACAGGAGCGAGGTCGACACCATGTTGGCGGTGACGTTCGGGTTGAAGTTCGTGTGGTTGGTGACGTTGTAGGCCTCGATGAAGAGGTCGACACGCCGCGTGCCACCGAGCCCGACCTGCTTGGTCAGCCGCAGGTCAAGCGACAGGTACGGATCGAGATCGAGCAGCGAGGCGCTGACCGCCGGCAGGTTCCTCGATGCCCGGAAGGCGTTGATCACGGCGAGTTGCGCGCCAACGTCGCCCATCCCGACCGTGATCGGCAGGTCGGCGGGCCGATCGCTCTGCGTCTGGCCGTCGCCGTCGAGATCGACGCCGGCCTGCACCGTGAACGGCGAGCCGCTCAGCCAGCGCGCGATGCCGCTCGCCTGCAGGTCCCACGGCAGGCGCGTCGAACCGGAGACGGCGAGGTTGTGCCGGTTGCCGCCCTCCTGATAGCCGTACTGGTGCGGCGTCCGCATCGTGCCGAAGTAGTTCTGGTAGTGGCTGACACCGTCGCGCTTGCTGAACGCCAGCGTATAGGACACCTGCAGGCTGTCGGCGCCGCGGACGCGCGTGCGGAACTGCGTCTCGACCGCGTCGTACCAGCTCTCCGTGTTGTTCTGCATCACCTTCACTTCGCTGAAGTTCGACACCGGCCTCGGGTTGGCGGCGCTGATCGCGCCCGACGCGGGCAGGTTCGCGTCGTAGGCGCCGAGCTGCTTCAGCCCGATGTCGTGGACGTAGTCGACGTCGAGCGACGTGACGTGGTTCAGCTGCCAGCCGACGCCGGCGCTCGTGTTCCACGAGTAGGGGAGCACATAGTTGTCTTCGATCAGGAACAGCGAGCGCGCGCCGCCGGTGGCGACGTAGTCGGTGAGGCTCTTGCCGCCGAGGACCGCGTTGATGTCCGGGTAGAACCGCATCTGGTTCGGATCCTGGATCAGCACCGCCGTCCCCAGCGTCCGATCCTGCGTCGTCATCTGGAAGTACTGGCGGTTGCGCGTCGAGTAGCGGCCGACGCCGCCGCGGGCGACGAGCGTGCTGTTGCCGCGCACGTCCCAGGTCGCGCCGAGGCGCGGCTGGAAGTTGGTGTAGTCGTTGCCCCGGTCGGGGGAAACGAACTTGTCCAGGTTGGGATAGAGCGGGTTCTGGAGCAGGCCGTTGAAGTAATCGACCAGCCGGAGATCCGCATCGAAGTGATAGCGCAGGCCGAGGTTCAGACGGACGCGCTCCGCCACCCGCCACGTGTCCTCGGCGAAACCGTTGGCCGACCGCGAGTTGAACTTCCAGAGACCGGGCGTCTGCTGGGTGAAGGAGATCGGCCAGGTCCGCGAGTTGTTGGCGTCGAACGGCAGATCGGTCGTGAACTGGAAGAAGCCGGCCTGGAAGAAGTGCGCGTCGTACTCGTGGTGCGCGTACTCGAAGTCGCCGCCAAACTTGAAGTCGTGGCTCGGCGTGTTGATGTAGAAGGTGTCGAACAGCTGATAGCGTTGGCGCGGGAAGTCCTGCGGCACGGTCGTGTCCTGGCCGAAGTTCGCCGAAGGCCGCGAGATGCTCAGGTCGAAGCTGTTCGGCACGGTGCCGAGCGTGTGGTTCATGTACTGGAACCGCAGGCTGTTCACCCGGCTCTGTGACAGCACCGCGTTGTCCTCGACGATGATGCTGTGCATGTGGCTGTAGTCGCTCACCTGGCGCGAGTCGGAGCTGACGTTGCCGGTCCGCTGGGCGTTCTGATCGTCGTGGGCCCAGCGCACGAAGAGCGAGTTCTGGTCGCTGAACCGGTGATCGACCTTCAGGGTCGCCACGGTATTGCGCGAGCCCGACGGGAACTCGCCGTTGTTCGTCAGGGCGAACGGGTTGGTCGGCGGCAGCGCGATGATCTTGACCGTGTCGAGATCGTTGTGCTCGTAGGAGCCGAAGAAGTGCGTCCGGTTCTTGAGGATCGGTCCGCCGACCGTCCCGCCGACCCGTTTCTGGCTGAATTCCGGTTTCTCACCGGTGGCGAAGTAGTTCTTCTCGTTCAGCGCCTTGTCGCGGCCGAAATACGAAACGGTGCCGCTGAGGTCATTGCCGCCTGACTTGGTGACGACCGACACCACCGCGGCCAGAGCCGACCCGTATTCGGCGCCGAACTGGTTGCGGAACACCTTGAACTCCTGCACCGCATCCTGCGGGATGTTGATCGTCGGGTTGCCCCACACCGCATCGTCGATGTCGCCGCCGTCGATGATCGTCGTGTAGCCGTTGCGCTGGTCGGCCGGGCCGCCGAACTGGATGATGGCGAACTTCTGGCCGAGGTTGTTCGGCGTCGTGCTCGGCATCAGCTGCGCGAGGGTGAGGAAGTTGCGCGACAGCACCGGCAGCGCCGCGACCTGTTCCGCGACCATCACCGACGACGGCTGCGACTTGGCGACCTCCACCAGCGGCGTCTCCGCGGTGACGGTCAGCGTCTCCGACAGCGACGAGATTCCCATCTTGAAGTCGATGGTCAGGTCGGAGCCGATCGTCAGCACGATTTCGCGCTTCTGCTCGGCGAAGCCGGAGAGCTCCACCGCGATGGCATACGGCGCCGGCTGGAGCGCGACCGCCCGGTAATTGCCGCGCTCTCCAGTCGTGAGCACCTGCGCGGTGCCGTTCGAACGGTTGGTGACGGTGACGGTCACGCCCGGCAGCGCGCCGCCGGTGTCGTCGGTGACGGTGCCGCCGATACTGCCGCCGACAACCTGCGCGGCGGCCGGCCGCGGCGTCGCAACAAGCCCGAGCGCGGCGACGATGAGCCATGCTCCGACACGAGACGAGCACACTGACATTCGACGGCGGCGCATAGCGATCACTCCTCAGAAGGGAGAGCGATTATCACCGCTTTGCACAGCTACGGCTTTGTCAAAGTTTGTCGAACGCGCATCGCTGCGCAAATTTCCATGCAGCGCGCACGTATAATGCGCGCCTCGGATCGCACGCGTTCCTCTCTCTATTGCTGAGGTGTTTCATGCCCTTCACTCGCAGCCGCAGGCCCATCGTGTCGATCGGCTTCATGTCGATCGTAGCGGCCGCAACCGGGTGCGTCGTCGCTCTTCTTACAACCGTGTCGCCGCAGGCGCAGGCGTCGAAGAAGCTCGCGCTCGTTGGCGGCATGCTGCTCACCGGCTATGAAGTGCCGCCGATTCACCACGCGGCGGTGGTGATCGAAGGGAACAAAATTGTCGCCGCCGGCCCCGCATCCGAAGTCAAGCTGCCCGCCGACGCGACCGTCGTCGACACCAGCGGCCGCGTGATGCTGCCCGGTCTCATCGAGACGCACGGCCACCTGATCGTGCTCGGCCAGGGCTCGTACGACACCTGGTTCCCGTGGATCAAGAGCCACGGCGGCGACACGATGCTGACCCGGGTGATGGAAATCGCGGCCAGGCAGCTGCTGATGGCCGGCGTGACGACGACGGTGGATCTCGGTGCGCCGCTGGCGCCGATTCTCGGCATCCGCGATCGAATCAACAAGGGCGAGGTTGTCGGCACTCGCGTCCTTGCCAGCGGGCCGTGGATCTCGCGCGGCTCGGGCGGCGCGATGCAGGAAGGCTTTGGCGGCGTGAACGTCACGTCGTCCGCGGAGGCCGGGCAGCAGGTCGAGAAGCTGGCAGCCGCCGGCGTCGACGTGATCAAGGCGCACTCCGGCCTGACGCGCGACGATTACAAGGCGATTGTCGACGCGGCCAACAAGCACCGGATCAGGGTTCACGCCCATGTCTACGCGGAGACCGACGTCCGCAACGCCCTGGAGATGGGCGTCCACGTGCTCCAGCATGTCGGCTCGGCCGGCACCGCGCCGCCTTACAGCAAGGAGCTGATCACCGACATCGTCAACGCCGGCCGGCCGGTCGTGGTCACCGCGGCGCACCGCGCGTGGGTCTACGAGGCGACGGCGGAGTTTCCCGAACGGCTGCAGGATCCGGAGCTGAAGAAGGCGTTCGGCCCCGAGATCTATGCCGAGGTGCAGAGCTCGCTGAAGAACTGGTGGTCACTCGGCTACTTCCAGCGCACCGACCGCGAGATGCTGTTCCGCGAGCGCGGCGTCAAGCAGTTCATCGAGTCGGGCGCGGTGATGGGGATGGGCACCGACTCGGGCACGCCTATGAACTTTCACAGCGAGGCGCTGTGGCGCGAGATCAAGGTGCACGTCGACATGGGGATGTCGCCGACGCGCGCGATTGCCGCGGCGACGCGTGTCAACGCCAACGCGATCGGCAAGGGACGCGAGCTCGGCTCGATTGAGCCCGGCAAGATCGCCGACATCATCGTCGTCAACGGCAACCCGCTGTTCGACATCACCGCGCTGTCGCACGTCGAAGTCGTCGTCAAGGACGGCGTCGTGCACAAGGGCGGCCCGGCCGCGGCCGGCACGACGCGGTCATCGAGCGGCAAATAGGGCGGCCATGATCCGATCCACGATCCAGGAGTCATCATGAAACAGCGCAGCAGTCTCATCGTCGCGGTCCTCATCGCCTTCGGTGCCGCCGGCCTCCGCGGCCAGGACCCCGACGAAGGCGCCGGCCGCGGCCGCCCGCTGCCCGCCTATCGTCCGTCGGTGCCGGGCGTGCACGGCCTCGTGACCGCCGGGCATCCGCTGGCGGCGATCGCCGGCCTTCACGTCCTGATGAAGGGCGGCAATGCGTTCGACGCCGCGATGGCGGTCGGCGCGACTCTGAACATGATGGAGCCGCAGATGAACGGCATCGGCGGCAACGGCTTCATGACCCTCTACGACAAGAAGAGCGGCAAGGTGCTCTCGCTGGCGATGGCCGGCGCGTCGCCGAAAGGGTTGAAGGCCGAGGCGATGACGCCCGAGTCGCTCAACATGGGCATCAACGCCGGCATCGTGCCGGGGAACTTCGGCGGCTACCTGACGGCGCTGCAGCGCTACGGCACGATGAGCCTCGCCGACACCTTGTCGGCGGCGATCGACTACGCCGAGAACGGCTACCCGATCGATCCGTCGCTCGCCACCGCCATCGCGCGCGCCCGCCGCAACCTCGAGAAGTATCCGACGACGGCGAAGGTGTTCTATCCGGGTGGAAAGCCGCCGGTGGCCGGCGAGCGGTTCAAGAACGTCGACCTCGCGACGACGCTGAAGAAGGTGGTGGAGGCGGAGCAGGCGGCGCTGAAGCAGAAGAAGCCGCGCGAGCAGGCGATCCAGGCCGGATTCGATCGCTTCTACAAGG
>Ga0075421_100003491_pt1 | contig 18814 bp, 12 predicted proteins | sample SoiMetdeltSBSDD5_FD_75292 | JGI IMG/M metagenome (GOLD analysis project Ga0075421, IMG submission 75292) | Bulk soil microbial communities from a Populus tree surrounding site in Tennessee, USA - Soil MetaG P. deltoides SBSDD5 | ecosystem: Environmental > Terrestrial > Soil > Tree plantation... | reverse complement strand
GGCAACTCGGCACCGGCTATCTCGCGCTCGTTGGCCTTGAATGCGGCCTGTTCGGGCCGTGATTGTTGAAACGATCGTCACCAGCCTCGACGCGGCCGGCGCCGTGAACTGCGCCCCGATGGGCGTCGAATGGGGCGACGACGCGATCGTCCTGAAGCCGTTTCTGGAAACCGCGACGTATCGAAATCTGGTGGCGACGCGCGCTGCGGTGGTGAACCTCACCGACGACGTCCTGCTGTTTGCGCAGGCGGCAATCTCGAATCCGGTGTTCGCGACAGTGCCGGCAGACATCGTGCGCGGGGTCGTACTGGCCGATTGCTGCTCGTGGCGGGAAGTCGAGGTCCGGTCGGTTGACAGCAGCCCGCCGCGCTCCAGGATCGAGACGACAGTGGTGCACCGCGGCACACGGCGCGAGTTCATCGGCTTCAACCGCGCCCGGCATGCGGTGCTCGAGGCCGCCATCTACGCAACGCGGCTGCACCTCCTGCCGCGCACCTTCATCGACGGCGAGCTCGAGCGCCTGCAGGTGATCGTCGACAAGACGGCCGGGCCGCGCGAGGTCGAGGCGATGGCGCTGCTGACGGACTACGTAAAATCGGTGCCCGCCCAGCCGAATCCGGTATGACCCGCCCTGACGAAGTGTTGCCGCAGGCGGCCGGCGAGCAAGTGATCGTCGAAGCGCATGCCCGCCTGCACTTCGGCGTGCTTGACCTGCGTGGCGGCCGTGGCCGCTGGTTCGGCGGGATCGGCGCCGCCGCTCCGGGCCCCACGATGTTGGTATCTGCCTCTGCGGCCGCCGCGCTCGAGGTGGACGGCGCAGACGCCGAGCGGGCCGCAGAGTTCGCGCGGCGTTTCGTCAGCCATCACGGGCTGCGCGGAGGCGCGCGCCTGCGCGTCGATCGCGCATTGCCGTCGCATGCCGGACTTGGTTCGGGAACGCAGCTGGCGCTGGCCGTCGCGCGCGCGCTCGCGGAAGTGCACGGGATCGATCCGGACGTGCGACAGCTGGCGCGAGCAGTGGGACGAGGTCGGCGGTCCGCGATCGGGGTCTGGACGTTCGCCGGCGGGGGATTGGTGGTCGAGGGAGGCCATCGTCCCGCGGACGTTGATCCGCGCCCGCTCATCGGTCCCTTGCTCACGCGCCTGCCGTTTCCACCTTCCTGGCGATGCGTGGTGGCCGTGCCTGACGCGGCGTCCGGGCTGAGCGGCACCGACGAAGCGGCCGCATTCGAGCAGCTGTTGGCGCCCCCGGACAGGGAAGTCGAACAGGTCGCTCATCTGGTTCTGATGATGCTGTTGCCGGCCGTCGCCGACGGGGACATCGGTGCGTTCGGCGCCGCGCTCACACAGATCCAGGAAATGACTGGCCGCTGGTTCGCGCCCGTGCAGGGCGGGACATTCGCAGCCGGTCCGAGCGAGGCGCTGGTCCGCCGCATGCGGGAGTGGGGCGCGTCAGGCGTTGGTCAGAGCTCGTGGGGACCAGCCGTGTACGGCATCGTTTCGGGCGAAGCGGCCGGAACTCGGCTGGCCGATCGAGTACGCGACGCGTACGGGCCCACATGCGCCGTCTACGAGGGTCCGTTCCCGCAGAGTGGCGCGCGGATCTGGAGCGGACGCACGCAGGTCCAGGCCACTGGGGAATCGTCGATAAGTTGATGGAAACACGCCGTTTGCGTGCCACTCGATCGGCACGCCGATGATAAGATTGTTCGGCACATGAAACGGACATTTCGCGCGGGACTGCTGGTCACCTGCACAGGTCTGCTGGCGGCACTGATCAGCGTGTCAGCGCAGACCCCCACTGCGGCGCCAACGGCCGCACCTGTGACGCGACCCATCGACTACAACTGGGACGTCCGGCCGATTCTTTCCGACAATTGCTTCCGCTGCCACGGCCCCGATGAAAAGAGCCGCCAGGCAGGCCTCCGCCTCGACACGGCCGAAGGCGCGTATGCGGCGCTGCGGCGCCCGGGAACGTTCGCCGTCGTGCCGGGCAAGCCCGCCGACAGCCAGATGATCTTCCGCATCACGCACGCGAACGCCGCCGTGCGGATGCCGCCGCAGACCACCAACAAGGTGCTGTCGCCCCAGCAGATCGAGATCCTGCGCGCGTGGATTGCGCAGGGAGCCGAATACAAGCCGCACTGGGCATTCCTGGCGCCGCAGAGGGTCGCGGTTCCGGTAGTGCCGGCAGGCCCGTCGGTGCTGAACGATATCGATCGGTTCGTGCAGGCGCGGCTCGAGCGCGAGGGGCTGACCCTGTCGCCCCCGGCCGACAAGGAAACGCTGATCAATCGCGTGACGCTGACATTGACCGGACTACCGCCGACGCTGGCGGAGGTGGACGCGTTCCTGAAGGACACGAGCCCGCAGGCGTACGAGAAGGTGGTGGATCGGCTCCTCGCCTCGACGGCCTACGGCGAGCACATGGGCGAGCAGTGGCTCGACGTCGGCCGGTATGCGGAAAGCGACGGCTTCCTCGACGATCTGCACGACCGGCTGCTGTGGCCCTACCGGGACTGGGTCATCGGCGCGCTGAACAAGAACATGCCCTTCGACCAGTTCGCGACCTGGCAGCTCGCCGGCGACCTGCTGCCGAACGCGACGAAGGAGCAGAAACTGGCGACGGCATTCCTCCGCCTCGGCAAGCGGACCAATGAGAACGGCGCCATCGACGAGGAGTATCGCGTCGAGTACGCCGTCGATCGCGCGGTTACGATTGGCACCGGGTTCCTCGCCATGACCGTCGGCTGCGCACGCTGCCACGACCATAAGTACGACCCGATTCCCACCAAGGATTTCTATTCGCTGACGGGCTTCTTCAACAGCACCGACGAGCCCGGGTTCTATGCGCCCGGCCGCACGGGCGTGACGCCTGGTCCGACGCTTCAGTGGGCCGACGCGGCGACGGAGAAGAAGATCGCCGACGCGCAGGCCGAGATTCGCCGCCGCGAAGCCGCCTACCAGCGTGCGCGCGAGCAGGCGGCCCGCGAGGCCGGTCCGAAGGCCGACGCGCTGCTCGCCAGCCACGCTGACGCGGGCGAGGCTATCCAGCGCTCGCTCGACCGCGCCCTCGTCGCCTACTACCCGTTCGACGACACCGCCCCGATCTCCGACGACCAGCTGCCGACGGCGCTGCCGCAGGCGCGCCTCTCGCCGCCGCCGCTCGCGCCGCTCTCGTTCCAGGAACCCTGCACCAGCAACAACGGGCCGCTCGTGTCCGACGAAGAGTGCCGCCGCCGCTTCAAGGAGGCGGCCGCCGCCGCCGCCGCCGAAGGCCGGGTGTCACGCGCGCTGCCCGGCGGGCTCGTCCGCGAGGATCTCGTCATCTCGCGAAGCGCCGGCGGGGATGCGCCGCCCGCCGTCCTCGCGCAGGCCGACCTGCGGGAGGGTGCCCGGGGAAAGGCCCTCTATTTTGCCGACCAGGAGGTCGCCATCCTCGGCAAGGGCGTGGGCTATTACGAGCGGACGCAGCCGTTCAGCATCGATCTCTGGGTGAAGGCCGCGCAGGTCTACGAGGACGTCGCGATCCTGCATCACCGTGAGACCGAGAACGCCGGCAACGCCGGCTATCAGCTGCAGCTCGAGAAGAACCATCTGCGGTGGGAGATGATGCACGCGCGCGCAGGCAACGGCATCAGCCTGTTGTCGAAGCAGCCGATCCCGGTGAACGAGTGGGTGCACATCACGGTGACCTACGACGGCTCGAGCCGCGCCGCCGGCACGGCGATCTACGTCAATGGCGTGCGCGCGGAGACGGAGCTGACGCGCGACAATTTGACGCGCACCATCATTCCGAACGGCAACGCCAACCAGGCGGACCAGGCCCTCGGCCTCGCGTTCGGCCGTCGATTGCGCGCCCAGCCGATGAAGGGCGGCGCGATCGACGAGGTCCGCGTCTTCCGTACCGCACTGACGCCGGTTGAAGTGCACTATTTGCACAGTCAAGATCCGGCCGGCACACGGCAGCAGCTCGTTGACGTCCTCGTCGCCGGCGACTCGCGCGTCGAACAGGCGCTTGTCGCGCTCACCAGTGCGCGCAACGTCGAGAACGATCTCGTGTCGGTCCTGCCGCAAATCATGATCATGGGCGATACGCCGACGCCCCGACCCACCTACGTGCTGGTGCGCGGCAACTACGAGGACCACGGCGAACAGGTGCCGCCGCGCGGGCTCAACCAGGTGCTGCCGTGGGATCCCGCATGGCCCGAGAACCGGGTCGGCCTGGCCCGGTGGCTGTTCGATGCGCGCAATCCGCTCACGTCGCGCGTGTTCGTGAACCGCGCCTGGCAGATGCACTTCGGCCGCGGCCTGGTGGAGACCGCGGAGGACTTCGGATCGCAGGGCTCCATCCCGACGCACCCCGAACTGCTCGACTCGCTGGCGGTGTCCTTCAGGGAATCGGGCTGGGACATCAAGAAGCTGCACAAGCTGATCGTGATGTCCGGCACCTACCGGCAGCAGTCGGACGCTACGGACGAGACGATCCAGAAGGATCCGAATAATCTGCTGCTGGCGCATTACACGCGTCTGCGCATGCCGGCGGAGATGGTGCGCGATCAGGCGCTCGCCGCCAGCGGCCTGCTGGTGAAGCGGGTCGGCGGACCAAGCGTCTACCCATATCAGCCTCCTAACATGTGGGACGGCTTCAACGTCTACGCCTATCCCGATCCGAGCGCCGTGCCGGCGGACGAGCATCACCGCCGCTCGATGTACTCGTTCGTCAAGCGCAACGCGCCGCATCCGAACATGGCGACCTTCGACCTGCCCGATCGCGGCAGCGCCGCCGCCCGCCGGCGCACGTCGAACTCGCCGCTGCAGGCGCTGGTGCTGCTTGACGATCCGCAGTTCCTCGAGGCCTACCGGTCGCTGGCGGCCAAGGTGCTCGCGACCGATGCCTCCATCGACGCGAGGCTGACGACGATCGTCCGGCTGGCGACGCGGCGGCATCCCCGCGCCGACGAGATGGAGACGCTCCGCGAGTACTACGCCGCTCAGGTCAAGCGGTTCAGCGCGGATGGTGATGCTGCGAGGGCGCTGGTCAAGGTCGGCGTGACGCCGGCCCCGCCCGGTGTCGATGTCGTGCAGCTTGCGGCGCTGACGAACGTCGTCACGGTGGTCATGAACACGCCGGACGCGTATACCTTAAGGTGACAAACACAAACACGAAGCGCACGAAGGTGACGAAGATCACGAAACTTACGAAGGTTACGACGCTCGCGACGAACGCAGCAAAAGGCTTCTCTTCGTATGCTTCGTCCACTTGGCGTTCTTCGTGTTTGTAGTTTGGAGAGAGTATGAGCTTTCACGAGTTTGAACAGGCGCGGCGGGCTTTCATTCTCAAGACGGGCATGGGGCTGGGGTGGCTGTCGCTGGCAGAGCTGCTCGGCACGCCCGCCTGGGCGCAGCAGTCGCCGGTGCCGGCCGATCCGCACGCCGGGCTCCCCGGGTTCCCGCACTTCGCCCCCAGAGCGAAGCGGGTCATCTACCTGCACATGCTCGGCGCGTTCTCGCAGAACGACACCTTCGACTACAAGCCGACGCTCGAGAAGATGCACGGCCAGGAGCTGCCCGAGTCGGTGCGCGGCAACCGCCGCCTCTCGACGATGGTCAAGGGCCAGACGGCGTATCCGATCGTCGGCCCGGTGGCCAAGTTCAAGCCGTATGGGAAGAGCGGCACGATGGTCAGCGACGCCATGCAGCACGTCGGCGGCATCGTCGACGACATCTGTCTGATCAAGACGATGAACACCGAGCACGTGAACCACGACCCCGCGTCGAAGTTCCTGCACACCGGCTTTCAGATCGCGGGGCGGCCATCGACGGGAGCGTGGGCGACCTATGCGCTCGGATCCCAGAACCGGGATCTGCCGATGTTCGTGGTCATGAGCTCGGGGAACCCAGGCGGCGTCCCGATTGACGCGTCGACGTGGGCCGCCGGCTTCATGCCATCGCACTATCAGGGCGTTCAGTTCCGGTCGGGCCAGGAGCCGGTCCCGTACATCGAAAGCCCCGCCGGCCACACCCGCGCCGACCGCCGCGAGATGCTCGACGCGATCGCGAAGCTGGCGCGCGGCCAGGCGAAGGCATCGCATGATCCCGAGATCCCGTCGAAGATCAACCAGTACGAGATGGCGTATCGGATGCAGACGTCGGTGCCCGAAATCGCCGACATCTCCGGCGAGGCCGATCATGTGCTCGACATGTATGGTCCCGACGTCAAGAAGCCCGGGACGTTCGCGCGCAACTGCCTGCTGGCGCGCCGGCTGGCCGAGCGCGACGTCCGCTACACCATGGTGGTGCACATGGGGTGGGACCATCACGGCGGGATCGCGGCGCGGCTGCCGGCGAGCTGCCGCGAAGTCGATCAGCCGTCGGCGGGCCTGATCGCCGATCTGAAGCAGCGCGGGCTGCTCGACGACACGCTCGTAGTCTTCAGCACCGAGTTCGGCCGGACGTCATTCGCGCAGGGAACCCTGAAGACGAACTTCGGCCGCGATCATCATGGCGGCAACTTCTGCGTGTTCATGGCGGGCGCCGGCGTCAAGGCCGGCTTCACCTATGGGGAGACCGACGACTTCGGCTACAACATCGTCAAGGACCCGGTACACATCCACGATCTGAACGCGACCATCCTGCACATCATGGGGATCGATCACCTGAAGCTCACCTACCGCTCGCAGGGTCGCGACTTCCGGCTCACCGACGTTCACGGCAACGTCGTGAAAGGCGTGCTCGCCTAGCCTTCGCGCGCGCGCCTTCTGTCAGGCGGCTCTGGTCTATTGGGCGAATCCCGTGGGGTTCGTCCATGGGCGATGCGCACACGACGAGCCAGCCTGCGGACTACGACTCCACGCCAAGCGCAACTCCTAGCCGCGTCACGAACGGATCGATGCCGCGCCTGACCGTGCCATTTCCGTTGCGGTCGTCGTCCCACAACCAGTGGAAGCGCAAGGTCGGGGTAATGAATAGGCGGGTGGAAAGACGCACCGGAATATCCAGACCGCCCGTCAGCCCCAAGACCAGTTGTCGCTGTTGAGTTTGAAGGTCGGCACTTTGTGACTAGTCTGAATATCGAGGTGGAAGCCATCCGCGTGAAGTTGACGTATGCGTCGGCGCTCCTGCTCGCGATTACCGCCTGCGACGACGGCCGGTCACCGACCGCACCAGATGGGGGTTCCGCAACAATCGTTGCCGAGCCTGTCAGGACGACGGCGGCCTATACCGGGCTCAATGGGTTCGTGTATCGCTTCTCACTGGCGCTTCGCGAAAGAGCAGGTATTGGAGCAACCATCTCACGGGCCGCTGTTACGCTCACGGACACGTCAGGCACTGTCGTCACGGAACTTTCCACCATCGACGGACTCGGCACTTCGCGAATCGACGCCAATGCCACCCTTGTTCCCACTATCACGGTGCGCGGCCCGCTAATCACTGCTTCGGAGGTGGCTGTCAACGTGAGCTTCATCGACGACAACGGCCATAGCAGTTCAGCTCAAACGACCACCGGGGTGAGACTTGATCTGACGGGTGATTGGACGGGCAGACTGCCGATCAACACCCTCCCAGCTGCAGATTGGGCGTCTGCTGCCCATATCGGACTTGTACAAAGAGACGGCGGTGTCTTCACTGGGGAGCTTGTCAGCGCCGACGGAAGGCGTTTTCCGTTGGATGGCGTTACGCGTCCAGATTCGTTTCCGAGCCTCACGGTCAGGGGCTTGATGCCGACCGGGTCGTTGATCATCTGCGGTGTGGTCTTGAGCTTCATAGAGTTCGAGTTCGTTAACGGTCGGGTAGAGCAGCTGTCCGGCCGAGCTACCGGCCGTTGTCCCGGCACGCTCGGGGGGAACTTCGTCCTGCAACGCTGATGTGTGGACGGGGTACTCCGGTCGATCAGGATGATCGGATTGTGCAACGCCCGGGCGCGTATTGAGGCGCTGCCTCGCACGCTCTAGTATCCTCGCCTACCGGAATTGAGTGGCGCGTCGATCAGGCCGGCGAGCGATCCGCGCCCATCTCCCAGATGCTGTAACATCGGCGCGTTCGAGGCATCGCGAGGCTCGATTCGTTGGACGAAACTCCTATTCTCACGCGCCGTGAGTTACTCAAACGGGCGACCATGGTCGGCACGGCCGTCGCCATTCCGTTGCGGCTCGTTCCGACCGCCAGCACGCCCGCCGGTGTCGCCGCGCTTCAGGGCGTCAATGCGGTACCCGCGGCATTCGAGACGCTGACGGCGGGCGAGGGAGCGACGCTCAAGGCGATCGTGGCGCGGCTGATCCCGACCGATGGCAACGGACCGGGAGCGACGGAGGCCCGCGCGGCCGAATACATCGATCGGGCGCTCGGCGGCGCGCTCGCCTCGTCGCGTGAGGCCTATCGGACTGGACTTGCGGCACTGGACGCGTATTCGCGATCCTCGAGGGCGGCGTCATTCGCCCAGTTGCCTGGCGCTGAACAGGACGCCGTGCTGCGCGAGCTCGAGACGGATACCGCGGCCGGCTTCGCCGGGTCAGCGATCTTCTTCAATCTCCTGCTGACGCACACCATTCAGGGTACGTTCGGCGACCCGTACTACGGCGGTAACGCGAACTTCGTGGGGTGGGACCTGATCGGCTACCCGGGCGTTCGCCTCGCCGTTGCGGCCGCCGATCAGCGCCTCGACGCTCGACCTGTCCCTACGCACCAGTCGGCGTACGACCTCACGATGTTCTCGAAGAAGAAACCGGCGCGCGCACGGCTTGGCGCCAGCGATCACGATCATGCCGGTTGATCTCCGCAGGACCGACGTCGTCATTGTCGGCCTGGGCGCCGCCGGCGGGGTGGCCGCCCTGCCGCTCGCGCAGGCGGGGCTCGAAGTAATCGGCCTCGAGGCGGGCACGTGGCTGAGTGCCGACGACTTTGCCCCCGACGAGCTGAGGAACAACGTCAGGGGCTGGCCGCAGGCCGTCCAGAAAGCCAATCGCGAAATCCCGACGCATCGGCCGAACGCGTCGGCCCCGTACTCGCCGCGATTGGCGATTCACCCGATGATGAACGCCGTCGGCGGGACCACCATCCACTACTGGGCGCAGAGCTGGCGACTCAACCCCTGGGACTTCAAGGTGGTCAGCGCCACACGCGCGCGCTACGGCGCCTCGAGGATTCCGAAGGGATCGACGGTCGAGGACTGGCCCTTCGGACTCGAGGAGCTCGAGCCCTACTACGATCTGGTCGAGCGCGAAATCGGCGTGTCGGGGAAGGCCGGCAACATCCACGGCCGGATAGACCGGGGCGGCAATATTTTCGAAGGGGCACGCGCCCGCGAGTACCCGATGCCACCGCTGCGCGGTTGCGGATTCAGCGACATGATGGCCGGGGCCGCACGGACGCTCGGATGGCATGCGTTCCCCGGACCGGCAGCAGTGAACACGCGAAGCTATCAGAACCGGGGCGGCTGTGTTTACCACGGCTACTGTGCTCGCGGTGGCTGCCACATTAATGCGAAGGGATCGACGGCGGTCACGACGATCCCGAAGGCCGAGCGTACCAAGCGCCTGGCCGTCGTGACTGAGGCCCACGTGACGGCGATTGTCGTCGACGGCAACGGACGGGTCAGCGGGGTCAACTACGTCAAGGGCGGCACCGAATATTTTCAGCCCGCCAACGTCGTGCTGCTGGCCGGCTACGTCTACGAGAATGTCCGCCTGTTGCTGCTATCGAAATCGAAGGCCTTCCCGAACGGACTGTCGAACAATCACGGTCAAGTTGGTCGGCACTATTTCAGCCACAACCAGGGCGCGTCGGTCACCGCTCTGTTTCCGCGGAACTTGAACACCTGGTACGGTCTGCCCGCCCAGGGTGTTGCTGTGGACAACTGGGCCGACGACAACTTCGACCATGCCGCACTGGACTTCATCGGTGGCGGAAATCTGTGGGTCTACTCGGACCGCCGGCCGATCGCCGCCGCCGGGATGAGCACGTTCGGACGCGCGCCCCGCTGGGGCGCCGCCTGGAAATCGTTCATCAAGGAGAATGCGGATCGAGCGAACACGGCCTATCTCCAGAAAACCACGCTGCCCTACGAAGACAACTACCTCGATCTCGATCCCGAGGTGAAGGATCCGCTCGGCTATCCCGTGTGCCGCATTACCGCCGACTATAAGGAAAATGAGCGGCGGCTCGCCGTATTCATCCAGGACAAAATGGAGCAGTGGTATCGGGCGGCAGGGGCGACGGCGATCGAGCGCAGTGCCATTGGTACCATGGGGCCAAACACGCACGCCTATGGCGGGACGCGGATGGGCGATAACCGTGAGACCAATGTTGTCGATCGGTGGGGCTTCTCGCACGAGGCGCCAAATCTGGGCGTGCTCGGTGCTTCGGTGATGGGCACGAGCGGCGCCCGGAATCCGACCCTCACCGCACAGGCGCTCGCCTGGCGAACGGCGGAGCACCTGGTCAACAGCTGGAAGACCATCGCCGGCTGACGTCCACGCACCGGTCGCAGCAACATCTCAGACCTGTCCCAAGAATGGACACATCGCGCGTGCATGTCCCATAGCGCGCGATTGACGCGGTATGCCGGTTGCGTGTTTTTGCCGCTGCGTTCGCGAAGACGCGATCCGATCGCCGAATCTGAATCTTCGCGCACACGAATCTGATCACGCAGGAGGGTTGTGTGTATGCGGATCCTTCACGCATGTATGCTGGCGCCACTCTTCATGCTCGGTGTTCTGTCGAGCTTCGGATGCGATGGTGACGGCTCATCGACCGATCCGGTCTTTGTTGCCGGGCCGTCACCGCTCGCTTCCGGACCTTTCGATCCCCGCGGCGTAGGGTCGCGGCCTCCCTCGTCGGGCCTTTTCATCAATCGCGGCGACATGGTTCAGCCGGGCTTGATCCGGGCGCAGCACGTCGGCGAAGCATTCTGCCCGGGTCGTCCGCCCTTCCTCGCGCCGTTCAATGTCGTCATGCAGGGAGACGGAAGGCCGGACGTGTTCCTGAGCGACGTGCAGATGCAGTTCGTGGATACGGCTGGCATTCGCTCAGAAACGTTGAGGCTTGGCCGACCGGAGCTTGCCACCCGCTTCGGGTCGACGACGTTTCCCGCGTTCGGCGCACGGACACTGCCGTTTTCGTTCCCGTTCGGCTGTGGGAGCTTCCTCCCGACAGGCACGTTGACGGTGATTGTGATTGCCGGCGATTCGCACGGTCGTGAGGAGAGGACCGTCGCGCACCTGCCCGTCCGCTGAAACGGCGCGGTATCGCGGAGCCGTGAGAGGCGTACTGGCCTAGAATAGGCGCCGCCGTCTCGTCTTCCTGACGGCGGAGGCCTATGAACCGGGTTGTACGGACGCTGCGCCGCAGCGCGTTGCTTCTTACTCTTCTTTCCATCGCCGTCACTGCCTGGGCGCAGGCGACTGCGCAGATGAGTGGCCGCGTCACCGACGAGAGCGGGGCGGTGCTCCCAGGCGTGACCGTGACTGTTACCCAGACCGACACGGGTTTCACGCGCACCGTGGTGACGGACGACACGGGCGCGTACGTCATGCCCAACCTCCCGACTGGACCGTACCGGCTGGAGGCGTCGCTCCAGGGGTTCCGCACCTATGCGCAGACGGGCATCGTCCTGCAGGTGGCGGCGACGCCGACGATCAATGCCGTCCTGGCGGTTGGCAACCTCGAAGAAACTGTATCGGTCGAAGCCGCCGCGCCGCTCATCGACGTGCAAAGCGCTGGTATAGGCGAGGTCGTGGAAAACGAGCGCATTCTCGAGCTTCCTCTCCAGGGCCGGCAGGTCACGGACCTGATCGTGCTCGCCGGCGGCGCCGTTCAGACGCAGACGGCCAGCAATCGCGCGATGCAGGGAGGTGTGGGCGTGTCGGTCGCAGGAGGCCAGTCGTTCGGCGTGGCGTACCTGCTGGACGGTGCGATGCACAACAACCCGCAGGACAACCTGAACCTGCCGCTGCCGTTTCCCGATGCGCTGCAGGAGTTCAGCGTGGCCACGGGCGGGCTGTCGGCGCAGAACGGCATGCACTCCGGCGCGTCCGTGAACGCGGTGACCAAGTCGGGCACCAACATGCTGCACGGCAACGCCTTCGAGTTCCTGCGCGACAAGCGGTTCAACGCCACCGATCCGTTCGCGTCGATCGGGCCCGACGGCAAGCGCCGGGACGACGGTCTGCAGCGGAATCAGTTCGGGGGCACGCTCGGCGGCGCGATTGCGCGCGACCGCCTCTTCTTCTTTGGCGCCTACCAGGGCACCGTGGTGCGGCAGACCCCGTCGGCCAACATCGTTCGCGTGCCCACGGCGGCCATGCTCGCCGGTGACTTCACGACGTTCGCGTCGCCGGCGTGCAACGCCGGCCGGCCGGTGACGTTACGGGCCCCGTTCGTCAACAACCGGGTCAGCCCCGCGCTCTTCAGTCCCGCTGCGCGTAACCTGATCGGCAGGCTGCCCACCACGACCGATCCGTGCGGCGAAATCAACTACGAGGTTCCGCAGGACAGCGATGAGGGGCAGGCGGTCGGCAGGCTTGACTATCAGCGCAGCGCCGGCCATTCCGTGTTCGGCCGCTACATGGCGACGTTCGCGTATCGGGCACCGGCGTACGAAGTATCCGGCAACGTGCTGACCACGCCGAACGCGGGCTATGACAACCTGGCGCAGTCGCTCGCGCTTGGCGACACGCTTGTCTTCGGCGCCAACGTGGTCAACTCGCTGCGGTTCGCCTACAACCGCACGTCCACCCACCAGACGCAGGTGGACTTCTTCGAACCGAAAGATCTCGGCAGCAAGGTCTACAGCTACATCCCGCACCGCATGGTGTTGTCGATCACCGACGGCTTCGCGATCTCGTCGGGCATCGCCGTCAAGGGCGACTTTGGCACCAACGCATTCCAGCTCGGCGACGATCTGACACTGGTGCGGGGCCGCCACCAGATGTCGGTCGGCGGCAACATGGCGTACTGGACCTACGACCAGGTGGCGCACGCCCGGTCGGGGGGCAACTGGACCGTCAACGGTCAGGCGACTGGCCTGGGCCTTGCCGACTTCATGCTCGGACGCGTCGCGATCCTCGAGCACGGCGGCCCGACGAACTCGCCGATCGAGCAGTGGTACTTCGGCCTGTTTGCGCAGGACACCTGGCGCGCGTCCGACCGCGTGACCTTCAACCTGGGCATGCGGTGGGAGCCGTTCTTCGGCGCCGGCCTGCGGAACAATGCCATCTACAACTTCGATCTCGAGAAGTTCCGGCAGGGCGTCCACAGCCAGGTGTATCTGAATGCGCCTGCCGGCCTCGTTTATCCCGGTGATCCCGGTTTTCCTGACGGCAACACCGGACTCGACACGCAGTGGTGGAATGTTTCGCCGCGCGCCGGCGTCGCCTGGGACGTCAACGGCGACGGCCGGATGGCGATTCGTTCGTCCTACGGGCTGGCGTACGACTTCCCGACGGCGGAATATCACTTCATTAACTCCTCCGCGCCACCGTTCGGCAACCGATCGCGCGTCGAGGATCCGCCGGGTCTGTTCGACGATCCCTACGGCCACCTCGGAGGCGATCCTCATCCGATTCTGACCAGCCCCACGACGCCGTTCGTGCGCTTCGGGACCTTTGGTGCGCTCGATCCCGACATCAACTCGCCGCGGACCCAGTCGTGGAACGTCACCGTCGAGCGGCAGCTGGGTACCGACTGGGGCGCGTCAGTGAGCTATCTGGGCAGCTATTCGGATCGGATCTGGGGACTGGTCGCGTTGAACCCCGGGGTGTTCCTCGGTCTTGGACCCTGTACGATCGCGGGCGTCGCCTATCCGGTGTGTTCGACGAACGCGAACCTCAACCAGCGCCGGGTCCTGTACCTCGAAAATCCCGCGGAGGCGCAGTTCATCGGCGCGCTCGACCAGCACACCGACGAGGGCGCGCAGGATTATCGCGGCCTGAAGTTCTCGGTGCGCCGGCGCGCGGCAGCCGGCATGAGCCTGAACGCCAACTACACATGGTCGCGCTGCATGGGCAACGCGACGCCAAGCTCCTTCTCGCAGATCAGCGCCGGGTACACCAAGCCTGACGATCCAGAGTTCGATCGCGGGTATTGCGACCAGGACCGGACGCACCTGGCGACGCTGACCACCGGCTATCAGACGCCGCAGTTTGCCGGCGCGGCGGCGCGGGCGCTGGCCTCTGACTGGCGCATCTCCGGAATTCTGAGCATGCGCTCCGGCAGCCGACTGAACATCACGACCGGCCGCGACAACGCGTTCAACGGCATCAGCGCCCAGCGCGTGAATAAGGTGTCGGACGACGTATACGGCGCGAAGACGCTCGACAACTACCTCAACGCCGCCGCATTCGCGCAGCCTGATAACGGAACATTCGGGAACTTGATCTACAACGCGCTCCATGGTCCGGGATTCTGGACGGTGGACCTGGCCCTCTCGCGGCTGTTCTCCTTTGCGGGGACGCGGAACATCGAAGTCCGCATCGAGTCATTCAACCTGCTGAACAACTTCAACTGGGGCAACCCGACGGCGAATCTGACGTCGGCGCAGTTCGGCAGGATCCGCTCGCAGGCCGGAACCCCGCGCATCATGCAGTTCGGAATCAAATATGGGTTCTGAGCCAGTCCCGGTCCGGCTGAAGCCGGACGCTACGTACGCAGGTCGCGCGACGACTCGCGCTAACCGAACAACGACGTACGTAGTGTCCGCCTATAGGCGGACCTCCGCGCTCGCGCTGACGGCGATGCTGCTTGCGACAACCACTGCCGCGGCGCAGCAGTTCCGCGTCGAGGAAACAACGATAGCCGCCATTCACGAGGCGATCACTTTGAAGCGGCTCACCTCGGTTCAACTGGTGCGGTTGTACCTGGATCGGATCAAGGCGTACAACGGCACCTGCGTCCAGCAGCCGGAGGGGCTGCTGAAGGTCATCACGCCGACTCGCGACGCCGGCCAGATCAATGCGCTGCAGACGCTGAACCTGCGGCCGGGCACGCGCAGGGCGCTCGGCTTCGACGACCGCAAGGCGCGCAGCATGACGGATCCGGTGGATGACAATCCGGCGATGCCTGACGCGCTGCAGGTGGCGGCCGATCTGGACCGCCGGTTTGCACAGACCGGACGGTTGACGGGCCCTCTCCACGGCATCGTCTTCGCCATCAAGGATCAGTTCGACACCGTGGATCTGCGGACCACCAACGGCGCGGACGCGTTCTTCGCCAACGATCGGCCGCCGGACGATGCGATGCTGATCCGGCGGCTGCGCGAGGCGGGCGCGATCATTCTTGCCAAGTCCAATATGGGCGAGTACGCGGCCGGCGATCGCAGCTCGTTCGGCGGGGTCTTCTGCAATCCGTACGCAACCGACCGCAGCCCCGGCGGCTCGAGCGGTGGATCGGGTACTGCGGTCGCCGCCAACCTGGTGACCTGCGCGATCGGCGAGGAGACGGCGCCGTCGATCCGGATGCCCTCGCGGTTCAACAGCCTCGTCGGCCTGTCGCCCTCGCAGGGCCTCGTCAGCCGCGACGGTATGTACGGCGGCGGCATCAACGACCGCGCCGGCCCGATCTGCCGCACGGTTGAAGACGTGGCGAAGGTGCTGCAGGTGATCGCCGGCTACGACCCCGCCGACGAGCTCACGGCATTCGGTGTTGGACGCATTCCGGCGCAGCCGTATGTGAGTTTCACCGGCCAGAAGTCGCTCGCCGGCATCCGCATCGGCGTCGTCCGCGAGTACATGGACAAGATGCTGTTCACCGAGGCCGACGCCGAGTCGATCGACATCGTCGACCGCGCTCTGCCCGACCTGCGGAAGCTCGGCGCCACCGTCGTCGATCCCGGGCCAGGGAAACCGCTGTTCCAGGACTGCATCGATCCCTACGCCCTCGGTCTCGAGAAGTCGAGGGTGAGAACGCAGCTTCCCGACAAGGCAGAGAAGCCGTCGATCCGGGATTTCGGCCCCGCGCCCGCCCCCGGCGAGCGGCGGTGGCTGTTCAATCGCTACCTGCGGGAGCGCGGCGACGCAAATATCCGCACGATGACGGACCTGATCGAGAAGGCCAACTTCTTCACGGACATTCGCCCTGGCAGCCGGTTCACGGACAAGAAGGGGGAACTCGAGCGCGAGGACAAGGACGCGACCGTCGATCTGCGCGGCCGGATGTATTACCGCTACGCCGTGCAGCAGATCGTGCTGCAGTGCATGGCAAAGGTGGGCGTCGACGTGCTCGCGTATCCGACCGGCAACATTCCGCCGCCGCTGCTCGGCGCGCCGACCGAGCCCAATAAGAACGGCCGATCGCACCTCGCCTGGACCCTGCTCGGGCAGCAGGGGTTTCCGGCGATGACAGTTCCGGCCGGCTTCACCACTCACGTGTACGATCGCGTGCCGGACAAGGCGGCCGAAGGTGGAACCAGACTCGTCGGCCCGGTGCCGGCAGTGCTGCCCGTGGGGATTGATTTTCTCGGCCGGCCGTTCGACGAAGCAACGCTGTTTCGCGTGGCGTCTGCGTACGAGGGGGCGACGCACCACCGCGTGCCGCCCCGCGCTTTTGGCCCGCTTCCCGCAGTACCATCGAGCCGCTGAATGGAGCGAATCGCATGAAATGGACTGGCAGCGTGCTGCTCACGGTGATGCTCGCCGGCGCATGCCTCACATCAGGGGTTCAGGCGCAAGCGCCGGCCGCGGCGAGCACTCCGAATCTCGCAGGCATCTGGAACCGGAAAGGGCCGATCCCGGGCCGGCCGCCCAACGTCTCGCCGGTCACGCTCGCGCGGGCGAGGGCCATTGGATTCTCGCTTGCGTTTGATGAAGTGCTGCTGCCCAGTTACGACTGCAGCCCCGTGTCGATCCCGGTCATTCTCAACGACAACTACAACTTCCAGATCACGCAGATGGCCGATCGGCTGATCTTCCGCTACGAGAAGGAAGACGTCGTCCGCACCATCTGGCTCGAGGGCCACGGCCATCCCGATCCCGGCGTGTACGAATTCACGCTGCACGGGCATTCGAAGGGGCGGTTCGAAAACAATCAACTCGTGATCGAGACGACGAAGTTCGTCTTCGATCCGAGGGGTTTCCACGACAGCTATATCCCCTCGTCGACGCAGAAAAAGGTGACCGAGCGCTACTGGCGCGAAGGCAACCTGCTGCGCATGGAATCGGTCTCGGAGGACCCGCTGATTCTGCGCGAACCGTTCCGCTATCAGTTCGAATGGGAACTGTCGAAGAACCCGCTGATCCCGTTTGACTGCAATCCCGAGGATTCCGGTTTCGCGCGGAAGCTGTTCGAGACCAAGAAATACCAGGATCCGGACCTCATTCATCTCCGGCTGCCGCAGTACGTCGCCAACCCGTAGGAGCTATTCAGATGAAAGTCCTTGTCGCTTGTATGTGTGCCATCACCATCGGGCTTGCCTCGACGGCGTCTGCGCACCACAGCCTGGCGCTGTTCGAAACCAGTGCTCCCGTGAAGCTCCAGGGGGTGGTCAAGCGCGTCGACTGGCGCAGTCCGCACACCTTGATCTTCCTCGAGACGAAGGACGCGAACGGGCCGACCGAATGGCGCGTCGAGACCGTTCCCAACTCCTGGCTGATCAATCGCGCCGGCTGGACGATCGATTCGGTCAAGCCCGGCGATCCGGTCACGCTGGAGCTGTACGTCTACACGGATGCGACGATCAAGTACGGCTTCCTGCTGAGAGTCATCAAGGCCGACGGGAAGGTATGGAACTCGCCGCTGGACATCGGGCGTCGCGGGCAACGGGAGGCCGCCGAGCGTGCGCAGTAGATCCGGCGTCACGCGACGAAGGTTTCTTGGCGCCGCGGCGATCACCGCAGCCGCGCCCGCGCTCGACGTATTCGCACAGGGCCGCGGACAGGGCACCCAGGGACAGCGTGGCCAGGGGCCGGGAGGCCAGGCGCCTGCGGGACCGCCGGTGCCGCTCGAGGGGGTGACCCTGGAGAAAGACGTGGTCTTCGGCAAGGGCGGCGCCATGGACCTGCGGCTCGACGTCTACAAACCGCGTGCAGGCACGGAGAAGCGGGCCGCAACCATCCACCTCCATGGCGGCGGATTCACCGGCGGCAGCAAGGACACGCTGAACGAGCGCATTTTGCCGTTCGCCAAGCACGGCTACGTCGCGATCGCCTCGCAGTACCGGCTGCTCGGGCAGTCTCCCTGGCCCGGGATGCTCGAGGACGTCAAAGCCGCCATCCGCTGGACGCGGGCAAATGCAGCGCGGCTCAACATCGACCCCGCGCGCATCATCATCGTCGGCTATTCGGCGGGCGGGTTCCTGGCGTTGACTGCCGCCGGCACGCAGAACAAGGCCGACATGGAAGGCCGCGGCGGGAACCCTGGCGTTGGCACCGGTGTGGAGGCGTGCGCGGCCTTCTATCCGGCCGTCGATGGCGGGCCGCCCTCGTCGGTCTCGCCGGCGACCTATATCAACGCGAACTACGCGCCGACCGTGATCTTCCACGGCGTGGCGGACACGACTATTCCGATTGAGAGCAGCCAGCGGCTGTTCCAGCGGCTGCGCGACGGGAAAGTGCCGGCGGAGCTTCATACGTTTGAAGGCGCCGAGCACGTGTTCGATCGGGATCCGAGCCTGGCGTCAGCCTGCGGCTCGCTGGCAGACCTGTTCATCACCCGCCAGCACGCGAAATCGAAGACCTAAAGGTCCGCCTGAAGGCGGACACTACGTACGGCGTTCGTAATGGTACGGTGTTCGTAGTGGTACGGTGTTCGTAGTGGTACGGCGTTCGTAGTGGTACGGCGTTCGTAGTGGTACGGCGTTCGTAGTGGTACGGCGTTCGTAGTG
>Ga0075421_100003484_pt1 | contig 18833 bp, 18 predicted proteins | sample SoiMetdeltSBSDD5_FD_75292 | JGI IMG/M metagenome (GOLD analysis project Ga0075421, IMG submission 75292) | Bulk soil microbial communities from a Populus tree surrounding site in Tennessee, USA - Soil MetaG P. deltoides SBSDD5 | ecosystem: Environmental > Terrestrial > Soil > Tree plantation... | reverse complement strand
CGCGCGGCTCGAGCGCGGCGGGGGCCAGCCGCGTGTCGAGCATGCGGACGCGCTCGACGTGTGTCGCGCGCCCGAAGGCGGCGTCCACCGCGGCCGCGTCGCCATCGGTCCAGTCCAGCGCGACATTGCCCGGCGCCTCCAGCCAGATGGCCGGCGCGCCCGGCGCCAGCGCCCGCTCGACGTCGGGCAGCGACGGCAGCTCGACGACGTCGACGCTGATCGCCTCGGCCGCATCGCGCGCCTGCGCGGCCGTCTCGGCGACCACGATCGCCACCGGCTCGCCGACGTAGCGCACCCGATCGATCGCCAGCGCCGGCATGCTGGCGGCGAACATCGGCCGGCCGCTGCGGCCCGGCAGCGCCACCGCGGGCGGGATGGCGCCAAGGCCGTCGGCGGCGAGCTCGGCGCCCGTGAAGACACCGAGGACACCGGGCAGCGCGCGGGCGCGCGACGCGTCCACGGCGCGCAGCGCACCGTGGCTCACCTGCGCGCGGACGAACGCGGCATGGACCTGACCCGGCACGGCCACGTCGTCGGTGAAGCGGCCGCGCCCGGTGAGGAGGGGCGCGTCCTCGCTCCGCAGGGCGTCACGATCACTGCCGAACCGCGACAGGCTCTCGGTCAACGTCGCCTCCGGCGCCGGCGCATTGACAGCGCGCCGACGCGCCGAGTATAAGCGCTGTGCACGCACCCGGGCCCGGACGGCCGGGACAGCGCACTCACCGAGGAGGGCGTGATGCTCACTTTCCCGCGACGTCTGCTGGCGCTCCTGCTGCTCGCCGTGGTGGCCGGTGTCGCCGGTGCGCAGGCGCAGGGCGAGCCGATCAAGATCGGGTTCCTCATTCCGCTCACGGGACCGCTCGCGACGCCCGGCCAGGACATGCGCGACGGCTTCGGCCTCTTCTGGGAGCAGGCGAATCATCAGATCGCCGGCCGCAAGGTCCAGGTGATCACCGCGGACACGACGTGTAATCCCGACCAGGCCCTGACGCAGGCCCGCCGGGTCGTGCACCAGGAAAAGGTGCACTTCATGGTCGGGCCGCTCTGCGGCCACGAGGGCCCGGCGGTGGCGCAGGTGAGCAAGGAGACCGGCGTGCCGCTCCTGATGGACACGGCCGGCGCCGACACGGTGACGAAGTGGGATCGCACCCCCACGGTGGTGCGGACGGCGGTGTCGGCCAGCCAGATCGGCCATCCCTGGGGCGACTACATGTACAAGGAGCTCGGCCTCCGCAACGTGACCTTCATCGGCCAGGACTACACGTGGGGCCACGAGGTGACGCTCGGCGCCGTGAGGACGTTCACCGAGCTCGGCGGCAAGGTGGCGAAGATCATCTGGAACCCCATCGGCACACGCGACTATGGCCCGACCATCGCCGCCATTCCCGCCGACACCGACGGCGTGTCGGCGGTCGTCGTCGGCGTCGACCGGGTGCGCCTCTTCGAGGCGTGGTTCAACTTCGGGATGGACAAGAAGAAGAAGATCTACGGCAGCTACTGGATGCACCAGGACGCGCTGCCGCAGATGGACGACCGCGCGGTCGGGCTCATCGGCAACTCGCTCCACTACGCGACGGGACTCGACACGCCGGAGAACCGCGCGTTCACCGAGGCCTTCGCGCGCAAGTACAAGCGGCTCCCCTCGTGGTTCGCCGAGTCCGCCTACACGACGGGACTCTGGACGAAGACGGCGGTGGAGGCGATCGGCGGCAAGGTCGAGGATCGCGCGGCGTTCCTCAAGGCCGTGCGCAGCGCGAAGATCAAGGCGCCGCGCGGGCCGCTGCGCCTGGACGAGTACGACAACCCGGTGCAGAACGTGTACGTCTCGAAGATCCAGAAGATCAAGCATCCCGTGCTGGGCGAGGTCCTCACCAACGTGCCCGTGAAGACGTACCCGGCCGTGTCGCAGTTCTGGACCTGGAAGCCGGAGGAGTTCCTCAAGCGAGGACCGTACCAGCGGTAGCCCGGGCGCGAGCGAGGTGACGACGAGCGCCATACTACAAGCGATCAACGGCACCTCGCTCGCTGCGCTCCTGTTTCTCGTCGCCAGCGGCTTCACGGTCACCTTCGGGCTCATGCGCGTCGTGAACATGGCGTACGGCGCGTATTACCTGCTCGGCGGGTACGTGGGGCTGTCCATCATGCAGGCGACCGGCAGCTTCGCGCTGGCCGTCGTCGGCGGCGGCGCGGCGGTCACCGTCTTCGGCTACCTGGTCGATCGCTTCCTCATCCAGCACATTGGGCAGAACCACCTGGCGCAGGTGCTGCTCACGGTGGGCATCGCGTTCGTCGTCGGCGACGTGGCGCTCAAGATCTGGGGCGGCGACTCGCTGAAGGTCCCGGTCCCGGTGTCGCTGCGCGGCGCCATGGAGCTGCCGGGCGGGATGATCTATCCCACGTTTCGGTTCCTCCTCATCTTCTTCGGCGCCGCCATCGCCGGCACGCTGTGGCTGCTCTACACCCGCACGCAGATCGGCGCCGTCGTGCGCGCGGGAGTCGACGATCGCGAGCAGGTGTCGGCGACCGGCATCAACGTGGATCGCCTGTTCGTCATGGTCTCCGCGCTCGCGTCGTTCCTGGCCGGCATGGCCGGCGTGGTCGGCGGCGCCTTCCTCACGCTCTATCCCGGCGCCGAATGGGAGATCCTCATCGTCGCGCTGGTCGTCGTCATCGTCGGCGGACTCGGCAGCCTGGGCGGCGCCATGATCGGCGCCCTCGTCGTCGGCCTCCTCGACGCCTACGGCCGCTGGCTCCTGCCCGAGTTCTCCTACTTCGTGCTCTTTGGCCCGATGGCCGTCCTGCTGCTGTTCCGCCCGCAGGGCATCGCCGGCCGGGAGGCCTGAGCGTGCGCGGCGCCCGTCTCGCGCTCGCCGCGGCCGTCGTGGTCGCGGCCGCGGCGCTGCCGTTCGTCGCCGGGCCGTTCTGGATGGGGCTCGTCACCCAGATGATCGTATTCGGCCTGCTCGCGCTCTCGGTGGATCTTCTGCTCGGGCACGCGGGCCTCTTCTCGATCTGCCACGGCTCCTTCTTCGCGGTGGCCGCGTACACGACGGCGATTCTGCACGTGCGCCACGGGGCGCCGACCCTGCTGGCGGCGCCGGCCGGCTTGCTGGCCGGCACCCTGCTGGGCCTCGTCTTCGGCCTCGCCGTGCGCACGCGCGGGGTCTACTTCATCCTGATCACGATCGCCTTCGGCTACGTCGTCTGGGGCGTGGCGCACCGCTGGTCGTCGTTCACGGGGGGCGACAACGGCGTCACCAACGTGCCGTTTCCCGCCGTCGCCGGCATGCGCGTGGAGTCGCACACGGAGTACTACTATCTGGCCCTCGGCGTGGCCGCGCTGTGCGCGCTCGGGTACCGCGTGCTGATCCGCTCGCCGTTCGGGCTCGCGCTGCGCGGAATCAAGGGCAGCGAGAGCCGCATGCGGACGCTCGGCTTCGACTCGAACCGTCACCTCTACGCCGCCTTCGTGCTGTCGGCGGCCCTGGCGAGCCTGGCCGGCGTGCTCTACGTGTACTACAACCGCTTCGTCAACCCGGTCGCCGCGTCGTTTCCGGTGTCCGTCGAGGCCGCGCTGATGGCCATCGTGGGCGGCTCGGGCACGATCGTCGGCCCGTTCATCGGCTCCGCCATCATCCTCGGCCTGCGCAACTGGGTGTCGAGCTTCTTCGAGCTCTACGCGGCCATCATGGGTATCGTGTTCATCGCGGCCGTGCTGTGGGTGCCGGAGGGGCTGGTCGGGCTCGCGGCGCGCGTGCGGGGCCGGGCGGCGCGCGCGTGACGGCGGCCGTCGAGATCGCCGAGGTCGTGAAGGAGTTCGGCGGCCTGCGGGCCGTCGACCGCGTGTCGCTGCGCGTGGCCGCCGGCGAGCGGCGCGTGCTGATCGGCCCGAACGGCGCCGGCAAGACGACGCTCTTCCACTGCATCACGGGCACGCTGCCGCCGACGACCGGCCGCATCGCCTTCTTCGGTCAGGACGTCACGCGCCTGCCCGAGCACCGCCGCACCGCGCTCGGCATGGGCCGCACCTTCCAGATCTCCAACGTCATCGCCGACCTCACGTGCCTCGAGAACCTGATGCTGGCCGCCATCGGGACCGACGGTCGCAAGTGGGTCCTGCACCGACCGATGGTGGTCTTCGCCGACGTGCGGGAGCGCGCGCTCGCCGGGCTCGAGCTCATCGGCCTCGGCCACCGTGCCGATGAGACGCCGCGCCGGCTTTCGTACGGCGAGCGGCGGCAGCTCGAGCTGGCGCTGGCGCTCACCGCGCGGCCCCGGGTGCTCTTCCTCGACGAGCCGTGCGCCGGCCTGTCGCCGAGCGAGCGCGTGCGCATCTCGAAGCTCATCACCGACCTGCCGCGCGACCTGACGGTCTTGATGATCGAGCACGACATGGACGTCGCCCTGGGCCTCGCCGATCGCGTCACCGTGCTGCACCAGGGACGCGTCATCCTCGAGGGCACGCCGGGCGAGGTGCAGACCAACGCCGAGGTGCGCGAGGTGTACTTCGGCCATGGCTGAGCCGCTGCTCTCGGTGCGGGAGATCCACACGTACTACGGCGACTCCTACGTCCTGCAGGGCGTGAGCCTCGACGTCCCTGCCGGAACCATCGTGGCCATCCTCGGTCGTAACGGCATGGGCAAGACCACGCTCATCCGCTCGGTGGCGGGCCTCACGCCGCCGCGCCGGGGCGACGTGATCTTCAAGGGCCGCTCGCAGCGCGGCCGCCCGCCGTACGCCATCGCCCACGAGGGCATGGCCATCGTGCCGCAGGGCCGGCGCATCTTCCGCTCGCTCAGCGTGCGCGAGAATCTGCTGCTGCCCACGAGTCGCCTGGCGCGGCCGTCGCGTCGGTCATCGGGCACCGTCGCGCGCACGCGCTGGGATCTCGACGGCGTCCTGGCGGAGTTTCCGCAGCTCGCGGCGCGCATCGCGCACCCGGGTGGCGCGCTGTCCGGCGGCGAGCAGCAGATGCTGGCGGTCGGCCGGGCGCTGATGGCGAACCCCGACCTCATCCTCATGGACGAGCCGTCCGAAGGCCTCGCGCCGCGGCTCGTGCAGCAGATCGAATCGATCATGAAGCGGCTGCGCGGGCACGGCCACGCCGTCCTGCTCGTCGAGCAGAATTTCGCGCTGGCCATGGCCGTGGCCGATCACGTTCACGTCGTCGCGGCGGGGCGCCTCGTCTTCGGCGGCACCCCGCGCGAGCTGGAGGCGGCGCCCGCGGTGCTCGACCAGCATCTCGGCCTCGCCGGAAAGGCAGGTCCCCGATGGCCACACACCACACGCTGAATCCCACGCCCGAGACCGTGCACTGGGGCTACTTCGACGCCGCGATCCCGGCGAAGCTGACCGTCGACTCCGGCGACACCGTCGTCGTCGACACCGTGTCGGGCGGCCGCCGCGAGCTCGGCGACGATCTCTCACGCCTCACGCCGATCCACCGCGAGATCGCCGAGAAGGTCACGCAGGGGCCCGGCCCGCACATCCTCACCGGGCCCATCGCCGTGCGCGGGGCCGAGCCGGGCGACACGCTCGAGGTGAAGATCCAGGCGCTCGAGCTGACAGTGGACTGGGGCTGGAACATCATCCGCCCGCTGCGCGGCACGCTGCCGGAGGACTTCCCGCGTCTGCGCCGCACGGTCTTTCCGCTCGATCGCACGAAGATGACGGCGACGCTGCCCTGGGGCCCGGTCATTCCGCTCCGTCCCTTCTTCGGCATCATGGCCACCGCACCGCGGCCGGAGTACGGCCTGTGCTCGAGCGTCGAGCCACGCGAGTTCGGCGGGAACATCGACTGCAAGGAGTTCGTGCCCGGCACCTCGCTCTTCCTCCCCGTGTTCGTGCCGGGCGCCAACTTCTCAACCGGCGACGGCCACGCCGTGCAGGGCGACGGCGAGGTCTGCCTGACGGCGCTCGAGACGTGCCTGCGCGGCACGCTGCAGCTGGTCGTCCACAAGCGGATGGGCCTCACTTTCCCGCGCGCGGTGACGCCCACGCACTACATCACGATGGGATTCGATCCCGACCTCGACGACGCCGCCCGCCAGGCGCTCCGCGACATGATCGCCTGGCTCGTCCAGCTGAAGCGCTGGACGGCCGAGGAGGCGTACGTCTTCTGCAGCCTCGCCTGCGACCTGCACGTCACCCAGCTCGTCGACGGCAACAAGGGCATCCACGCAATGGTGAGTCGCGAGCTGCTGGGACGATAGCGGGCGGCGATCAGCGCGGCGAGCCGCATGCGCTAGAATCCGTTGGTGTGACCGACGTATCGATCTCCCCCGCTCGCCGCTGGGCGATCACGCTGTCCGTGATGATGGTCACGGTCATGCAGGTGCTCGACACCAGCGTGACGAACGTCGCCCTGCCGCACATGCAGGGCTCGATGTCGGCGGGCATCGAAGAGATGTCGTGGGTGGTGACCTCGTACCTCGCGGCCAACGCCGTCGCGATTCCCGCCACCGGCTGGCTCTCCGCGCGTTTCGGCCGCCGCCGCTTCTTCCTGATCTGCACGGTGCTGTTCACCGCGAGCTCGTTTCTGTCGGGCATCGCACCGAATCTCGAGACGCTGGTGGCCATGCGCGTGTTCCAGGGGCTCGGCGGCGGCCCCGTGATCCCGATGGCGCAGGCGATCATGTGGGAGATCTTTCCGCTGCGGCAGCGCGGCACGGCCATGGCCGTATGGGGCATCGGCATCATGCTGGCGCCGATCCTCGGCCCCACCCTCGGCGGCTGGATCGCCGACAACTGGTCGTGGCGCTGGATCTTCTACATCAACCTGCCGATCGGCGTGCTCGGCTTTCTGATGGTCAGCGCGTTCCTCTTCGACTCGCCGTTCGTGCGGAAGCCGAGCCGGATCGACGCCGTCGGCCTCGTGCTCATGATCCTCGGGTTCGGCTTCCTCCAGCTCGGTCTCGACCTCGGCGAGAAGGCGGACTGGTTCGACTCGAATCACATCGTGGCGCTGTTCGTGCTGGGCGTCTGCGCGCTGGCCGGCTTCGTCATGCGCGAGCTGATGACGCCGGAGCCGATCCTCGACCTGAGCGTCTTCAACGATCGCAACTTCGCCGTGGGCACGATCTGCATCGCACTGGTGGGCCTCGGCTTCAACTCGAGCATGCTGCTGGTGGCGCTCTACACGCAGAAGATGCTCGCGTACGACGCGTGGAACGCGGGCCTCGTGCTGGCGCCCGGGGGCCTCGGCACCATGATGGCGCTCATGGTCTCCGGCCGGCTCGTGTCGCGCATGGATCAGCGGATCATGCTGGCCGGCGGCTGCCTGCTGAACTTCGTCGCCACCACCCTCATGACGCACGTCACCCTCGGCATCGATTACTGGGCGCTGGCCTGGCCGCGCTTCATGCAGGGCATCGCGATGGGCTTCATCTTCGTGCCGCTCCAGACGCTGACGCTGGCCACCATCCGTCTCGAGCGTCTCGGCAACGCCACCGCCGCCTACAACGTGGTGCGCAACATCGGCGGCAGCGTCGGGGTGGCGGTGGCGGCCTCCCTGCTGGTCCGACGCAGCCAGGAGCACCAGTCACGACTGGTCGCCCACGTGGACGTGTGGAGCGCGGAGACCACCCGCCACCTCCAGGAATGGACCGAGCACTTCATGACCCAGGGCGCGGACTCGTTCACGGCGGGCCGCCGGGCTCTGGCCATGCTCTACCGCCGCACGGCCGAGCAGGCGCAGGTGCTCGCTTACGCCGACGACTTCTGGCTGATCTCGATCATCTTCCTCTCCATCCTGCCGCTGCTGCCGCTCATGCGGCGTGTCCACGCCGAGCAGAACGAGCGCGCCCGGGCGGGCTCGGGGCGGGTGGAGCCGCTGCCCGTCCCGGAGGAGTGAGGCCTCGGGCGGCTACCGCAGGCCGTAGAACCTCAGCGCGCCGCCCGCGAGGATCTCGCGCTTGGTGGCCGCCGACAGCTCTGGCCGATCGGCAATCAGCTTGGGCGCGCCGGGGAAGAAGCCGTCCGGATGCGGATAGTCGGTGGCCCAGAGGATCTTGTGCGGACCGATGAAGTCGGCGAGCACGCTCAGACTCCGCTCGACGGGCTCGAAGGAGATCCAGCAGTTGCGCTGGAAGAGCTCGCTCGGCCGCATCGAGAGCCCGGAGTCGTTGAAGCCCTTGTCGTCGAAGTGGCGGTCCATCCGATCGAGCCACGGCGCGATCCAGCCGCCCCCGCTCTCCATGAAGCCGATGCGCACGCGCGGGAAGCGGTCGCACACGCCGCTCCAGATGACGCTCATGGCCGCCAGCATCATTTCCATCGTGTGCGAGATGATGTGGCGCGCGCCGCGTGTCTCGAAGCGGTCGACGCCGACCTGCGGCATGCCGCCGCTGGCGCCCTCGTGCAGGCCGATCGCCATGTCGAGCTCCTGCACCTCGGTCCAGAACGGCGTGTAATCGGGATGGTGGAGCATGCGCCCGTTGTACGGGTTGGGCCGCAGGAAGCCGGCGCGCATACCGAGATGCTTGCGCGCAAAGCGCATCTCCTCGATGGCCGCGTCGATCGACTGCATCGGCAGCATGGCGACCCCGAACAGACGGTCCGGATACGGCCGGCAATAGTCGGCGAGCCAGCGATTGTAGGCGCGGCACACCGCCGCCGCGAGCGTCGGATCCTTGATGGCGCCGGCGAAGAGGCCGACGCTCGGATAGAGGAACGCAGCGTCGATGCCGTCCAGATCCATGTCCGGAATGCGCGCGTGCGGATCGAAGCCGCCCTTGCGGCCATCGATGTACTGCATCGTCTCCTCTTCGACGTCGCCCTGACGGGCGCCGATGGCGCCGATGACGCCAAAGCCCTTCTGGCTGCCGAGCACCTGTCCCTCGACGTCCAGGCGCTCCTTGCCATCGGTGTCGCGGACGATGCGCGGCGCCCGATCGCGGAAGGCGGGGTCGATGTACTTGTCCCAGATGTCGATCGGCTCGAGGACGTGACCGTCAGCGTCGATGACGTGATAGGTCCGGGACATGGGGACCTCCTCGTGGGCGGTGGCGACGATGAGAGCACCCGCGCCTGCCGTCGTCAAGGCCGGCCGGCCAGCTGCGCCCGCGTCAGGGCGCCGGCCGCGCGGCGCGGATCGCCCGCCACACGCGCTCCGGCGTGACGGGCATCTCGACGTGCTCGACGCCGAGCTCGGCCAGGGCGTCGACCACCGCGTTGACGACGGCGCCGAGCGCGGGCGTCGTGCCGCCCTCGCCGCCGCCGCGGAGCCCGAGCGGGTTGGTCGTGGACGGCACCTCGCTCAGCTCGGTCGTGAACGGCGGAAGCGCGTCCGCGCGCGGGAGCGCGTACTCCATGAGCGTCGCCGACGTCAGCTGCCCGGTGTCGCGATCGTAGTCGCACCGCTCCCACAGCGCCTGGCCGATGCCGGCCGCGATGCCGCCGTGCGTCTGGCCGTGGAGAATGAGCGGGTTGACGGCGCGGCCAACATCGTCGACGGACGTCCAGCGCACGACATCCACCACGCCGGTCTCCGGATCGATCTCGACCTCGCACACCGCGCAGCCGTAGGGAAACGACGGCACGCTGTCGGTGCGGTCGCCCTCACCGGCCAGCGGTCCACCGAGGCCCTCTGGCACGTCGTCGCGCAGCGCCGCCGCCGCCGCGTCGAAGAGATCCACCGAGCGATCGGTCCCCTTCACCGTGAAGCGTCGGTGGCCGAACTCGACGTCGACCGGCGCCGCCTCGAGGAGCCACGCGGCCAGGCGTGTGCCACGCTCGACGATCTGGTCGCAGGCCGTGGCCAGGACGACGCCGGCCTGGCGCATCGACCGCCCGGAGTGCGAGCCGCCGCCCACGCGCGCGATGTCGCTGTCGCCGGTGTGCAGGCGCACCTGCGAGTGCTCGACGCCGAGCCACTCCACGAGCAGCTGGGCGAAGCTCGTCTCGTGCCCCTGGCCCGAGGACAGCGTGCCGATCACGACGTCGATCTGCTGATCGGGCCGCACGGTGATCTCCGCGCGCTCGCGCGGCGCGCCGGTGTTGAGCTCGATGTAGTTCGCGACGCCGATGCCGCGGTAGCGGCCGCGCCGCCGCGCGTCGGTGCGGCGGGACGCGAAGCCTGTCCAGTCGGCGAGCGCCAGCGCGCGCTCCTGCGCCGCGGCATAGTCGCCGCTGTCGTAGACGAGGCCGACCGGATTGCGGTGCGGCATCGCGCCGACGGGCACGAGGTTGCGGCGGCGCAGCTCGACGCGATCGAAGCCGTGACGGCGCGCGGCCAGGTCGATCAGCCGCTCGATCACGTACATGACCTCCGGACGACCGGCGCTGCGATACGGATACGTCGGTGACGTGTGGCTGAGCACGGCGCGCCCCCGCACGTGCGCGACGGGAATGCGATAGACGCTCGGCAGCACGCCCATGCCCTTGTTGAGCGGGATGAACGAGACGGCGTGCGCGCCGATGTTGCTCGTGTTGACGGCGCGCAGCGCGAGAAAGTGTCCGCCCGCGTCGAGCGCGAGCTCCGCGTGCGAGGCCAGGTCCCGTGCGTGGAAGTCGGTGAGCAGAGCCTCGCAGCGGTCGCACGTCCACTTCACCGGCCGGCCCAGCCGCCGCGCCGCCCAGGCCACGAGCGGGAATTCGGGATAGCACGCGTTGCGCGGACCGTAGTTGCCGCCGACGTCGCGCGCGACCACGCGGACGGCGCTGCTCGGCACGCCGAGCGCGGTGGCGACGTCGTGCTTGATGCGCTGGGAGCCGCCCGAGCCGGCGTGGACGGTGTAACGGCCGGTGGCCTCGTCATAGGCGGCGACGACGGCGCGCGGCTCCAGCGGCACGCCGGTCACACGGTTCACCTGGGTCTCCAGCCGCACGACGTGGGCCGCGTGCGCAAACGCGGCATCGGTCGCCGCCGCGTCTCCGGCCTCGGTCTCGACGCACACGTTGGAGCGCGCGGCGTCCCACACACGGGGCGCCCCCGGCGCGGTGGCGTCGGCGGCCGTCACGACGGCCGGCAAGGCTTCGTACTCGACGACCACCGCGTCGGCGCCATCGCGCGCGGCCGCGGCCGTCCCGGCGACCACCATCGCCACCGCTTCGCCGACCAGACGCGCGCGGTCCGCCGGCAGCGGCAGGTGCGGGTCGATGAACGGCTCGGCGCCGTCGGGATTGCGGAGCTGCAGCTCGTGCGGGTTCGTCGGGACCGGGCTGTGGGGGATCGGCCGCAATCCGTCGGCCGCCGCCTCGGCGCCCGTGAGCACCGCGATCACGCCGGAGCGCTTCAGCGCGGAGGTGCCGTCGATCGTCAGGATGCGGGCGTGGGCGTGGGGGGAGCGCACGAACGCCGCGTGCGCCTGGCCCGGGACGTTGACGTCGTCGCTGAAGGAGCCGCGGCCCGTGACCAGCCGGTGGTCCTCGACCCGGCGAACGGGCTTGCCGACACCGTCGGCCGCCGCGCGAGCTCGCGACTGGACGAAGGACATCGGGCTACTCGGCGAACTGTGCGGCGCGCCAGCGCAGCGCCGCGCCGAGCCCTTCCTTCTCCCGGATCTCGTCGAACTTCACTCCGACGTCGGTGCGCGCCGCGTAGAGCGGCGCGAGGATGTCGAGCCCGGCGTTGATGGCGTTGCGGAACCCGGCGCTCTCGGCGCCGCGGTTGATCGCGAGCTTCGTGGCCGCGAGCGCCTCCGGCGCCATCAGCGCCATCCGCCGCGCCAGCTTCAGCGTCGCCGTCTGGAGCTCCGCGCGCGGCACCACGCGGTTGACCATGCCGTAGGCGAGCGCGGTCTGCGCGTCGATCGGATCGCCGAGATAGAGCAGCTCGCGCGCCCGCTTGAGCCCGATGACGAATGGCATGACGAGCGCCGGCCCGACGTTCGAAAAACGGATCTCCGGCTCGCCGAAGCGCGCATCGTCGGCCGCGATGGTGAGATCGCACAGCATCGCCAGCTCGCAGCCGCCGCCGAGGCAGTGGCCTTGCACGGAAGCGATCACCGGCTTCTTCATGTTCCATGGCGTCAGCTCGAGCGCGACGTCATCGGCCAGCGAGGCGTGCCACGCGAGCGCGTTGCCCTTGCGAGCGGTGCGGGCGGGGCTCGGCCCGATGTCGTAGCCGGCGGAGAACGCGCGCCCCTCGGCGCGGAGGACGACCACGCTCGTCGCCGGATCGCGATCGGCCTCGTGGAGGCGCTCGACCAGCTCACGCTTGAGCTCGGGCGTGATGGCGTTGAGCTTCTCGGGACGGTTGAGAGTGACGATGCCGACGCGGTCATCGGCGGCGTAGGTCACGAGCGACGAGGTCATGATGGTCTCCTCCGGCGGTCGGTGATCGCACATCGCGCGGCGCTTGTCCAGCCCGCGCCGTCAGCGCGGGCCCTGCACGCAGGACGATTCCTCGCGAAGCACGTCGGATCGCGCCGGGCCATAGCGGCGCCGGCGCCAGAGCCGGTAGCCGATGAGCGTGGCGAGGGCGAGCGGACCGAGCAACAGCAGCAGCCGCGTCGCGCCGTGGCGGCCGAGGAAGTCGGCCGCCTGCTCGCCGACGAGGTGCCCCACCGTCACCCAGAGGGCGGCGTACAGGATGGTGCCCACGACGTCGAAGGCGATGAATTTCCAGTACGGGATGTGGCCGCAGCCGGACAGCGCGGAAGCGAACAGGCGGACGCTGTGCGAGAAGCGGCTCAGCAGGATGGCACCGGCGCCGAACCGTTTGAAGTAGCCCACGGTCTTTTCTACACACTGGTCCGAGCCGAGCGTCAGGCGACAGTAGAGCGCGAGGATGCGCGGCCCGGTCAGCGCCCCGGCGACGTACGGCACGTGATCGCCGATCAGTGCGCCGGCCGTCGTGGCCGCCACCAGGCCGATGAGCTGACGCGGCTCGGCCAGGGTCGCGGCCACGAGCAGCAGCAGCCGGGTCGGGAACGGCAGCCCGGCCGCCTCGAAGAGGAACGCGGCGAAGACGACGGCGAACAGATGCGCGACCAGAAAATCGACGTGGGCCTCGATCCATTCCATGGCGGTGCCTGAATTGTACCGGGCCGTCAGTGGCATCTCGATTGCGAATGCCCCCGGGTTCATGGCGCTTCACCGATCCGGTGCATGGTGGTGGACGACGGCCGCGGTTGGCGCGGCGATGGCGGCGCGGGTTTACGCGACGCGTCGCTACTTCGCGACGACGCCGGGGCCCGTGACGTTCATGCACGAGGACATTCGCACGGCATGGACACCGTCGTGGCGCGAGAGCCTCGCCGGCGTCCAGTGGCTACGGCTGCAACGCTCCGCGGTCTATCGTGGCGAGGGCGTGCCGCACGGGGACGGCTCGCCCGTGGTGATCGTGCAAGGCTTCCTCACGCGTCGCCACTATCTCGGAACGCTCAGGAGGTGGCTGGAGCGCATCGGATATCGAGCGCGCATCGCGGAGGTCGGCTGGAACGCCGATTGCCTCGACGTCCTCGCGGATCAGATCGTCGCCCAGACGGCGAGCGCGCGCGGCGCGGCGGGGCGCCCCGTGCACCTCATCGGCCACAGCCTCGGTGGGGTGCTGATCCGCGCCGTCGCCGCCCGCGCGCCGCACGTCGTGGCCTCGGTGGCCACACTCGCCACGCCGTTCCGCGGCCTGCGTCTGCACCCTGGCCTGCGCCTCGCCAACGTGCTCGCACGCGGCGTCGTGCATCGTCGCCGCGATCCGGCCGTCTTCCCGGAGTGCCTGACGTTCGCCTGCGAGTGCGCCACCGTCCGGGCGCTCGCCTCGCCACTGCCCGCGAGCCTTCCGCAGCTGGCCGTCGCCGTGCCGGGTGACGGCATGGCCGACTGGCGTTACGAGCGAGACCCGGCGACCACGCGGGTGATCGAGGTGCCGGGCTGCCATTTCGGCGTCGTGTTCGAGCCGGCGGCCTACGAAGCACTTGCCGAACATCTGGCGGCGTCGGCGGCCGCGCCGGCGGCGCGCGGCGCCTCTGGCTCGCCCGCCCTCAGCAGCGAGCGTCGTCGGTGATGGTCAGACTGAGTGCGTTGCCTTGTCGGGCGGCCACTGACCCTTCTCGGCCTGGTCATTCCGCACGAGCCTCTGCAGCGACACGAGCGTCGCCCGGTCGGCGGCAAGGCGCGTGCGATCGATCGGGCGCTCCTGCTGCAGCATCTCGGTCGTCTTCGCCGTGGAGTTGACGTACTGCATGAGCAGGTAGCCTGCTACGATCTCGAGGGAATTCGCCCGAGGTTTTCTGACGTCGCCGCCGCCGCTGAGCGCGCTAGAATCCTCCCCCGGCGGAGGGCACGCCAAACGCTCTACCAGGTCAACACGCGCGCCCGGCTCCACGAGCTCGGCCAGGCGCTGGGCCGTCCGGCCACGCTCCGAGACGTGACGGATGCCGAGCTCGACCGGATCGCGGCCAACGGCTTCGCGTGGGTCTGGTTGCTCGGCGTGTGGCAAACGGGCCCCGCGGGGCGGGTCGTCTCGCGGACGCAGCCCGTGTGGCAGCACGAGTACCGCGAGATCCTTTCTGATTTCACGCCGGACGACGTGTGTGGATCGCCGTTCGCCGTCAGCGACTACGTCGTCAACCGCGAGCTCGGCGGGCCGCCCGCGCTCGAGAGTCTCCGCGCGCGGCTCGCCGCGCGCGGGCTGAAGCTGATGCTCGACTTCGTGCCCAACCACACGGCGCTCGACCACCCGTGGGCGCGCACACATCCCGAGTTCTACATCGCAGGAACGGCGGCCGACCTCGCGCGCGAGCCTCAGAGCTACTGCCGCGTGGAGACCGCGTCGGGCCCGCGCATCCTCGCGCATGGGCGCGACCCGTACGTCCCGGCATGGCCGGACACGCTCCAGGTCAACCATCGTGATCCGGGATTGCGCGGCGCCATGCTCGATCAGCTCGGCGCCATCGCCGAGCAGTGCGACGGGGTACGCTGCGACATGGCCATGCTGATCCTGCCCGACGTCATCGACCGCACGTGGGGCGAGCGGACACGGCCGATCGACAACCGCCCGCGCGTCGATGATCCGTTCTGGCCGGTGGCCATCGACCACGTGCGCCGGCGACGCCGCGATTTCGTGTTCATGGCCGAAGCGTACTGGGATCTCGAGTGGGCGCTCCAGCAGCAAGGCTTCGATTACACCTACGACAAGCGTCTCTACGATCGGCTGCGCGCGCAGGATGCGGGCGCCGTGCGCCAGCACATCCTCGCCGACACGGAGTATCAGCGACGCTGCGTTCGCTTTCTCGAGAACCACGACGAGCCACGCGCCGCCGCCGTCTTTCCGGCGGCGGTCCACGAGGCCGCCGCCGTGCTGACCTTGCTGCTACCGGGGCTTGGCTTCGTCCATGATGGGCAGCCCTCGGGCCGGCGCGTGCGCACGTCGAACCACCTGCGTCGTCGCGCCGCCGAGCCCGTCGACGCCGAGCTCGCGTCGTTCTACGAACGGCTCTTCGCCTGCGTGCGACGACGGGACGCGCGCGCGGGCGTCTGGCGCCTCGTCGATCGCCACCCCGCCTGGGACGGCAATCCGACGTGGGATCGCTTCATTGCGTTCGAATGGGAATCGCCGCGCGGCCGGCTGCTGGTCGCGGTCAACTACGGGCCGACGCAGGGCCAGTGCTATCTGCGCCTGCCCTGGGCCGCGCGCGACAGACGCCGGATCGTGTTCTCCGACCTGATGGCGCCGGTCGTGCGGTACGAGCGCGACGGCCGCGATATCGCGGGGCGCGGGCTCTATCTCGACATGCCCGCCTGGGGCTACGACGTCTTCGAGATCGTCGCGTGATGTCGACGGCGATGCGTCGTGCCGGCGGCCTTCTTCGGCGGCGCGCCCTCCGACGCCGCGTTGAGCTCACGCTCGGCCTCGAGCCAATCCTGGCAATCGAAACCATGGTGGGCGCCGCGGGCGAGAAAGAGCTCGTAGGCTCGGCGGGCGACTTCACCGTGACTCGACTTCATTCCCATAGGAGGCACCTCCCGATCGGCGGCTCTCGGTCAAGCTCCTCCACTGGACCCGGGGCCATGGTATGCCGCGGCCCGCTGATTCCCGAAATGAAAACCATCGCGGTGAGCGGGCTCAGGCGATCCGGCTCACGGTGCGCAGCGCCTCGTCGGCGGCGGCATCGCTGGCGGTCGCCAGCGATCGCAAGGTGACCGTGCCCAGTGCGCTGCGTACGCTCTCGTCCCGGCGGTGGAGCGCATCGGCCACCGGGGCGGGGACCTCGGGCGGATCGGTGTCGTCCGCGGCCGGCTCGCGAATGGCGTCGAGCGCGTCGATGACGCTCACCTGGTCCGGCGCGCGTGCGAGCAGGACGCCGTCGGGCTCCGTCGTGTGGACGAGGAGCCCGGACAGGACGAAGTCTTCGATCAGATCCTCCAGCGTGGCGAGGGGAGCATCGAGCGTTCGGGCGAGCTCGGTCGGCTGTGACGGCCCCTCACCGCGCAGATACCGTCGCGTCACCTCCACCAGCGCACCGAGCCCGATCCGCTCGCGGAGCAGCATGCTGGGTCGGCCGCGCACGATCACCGACGCGATCGGATGCTGATGCACGTAGGCCACCTGCGCGCCGGTGAGCACGATGAGCCACGCCAGCTGCAGCCAGATCAACGAGATGAGGAAAACGGCCGCGCCCGAGTAGATCGCCGCGTAGCTCGTCGAGCCCGCGACGAACAGCGCGAACCCGTACCCCGCGACGTGCCACATCAACGCGGCCGTCGTCCCGCCGACGAGCGCGGCCCGGAGGGTCACGCGCGTGTGCGGCAGCAGACGATAGAGCAGCGTGAAGGCGGCGACGAGGAGGACGAACGGCGCGCCATGGCGCGCCACGAAGACCGCCGCGCCGGTGAGATGCGTGGCGGCCAGCACCCGCTGCACCAGCCAGTAGTTCTGTGCGGCCGCCATGATGGCGAAGGCGCCGAAGACCAGGACCGGTCCCACGAGGACGATGCTGAGATAGTCGCTGAACTTGCGGGCCAGGCTGCGCGGGCGGCGCACGTGCCAGATGCGATTGAAGGCGCTCTCGATCCGCTCGATCACGGAGAGCACCGTGTAGAAGAGCAGCACGAATCCGACGGCGCCGAGCACGCTGACGCGCAGATTGTCCACGAAGCTCACCACCTGCGCGGCGATCTGGGCGCCGCTGGGTCCGAGCGGCTGGAGGATGCGGGCCACCACGGCGTCGATCCGGTATTCGGCGCCGAAGGCCTTCAGCACCGAGAAGCCGACGGCCAGCAGCGGCACGATCGACAGCAGCGTGCGGTAGACGAGAGCGGTCGCTTCCAGGTTCAGCTGCGAATCGGCGAGCGCCCGCACCGCTGCGACCACCACGCGCGTGACCGCGATGCCGAGCGACGGCAGCCGGCCTCGCGGCGTGGCGTCGATCTTCCACAAGTCGCGATCGAGATAGCGGCGGATGTCGGCGAGCATAGGTCTCCTACAGTGATGATGCCAGGGATTCGGGGCCGTCGCCTCTCGCCGGCCAGCGCCTCACCGGATCGCGTCGATCAGGCCGTAGGTCAGCGCTTCGTTGGCGGCGAGATAACGGCCGCGCCGCATGTCATCGGCGACATCGTCGGGCGGCCGCCCCGTCGCCCTCGCGAGCCGGACCTGCAATCGCCACAGGAGGCGCCGGTGCTCGTGGCTCTGCTGGACGAGCTGCTCGGGAGCTCCGGAAAGCTGCGTCGGCGGCGCGAGCAGCCGGAACGTGGTGTGGGACGTGGCGACGCGATGATCGGCGGCGGCCAGGACACCGATGGCCGCGCCACTGACTTGCCCCTGGCACTGTACCCGCACTGCCGCGCGCGCGGCGTCCACGACGTCGATGAGCGCGAGCGCCGCCTCCAGGGCGCCGTCGCGGCTGTTCAGCACGATGTCGATCGGCGCGTCCGAACCCGCGTCGAGCGCGACGATCTGCGCCGTCGCCCGGGCCGCCAGCGCCTCGTCGAGCGGCCCGGTGACGAAGACGAGGCGTCGCTCGAAGAGACGGGCCTGCAGCCACTCGGGCGTCGGCGTCATGGCCTCACATCAGCCGTTCGATCCGCCCCGACGCACTCGTCGAAGACCTTCAGGATCTCGCCGCGGCGCTCGTCGGCAACGGCGGCGTCCAGCCAGGCGCAAAAGGCATCGGGCGTCCCATGCGCCCACTCCGCCACCGTGGCCGCGGTGCGGAACGCCTCGCCGAGCTTGCGGTCGACGAGCCAGCCGAAGAGCAGCAGAACGGGGCGGGTCATGCCCGCGACGAGACCATTGTCGACGATGGCGTTGACCACGAGCCGCTGCGTCGCGCCCCCGCGAGCCTCGGTGAATTCCAGCCGGGTGAGCGCGCTGCCACCGATGGTGCCCAGGATCGAGCCGCTGTGGGTGCCCCACGAGACGACGACGCGCCGCCCGCCGTCGCGGACGAGCACGTGGTACACGCCGTGCGTCCGGTTGCCGTCGTCGGCTTCGTACCAGTCGCCGCCCAGCACCCTGACGCGGTACGTCGTCAGACCGAGGTGTCGCGCGGCGGCGGCGGTGACGTCGGGCGTGTCGACGAACCTGAGGTAAAAGGCCAGCGGCACCGGGACCGGCTCGGCGCTCACCGTCCGCGTGAACGTGGCATCGGCCCACAGGCGCCTGACCGCCGTCGCGATGTGCGCCGGATACTCGTCGCTCCCGCGCAAATACGGCGGCCAGTCGCGCGCGGCCGAGCCGGGCGATACCACGGCGAGCGTGAGCAGCGTGGCCAGAACGATCGATAACGGCCGCCGGTGTCGCACGAATACCAGGGGAGCCAGCGCGGCCGCGCGATGTCAAGCGCCGTCGCGCTGATCCTCACTTCCGTCAGGAGCCGACGGCGCCGAGCTCGAGGCGCGTCGGGATCCCGGCGCGATCCGCGCGACCGGCGGCCTCGGCATCGCCGAC
>Ga0075421_100003482_pt1 | contig 18838 bp, 20 predicted proteins | sample SoiMetdeltSBSDD5_FD_75292 | JGI IMG/M metagenome (GOLD analysis project Ga0075421, IMG submission 75292) | Bulk soil microbial communities from a Populus tree surrounding site in Tennessee, USA - Soil MetaG P. deltoides SBSDD5 | ecosystem: Environmental > Terrestrial > Soil > Tree plantation... | reverse complement strand
GCGGTGGCGTACTTCCGCCGCACCGACCCGGTGAAGGCGCTGGTCGAGATCGAGAACGTCACGGCGGCCATCTACGAGATCGCCCAGACGACCGTGCGCAACATCGTCGGCCGGTCGAGCCTCGACCACGTCCTCAGCCAGACCGAGGAGCTGAACTCCCACATCCAGGCGGTGCTCGACCACACGGCCGAGCGCTGGGGCGTGGTGGTCGAGATGGTCGAGCTGAAGGACATCCAGCTGCCGACCTCGATGCAGCGGGCCATGGCCAAGGAGGCCGAGGCCGAGCGGGAGAAGCGGGCCAAGATCATCGCGGCGGAGGGCGAGGCGCTCAGCGTCGGCAAGCTGGCCGAGGCGGCCGATGTCATCTCGACCCACCCGGTCGCCCTGCAGCTGCGCAACCTGCAGGTGCTGGCGGAGATCGCCATCGAGAAGAACTCGACGATCCTGTTCCCGGCGCCGTTCATGGATTCCCTGCGAGCCGTCACGCAGTTCCTCGAGTCCGAGGAGAAGCTCAACCTGCCCAAGATCGTGCAGGTGGCCACCTCCAAAGAGGGGGAGTGACATCTTCAGGCGGATCCCCACGCTGGTGCTGGTGGGCGGGCTCGTGGTCGCCACGGCCGCCTGCAGCGACAGCAAGAAGGACAAGAGCGACGCCGACGAGCCCGCCAGCACGTCGCAGACCACGGCCGCCGACACCACCGAGCCCACCGAGACCACCGAGCCCGTCGACTGCAGCGTCGACGCGCTGAACCTGGTCAACGCCGGGGTGCTCACCGTCGGCACCGCGAGCCCGGCCGAACCGCCGTGGTTCCAGGACGACGATCCGACCAACGGCCAGGGCTTCGAGTCGGCGGTCGCCTACGCCGTGGCCGATGAGCTGGGCTTCGACAAGAGCGAGGTCACCTGGGCCACCGTCGCCGTCGACGACGCCCTCGCTCCGGGCGACAAGGCCTTCGACTTCGACATCAACCACGTGTCGATCGACGACGCGCGCAAGCAGGCCGTCGACTTCAGCGAGAGCTACTACGAGACGACCCCGGCCGCGGCCGGTGGCCCGGCCGACGAGCTCGGGTTGGTCTTCGCCAAGGGCAACCCGCTGCGGGACTGCGTCGACAAGGCGCTCGGCTGGCTGAAGGAGAGCGGCGAGCTCGAGAGGATCGAGCAGCAGTGGCCGCCCGGCGCGATCAACGCATGAGGCCCAGCGACTGGTAGCGGTGGCCAGGGAACACCTTGGCGACCTGCGCCGGGGAGAGCCCGAGCCGCCCGACGACGAGGTCGCCGAGAACGTTGCGGAAGTCGTTGAGGCCGGGGACGTCGCCCTGGTCCCGGACCTCGGGGGCGAGGCCTTGCCAGTTTCCGTGGACCTTGCCGCCCACCAGGCCGGCGCCGAGCAGCAGCACCACCGAGCCGTGGCCGTGGTCGGTGCCGCCGCTGCCGTTCTGCTCGATGCGCCGGCCGAACTCGGTCATGAGCACGACGGTGACGTGCTTCCAGCGGTCGCCGAGGTCGTCGGCGAACGCGGCCACGGCCTTGCCGACCTTGTCGAGGATGTCGTGCAGGCGGCCGCCGTCGGCGTCGCCCTGGCCGTGGTGGGTGTCGAAGCCGTCGAGGTCGATGGCCGCCACCCGGACGCCGAGGTCGCTCTTGATCAGCCGGGCGATCTCGCCCATGCCCTGGGAGAACGGGTCCTCGCCGTAGCCGGGCAGCTGCTGTCCCTGGGCCTCGCCCACGATGGCCTGGGCCCGCTTCGACGCCTCGATGGCCTTCATGACCTCGGCTTCTTGCGAACCGACGCCGTGGTGGATGGCCTCCAAGGTCTTCAGCACCTCGGCGCGATAGCCCTCCCAGGACGAGATCTTCAGCCGCTCGAGCTTCTCCATCGACAGCGATGGCTGGCTGCCGGCCAGCGAGCGGGGAAGCCCCGAGCCCTGGGCAACGGCCCGGAACTGAGTGCCCTGGGGCAGGGTCTCCAGGACCCGGTCGAGCCAGCCGGAGGTGGTGCCGCTGCCGGCGCCTCCCCGCTCCAGGCAGTCCTGGGCCTGGAAGTGGCTGCGGGAGATGTCGGGCGTCGACACGGCGTGCACCGCCGCCATCTGGCCGAGCTTCCAGAAGCCGTGCAGCGGCGCGAGGGCGGGGTGGAGACCGAAGCCGCGGTCGAGCGGCAGGAGCACCGCTTCCCGCACCGCCAGGTCGGGCCGGGCCGCGAGCAGCTGGGGGTCCTCGGCCGGCACGACCACCGAGAGGCCGTCCATGCCGCCCCGGAGGAACACGACCACCAACTGCCCGTCGGTGGCGGCCCCGGCGGCCTCGGCGCCCAGCGAGGCCATGCCGCTCGCCGCCCCTGCGGTCGCCACGAACCGCACCGCAGAGGACAGGACCCGCCGGCGGCTGAGCCCCGGCGAACCTGCGTCGGTCGGTGGGGTGGGGGGTCGAGGGGTCATCGCAGGGAGAAGTAGGGGGAGTCGAGGATGAGCGGGACGAGCTCGCCGACCCGGTCCTTGAGCTTGGCGCCGCCCGCGAAGACGACGAGGGCGTCGCGGTGGGCAGGTTGGAAGCGCTGGAGCGTGAGCAGCTCGCAGAGGCTGTCGACGTACTCGGTCAGCGAGCCCTGGGGCCGGTTGCCGATGAGCCCGGCCGGGTCGGGGTAGGTCACGCCGTCCCACCAGCCCTGGATGAGGCCCCGGTGGAAGTTCCACGAGAAGATCAGCGGCCCCGAGGACCGCCACGCCTCCCGCACGTCGGGATAGCCGTTGGGGGCGTGCCAGCCGAGGGGGCGGTGGCCCATCTCCTGGGTCGCCCAGCACAACCCCTTGATGCCCTCGGTTGTGTTGCCGCCGGGCTTCAGCCCCAGCACCCGGGCTGCGGCGACGAGGTTCTCCAGCGGTCGGCGGGACTTCTGCCCGACCGCCGCCCAGAACTCGCCCGACCGGAACAGGATGTCGAGCACCGGCACGATCTCCGTCTTGTGGTCGAGGTAGGCCTTGGCCAACCGCTGCACCAGCGGCGCCGGCGGGTTGTCCGCGACGAACCGCACGGCCAGCTTGCGGGCGATCGACAGCGCGGTCGCCGGGTGAGCGGCGAGGTAGCGGAGGTAAGCGTCGCCGACGTCGAGCCCGGCGTTGGCGTCGGCGTTGGGGTGGGTGAAGCCGAGCACCTTCACCGCCCCGGTCCAGTGACGCTCGGGGTCGTACCAGAAGTCGGCCCGCTTGTCCTGGTCGTCGGTGTTCAAGACCGTGCGGCCGGTGAGGAGGTAGGCGCTGTTGCGGACGTCGGTCTCGGTGAAGCCCGATGCCACGCCGACGGTGTGCAGCTCCAGCAGCTCTCGCCCGAGGTTCTCGTTGACCGACTCCTTGTGCGACTTGTCGTTGGACAGGTAGCGGAGCATCGCCGGATGGCGCATGCCGGCGACCAACATGTCGGTGAACGAGCCCAGGGCGTGGCCCCGGATGACGTCGTTGTGCCAGGCCGGGACGGTGTCCCACACGTCGCCGCTGGGGGTCTCGATGTTGAGGTGGTTCGCCCAGAAGTCGACCATGACCTCGTAGAGGTGGCGGCGGGTCCAGATCTGGCGGGCGAGCGTGGCCTCGCCGTAGGCGTACATGGCGTCCCAGTGGTACCGCTCGATGCTGGCCGCGACCCCGGCCGGATCCTTGCTGGCGAGCGGCCACTGCGCCCAGATGGCGTCGGCCCCGCTGTCGTCGATGGACTTCGGGTCGAGCTGGCGTTCGATCCAGCCGTCGATGCCCCGGTTCCGGGCGTCGGCCAGGATCTCGGGCGTCGCGCCGGGCGTGGTGCGGCGGACGAGGTGGAGCACAGGGTCGGACGTGTCGAGGATCGTCGGCACCGTGACCTTGGTGCGCCGGGCCGCGTCGCTGGCGGTCTTGAACAGGCCGAGGTCGGTGTCGGCCTTGGTCTTGGTGGTGGCGGCGTAGCTGCTGTCGCGGTCGGCGAAGCCGCCGGCGTCGGCGGCGCTCTCCGATGCGTGCTGCTTCGATCTCGGCGGTGCCTTCGGCGGGTCGTGGTGGTCGACGCCGATCAGTCGGGTGGCGGCGATCGGCGCACCGATCGCCGCGGTTCCGGCCGCGGCGGCTCCCAACAAGACCTTGCGTCGACTACGACCGTTGCCCAGCCCTGAGCGGTCGGCCATCGCGGTGACTCCCCAACTCCCCAAACGACGTGCGCCGAGATGTTAGGCCACCCGTCCCTCAGATGACGGAAAACCGCCGGAATCCCGCCTTTTTTGCGTCATTTCCGTGACGAGGCGAGCGTGCGCAGCACGCCGACGTGCTCGATGCGCCGCCGCCCGGCCCACACCTCGGGCCGGATCCGCTGGACAGCCCGCTCGACCCGGCGGGCGTAGGAGGTGAGCGGCGGCAGGTCGACGTGCCAATGGGGCCCGCTCGGCAACCCCTCGAACGACGGGCGCTCGTCGAGGTCCCGGCCGGCCAGCGCCCGCGCCGGGTCCTTCGGGTAGATCTCGACCGAGAAGTACTTGTTCCGCCAGAGGTTGAGGGTCGGCTTCACCGACCACGCCAGGCCGACCCGGGCGACCTCGTCCCAGCGCAGCAATGTCCAGGCCTCGCCGTGGAACCACCAGACGCCGGCCGCGTCGAACCCGAGCAGCTGCTTCCGCACCTTCGGCAGCGCCAGCACGAACAGCAGCAGGAGCAGGTCGAAGAACACCGCGAAGAACCCGGCGATGACCCGCTCGGTGGTGCCGCTGCCGTCGACCAGCCAGCGGTCGGGGTCGATGGCGCCCGCCGTCGCGCCCGCGGCGAACGGCAGGAGCAGCAGGATGCCGACCAGCAGCGCCCGCTGCGTCGCCCGGTGCAGTGGCAGCAGTCGCGTCGTCGGCTCGGGCGCCGGCCCACCTATGTCCATCGTCCCTCCAGCGGCCACAGTTCGCCCGTGACCGAACAATCGTGCCGATAGGTTCGCCGACGTGACTGATCAAACCACAGCGGAGCGGTTCCTGGCCCTTCACCACGGCGACACGCCGTTGCTCATGCCCAACCCCTGGGATGCCGGGGCGGCCATGCTGATGGCGTCGTTGGGCTTCCAAGCGCTGGCCACGACGAGCAGCGGGTTCGCGGCGACGCTCGGGCGAGCCGACGGCAGCGTCACCCGGGACGAGGCGCTCGCCCACGCGGCGGCCGTCGCCGCGGCGGTGGACGTGCCCGTGTCGGCCGACCTGGAGGACTGCTTCGCCGCCGAGCCCGAGGGCGTCGCCGACACCGTGACCCGGGCGATCGCGGGAGGCCTCGCCGGCGGCTCGGTCGAGGACTTCACCCGCGACCGCGACAACCCCATCTACGACCTCGAGCAGGCCGTCGCCCGCGTCGAAGCGGCCGCCGAGGCTGCCCACGCCGGCGGACTCAACTACGTGCTGACCGCCCGGGCCGAGGCCGCCCTGTATGGCGAGAAGGATCTCAGCGTCATCATCGAGCGCCTGCAGCGCTTCTCGGAGGCGGGCGCCGACGTCCTGTTCGCGCCGGGCGTGGTCGCCCCCGACGACATCCGCCGGCTCGTCAGCGAGGTCGACAAGCCCGTCAACGTCCTGGCCCTGCCCGGTGCGCCCAGCGTCGCCGAGATGGCGGAGATCGGCGTTGCCCGGGTCTCGGTCGGCGGCGCCTTCGCCTGGGTCGCCTTCGGCGGCGTAGTCGAGGCGAGCCGCGAGCTGCTCGATCACGGCAACTTCGGCTACTTCGACCGCATGGCAACCGGCCGCAAGGCCTGGGGTGCGATCATCGGCCGCTGACCGGTAGGCGGTAGGCGGTAGCCGCTAGCCGAACGCCAGGCGCCAGCCCCGGCGGGCCAGCGGGTTCATGAGGCCCAGCTCGTCGGCCAGGTCGCGGGCCTTCTGGACCGACGCGGCGAACAGCGCCCGGGCCTCCGGGGTCCGCTGCGACGCCCGCAGGACCTTGCGGGGGATGCCGTTGGCCCTCCGGAAGCGCCGCCCCGGGTGGACCATCAGCAGTGCCCCGATCCACATGAACAGCGGGAACGCCAAGGACACCACCGTGCGCCGGGTGCGTCCCAGTCGTGGCGTCACCCGGCGCAGGTAGTGCCGCGCGAACGAGATGTGGCGGGCCTCCTCGGTCACGTGGATCCGGGTGATCCGCTCGATGAGCGGGTGGGGGTAGCCGAGCTTCAGCTGCTCCCGCTGGAGGTGATCCGCCGGCTCCTCGCCGGCCAGCGCGGCGATGCACAGGAGGAGCGGGGCAACCCGGGCGCAGCCCATGAGGAACGGCCGGATGACCAGGTTCGACAGCGGCGGTATGCCCCGGGTCGGCACGCCGGAGCGCCGCACGAACTCGTGGAACATCATCGAGTGCTGCGACTCCTCCACGATCTCGTGGTGGAGGTAGCGGAACTCGGCCGAGTCGTTGCGCTGGCCCATGGCATGGATCAGCAGCCCGACCTGGAGGATGTTCTCGAACTGCCAGCCGGTGTGCAGCGCCTGGGCGACCCGGTACAGCCCGATCTCCGCCCGCCGCGACGGCGGCTGGGCCAGGTACCACTCCGAGCGGCTCAGCGGGTCGAGGCCCCAAAGCTCCCAGCGGGCGTCGGTGGGGTCGATCGCCATCTCGGGGTCGTCCCACGGGACGTCGACGAACGCGTCGAAGTGCTTCTCCACCGACAGCTTCGACAGCCGGTCGACCATCGCGGCGAACCGGGCCTCCCGGTCGGCGCCGGCCGCAGCAGCCGCGTCGAGGTCCCGGGCGCTGTCCAGGGCGTCAAGGGTCGATGGCATCGAGCGTCCCCCTCAGGAATCCGACGGTGTCGGGTGTGATCAGCGCGGCCAGGGCGCGCGTCAGGCGGATGGTGCGTTCCGGGTCGCCGTAACCGGCGTAGCTCGACACCGCCGCCCCCTGGACCATGGTGAAGCCCAGGTCGATGATCGTGCGGGCGAGCTTGTCGTCGGCGAAGCCCGGGAAGAGCTCGGTCAGCAGGCCGACGACGGTCTGCTCCAGGACGGTGGCCATGCCGTGGACGACGACCCGCAGCGCGGGGTCGGTGCGGGCGGCGACGGTGACCTCGAGCACGGCGGGGTAGGTCGGGCCGCTGACGATCTCCCACAGCAGGCCCACCGCTCGCTCGAGGGTGCGCTCGGCCGGCGGCAGGTCGGCGAAGGCCGCCCGGTAGCGCATGGCCTGCTGGCCGAAGAGGTGCTCGATGGCCCCGAGCACCAGGTCGGTCTTGGTGGGGAAGTGGTGGGTCTGCGCGCCCCGGGACACCCCGGCGCGCTGCGCCACCTCGCGGGTGGTGGTGTTGGCGTAGCCGACCTCGACGAGGCAGTCGATGGTCGCGGCGAACAGGGCTTCCCGGGTTCCTGCGGTCCGTTCGGCCTGCGTCCGTGCCATCTTCCTTCCCCATTAACAAACCAGCCGGTCGGTTTGTACTGTGGCGGAGGGGGCGGTTCCGTGTCAAGGAGACGCGGCGTATGGTGGGACGCCGTGACTGGCGTGGTGACCGACAGGGGCCAGCTCGAGCCCGAGCTGGAGAAGTACCGGGTCGAGCTGACCGGCTACTGCTACCGGATGCTCGGATCGGCGTTCGAGGCCGAGGACGCGGTGCAGGAGACCATGATCCGGGCCTGGCGCAGCCTCGACCGCTTCGAGGGCCGGTCGCAGCTGCGTTCGTGGCTCTACAAGATCGCCACGAACGTCTGCTACGACATGCTCAACGGCAAGCAGCGGCGGGCCCGTCCCGTCGACCTCGGCTCGCCCTCGGCGGGCAACGCCGTGTTGCCCGAGCCGACGGCCGAGGCCACCTGGCTAACACCGGTGCCCGACGGCCAGGTGCTGCCGTCCGGCGACCCGGCCGAGCTGGCGGTCGGCAAGGAGTCGATCCGCCTCGCCTTCGTCGCCGCCCTCGCCCACCTGCCACCCAAGCAGCGGGCCGTGCTGATCCTCCGCGAGGTCCTGCGCTGGAAGGCCGAGGAGGTCGCCCAGCTGCTGGAGACCAGCGTCGCGTCCGTCAACAGCGCCCTCCAGCGGGCCCGGGCCACGCTCGCCGCCAGCGACGTGTCCGACCTCGACGCCGGTGCCCCGGTCGACCCGGACGACGAGGACCTGGTCCGCAAGTACGCCGACGCCTTCGAGCGCTACGACATGGACGCCCTGGTCAGCCTGCTGTCCGACGATGCCCGCTTCTCGATGCCGCCGTTCTCGCTGTGGTTCAAGGGCGGCGACGACATCGCCACCTTCATGCTCACCACCGGCTCGGCGTGCCGGGGCTCGAAGCTGCTGCCGACCACGGCGAACGGTCTGCCGGCGTTCGGCCACTACAAGCCGGCGGAGGAGGGGCGGACCGGCTTCGACCCGTGGTCGCTGCTCGTCCTGGAGCTGTCAGAAGGCAAGGTCGCGGGGATCACGCACTTCCTCGACACCCCGCGCCTCTTCCCGCTCTTCGGCCTCCCGGAGCGCCTCGAGGCGTAGGACCTCCTCCAGTCCCATCAGCCCCACCAGGCCCCGGAGCAGGGGCGACGCGTGGTGGACCTCGAAGCGGAACCCGAGGCGCCGGGCGGTCAGCTGCAGCCGGGCGAGGGCCTCGACGACCACGGCGTCGTGGCGCTGCACGGCGCTGACGTCGCACACCACCAGCTCGATGGCCTCGTTCTCGAAGCGGCCCCGGTAGAGGATCCCGCAGAGCACGGGGATCTCGTCACGCTCGACGCGCGTGCCGAGCGCCAAGGCGATCCGCGGCTCCGATGATCCTCCCATGGCCACTGAGACTGTTCTGCGCCCGAAAAGTCATCGCGCGAGCACAGGGTGAGGCCGCGGGCGTAGTGTCCCGACTGCGTGAAGATCGTGCTCGTGGGGGTCGGGCTGCTGGTGGTGATGGGTGCGCCACTCGGCCTGCTCGTGGTGGGCTTCGCCGTGCTGCGCTCGGCGATGCGCGACGGCCTGCGGATGGCCGTGGCCGTCGCCGGCGTGACGTTCGTGCTGGCGTCCCTCTCGTTCGCCACGGCCTTGGCCCACGCCGACGTGGCGTCGCACCTCGACGAGGCCGCCGACTGCGAGCCGGCCTGCGACCAGAAGGTGCACGAGGCCGTCGACATCACGCCGGTGCGGTCGCTGGGCCGCTGGCTGCTGGGCGCCGCCGTGGTCGATGCGCTGCTCCTCGCCTGGTGGTGGCGCCGGAGCACGGTGATCGGGTTGATCGGCCCCCGCCGGATGCTGCTGGTGGTGGCCGGGGCGGCGGTGGCGCTCGGCGCCTACATGGGGGCGCGGGCGCTGGCGGTGCCGCACCAGGACGCGCTCGGCACGTTCGACGACACCACCCACGACGAGCTGCGGCTGGCGGTCATCACGCTGGTGACCTGCGCAGTCGGTGTCTTGGGGGCGGTGCTGTCACTGCGCCCGATGCGGCGCCGGTCGTTCTAGGCGACCTCTCGCTGCATCAGCACCAGGTCGAGGCGGTGGCCGGCCTTCTCGCCGATGCCGGGCATGCGGGCGACCTGCCGGAAGCCGAGCCGAGTGTGGAACCCGATCGACCGCTGGTTGGTGCCGTCGATGGCGGCGACCATGACCCGCTTGCCGGCGGCCCGAGCCCGCTCGGCCAGCGCCGCGATCAGCTCGCGGCCGATGCCCCGGCCCCAGTGGGGCTCGGCGATGTGGACGGAGTGCTCGACCGTCGGCCGGTAGCCGGGCCAGCGCTGGGAGTCCCGGAAGTCGCCGTAGGCGGCCCAGCCGACGACGCCCTCGGCGTCGTCCACCGCCACCAGCACCGGATGGCCGTCGCGGCGCTGGGCGGCCAACCAGGCGGCCCGCTCCTCGACGGTGTGGGGCGTCTCGGTCCACTCGTAAGTGGTGGTCGCCAGCTGCTGGTTGAGGATCGCGGTGACGGCCGGGAGGTCGGCGTCGACGGCATCGCGGATCAGCACCACGCCGAAACTATACAGTTGTAGAGATATGGCGCGCCCGGCTGCTTTCACCGTCGAGGAGCTCCAGGCCGCCGGCCTGGCCGTGACCCGCCACGACGGCTGGCCGGCGGTCTCCGCCCGCTCGGTGGCCACCGAGCTGGGCGTCACCGCCATGGCCCTCTACCGCCTCGCCCCCGACGCCCCGACCCTCCGCCGCCTCATCGCCGACGCCGCCGCGCCGCCCGTGAGATCGACCGCTCACGGAGGGCTTCGGGAGGTGCTGCAGGAGTGGGCGGTGGGGGCGTACCGGGAGCTGGGGAAGCACCCCCTGCTCGCCTCCTACGTGATCCTCGAGTGGACGGAGCTCCCGGCGTGGCTCGACATCGTCGAGGCGCTGCTGGCCGCGGCAGAGAGCGACGGAACCACCGGGGCGGAGGCGGTCGCCGTCGTCAACGCCGTCTTCGCGTACGTCCTCGCGCGGGCCCAGCTCCGGGACGCCGCGGCCACCGCGCCGCACCGCGAGCTGGCGCCGCTCGTCGCCGAGCCCGACCGCTACCCGCACGTCGCCGCCAACCGGCCCGAGTTCGCCGTGCGGCAGATCGACAAGCACTTCCGCCTGGGCCTTGACGCCCTGCTCCGGAGCCTCGATCCCCAGGAGACCGCCAGACGGCCGTGAGCCGCCAGCCAAGGGCCGAGTGAATGGTGGGGCCATGAGGACCTTCACACATCCCACCTGGCAGAGCCCTGCTGCCATGGCGCAGCGATGGGCGTACCTGGCCCTCTTCGTTCCCCTCGGCTACGCGGTCAGCCGGGTCGTCGGCCCCGACGTCCCGCTGCCCGCGCTGCTGGGGCTGGCTGCCTCGGCCGCCTGCCTCCACCGCCTGATGCCCGGCCTGGTCGAGGTCGTCGCCGGCGCCACGGCGCTGGTGTCCGGCGTGCTGGCCGTCACCGAGGACGGCGCCTTCGACCGGCCGCTTGGCGGCGCGGGCACCGGGGTGGTGCTGGCGTTCGGCGGGGTCATGCTGATCTCGGCGTTCGTGCGGCTGCTCGGCTCGGGCAACGGCCGGGAGATGGCCAAGCACCTCGTGGCCGGGGCGGCCGGGATCGAGATCGGCCTGCTGATGCTCAGCCCGGTGGGCCGCTCGGTGGTCAGCCCCGAGGACGACATCGCCCGTGCGGCGGCACTGGCGGTTGTGCTGCTGACGGCGACGGTCGTGGGGATCCGTTCCCGCTTCGGGTTCCCCCTGCTGGGCCTCGGCGTGCTGACCACCGAGGTCGTTATGGCGCTCTCCGATGCCCCGAGCGTGGCGCACCCGGCTCGCACGCTGCTCGCCATGCTCACGTTCACCATCGCCGCCCTGTGGCTGCACGACGCCGACCGACCCGGCGTCGTGCACCGGGGCTGGCCCGATGACGACGACGACCGCCTGTGGGAGGCCGCCTAGCCGCAAACGCGCCACGGAGCTAGCCGACGACGCCGGGTAACCTTGCTGCGGGTCGTTGCCAAGGTGGAGCCAAGTGATCGCCAAGCGATCGCAAGGTGGGCCGCCAACTCGATGGCGGAGGCGTGCGGATCGTGTGGAGGTCGACAAGCCATGCCCTGGAGCGCCACAGGCAGGGGTCGTTGGGCCGCTACTGCATCCGCTTCCTGGGCGGTGAGATCGAGCTCGACTTCCCCGGCCCGCCCATCGGGACGCCGACCGCGCCCGCGGTCGTCGGGCCGCTCGTCGTCCTGTCGCTGAAGCCCCGGCGGGCGCTCGGGCTCGACGCCATCAAGGCCCAGCTCTACGACCTCGACCCAGCCCTGGTCACCGACCAGCAGATCCAGACCCCGATCTCGCGGCTCCGCCGGGACGGCCTGCCGATCACGAAGGGCCAGTACTACCTCGACGTGGCGCCCTCGGACGTCGACGTCGTCGACTTCGACGTCCGGGCCAAGGAGTTCATCGAGGCCTGCATCTACCCGGACCGCGCCGGCGACATCGACCTGGCCGACCTCGTCGACGAGGGCCACCAGCTGCACCGGCTGTGGCAGGAGGACCCGGCCGTCGCCGTCGGCAGCCAGCCCCGGCTGTCCGCCCTGTTCGAGCCGCACCGCCGCCGCAACCGCCGCTTCGGCGAGGTGTTCGTGCGCCTGCTGCTCCGCACCGGCGACCGCGACGGTGCCAGCCACGTCCTGAACGACTACATGGACCGCTACGGCACCGACGAGAGCTTCCAGGACCTCGAGATCAGCGTGCGATCCCGCCCCTCCCTCCTCACACCGGACGACCACCCGGGCAGCGGGGCGACGCACCCGGGCCCCGTCGGCCGCGTCGCCGCGCTGGACGAGCTCCGCGAGCGAGTCGCAGCCACTGAGGGCCGTGACCTCACCGAGCTGGCCATCAGCGCCCACAACCTCGACCGCATCTACACGGTCGACCACATCGCGATCGACCACGAGCACCGCGTCAGCGGGGTGCCGGTCGAAGCCGCAGGCGGCGCGGGCGCCAACACGGCGTTCGCGCTCGGGCGGCTTGGGCACCCGGTAGCGGTCGCAGGGCTCATCGCCGACGACCGCTACGGCGCGCTGCTGCGGGACAGCCTCGACCTCGAAGGCGTCGACCGCGAGCACCTGCTGTCGGTCCCCAGCACCAACAAGGCGCACACCGGCCACGACCTGATCTTCAGCGACCCCCAGGGCCGGCGCCAGGACTTCGTCACCCCCGGCGTCAACGAGCACTACGCCGAGACGCTGCGCAACGACCAGCGAGCCTGGGCGCAGCTGTGCGAGGCGGTGGAGGCCACCCGGCTCCTCCACCTGTCGTCGTTCACCGGCGACGCGGAACGACGCCTGCAGGAGGACATCGTCAGGGACGTGTCCGACGAGACCGTGGTGTCGCTCGACCCCGGCACCTTCTACACCCTGCTGGGGGACCGGCTCACACCGCTGATCGACCGGTGCGACGTGATGTACGCCTACGAGCTGCGGCTCCGGCAGCTGATCGAGCACTCTTCGGCCAAGCTGGGGAGCGGCCCGTACTCCTTCCGTCGCACCGTCGAGGCGCTGTTCCAGTGGCGGGCCAAGCGGGTCGACCGCCCGCTCGTGCTCGCCGTCAAGCGAGAACGAGAGCCGCCCGGCGGCTCACCCAGCGCGAGCTACGACATGATCACCCTGGCGGTCGGGCGCGGCACCGTCGAGGAGATGGTGTCCTCCCGGAACCGCGCGCCCGGCGACCCGTTCGTCGCCGACATCACCGGGCAGGGCGACGCCGTCGCGGCCGGCGTCCACCTCGGCCTGCTGAGTGGCGCTCGGTTGGACGAATGCGCTGACGTAGCGTTCATGATCGCGAACGAGGCCAACGCAGAGATCGGTTCACGCGCCGGGTTGCCCCGGCGGTCGACGGTCGCCGATGCCTGGGTGAAGTACTTCCCCGGCGCGGGCCTGCCTGCTTGGGTCCTGAAGGACAAATCGGTGCGGTTGCCCTGAGGGCTGCTGTGGGGGGAGCAGCGGGCGCTGGGGGGCACCGGGGCGGCGAGGTGCACTTCGACGTCCTGGGGCTGGGAGCGCTGAACGTCGACCTCATCGCGGCCGGGCCCGATGCGGACGGCGGACCGGACGAGGACAACGAGACGACGGCGACCGTCGAGGACATCCGGGCTTGGCTCGCCGCGCACGGCGCCACGCCGGCGGCGTTCCTGGGCGGCTCGGCGTTCAACGCCATGGTCATGGTGGCACAGCTGGGCATCGGGCTGCGGCTGGGGATGCTGGGCATCGCCGCGAGGCCGGCGCCCTCGGACGGGCTGGACACCTCGCACGCCGAACGGCTGGTCGACCTCGGCATCGCCGACGTCACCCGGCGCTCGCGCCGCCGACCTGGCCTGTGCCTGGCGCTGTCGGGTGTGCATCGGCGGCTGTTCACGGCCCCCGAGGCGAACCTGGAGGTCACCGACTACCTGCGGTACGACCCGCGGGCCCGGGCTGCGGCGGCGGGCGCCCGGGTGCTGCACCTGACGTCGCTGCTGGAGGACCCCCACGTCGCGGGTTCGAACGAGGTCGCCAAGGGCGTTGCCGAGTTCGTCGAGACCGCCAAGGGCGACAACCGGCGCCTCCTGCTGTCGTTCGACCCGGGGCGAACCTGGGTCGACGGGCTCGCTCTGCTCCCGGACCTGCGGCGGATCTACGCCCTCGCCGACGTGCTGTTCGTCAACCCGCAGGAGCACGCGGCCCTCGGCCGGGGCCAGTCGCTCGACGGGCTCTGCTCGTCGCACACGGTCGTGGTCGTGAAGCCGACGCACGAGATCGTCGTGCAGCGGGCCGACGGCTTCCGGGTGGCCCGGGTGCCGCGCCACGAGGTCGCCGCGGCGGTCGACTCCACCGGGGCCGGCGACGCCGTCGCGGCCGGGGTGCTGGCGGCCCTCGGCGACGGCCGCAACCTGGTCGACGGCTGCCGGTTGGGGCTGCGGATCGCCGCCCAGCGGGTGTCCGACCTGGGCGATCGGGGCCACGCCGACCTGCGGCGCAGCCTCGGCGCGTTGTGGCCGACGGAATGGTCCGTCGCGCGTTGACCAAGATCGCACCGAGGCCCCGGCGAATGGTGTTCAATGTGTCCAGTCCTGCGGAGCATGCTGGGTGGGCCGCAGGTTGGATGAACAACGGAGTTCCTCCCGAAGTGGCAGTTCGGCTCATCGTCTTCGATCTCGACGGCACCCTTCTCGGGGCTGACAACCGACTCTCCGACTACTCCGCGGCGGTGCTGCGGCGGGCAAGCGCGGACGAGGGCATCACGCTCATGGCCGCGTCCGGGCGCAGCCACTGGGCCGCCGACCTCGTCCTCGACAGCTGCCCGGAAGTCGACCACGTCATCTGCAGCAACGGGGCCGTCCTCTGGCAGCGGACCACCGGCACCGTCGTCCGGCGCCGCACCATCACCCAACGCCGCTTCACCCACCTCCACGCCACGGTCAACGAGATGCTCGAGGGAGCCTGCTGGGCGTGGGAGACCGAGCGGGGCATCGTGCCCGACGACGTCTTCCGGTGGCTCGGCACCCGCCCCGGCCACGAGCTGGACGAGCTGCTGGCGTCGCCCGACCTGCACTTGCAGGGCGATCCGAGCTTGCCCATCCTCGACCGCCTCGCCGGCTACGGGACCATCGTCCGGGGCCTGCTCGCCCACCCCGAGATGCCGGCGGCCGAGGTCTACCGCCGGCTGCACGGCCGCGTGCCGGCCCGGCTGTCGTCGTCGTCGGCCATCTTCCTCGAGGTCACGGCCCCGAAGGTCGGCAAAGCCGCCATGCTGCGGGACTACTGCAAGCGCGCCGGCATCGCCCGGGACGAGGTCGTGGCGTTCGGCGACCACATGAACGACCTGCGGATGCTGCAGTGGGCCGGCCGGGGCATCGCCGTCGCCGGCGCCTACCACCAGGTGCTGGCCCGGATTCCCGAGCACACCGATCGCCCCAACCACGCCGACGGCGTCGCCATCCACATCGAGAAGATCCTCGCCGACCGCTGAGCCCGGCATCATTGGGGTGCAACGAGGAGGTTCCTCATGGATGTCGTGAACCTGCACAGTCGATCGGTCGACGAGTTCCTGGCCCGGCTGGACACGGTGGGCGACCAGTGGGGTGCGCCGACGCCGTGCCCGTCCTGGGACGTGCGCGGGTTGGTCAACCACATCGTCGCCGAGGACCTCTGGACGCCGCCGCTGATGGCGGGCGGGACCATCGACGAGGTCGGCGACCGCTTCGACGGCGACGTCCTGGGCGACGACCCGGTCGCCATCGCCCGGGCCGCCGCGGAGGCCGCCGTTACCGCCACCGCCAGCGCAGTCGTGGCCGGTCGTACCGTCCACCTGTCGTTCGGCGACACACCGGCAGAGGAGTACGCCTACCAGCTGGCGGCCGACCACGTCGTCCACGGCTGGGACCTCGCCGCGGCCACGGGCGGGGAGCGGCGCTTCGACCCCGAGCTGGTCGAGGCGCTGGCAGCCTGGTTCGCCGACCGCGAGGCCCTGTTCCGGGAGGCCGGCGCCATCGGCGAGCGTCCCTCCGAGGAGGAGCCCACCGACCCCCAGGACCGGCTCATCCAGGCGTTCGGCCGGCGCCCCGACTGGTCAGGCTGACGGGCGGCGGACACGGCGGGCACCTACACCTTCGGCGACGGCGACTTGGCCGCCGAGCGCCTCGCCCTGGTGGCCGACGCCTTCGAGGCGTCGTCGTCTGCACTGCTGGCCCGGGCGGTCCGGCCCGGCGTCGACACGGCCATCGACCTCGGCTGCGGGCCGGGCTACACGACCCGGCTGCTGGCCTCGGTCGGCAAGCCCCGGCGGACCGTCGGTCTCGACGGCTCGGCCCACTTCGTCGACGTCGCCCGAGGGCTGACCCACGACCCCCGCGTCACGTTCGAGCAGCACGACGTCACGGCGCTGCCGTTGCCCCACGCCCCGGCCGACGTCGTCTACGCCCGGCTCCTGCTCTCCCACCTGCCCGACCCCGTCGGCCTGGTCGAGGGCTGGCGGAGCCAGCTGCGGCCCGGCGGGGTGCTGGTCCTCGACGAGGTCGAGGACATGCAGACGCCGGCGGGCGTCCTCCGCGACTACGGCGAGCTGGTGGTGCAGCTCATCGCCGCCGAGGGCGCCCGGATGTACCCCGGGCCGGTGCTGGCCGAGCTGGGCGGGCGTTGTGTCGGGGTCGACGTCGACGCGGCGGTCGCCGCCCGCATATACGGCATGAACCTGCAGGTGTGGCGGGCCGACGCGGCCGCCCGGGGCCTGGCCGACGATGCCCAGCTCGACGCCCTGGCCGCCGGGCTTGCGACGCTCGCCCGCCAGCCCGGTGTCGACATGGTTCGCTGGACCTTCCGCCAGCTGGTGCTCCCGGCCGCCTAGCCCGGCCGGACGACGCAGCGGAACCCCAGGTGCGACGTCGACGTGTCGACGGCCTGGGGCATCCGGGCGGCGGGTCGGTAGCGCTGGCAGTAGTTGGGGGCGCAGAGGTGGGAGCCGCCCTTCATGACCTTGCGGGGCGTCGGCAGGCCCGGCTGGCGGGGGTCGACGCTGCCCTCGGGCGGTGTGCAGCACGGGTGGGCGACGTCGTGGTGGTCCTGGTACCAGTCGGCGGTCCACTCCCAGACGTTGCCGATCATGTCGACCAGCCCGTAGCCGTTGGGCGGGAACGTGCCGACCGGTGACGTGAGCTCGTAGCCGTCGAGGCAGTCGTTGGTGACCGGGAAGTCGCCCTGCCACACGTTGGCCAGGTGCCTGCCGTCGGGGGTCAGCTCGTCGCCCCAGGCGAACGATGCTCCGTCGAGCCCGCCCCGAGCCGCCCGCTCCCACTCGGCCTCGGTCGGCAGCTCCTTGCCGGCCCAGCGGGCGTAGGCCTCGACGTCCGCCCAGGCCATGTGGACGACGGGGTGGTCGTCGAGGCCCTTCAGCGAGCTCTGCGGCCCCCGGGGGTGGCGCCAGTTGGCGTCGCGCACGTGGATCCACCACAGGTACGGCTGGCGCAGGTCGACCGGGCCCTTCGGCTTGCGGAACACGGCCGAGGCCGGCACCAGCAGCTCGGGCCGGGCGTCGGGGTAGTGCGCCGGGTCGGGCGCGGTCTCGGCCACCGTCACGTGGCCCGTCGCCTCGACGAAGCAGCGGAACTCGGCGTTGGTGACGGGCGCCCGGTCGACCCAGAAGCCCTCCACGGTCACGCGGTGGGCGGGCGCCTCCTCGGGATAGTGGTGATCGGAGCCCATCGTGAACTCGCCACCGGGGATCCACACCATGGCGTCGGTGACGCCGCCGCCGGCGCCGCCTGTGGCGGAGGGCGCACTCATGGGCACTCACCGTAGTTGGTCTGGGCAACTTTCATGGCATTGGACCTTCTCCCGATCCATGTGGCTTCGTACCGTCCAGCACACGCTCGCCACGAGGGTTGAGGCGGTCAGCGTCGCGATCGTGGACGTGGTGCTGACGCTGAGGATCCGGGAGCCGCCGACCAGGGCGTACACCGCCATCGGCACCATGCACGTGTAGAGGCCGACCTGCACCGGGAGGTCGGCGATGGTGGCGTAGGCCATCGCCTGGGGCACCACCACCATGCCGGCGGCGATCCCGGCGAGGACGTCGGCCCGCACCCAGTCCCGGTGGTATGTGCGCAGCCAGTCGAGCGCGGGGACGAGGCGCTCGGCCGTGAGGTCCATGGCACATGCCTAGGCCCTGGTAGGAGGCCCGCCGTCACCCATGTCGGGTGACGGCTCCTAGCCTGCCGGCCATGACGGAGCCGGTGGCGGTGGGGTTGGTGGGCGCGGGGCCGTGGGCGGCGCTGGTGCACGCGCCGATGTTGGCGGCAGGGCCGCACACCCGGCTGGCCGGGGTGTGGGCCCGTCGGCCGGCGGCCGCGGCCGAGGTGGCCGGGCGTCACGGGGCCGAGGCCTTCGACGACGTCGACGCCCTGTTCGCCGCCTGCGACGCGGTGGCGTTCTGCGTCCCGCCCGACGTGCAGGCGGCGCTGGCCGTCCGGGCCGCGGCGGCGGGTCGCCACCTGCTGCTGGAGAAGCCGCTGGCCGGGGACCTCTCCGCCGCTTCGGCACTGGTCGACTCGATCGCCGCCGCGGGCGTGGGGTCGATGATGGTCCTGACCTGGCGCTACGCGGCCAGGGTGCGGGCGGGGCTGGAGGAGGCCCGTTCGCTGGCGCCGTTCGGGGGGCGGGGCCGGTTCCTCGGCGGTGGCCTGCTGGGCGGGATGTTCGCGACGCCGTGGCGGCTGGAGCGGGGGCCGCTGCTGGACGTCGGGCCGCACGTCATCGACCTGCTGGAGGCGGCGCTCGGCCCGGTCGTCGACGTGCGGGCCCACGGCGACCTGCTCGGCTGGGTGGGGCTGCTCCTGGAGCACGAGGGCGGCGCGGTGTCCGAGGCGTCGCTGTGCTCGACATCGCGGATGCCGGTGCACCGCTCGGGCATCGAGGTGTACGGCCTCGACGGGTCGGTCGACATCGACTGC
>Ga0075421_100003478_pt1 | contig 18845 bp, 14 predicted proteins | sample SoiMetdeltSBSDD5_FD_75292 | JGI IMG/M metagenome (GOLD analysis project Ga0075421, IMG submission 75292) | Bulk soil microbial communities from a Populus tree surrounding site in Tennessee, USA - Soil MetaG P. deltoides SBSDD5 | ecosystem: Environmental > Terrestrial > Soil > Tree plantation... | reverse complement strand
TCCAGCCTGAGTATTGGCGATGTGTTCGAGGTCCAGGTCGACGCCGATCATCAGCCCGCGCCCGCGGATGTCTGCGACTAGCAATGGGTATTCGCTTTGCAGCTGTCGCAATTGCTGATTCAGGCGCTGCCCAACCGTGGCCACCTGCCGCACGAGACGCCGGTCGTCCTTGGTCAACTCCTCGATCGTCGCCAATGCGGCGTGGCAGGCCAGCGCGTTCCCCGCGAATGTGGAGCCGTGTCGCAAGTCGAAATGCTCGGTATAGACCGACTGTTTGTAGAGGCAGGCGCCGATCGGCATGAGGCCGCCGCCGAGCGCCTTGGCGAGGGTGAGAATGTCGGGGGTCACGCCTTCGGCTTCGCAGGCGAACAGCGCGCCTGTTCGACCGAGACCGGTCTGCACCTCGTCGACAACAAGCAAGGCGCCGAAGCGGTGACACAACTCGGCAGCGGCCGCCAGGTAGCCCGGCGGCGCGACATGGATTCCCGATTCGCCCTGGATGACCTCGACCACGAAAGCTGCAAAGAAGTCGGGCCGCAGCTCAAGCGTCGTCTTCAGCGCCTCGAGATCTCCGAACGGAACATAGTTGAAGCCCGGCACCGGCGCGCCGAAGCCGCGCTGGAAGAACTCTCTGCCGGTCGCAGACATTCCCGCCAGCGTGAGGCCGTGAAAGCCGTCGCGGGTCGACAGGATCCCGAGCCTGCCCGTGCGAGCGCGGGCGAGCTTGATCGCCGCTTCTACCGCCTCCGCGCCGCTGTTGGTGAAGACGGCATGACTGAGCCCCGCGGGAGCGACTGCGAGCAATCGCTCCGCGAGTTCACCGGCCGCGGCGGAAATCGACGTGATCACCAGATTCGGGCGCGACTCCCGCCGGACCGTCTCCAGCGCTTCCCAGATCGGTGCCGGATCGTGACCGAATGGGACGGCCCCGAACTGCGCAATGAAATCCGCGTACCGCGTTCCCTCGGCATCGAACAGGAAACATCCCTCGCCGCGCACGAATTTCTTGTCGAGAGCGAGCCGCTGATACAGAAAGCCTTTGTACGGTGCGACGTATCGGACGTAGGGATCCTGCTCGTCTCGGTGCCAATCCGGCACCGACGATAAGTCGATCGCTTGGTCGTCGAGGGAAAACCGCTTGGTCCTGGCAGCGTCCTGGCGCGGCGGCGTCTGATCCGCCTCCGGCGCCTTCAAGAGTTCGACCAATTCCGTCTTGTGCCGTGCCAGCAGCTCTGCGGCCGCCTTGCCGAGCGTGCCCTTGCGGGCGCTGAACCGCAGATCGGCACCGTCGACCCACAGTTTGACGCCGCGATCACGCAGATCGGTCAACAATTCCAACGCCGTCATATGACGCCCTCTTCCCAATCCCCGGACGCATGCGGCGTTTCGAGAAGTCCTCCGACATGTGCGTGCAGCAGTTCTTGCCCATCCTCCAACTGCAGAAGTCCGCGCACGCGCTCAAAGTCGAGCCAGCCTATCGGGCAAACGCCGAGGCCGTAGCGCCACGCCGATGTCTCGATGGCGTGAGCCATCGCGCCCGCCTCAAGTAAGCTGAAGCGCCAGGCGAGGTCGCCATAGATGGGCTCGATGGCGCGGGGCTGGTGGACGAAAAACAGAGAGAAGCGCGCTTGCTCGAAGGCGGGCCTGTTAGTGAACGGCTCATGAATCTCGGCATCCAGCTCGGCACCTAGGGTGATCGGGACGAGACAATGTTCGACCGGATGATAGTAGAACGTCCCTGCGGGAAGACCGACGACGCCGTCGGGCTTGGTGTGCAGATAGGTTTGCACCGGATACAAACCGCCCGCCGAGCCGTAGGCATATTTGCCGCTATCTCCCTTTGTCACCCGGCTGAGCTCGGCCAGCAGCGCGCCGAGCGAAGCGAGCGGGACAGGCTCGGCGCGAAAGTGTCGCACAGCTCGCCGTCTGCTGATCCGGTCCTCCGATGCGCTGGGACGTGCGGCATCATCCAGCCGCAGCCGTCCCCAGTCCCGGGGGAACGCCCGGATGCCGTGGTTCTCGCGGCGGAATGCATCCTTAGCCGCAGGGTCCAGGATCAGGTCGAAATTTCGTCGCGCCGCCGCCGCGGCAGGCGCGCCGACTTTACTCGCTACGGCGGCATTCTGTTGATAGCGCTCGGCGAGCGCCGCGGCGGACGGGTCTCGTAAGAACTCTTGGAAGGATGGCCGGAAGTTGAGCTCCTTCTGCAGCCGTCCGACGATGCGCACCAGATCCATCGAGGTGGCGCCGAGGGTGAGCAGGTTCTTGGTCGGATCGACTGACGGGAGTGCCAATTCCTGCGCAATCAAAGCGGTTATGCGCGCGAGCGCATCAGGCCGCTGCTCTGCCGGTTGCGCTTGATTGCTCTGTGGCCGCGCGAGCGAAGGCAATGCCTTGCGATTCACCTTTCCATTCGCGGTGAGAGGCAGCGCATCGAGCTCCTGCCAAACCGCCGGTACCATGTATTCCGGCAGGTGCTGGCGCAGGTATTCGGCCAGATCGTCGACCGCGCTCACGCGGGTGACGACGTAGGCGACAAGGTGCTTCGGCGACGCCCGTTCGCCCACCGCCATTACCACCGCCGACTTGACGTTGGGATGTCGTTCCAGCGTTGCCTCGATCTCCCCCAATTCGATGCGATAGCCCTGCACCTTGACCTGAGCGTCTTCCCGTCCCAGAAACTCGATATTGCCATCCGGCAGATAGCGCCCCCAATCGCCGGTTCGGTACAGTCGTTCGCCACTTTGCGGATGTGAGACGAATTGTGCCCGGGTCTTCTCCTCGTCTCGCCAGTACCCGCGCGCGAGCCCAATCCCCGCGATATAGATTTCTCCCGGTACCCATGTCGGGCAAGGCGCCATCTCCTCGTTCAACACGTGCATTCGTTGATTGCGCAGCGGTCGCCCGTACGGAATGCTCGTCCAGTCCTTGCTCACGGTGCTGATCGGGTAGGCGATCGACCAGATCGAAGCTTCGGTCGCACCACCGAGGCTGACCATCTCCATTCCTGGAAGCACTGTGCGGGCCCGGTCTGGCAGTCCCACCGGGATCCAGTCTCCGCTCAGCAATGCGAGCCGGATTGAATGGTCGTTCAGCCGGCCGTCGAGATGCTGCACCCACATCTCCAATAGTGCCGGCACCGAATTCCAAATCGTGACTCTCTCCCGGCGGATGATGTCCGCCCAATCTCCCGGTTCTCGCGCACTCATCGGATGCGGCACGATGATCGTCGCCCCGGCGGCCAATGCGCCGAAAATGTCGTAGACGGAAAGATCGAAGCTCAGCGACGACAGAGCAAGAATCCGATCGTCGGCGCTCACCCCAAACCGCTCATTGATGTCCAAGACGGTGTTCAGCGCGCTGCGATGCTCGATCATCACCCCTTTGGGTTCGCCGGTCGAACCGGAGGTAAAGATGACGTAGGCAAGATCGTTCTCGCGCGCCATCGGTAGTAAGGGCTCCGCGATTTGCTCTTCCTGTCCGGGATTCTGCCACTCCACCGACAGGCATTGCAGGCCGTGCGGCCATCCCAGTCGCTCCGCCAAACAGGGCTGCGTCAGGACGATCTCGACCTCGCCTTGGCGCAACAGAAACGAGCGTCTGTCCTGGGGAAGATCGGGATCTACCGGGAGATAGGCGCCCCCTGCCTCAAGAACCGCGATTGCCCCCACCACTTGTTCCCAGCCCTTTTCCATGACCAGCGCCACCAGGCGGTTCGGACCGGCGCCCAGGTCACGCAGGCGCTGCGCCAGCCGGCGAGCATGTCGATATAGCTCTTCGTAGGTGAGCCGGCGCTCGCAGGTCGCGATGGCGGTGTGGCGGGGCCGCTTGTGCACCTGGTTGAGAAACGGCTGGTGTAACAGACCTTGCGGAATCGCCCCTGCGGTGTCGTTCACGCCAACGCGTTGCGCTGCCTGCGCAGATGGCAGCAGATCGGCTTTGGTTTCGCGCCACGCCGCCTCGTCGAGCGCGAGCCGCCGCAGAAAGGCGCAGTAGGCTCCAAACATGTCGTCCAGCAGCCCGGGCGGAAAGAGTTCTTCGACTGCGTCCCAGCTCAGGTAGAGATGCCCCCCGCGCTGATAGACCTGGTGGTCGAGGTACACCTGTGGCGTCTGACTCACACCGTAAGAGATGTCGCCGACGCGATCGCCCGATTGCCAGCCCGGCATCCTGGGCGAGAGCGCGCTGGTGAATACCACTGGCATTGACGGCGGCCGGTCCGGATCGCCCCGTTTTGCGATCTCGTGCAGCACGTGCAACCCGCCATATTCGCGGTGTTTGAGATCGCTGCGAAATTGCGTGGCAATCCTTTTTGCCAGGGCTTCGAAGGCGAGCGTCGCGCCGTCATGAATCTCCAGCAGCAGAATGGAGGTGAAATCCCCGACCAGCCGATGAACATGCGGATGCAGGGAAGCTCGTTGGAACAGAGTCGTGTTGAGGGTGAAATGCGGACTTTGGCTCCACGCCGCCAGAACCCTCGCGAACGCTGCCATAAGCGTGCCCGACAGCGAGGTACGGGCCTTGGCACTTCGGCTCTTGAGCTTTCGCCAGACCTCCTGGTCGAGCGTCGCTTCCCGCCGCACAAATCGTGGTCGCGTTATGGCAACAGGACTCTTTGCCAATGGCAGCTTGGGGGCAGGGGGAAGTGTATCCAGGCGGCGCAGCCAATACTGCTCTGCCCGCCTGTAGCTGTTGGCACCACGGTGCCGCGCGGCGGTCAGCACATAGTCCCGGAAGCTGATCTCGAGCGGTGGGAGGTGAGGAGCGCGCTGATAGGTGAGTTGAAGTAATTCACCATGCAAGATCTGCAGGCTCCAGACGTCGATGAACAGCAGATCGCAGCTGAAGTGCAGTAGCGTTCGCTCTTTCAATTCCGTCGTACGCATCTCGAACAAGGGCCAGCGATCGGGCGAAAAGACTTGATGCGACATCCGGTCCCGGATCGCAGCCAGCTCGAAGTCCGCCTTCGATTGATCCGCCCCTCGCAGGTCGAGATGCTTGATATCGTAATGCGGGGTGTGCGGTAGGATCTGCTGCAATCCGTCGTCACGAATGACGGCGCGCAGCATCTCATGGCGATCGATCAGTTTCTGCCAGGCAGCCTGCAACCGGCGGCGATCAAGTCCGGGCAGATCGACCTCGACGTAGACGTGGCAGCCAACGTTCCCGAGTTCGAAATAGTCGCCGCGTCCGAGCCAATAGGCCTTTTGCAGGTCGGTCAGGGGAAATGGCTCGTGAAGGGATGCCGGGGCCGGTACGATGGTAGGTGAGGCCGTTTGGGGTTCGGCAGCCACCCACTGCCACGCCCGCCGGTCTTCGTTGAAGACTTCGCTCACGCGCCTCTCCCGCCGCCCGAAAAGCCACTCATTGCACCCTGCCGGCAGGGTGTCGCATTCTACCTCGCTTTCCGGCTGACAGGTCAGCCCCCGAAAAGCGTGCTTGCGTCAGAGTTCCGCGTGCGTACCGTAGATGTTCGCGTAATCTTCGCAAGCTTGATGGTTGTGCATCAGATCAAGAAACAGCCCCCGTCCAAGAGAAGGTTGTTTGGGGCAGAGGTCCGCTCCGTAATTTCCCAAGCTCCACATGAGCTGTATGCGCGCCCGAGGTGAGCTCGCCACGCTGGAAGACATCCGGTTCTGCGTTGCAACTCGTGTTCATTGCAATGATTCCGTTTCTTCGAGCACTTCCCCTCGCTTCTATTTCGCAAGCTATCGCATGGGACCTTCAGGGTGCTGTGATCACGGTCACAAAAACGAGCTGTTGCCGACCGGCAGTGACCGATGTGCTGACGCTTCTGCTCCGTCGTCACGTCACGTTCTCGACGACGTCCTTGCGAAAAATGTCGGACGAGGGAAGCGCCGGCTTCTGCACGACGAGCAAATTTCCTGCGAAGCGAATCAACAGCGCCATCAATGGCGTTAGCCCCTTCGCAAGCACGTATAGCGGCTCGCTATAGCAACCGATCCTGGCCTTGAACGCGTCTGCCGACTGTCCGACGTGGATCGTCGCTGCCTGCTTGCGCAAGGCGCGATCGAGTCCCGCGTACATCAGGTTGAAATACAAATCCAGCTGTTCGTTGAGCTGATAATCGAGACCGGCAAATAACAGGTGATAAGACGACCCGGCGTGAAGGCACCAGCCGAATGCAATGACCCTCGAATCCTTGAAGATGACCACCAAGTCGACATCCCCTTCCAACTGCGACATCAATTGATGGAAAAATTCGATCGGAAGGATTTCAAGCTTGGCCTCGGCCTTGGCTGCCATCTGACGATACAAGTCATGGACCTCGGCGGTGTACAGCCGCAAAATCTCTTCGCGGTCCGTCAGGATTGCTTGACGGATCCCCGGATGCTTCAGCTTTCGGATCGAGCGGTTGATCTGCTGACGGTAGCGCGTTTTCAGCGCGGTGCAGTATTCGCCAAAACTCCGGAATGAGGGCTTGAAGAAGTGCATCGGCGGCGTCGAGATTGGTCGATACCCGAGAGCCAGGAGAGGTCTCGTCCATTCCAGATCATCCTTTCCGAACTCCTTGTAAACAATCGCGTCCGATCCGGTTTCCGTCGCCAAATCGAGAACCACTGCATCCAGCACCGAGAGAACCTCTGCGCTCGAATTGATCGGTCTCAGCGCCAAGTTCTTCTCGCCCGGCGACCCCGGCAACCCGCAGATGAACAGTTTTAGATTTCGAAATCTGGACAGCAATTTGGGCACGTGCCGGATGATCCATGCCAGGCGGGGATCTGCGAGGTCTGCGAGGTCGATGGTCATCGCGGTAAGGCAGGCACACGCGGCAGGACGGTTATTCCCGTCATAGAGGATGACATACCAGAACCGGCAGTTCGGCTTCATGCTGGCTTCGACTGCGGCGATGAAGCGCGGGTCCATGAAAACTGAGCGGCCGGATTCGGCGCGCACCTGCTCCCAAGCGGTCAGGTCAACTTCACCGATCGAATTGAAGACGCGGTTCGTATACGGCATTCGTCGGCGTCTACCCGGATAGGCACAAGGAGAGCGGGCGGCTCATTCTGGGTTTCAGCCGCAACGTTGGAGGTTCAATCGAAATGGTATTCGAAGAGCCTCCGGGTAACACACGAGTGGCTTGTCACGGGCGCAAACCCCCTCAGCGAGAAAGCCGCTTTGCCAGCTCGCGAACGGTTGCCGCTTCGAACAAAACCGATTCCGAAAGGGTTTGGCCGGTCAGACGCTGAATTTCGAGATGCAACTCCATTGCCAGCAGGGAGTCGCCCCCTTTCTCGAAAAAGTCGTCGTCGACGGAGACGTTGTCCGTCTTCAAGAACTTCTTCCACAGCTGCAGCAAATCCGCGTGCAAGCGCACCTCTGACAGCGCCGAATCGGATTGCTCCGCTGAACTCTCGCTCAACCGCTTGCGTTGCACCTTGCCGGTGATCCCTTTGGGCAACTGATCGACGATCGTGATGCGGCGTGGGTTCTTGTGCGTGGCGAGCTGCTTGCCGAGGAATTCCCTGAGTTCTTCCGGAGTGACTTTTGATCCCGGCCGTAGAACGACGGCCGCCGCCACGTCTTCACCAAGGCGGGGGTGCGGGACCGCGTAGGCCGCAGCCTGCGCAACATCCGGATGGCTCATCAGCGCCTGGTCGATTTCGATCGGTGCAATTTTCTCGCCGCCTCGGTTGATCAACTCTTTCTGGCGGCCATGCAGACTAAGGAAGCCATCCGTATCGAGACTGCCGATGTCCCCCGTTCGAAACCAGCCGTCGACGAATGCGGTCCGGTTGAGTTCGGGAGCATTAAGGTAGCCCGACATGACCGAGGGGCTCCGCACAAGGATTTCGCCCCGCTCGCCGGAGGGGAGCGGGCATCCATCCTCGCCGACGATCCTCACGACGACGTCCGGCGCTGGAATGCCGCAGGTGCCGGGCTTCGATCGACCCGGCGGGGGTAGGTTTGTGGAAATCTGCGCGGTTTCGCTGGAGCCATAATGTTCCAATACGGGGACACCAAGCACCGTTTGCATGCGTTCATGCACATCGCCGGCCAGGGGTGCGCCCGCAGATGATATGAAGCGCAGCGAATGCATGGTCCGCGCGTCGGGTCGCAGTTGAGCCTTTTCGAGGACCGAGAGGTGCAAGGTGGGGCCGGCCGAGTACCACGTGGGCTCCAGGGCGCCAAGCCACTCCGAAACGTCCACATTGGAAGCATTGGCAGGAAACGCGACGCCGCCGCCGGTCAGCAACGGTGGAAACACCGTCGTGGTGAGCGCGTGGGAATAATAGACGGGCGACACGTTTAGGCAGCGGTCGTGCGGCGTCAGGTTGAACCAAGCCTGCAGACGCTGGGTGACTGCGAGCAGGTTGCGGTGGCTGAACGGGACCAGATTCGGTTCGGCGGTGGTCCCCGACGTGTGCAGAATGAAGGCTGGCGCTTCCGGGTCGGGGTCATCGAGGGGTAAGGCCGCGCCGATTCTTGGCGCCGCCAATTGCAATCCGAATTTGCCGTGCTGCGCGACGATCGCCTCGATCAGGTGGAAGCCGTGCTGCTCCGCCACATGGCGCGCCGCTGAGTCGCTGCCGCGAAGGGCAAGCACGGCGCTGGGTCGTAGAGCAAGCAGACACCTCTCGACTTCGGCGGCGGTCAGTTTGGGATCGAGTGGCACTGCCACTGCTGAGGAGGCAACAGCAACGATCGCCAGAGCCGCCTCCGGACTGTTCGCGATCGCGACTGCGATTCTGGCGTCACGACCGAACCCGGCTTGGCGCAAGCGTGCGCGGGCCGCATCGATCTGGTCTTGCAACTCTCGAAACGAAAGAACCGCAAACTGCGAAGCGACGATGGCCGGTCGGTCGGGACGAACATCGGCATGGCTCCGCAAGACCTCGCCGATGGTGCGGCACTGGGTGAGGTCGACGACCTGTTCAGAGGCCGCGGCCGCACGCCCTTCGGCAAGCCGCTCCGATGCGGGCTGTTCAACGTTCGTTTTGTGACTGGGAAATCTGGTACCAAGATCGCTCATGCCTATTTTCCACTGACAATCCGGGCAGTCTCGACCCTACAGTTTCTTACGGTTTTTGAGCAAGGCAACCTGTAGGCAAATTTTGGCGCTATCTATTCCGAGAATTCTCACGCACATGCGCTGGATCGAGCCCACCGCCCCATCCTGGCACAGACCTTAGTGAGTCTCTCCGCCTTCAGGTTCACATCATCACGAGACTCCAGGTCTTGGGCAGCGGCAGCGGAACTGGGCCTCCCGTGAAGAGGGCACCCATCTGGAATTGCGCAGGAGTCGGCAGGAAGAGATTCGCGGCGAACGCTCCCGCCGGCATCATCGCGCAACGAAGCGCCATCACGAGATCCACATCGCGCTCGCGCAGATCGGTACAGAGGTGGCTCAACAGTCGCGCACGCTGTGCGCCGGTGAGACCGTCGTCTGCCCATAAGTCGATGAGTGCCGTGCGAACGGGCTCTCGTCCCTGCAATAACAGCAGATGATAGTTCACCATCCCGCGAACCCGGCCATCGCGTTCGAAAACGAAGGTCCCGGACACGGAGCTCTCCAGCTGATTTTGCAGGTGCTCCGCCGACCAGATCAAAGCCCAGTCGATATCGGACGAAGCCTTGTCCAGGATCTGCGCGCACTGCTGTAGGTCGCCGGCCTGGTAAGGCCGCACGTCGGGATCATAGCGATGTGGGGTCAGGCTGAGCAGGCCGCCCAGGGCGCGGCTGGCTGTCCGCTCCCAAGCCTTGACGCCTGCGCGCGCCATCCTTCGCGGTGCTAAAACCTTCACCCAGTAACCGATGGGAAAGAGAAAACGGAAGTTTTGAGGAAACGTCTCCGCATATTTGGTCCAGAATCGACACGAGATCGACGTAGGATCGCTCAGGACCACGCCAAGGGAGAATCCAATTCCCTGCTCCTCGTGGTGGCGACGCAGGCGTTGCAGCAGCGGCAACGCCACGCGCCGATGATCCGGGTCGACCGTGAACCCGCTGATCAGCGCGCTCGGATGCACGGAGGAGCCGATCCGCAGCGAATACGGGAAGGAAAATGTGCTGCCGATGAGTTTCGTTCCGTCATAGGCGGCGACGCATCGTGCACCGTTTTGCGCCCCTTGCCAGCGGAAGAAGGGCCCATCTGGCAATGCCACCCACGTCTTTCCGCCATATTCCGGCAACCAGACGCGACGGGTGAGTTCGGCGACGTCCTCGAAGTCGCCGCGATACAGTTCGATGTCTTGCATTGAGCTACCCTGGACCGATGCCGGTCAACGTTCGACCGGTGAGGGATTGAATGCAAGCCGGCGTGCGCTTGTGTCCGCCATCCGTCATCGCTCCGGCAGTTTTGTTACGGCGACGCGGACCGTGCCGTCGGCTTCCGCGATCACTCGGAGCGTGTTGGCATCGAATTCGATGGCGACGAGGCGCAAGTCTGTGGCCGTGGCATCGACGCGAACGCCATCGGCGTTCTTGCGGAAGTCTGCAATCGCCGCATCGATGCTTCGCCGCGCATTCGTCGCGAACGGTGTCAGATCGATCACCGCGTTGTCGGCCACCGTCCTCTCCAAATACGGCACCGCAGCCCGCGCCGCCGCGTCGAGCAGCCCGAACGCGGCGTGAGACTCGACGTCGAGCGCAACGTCGGTGAGACGCAGTTGCTGACGTGCGCGATCGAGCACCGGCCGGCCCCATACATGGATGGTTGCCTCGGTGCCGAGCCCGAACCAGCTTTTGTTCTCATTGGCTTTGATGCGCAGCGAGATCAGCAGCCGGTCACCCGATGCTGCGAGCGTCACTCCCCGGACGGTCGCCGTAAACGCGCTGCTTCTGTCCTCGGGGAACGTCCTTCCCTGCAGTTGCGCTTGCAGCAGCCGGGTCACTTCGGTGAACGGAATATCGATGGGTACGGCGACGTTGACGCGGCCCTCTTCGACCTGCGGCACCAGTTCCAATTGTGCCGGGAATGGGCAGTCGGGCTTGGTCTCGTTCGGCACGATCCGTGTTTCCGCCTGCACGCCGATGGTCAGCGTGAGCGCGGATTCGTTGATGCGCGGCTGCGCGGCGAAGGCCCGGGTCGGACGAAGCTCCAGCCACAGATTGGGTACGCCGGCCGCGGCCGCGCCGAGCGGGATCGAACGGCACATCTTGGTCCATTCGCGCCGTGCAGCGGTCTCCAGAAACGGATCATTGCGTATCCGCGATTGCAGCGCCGTCACCTGTTCGTTGACGGTACGGTCGAGCAACGGCTTCACCGCGTCGGCCAAGCTGAGCTTCATGCCCATGAGCGACAGTGAAGCGTCGGCGATCGTGACCTGCGCCACCAGATTAGGGTCCAATCGCCACCCTGGCAGCAGGAGGGCCCGGGCTGTCAGCATCACGTTGCCGCTGATATCGGCGCGCTGCTCGACCGTCCTCTCGGTTTGGCTCTGGGCACCCTGTTCCTGTCCGGCGCCGGCTCCACCGCGCGACCCTGGATAGGTTCCGGGTGGAGGACCAGGGAAGCCGCCGGGGGGACCGAAGAAGCCGCCGGGCGGCCCCGGGAAGCCACCGGGTGGGCCCGGGAAGCCGCGGGGCCCGAAACCACCAGGGGGGTCCTGCGCGCCCCCACCTTGATTCGTCATTTGGGCGGCTGCGCGAAACGATCCGTTCAGCGTGGTGGAGATGGCAAGCCCGTCGGGTCGACCGGCCACCACGAACGGGCCGCGCGCGACCGACCAGCCGATATCCGCATTGGCGAGGAACGGGGGCGTCGGAATGCTGGGCTTGCCTGAGAAGTCGCGGGGGGCTGCCGCCTCCAGGGCGTCCCTGATCGCATCGAGCGAGATGGCGATCGGCGTCACGATCATCGAGTTGCGGGTGACCGGTGAAAGCGGCCGCACGTCGACCAGTTTCGGCCGCCGATCCCCCGCGCCCGGCCATAGCCATCTCATCGCCAGGACAGCGCCGGCGGCTGCGATCACGACAATCAGCGCGCCGATGACGATCCTGCTTGATGGCCATTTCATGCCGAGGTGTCCTTCTTGCGCGTATCGATTGAGCTTATTTGAGAGTTCATTGTTTCGCCAGCGACGCGATCGACCAGCGCCCACACTAAAGCCGGCGCGCGAGGCAGGGGAAGAGCGTCACCGCTGCAAAGCGCATTTTCGTGACCGCCATCACATCGTGACAAGAGGGGCGTTCTTAACGTCGCGACAGTCGTCATGCACCAGCAGTACGGAGGCATCCAATGCTCACCAAGCGCACATCTGTCCTCGCCTTGGCCACCATCACCACGCTGGCGTTCGCAGCTTCATCGGATGCCGATGCTTCACCGTTTTGCCACCGCGGGGGCTTTGCGAGCTTCGGCAGGCCTTATATCCCGGTCATGCCTCAGCAGCGGATCGTGAGCGTGAAGCCGAAGTTCGAGGAGAAGGTCGCGCGCCCGGCAAACAAATACCATTCGAGCCCGGTCGTCAGCAAAATCGCAAGGGCCCACCCGACGGAGACCGAAATGGCCCCCAAGCCGGCGAATAGTTACCAGCCGACGCAGCTTGCCGGGGCCGCCACCGTTGCGCCGGTCTCCGCGCCGGCAACTGCCGCGACCGCGACTTGCCTTACCAAAGAATATCTCGATACAGGCGCCGTACTCTTCAAGGACGTTTGCACGCAGGAATGGGCGATGAATTCGACCAATGTCAGCAACAAGCTCTCCGCCGTCGGGCGCAGCTGCCTGACCAAGGACACTGCCCAGGATGGCGTGATCGTGTTCAAGGATGTCTGCACGCAGGAATGGGCGATGAACACGGTGGAACAGGCGGCGGCTCGATAACGCTCCGTTTCCGGGTCGAAAATGAAATGAGGTCGCCGGCAAGGCGACCTCATTATCTTTTGCGATAGCCGCAAGCTATTGGCGCGAGATCTTGTATCTGCACGATGCCTGGTGAGGGCATCCGGGCGGATTTTCGTTTGCGCGGGCGGCAGCCAGCGGCGGAAAGAGGGATCACGGCCCTGAGAGTGATCTCGGACCGGCGCCGGCTCGGGCGCCCTTGGTCGACCGGCTTCTCTTCGAATGGGGCGGATCTCCGTCGCTTCAATCAACGTGCGAGCGCGCCTCGGTCTTGACGGTCAGGCCGAAGATGTCGGCACGGGGTGTGAAAAATCGGGGATGGACATGACGTCGTATGCACGATTGGATCAGAGCCCAGTCCGGGCGATGGCGGCACAATATTTATTCAAGGTACAGGGCCATGGCACGGACTAAATCCCCCTCACTTCCCCAGCCAAAAGCGTTCCCGAAACATGCGCAAGCTCGAACTGACGTTGGCCTGCGGGCGCTATGATCGTACCCAGCCGCTTATCGACGGCAGGGTGCAGCCCGAGGGCGTAAATCTGACATTCCTTCCTTTGCGCCCAGGTGAGACTTTCTGGCGCATGCTCAACCACGGCGAGTTCGATGCGTCTGAAATGTCGCTCTCGTCCTATACGATCCTGCGCTCGGAAGGCGATACCCGCTTCATTGCGATTCCGGTCTTTCCGTCCCGGGTCTTTCGCCATTCCGCGCTCTACGTAGGTGCCAACTCCAGTATCGAGCGACCCGAGGATCTCAAGGGCAAGCGCGTGGGTGTGGGCGACTACCAGATGACCGCCGCGGTCTGGGTCCGCGGGTTTCTCGCCCACGAGTACGGGGTAACGCCGAGCGACGTTGTTTGGGTCACCGGCAAGCCCATCCGCTCCATCAAGCCGCCCGACGACATCCGGCTGGAGTCACTTCCACCCGATACGACACTGGAGGTGATGCTCGAGCGGGGCGAGATCGATGCCCTCATGTCCGTGATCATTCCCGCCGGACTGGGCAAGACAATCCGGCGGCTGTTCCGCGATTCACGCAAGGTCGAGATGGAATATTACAGAAAGACACGCATCTTCCCGATCATGCATACGCTGGTACTGAAAACGAGCCTGTACCAGGAGAAGCCTTGGCTCGCGGTCAGCCTTTATCACGCGTTCTCGAGAGCGCGCGACCTCGCCTATCGGTCGATGTACGACACTAATGCGCTGACGGTTAGCCTTCCTTGGGTCATCCAAGAGGTGGAAGCAACGCGCGAAATCTTCGGGCCGCAAATGTGGGACTATTCCATCGACGGCAGCCTTCCGACGCTGAATGCCCTGGTAACTTATCTTGACGAGCAAAAACTCTCGCGGCGTAGGATGGCCGTCGATGAGCTCTTCGTGCCCAATATCGGTCCCGGCCTCGCCGACTATCTCCGGGCAACCGGGGAGGATTGAGCAGATCGGAAGAAGGGCCGTTGTATCGGGCCTCGCGATTAGGCACTGAAACGCGCTGGCCGCAGCTCGCGCGGCGCTCGCGCCCCGCTCGGCTTCTCTGAGTATTCTCAAATGCCGCCGGATAAGAATGCGCGCAAGAGCTGCTCGCCGGCCCGGCAGCGAATGGCGCCGATACATTCCTGCAGCTGCCTCGCCCATCTCATCGCCGACTTCTGCGACGGAACCTGGGGGCGATCGTCGGTCGATGCATAGCTGCGGGCGCGTCGATGGTTCTCATCCGACCGGTCGCGCGAGACGGAATTGGCCCTGTCCAGCTCGCGGGCACCGATCTGGCTGCGCGGCGTTTTTCGTGCCGTTTTTTGCCCGGGGGATGATTGTCTGGCCGGCTCGATCGCAGCCGACGCAGACGCTCTTGCTTCGACCGCTGTGTCCTCGCGTCTGGACCCCGACGACGGGGCCGCGACGGGTAGCGCGCCGGCGCCGGCAGGGAGCGCGGCAATCTGCGGCCCGTCCGTTGCGGCGGCCAGACTTGCCGGCTTATTCGCTCTGCGCATTACGCAGATTCCGTCGATGTAGGTCCAATTGTCACCCGCGCACGCGGCTTTGATGCCGGCCTGCGGATCGGGCTTCTCCGCGGTGGGGGCAGTCGTCACCTGGTCCACCGTAGAGATCGTGTCGACACTGGATGGAGCGTCGCCGATGCGCGCGATCGTCACCGCGTCGTCGTGTGGATCTTCGCGAGCCCACAGGACGAGCGTCCCACCGAGCACACCGAGGGCAACGGTGGAGATAACAGCATTCCGCGCCTTGCGGCGGAAACTGCGCGAAAGGCAAAAATAGCCGAACTCGGGATGTGCGCGAAAATCCGGGGACATCAACCGTCTCCTCCGCCATCATTCATGCCGTATTGTCGCGGCTGGCCCGAAAACCCACAGTGACGGGGGTCACAAAAAGGCGACTCCGCCTCAAAAGCCTATTCTTGTGACTGCGATCACAGCGCAAAGCTGGCGGCGCTTATACGCTCCTGACCATCGCAGAGCGGCAATGCTCTCGAAACAACAATGGAGACAACAATGCTCAGGAACTACAAGAAGAGCCTCACTGTTGCGGTCACCGCGATCGCGCTCGCGACGGCCTCCCTCGCTGCGACTAGCGACGCCTTTGCGAAAGGTGGCGGTGGCGGTGGCGGCGGGAAGGGCGGCGGCGGTGGTTGGGGCCATCATCATCACGGCTTCGGTGGTTTCTATGTCGGCGGCGGCGGAAGCTGCTGGGTGTGGGTGCGCGGCGCCCTGGTCAATATCTGCTATTGATCGCGGGCTTCAGAGAAACACCCGCCCAATGGCCTTATGGTCGGGCGGGTGCTTTTTGCGCCCCAACCGATAACGCAGTGCGTCCCCTTTCGTGCTGATGAGGGAAACACCGCCGGAAGAGTCCTCGACGGCGAATTTGCCGAGCCGCTCAGCGGCGCTGAAAGGGTATTTGTGTGAAGACGGTTACATAGCCACGTCTGCCCCATCCTTAAGGTGCGAAGCATCGCCGCCTGACGTGGGGACAAGAAAATGGATGAGCGAGGCATGGCAGGATTCATCACGGGCCTCAAATCGGTCGAGGAAGTGGAAGCTGGGATCTACGAAGTCGTGGTAATCTTGCACAGAGGAACCACCGCGAAATTGCGGATGAATGCCTTCACGTTCCAGGCGTTCGTAACCAAGTTCATAATGGCGCCCGGGCCGGAGCGCCGCCGGGCCAAGCCGATCGAGCTGGTGAGAAAAGTGGTTCTCGGGCCTTTGCGCGCCATCAAGCGGCTGTTCAAGTTTCCTCGAATGCGGCGATAGCGGCTCCGGATCGACCACGTGCCTCCGGCGAAAATCTGACGGAAGCGATCATTGTTCGAGAGCGTTGCGCCGGACGCGCATTGTCTCCATGCCGTCGAGGATTTTCAAGGTGAGGCCATGGTTCGGGGTGCCCTGAGCAAGGAACCGCGCTCCGAACGAGGGGGGCAGGGGGCTTTGCCAGACGGCATAGTTCTTAAAAGCGTGCACGCCAACAGTATCGCCGTCCTGCACCAAGGACGCCGGTGAGATAGCCTGGGCGTGCATGACGGGCACAGCCACCGCGAAAAAAGTCGCAAGGGCCGCAACCGTCAATTTAGGGTTCGCCTTCACCATATTCTCCTGATTCAGCAATGCGTCCGTATGCAAGCTTGGATGCGCACGTCCCCTGAATCGTGCCTGTGACAGCCATCACACCAATGCCGATGTGCTGGCGCTCGCCCAACGACATTCCGAAACGCCGAACTGACCGCGCGATCTTCGAACTGGTCCGGGAGCCAGCGCGATCTCGCGTTGTTTGTTCAGTCCGCGGAGCGCAGCATGACCGTCCTGATCCGCCCCAGCGCCTTTTGTCGCTTGAGGTCAAGTTGGGCGTCTGACAGCAAGGTCTCGTATCGGCTGGTGAGCTTGGACAACTGCTCGCGGGTTTCCGGCGCCAGCACCTTGGCCCGTTCCACGGTGACCGCGAGCCGCTCCAGGTACGCCACATCCTCGTGCGGTCTGGAGCCGGGATTAAGCGCCGCCACGCCGCCGATTGCGGCAGCAAGCGCGATTCCGATCACAACTTGAGCGATGCCGTTTGTCATGGTCCCCTCCATCAACGACGCGATGGAGGCAAGGTAGGGCCGCGGCGGGGATCGGGATGTGATCGCGATCACAACTCCGCCGATTCCCTCTGCGCTCGGTGGCCGGACATTTCGCTCACAGCACGACGCGCCCCGGCGCTACTGGCGGATGAGATCATGTGCCGACAATGTGAAACGCGTTTTTGCCGGTGAGCGATGACCAAGAGTGCCCCGCGATGGCTCAACGGCGAATAGCGGGATCGGCGAAAGGGCGGCCGTTCCATCTTCTTCATAAGCCTGAGCGGCATGTCCCGCCCGAAAGCATATTGTTGTGACGACAGTCACAGCCCTCCTGGCACGGTGCGGATAAAGTTCGTGATCGTCAGGGGGCGGCTGCGCCCCAAACTCAGGGAGAGACTGTCATGACCAAGATTCGATGTGGTGTGTTTGGAGCGCTCGTGCTCCTCGTGAGCGCGGCTCCGACCGCGGGGTTCGCCGAGTTCAAGCCAACAGCCGCGCAACGTTCGGCTTGCATGGGCGACGCGATGAGCCTGTGCAGCTCGGTTCTTATGAACATGGACCGCGTGCTTTCATGCCTGTCAGCGAAAAAGTCTCAGCTGAGCTCAGGATGCCGGACACAATTCGAGATCGGCAAAGGTTCAGTAGCGCAGAAGTGACGTGTGCCGACTCGCGTCACTGGATGAAGCACGTCAAATGACGAACGTCTGATCACGGAGAACACATCATGCTGTTCGCTCCCATCTTCCGGGGCGTCAGCCTGCAGATATGCAGGCTCGCGACGGCGATGCCGGCCAATGCTACTTCGGCACGGAAGGCGCGCCACCAAAACCCTGTTTCGCGCGGGAAACCGGTGCGGGGTGCGGCGTCCGAGCCGCACTGCACCGAGGCCGGCATGATTTTCACCAGTGACGGCAGGACTGAGGGTTCCCTTGCGTAAGGCGAGTCGCGAGCCGACCAACAGCATCTCAGCTTCTCGAACTGCCCGCCGCACTCGTTAGGAACGGCTCATTGCGGCCGCTCGTATGCAGGTCGGCATACTGACGCCAGGAATGCCTTCGACGCGCATCCTGCGAGTATCAAGCATCATTCCACCGGAATCACCGCGCCTGCGACCGGCGCGCCTGATTCCGTCCGCACCATATCCGCGATCCAGCGAGCCCTGATGGCGATCCATCAATCGCCGCGATAGCCGGCGCGATAATTGCCAATCGTCCTTTTCGTGTTGACGGTCACATCGTGCCTGCGGTCGATGGCTGATCCTCCTGCGCAGAAAACTTGATAGGAGGATATCCCGTGTCTGCGCTGACTTCGACGCGATCCCGTCGCAAATTCTCTCGTGGGGTCACCGCCAGCGCCGTGTTGGCGCTTGCGCTGTCGGCCGCCACCGGCGCCTTTGCGCAAACCAACGCGCCACCTGCAAACACCCAAGTCGTTGCCCCCAAGCAGGTCGGATTCTGGACGGTGATCGGATGGAGTCAGGGGTATTGCGCCGCTGAGCGGCCGTTGCCCGGGGCCGCGGGCGGCGGTGCCACGTTGCAATTCGTTCTTGCTCGCTTCCAAGCCGGCTATCGCCTGGCGCTCGGCGCCCAGGAGTGGGAGTTGAAGCCGCAGACGACCTTTCCGATCGAGCTGATCGCTCGCCCCATATTGCGCAGCGAAGCTAGCGCAGTCGCGGTAGGGCCGAAATTGGTGGTGATCGAACTCGGCGCCGACGGTCAGTTCGTGAACAAACTGGCGTCGGCGCCGATGATCGAAGTCAAGGCGGCGCAGGCCACGTTCAAATTGCCGCTGGAGGGATTTGCCGAGGCATTGGCCGAAGTTGATTCCTGCTTCGGGGCGCTCAAGCGGCCGGTCTCCAATCCATTCGCGGCACCGGAGCGCAAGCCATCCGCAACACTGCAAAGGAGCGACCTGCCCGCCGCCAGCGCCGCGCCCGCGGCGGCTCCGGAGGGCACGGCTCCGATTA
>Ga0075421_100003475_pt1 | contig 18847 bp, 20 predicted proteins | sample SoiMetdeltSBSDD5_FD_75292 | JGI IMG/M metagenome (GOLD analysis project Ga0075421, IMG submission 75292) | Bulk soil microbial communities from a Populus tree surrounding site in Tennessee, USA - Soil MetaG P. deltoides SBSDD5 | ecosystem: Environmental > Terrestrial > Soil > Tree plantation... | reverse complement strand
ACCCTGGCCACGGAGGCGGTCATCCACCATCTCGACATGACGGTCGAGCTGCACCGGGCGCCCTCGCCCCACCCCGCAGCGATGGTTGTGGCGGCGCGCACCCTTGACGGGCTCCTCGGCGCACCTCGGCCGGAGCGGTGGAGCGCCGAGGAATACCTGCTGAAGGCGACCGGCCGGGCCTCGCTGTCCAGTGCGGACACCGCCGTGCTGGGCCCGGCCGCCAAACGCTTCCCGCTGCTCAGTTGAAGGTGCGGAGGTAGAGCTGGTCGCCGTTGGTGAAGAGGATCCCGGTGTCCGAGATGCCGCCGATGGCCGACCAGTCTTGGAACGGGTTGCCCGACGGGTCAATGCTGGCCTTGACGGTCGTCGCCGTCGCCAGGTCCCGCACGAACACGCCGTTGGTGGGCTGCCATCCGCCGGGCAGGTCCTGTGCGTCGGAGATAAACCCGACATAACGCCCGTTGGGGCTGATCAGCCCGTAGCTCGCGTGGCCGGTGCTTGGCTCACCGTTGACGTTGGTCGTCACGCGGACCGTCACACCGGCCACCATGTCACGGGCGAAGACCTGTCCGAAGCCGTCCTCGTACGCCACGTGGCGGCCGTCGTGGCTCATCGTCATCGCGTAGACGTCGGCACCGAAGGTCTCCACCCTGCCGGTGCGAAGGTCCTTGACGTGGGCGGTTCCGAGGTCGTTGATCGTCGTCAGGTACCCGACATATCTCCCATCGGCGCTGATGCCGCCCGGGTCATGTTCGCCGCGACGGTCGGAGGTGATCCGCTGGGTCTCGCCCGTGACCAGATCGTGGACGAACACGTCGCGCCTGCCGTTGCGGTCGCGGGGCGCGAGGTTGGTGGCCGAGGAGCTGAACACCGCATAGCGCCCGTTGGCCGAGATGTAGGGGAACTCGGAGAAATCGTTGGCCTGCGTGCCTTGGCTGCTCACGTTGATCCTGCGGGTGGTCCCGTAAAGGCGGTCGCGCAGGAAGATGTCGGTGGTTCCGTTGGTGTCACCGGGCACGAGGTTGGTCGCTGTCGACATGAACGCCACGAAGCGCCCGCCGGGCGTGAGGCCCGACGCGTGGAAGCTTTCCCCGCTTCCCCGCTCGCCGGTGGGGCTGATGCTGATCAGTTCGTTGGTGCCGGTCTGCCGGTCGTGCAGGTAGACCTGCTGCGAGCCGTCGACGCGTGATTCGTAGGTGATGAACCGGCTGTCGGCGGAGAAATACATCCGCTGTGCACCGCTGAGGGCCGGTATCGCGATCGTCGTGGGCGCCATGGGTGTCGGCGCCGAGGTGGGCGTAATTGTGGGCGCCGCCGGGGCGACGCCCATGCTCAGGAGGACTGCCAGCACTGCCCTCATCACTGTCACCTTCCAGGTGAATAAAGGGTCGGCGCGGACGATCACATTCTAGGCGGTCGATCCCCGCCGGGCCAGCGAGTCGACCGCCACGGCCGCCGCGAGCACACCCGCCGTCACCATCAACCGCACCGACGAGTCCACGCTGAGCAGCAGCATGCCGTTGGTGATGGAGTGGATGACGAGGATACCCAGAACCGCCGCCCACGCGCTGCCGCGCCCGCCGAACAGGCTGGTGCCGCCGATGACCGCCGCGGCGATCGCCATCAGCAGGATGTCGCTGCCGCCCGAGCCCTGGTTGACCGCGGTGAGCCGGCTCGCCGCCAGCAGGCCACCGACCGCGGCAAGCCCGCTGCACAGCATGAAGGCCGTCACGCGGACCCGGGTGATGTTGATGCCGGCCCGCCTTGCCGCCTCGGCATTGCCGCCGACCGCGAAGATCTGCCTGCCGAAGACGGTGTGGCGCAGGACGAGGTCGAGGATGAAGACCAGGGATCCGAAGATGACGACGAGGAAGGGTACCCCCCGATCGGCACTTAAATAGGCGATGGCGGCCGCCGAAACCGCCGCGATCACCGCGGGCAGGGCAAAGACGCGCCACAGCTCGTCCACCGGCAGGCCGGCGGCCGCACGCCCGCGCCGCACGACGAGCAGGGTTGTGACCCAGGCGGTCACGCCCACCGCTAGCAGGGTGAAGGAGAGCCAGGTGGGCAGCCAGGAGCCGCTGAGCTGGGCCACGAACCCCTTGAACGGCAGGTTGATGGTCCCGCCGCGGCGCAGCAGGTAAAGCAGAAGCCCTAGCCAGCCAATGAGTCCGGCGAGGGTGACCACGAACGACGGCATGCCGATCGCGGTGAACATGAAGCCGTGTAACGCCCCGATGGCGATGGCCGCAACGATTGCGATGAGGATCGCGGCCGCGATCGGCATGTGCCGCTGCACCGACAGGACGGCCATGATGACGGCGGCCAGGCCGCTGACCGATCCGGCGGACAGGTCGATCTCGCCCAGCAGCAGCACCATGATGATGCCCAAGGAGATCACGCCGGTCGGCGCCATCTGCATGAGCAGGTTGGTGAGGTTGTCCGGGGACAGGAACCGGTCGTTGAGCAGCTGGAAGATGAGGGCGATGACGCCGAGCCCGGCGATGACGTACTTATTCATTTACGGCCATTCCCGTGATCGCGCCGAGGAGGGTGGCTTCGTCCACTTCGGACGTGACGAAGTCGCCGGCGTTGCGGCCCAAGCGAAGCACCGTGATCCGGTCGCTCACCGCGCGCACGTCGACCATGTTGTGGGAGATCAGCAGCACGGCCAGGCCGCGCTCCCGCAGCCGCTTGATGAGGGCGAGGACCTGGGCGGTCTGCTCCACGCCGAGCGCGGCGGTCGGCTCGTCGAGGATGACCACCCTCGGCTCGCCCAGCAGGGCACGCGCGATCGCGACCGACTGGCGCTGGCCACCTGAGAGCATCGCCACCGGTACCCGGATGTCGGGAATCCGGACGTCGAGGGAGCCGAGCAGATCACGGGCGACCCGCTCCATCTCCATGTGCCGCAACACCTTCAGCGTGCTGCGCTCGGCGCCGAGGAAGAGGTTGGCGATGACGTTGAGGTTCTCGCACAGGGCCAGGTCCTGGTAGACCGTGGCGATGCCGTGCGCCTGTGCGTCGTGCGGGCGGGCGATGCGCACCGGCTTGCCGTCGATGGTGATCGTGCCGTGGTCGGCGGGGACCACGCCCGCGATCACCTTGACGAGCGTGGACTTTCCCGCGCCGTTGTCGCCGACGAGGGCGACGACCTGGCCCGCGGTAAGGTCCAGGCGCACCTCGCGGAGCGCCTGGACCGCGCCGTAGCGCTTGCTGATGTCTTGTGCCACAAGCATTTAGCTGATGCCGTACTTCTCGCAGGCCGCCTTGAACTCGTTGACACAGATCTCGGAGGCCTTGTAGAAGCCGTCCTTGATGATCGTGCCCTTGACCTTGTCGGCGGTGACCGGGATGGGATCGAGCAGGAACGAGGGGATCTTTGCCGTCTTATTGTCCACTGTGGTGGGCGCGCTTGGCTTCTCCCCTTTGGACAGCGCGACAGCCAGTTCGGCCGCCTTCTCGGCCTCGGCCCGGATGTCAAGATAGATGGTCATGTACTGCTCGCCGGCCAGGATCCGTTGCACGGCGGCAAGTTCCGCGTCCTGCCCCGTGATCGGGGGAAGGGGGTTGAAGCCGGCGCGCTTCATCGCCGCGATCGCGCCGCCGGCCATGCCGTCGTTGGCCGAGAGCACGCCGACGATCTTGTCCCGGCCGATGGCCGTGATCGCCTGCTCCATCTGCTCCTGTGCCTTGTCCGGGCTCCAGTCGGGGGTGTCGTACTCGCGTCCGAATTGGACCTTGCCGTCGAGCACCTTGTGGGCGCCGGACTTGTAGTCGGCGGAGCTGGGGTCGGTCGGGGCGCCGTGGATCGCCACGATCTGGCCCTTCGATGTGGTTCCCTTGGCGTTCAAGGCATCCAGCAGCGCCTGGCCCTGCATCTCACCGACGCGGACGTTGTTGAACGACACGTAATACTCGTAGTCGATGCCGGAGATAAGCCGGTCGTAGGCGATGACCGGCACCTTCTTCTGCTTGGCCTGGTTGACCAGCGGCGCCACGGCGGCCGCGTCGACCGCGTCGAGCACCAGCACGTTGGCGCCCTGGGTCAGCGCCGACTCGACCTGGGACTGCTGCTTGGCCGCGTCCTGGTCGGCGTTGAAGTAGAGCAGCTTGCAATCGGCGCACAGCGCCTTGAGTTTCGCCTCGAACAAGGGCTTGTCGAACGCCTCATATCGGGTCGTCTTCGACTCCGGAAGGAAAAGAGCGATCGTCTTGCCTCCCGCGGGTTTGTCGCCACCGTTTCCGTCGCTGCCGCCGCAACCGGTGAGCGCCACTGTCGCAAGTAAAGCAACTGCTAACCATCCGCGCTTCATGATAAGAAAGCTATCTTACTATTGATTCGATGAACAGCCCTCCGTTTAGGATCAAGGAATGCGCGGTCACAGCGGGTTACTGAGGGTGATGAACGAGCGGCTCGTGCTCGACCACCTGCGGGAGCACGGGCGATCGTCCAGAGTGGACCTCGCCCGGATCACCGGCCTGTCCAAGCCCACGGTGTCGGCGGCGATGAGCGGCCTGGTCGAGGCCGGGCTGGTGATGCACGTCGGCGAGGTCGCCGGCCGTCCCGGCCCGACGACCTCGCTCTACGACCTCAACCCCGATGCCGCATACGTCCTGGGTGTCGACATCGGACGGGAGTGGATCCGCGTCGGCATCGCGGATCTGCGAGGCTCGTTCCGCGCGCGGCGCGACGGCCGTAATTCTGCCCGCACCGCAAGCGAATTGGTGCGCCGCGCCCGCGCCCTCGCCTTCCGCGCCGCCGAGGACGCGTCGCTTGAGTGGTCGTCGCTGATGACCGCGGTCGTTGGCAGCCCAGGGGTTTTCGACCCCGGCACCGGCGGCATGCAACTCGCCCCCAACCTGCCCGACTGGGGCCAGCCTGGCCTTGTCGATCGCCTGCGCGACTCGCTGCGCGTCGAGCTGTTCTTGGAGAATGACGTCAATCTGGCGGCGGTCGGCGAGCACGCCTATGGGGAGGGGCGAGGCAAGCAGCATTTCGTTCTGATTTCGGTGGGTACCGGCGTCGGCATGGGGATCGTGATAAACGGAGCCCTGTATACGGGTTTTCGCGGGGCCGCCGGGGAGATCGGCTACCTGCCCGCACCCGAGTCGCAAGACCTCACCCACGGCTCGATGGAGGCGGCCGTCGCCGCGGCCAGCATCGCCCGCCACGCGCAGGCAAGCGGCCTCGAACTCGGCTCGGCCAAGGAGGTTTTCGCCGCGGCCGCCGATGGCGACGCTCGCGCGCTGAAGGTGGTGCGCTCCGAAGGCAACCGCATGGGCGGCCTCATCGTGGCCGTCGCCGCCGTCCTCGACCCGGAGCTGGTGGTGCTCGGCGGAGGTGTCGGCCGCAACGTGGTGCTGATGCGCGAGGCCATCCAGGAGCGCATCGCCGAGCTGGGGCCGCTGCGGCCCGAGGTCGTGGCGAGCGGGCTGGGCGAAAGCGGTGTCCTGTATGGAGCGATCGCCCGCGCGCTCGACCGGGCCTGGACGCTCATTTTCGCCAAACGCTGATCGGGGTCTCCTGTTCGAATTGACTAGACTGCTCGCATGTCACGGGAGGTCACGTTCATAATCGGCGTATGAGTACCGAGTTTCGGGTCGTCATAGAGCTTAGCGGCAAGAACGCGACCGGGTTTGAGGTGCCGAAGGTGGTGGTGGCGGGGCTGGGGGCGGGCCGCAGGCCTCCGGTGCTGGTGACGATCGGCGACTACACCTACCGCAGCTCGGTGGCGTCGCTGGGTGGGCGGTTCATGGTGCCGGTCAGCGCCGAGGTGCGTAAGGCCGCGGGTGTCGCGGCCGGTGACGAGGTCGATGTGCGGCTGGAGCTGGACACGCAGCCGCGCGAGGTGACCGTGCCCGAGGATTTCGCGTCCGCTTTGGACGGTGAGCCGGAGGCCAAGCGGCGCTTCGAATCCATGTCGTACAGCCACAAACGGCAGCATGTCATGGCCATCGAAGAGGCGAAGACCGCCGAGACCCGCAAGCGGCGCATCGAGAAGGCCATCGCGATGCTGAAGGCGCGTTAGGCAAGCAGCTCGAGGATGGTCGCGTTGGCCATGCCACCGCCCTCGCAAACCGCTTGCAGCCCATAGCGGATGCCGTGCTCGCGCTGGTGGTGCAGCATCGAGGTCATCAGCCGCGCGCCGGTGGCGCCGAGCGGGTGGCCCAGGGCGATCGCTCCCCCGCGCGGGTTGAGGCGTGCGGGATCCGCTCCTGTTTCTTTCAGCCATGCGAGGGGTACCGGTGCGAAGGCCTCGTTGACCTCAAAGACCCCGATGTCGTCTATGGAAAGGCCGGCCCGTGCGAGGGCCTTCGCCGTCGCCGGGATCGGGCCGGTCAGCATGACCACGGGATCGTCGCCGACCACGACACAGGTGTGCAAGCGCGCCAACGGTTCCAGGCCGTGCCGCCGGGCCCACTCGGAGGTGGTCACCGCGACCGCCGCGGCACCGTCCGAGATCTGCGAGGCGGATCCGGCCGTGACGACACCGTCCACTTTGAACGGTGTGGGGAGCTCGGCCAGCTTCTCCAGGGTGGTGTCGCGGCGGATGCCCTCGTCGGCCTCCACCTCCCCCACCGGCACGATCTCGGCGCTGAAGTCGGCCGCGGCCGCCTTGGCGTGGCTGGCAAGGGAGTACTCGTCGAGCTGCGCGCGGGTCAGACCCCACCGCCGCGCGATGATCTCGGCTCCTACGCCCTGGTTGAACGGCACCTGCTGCCCGTCACCGAACCCCTCCACCCCGCGGTAGCGCTCGCGGACGGCGGAACCGTAGGGCATCCTGTCCCCTGCGCTCGACCCCATGGGTACCCGCGACATCACCTCGACACCGCCGGCGACCACCAGATCCGCCTGGCCGGAGATGACCGTGGCGGCGGCGAAGTGGATGGCCTGCTGGCTGGAGCCGCACTGCCGGTCGAGCGTGGTGCCGGGCACCGACTCGGGCCAGCCCGCCGCCAGCATCGCGTTGCGCGCCACGTTCCAGCTTTGCTCGCCGGTCTGCGAGACGCACCCGAAGATCACATCCTCGACCTCGGCCGTGTCGAGCCCGGTACGCTCGGCCAGCGCCGTCAGCACCTTGGCCGCCAGGTCGACGGGGTGGATCCCGGACAGACCGCCGTTGCGCTTGCCCACCGGGCTGCGCACCGCCCCGACTATCACCGCATCACGCATACCCGACATTGTTGCTCGATCGCGATACGATCGGCCCGGTGAGCACGAGTGAGATTGTTTACGACCGCAAGGAGCAGCTGGAACAGGTGACCAGCGGCCTGCTCCAGGGAGAGAAAGTGATTGCCGTCTATGACGCGATCGGCACCGGGACGGGCTTTCTCGGCTTGACCGACCGGCGGGTGATAGTGCAGGACAAGTCGTTCGTCGGCCGTCGGGTGGCGCTGACCAGCATCCCCTACAGCAAGATCACGAGCGTGAGCGTGGTCAGCAACAAGTCCTGGGCCGGGTCGTTCTTCTCCAGCGGCAGCATCGCCATCAGCCTGGGCACCCACGTTTACGAGGTGGAGTTCCGGGGGCACGAGAAGGGCCACCACGTGCACAACGTGATCCTTCACTACCTGACGCTGGCACAACGGTAATCTCCAGGCATGAGCTATGCCCCGATTAACGGGTTGAACATGTATTACGAGACGCACGGCTCGGGCGAGGGCGTGCCTCTCAGACACCGCGGCGCTCATGGCCCACCTTGGCATCGAGCAGGCCGACTTCTTCGGCTACAGCATGGACGCCGGAACCGCCCTCAACCTCGGCGTGCACCGGCCCGGCCTGGTGCGCAAGCTGGTGCTGCTGAGCGTCTCCTTCAACCAGGCCGGCCTGCACCCCGGCCTGATCGAAAACGTCATCGAGGTCACGCCGGAGATGCTCGCCGGTTCGCCGTTCGAGGCCGAGTACCAGCGGCTTGCCCCCAAGCAGGAGGACTGGCCGACGCTGCTGCGCAAGGTCGGCGAGCTGAACGCCAACATCCCCGACTACTCCGCCGACGTGATCCAGGCGTTGCAGCCGCCGGCCCTGATCATCATCGCTGACTCCGACATCGTGCGCCCCGAGCACGCCGTCGAGTTCTTCCGCCTGCTGGGCGGCGGCGTCATCGGCGACGTGGTGGGCCTGCCCTCCTCGCAGCTGGCGATCCTGCCGGGCGCGACCCACGTCACGGGCGCCTACAAGGCCGATCTGCTTGTCCCGATGATCAACTCCTTCTTGGACGCCTAACCCTTGAGGGCGCCGGCCATCAGGCCGCGCATGAAGAACCGGCCCAGCAGAAGGTAGACGATGAGCGTGGGGATGCTCGCCAGGAAAGCGCTGGCCATCGCCTGGTTGAACGGGACCGTCTGGGCACCGGCGATGTTATTGAGCGCCACCGTGACCGGCCAGTACTCGGTGCGGGTCAGGATCAGGCCGAACAGGAAGTCATTCCACGCCGAGGTGAACTGCCAGATCATCGAGACCGCGAAGGCCGGAAGGGCCAGCGGCAGGCCAACGGAGATGAAGGTGCGAACCATCCCCGCGCCGTCCATCCTCGCCGCCTCGATCAGCTCGTCGGACAGGCCGATGAAGTAGCTGCGGAAGATGAGCGTGGTGATCGGCAGGCCGTAGATGATGTGCACCAGGATCAGGCCGTCCAGGCCGCCGAAGAGCCCCAGATCGACCATGACCTGGAACATCGGGATGATGATCGCCTGGTACGGGATGAACATGCCGAACAGGATTATCGGGAAGACGATGTCGGCGCCCGGGAAGCGCCACTTCGCCAGCACGAAACCGTTGGCAGCGCCCAGGAACGAGGAGATGAGGCTGGCCGGGACCGCCATCAGGAAGCTGTTGAGCATCCCGCCCTGAAGCTTCGGCCAGACCGCCGCGAACGTGTCGAACGAGAGCGACCTGGGAAGCGCCCACATGTTCGCGACGTCCACCTCGCCCGCGGCCTTGAACGAGGTCACCAGCAACACATAGACCGGCATCAGGAAGAACACGGCCGCGGCGAACAGGGCCAGGTGCCGCAAAGTCCGGCCAACCCTCATCGTTGACGCTCCTTGCGCATGGTGTACCAGATGTACGGCACCACCACTATCGCGATGGCGAAGAACAGCATCGTGGCGATCGCGGCGCCCCGGCCGAAGAAGCCACCCCGGAAGGAGGTCAGCCACATGTAGATGGCCGGCGTTTCGGTCCTGGGGTCCAGCGGCGCGATGGCATAGATGAGGTCGAACGTCTTCAATGAGATGTGGGCCAGGATGACCAGAGCGCTCATAAAGACCGGCAACATCAGCGGCCGTACCACATGCCAATAGATGCGAAACTCGGAGGCACCATCCATCCTGGCTGCCTCGCGCAGCTCCTCCGGGATGCCGCGCAATCCGGCCAGGAAAAGCGCCATCACATAGCCGGAAAGGGCCCACCCGGCGGGCAGGGCGATCGCGGCAATGGCCCATGTCGAAGCCGACTTGTGCCAGTCGGAGTGCACGCCGATGATGCCCAGCACGTCGTTGATGCCCGTCGTCCCGGCGCCGGTGTCGCTGTTGAGCAGCCAGCGCCACACGATGCCGGTGGCGATGAAGGAGATCGCCATGGGGAACAGGTAGATCGCGCGAAGCGTGTTCTCCCAGCGGACGCCCTTGTCCATCAGGAGCGCAAGCAGCACACCGAACAACAGCGTGCCAAGGATGAAGACCACCGTGAAGACGACGAGGTTACGAATGTCGTTGAGGAACGTCTCGTCCTTGAATAGGTCCGTATATTGTTGCAGCCCAATAATTTCGTCGGTGATGACGCCGCGCCTGGACTCGGTCAGCGACACCTTGGCGTTCCAGCCGATGAAGCCGTAGACGAAGATCCCGATCAGCAGGAGGGACGGGAGCACCAGCAGGACTCCCCCGACCCAGCGCGGCAGCAGGCCGAGGATATCGTCCACGAGCGATATGGCTGTGTTCCAGATCCAGAGGATGGCGCGCCAAACTTGGCGAATGGCGCGCCCGACCCTTTCAAACATCACTTGTTGGCGCCGTAAGCGGTCGCGACCGCGCCGGCGAACTTCGCAGAGTCCTTGTCCTGCACGAAAACGCCGTAAGCCTTTTCAACCTCGGCCTTGAACGCGTTGTTGGCGACAACGCCGTGCACGACCGAGCCGACGACCTTGGTGCTCGGGTTCTGCCACTCCTTGAGCGCCCACTCCAGGTAGTCCTTGTACTTGGTCTTGTCCGAGTCAAGGCGCGCCGGAACGGAGCCCTTCTTGGGGTTGAACATGTCCTGGCCCTCGGCGGACGCGCAGACCTTCAGCCAGGCTTCGGCGTAGGTCTTGTGCGGGGCGCCCTTGGGGAGGGTGAACGAGTCGGCCAGGAAGTTGTAAACGCCGGTCGATCCTGGCGAGGCCAGGACGTCGTAGCCCGTCTTGTACTTGAGAGCCTTGGGGCCTTGGAGGTAGCCCGCGGCCCAGTCGCCCATCACGTGGTACGCGGCGCTACCGGCGAGCACCTTGTCCAGCGTGGGCTGCCAGTCGTCGGTGCCGACGGACGAGAAGCTCAAAATCTTCTTGAACGTCTCCAGCGCGGCGACGACCTCCGCGCCCTTCCAGTCGGTCTTGCCGTCCCACAGCCCGTTGTATTTGTCCGTGCCCAGCTCTCCGAGAAGGACGTTTTCCAGCAGGTGCAGCTGGGTCCAGGTGGCGCCGACCGAGAGGATGGAGACGTTCTTGGCCTTGAGCGCCGCGGCCTGCGTGAGCAGTTCGCTGTAGGTTTTCGCCGGGGTGATCCCCCACTCCTGCAGCTTGGACGGGACGAACCACATCAGGTTCGAGCGGTGGATGTTGACCGGGACAGCATAGATCTTGCCGCCGATGGAAAGCTTGTCGACCAGGCCGGCCGGGAACTTCGACTTCCATCCGTTGGCGTCATATAGATAGGTGATGTCCTCCAGCCGGTCGGCCTTGATGTCGTCGGCCGCTTCGAGGCCGGCGTGCAGCTGGTAGGAGTCGGGGGGTTGCTTGCCCAGCAGGCGCGACGCCAGGACTTGCCTCGCCTGTGTGCCGGACCCACCGGCGACCGCGGCGTTGGTGAACTCGACGCCTGGGTTCTTGCTCTTGAACTCCGTGATCAGGGCTTCGAGACCCTCGCCCTCTCCCGGACCGGACCACCAGGAGAAAACCTCGACCTTTTTCTCGTCGGGCTTCTCCTCCGCGCTCTTGGAACACGATGGCAGCAGGGTCAAAGCCGAAACCCCTGCTCCAGCGGCCAGAAGTTGCCTGCGGGTGAATTCTGCCATGGCGACAACAAAACTCGAGAACTGAAGTTCTGTCAACAGCTATCAATTCCGTCGTGATACGACCGTAACCTTTTGCGAAACTTTGACAATAGGACCTTAACGATGGACGATGCGGAACGTGATGGAAATAGGCCCGGCTGCACGCAGAATCTCTGACGTGCTCCGCGCCCGCGGCCCCCGCACCCGCTCCGAACTGGTCACCCTCAGCGGCCTTTCCCGCCCGACGGTTGCTAACGCACTATCCGAACTGTCGCGTTTGGACCTGGTTTCCGAGGAGCAGGGCCCCCCGGCCGGAGGCCGCCCCGCCGGGGTCGTCCGCCTGACCCGGCTGGCCGGCCTCGCCGTCGGCGTCGACATCGGCCGCCGCCACGTCCGCGTTGCCATAGCCGACCTAGGCCACGAACTTCTCGCGGACAACTTCGTCGCCCTTGACGCCGATGCCGACGACCATCCCGACCAGGTCCTCGACCTCGCCGTCGCACAGGTCGACCTGGCGCTGGGGTCGATCGCCGCCACGCGCGACGAGATACTCGGTGTAGGCCTTGGCATCCCGGCGCCGGTCACCCGCGACGGCCGGATCGGGTCACCCACACTGCTCCCGGCCTGGGCGACCCTGCTGCCGCAGGAGGAGCTTGCGGGCCGATTGAAGATTCCGGGGGTACGCATAGACAATGACGCGAATCTAGGAGCGCTTGCCGAGCACATGTGGGGATCCGGGCGCGACTGCGCGGACCTGGTCTTCGTCAAGCTCGCCACCGGCATCGGGGCGGGCATCGTCCTGGATGGACGGCTGTACCGCGGAAGCGTTGGTACCGCTGGAGAATTGGGCCACGTCACCCTCGACGCGCGGGGATCGCTGTGCCGCTGCGGCAACCGCGGCTGTGTCGAGCTGTCGGCCGGGGGCCGCGCCCTGCTCGCCCAGGCGCGCGTGAGCCACCCCGCCCTCAAGGACCTCGACGAGCTGGCCTCGCTCGCCGCCTCCGGCGACCCCGGCTGCCGCCGCCTGCTCGCCGACTCCGGCCGCCACCTCGGCTTCGCCCTCGGCGGCCTGCTCAACCTCATCAACCCCGACCGGATTATCGTGGGCGGCTTCACCTTCGAGCCCGAGCTGCTGCTCGAGCCGATCCAGCGCGGCCTCGCCGAGACCGCCATGGCCGCCGCAGTCGACGCCGTCGAGGTCGTCACCGCCTCCTTGGGAGAGCGAGCCTCCGCCCTCGGCGGCGTAGCCCTCGCCCTCGGCGTCGATTCCTAGAGTCAACTCCTACAACGGCCGGGCCACCATGCTGGAATGCCGGCTCGTCCCGCAACGGTGTTGCTTGCCGCGCCACGAGGCTTCTGCGCCGGGGCCGACCGGGCGGTCATCATCGTCGAGCCGGCTCTGGCCGTTACGGCGCACCGGTTTACGGGGCACCGGCACGATCCGCCTATGACCCAATAACCATCCGCTAGTTGCCTAACCCCCGCTCGATCAGCGTCGTGGAAAGGATGATGGTGCGGGGACGCAGGGGCTGGCCGGCGATGCGGGCGAAGAGCAGCTCGGCCGCTTGGCGGGCCAGCTCCCTGGTGTCGTAGGCGATCACTGTCAGCGGGATGGGCATCAGGTGCGACAGCTCGAAGTCATCGAAGCCCATGACCGCGGCCCGGCTGCCGCGCCGGCAAAGCTCCTGAACGATGCCGACGGTGATGCGGTTGTTCAGGCCGAAGAAGGCGGTCGGCGGGTCGGGCGCGTCGATCAGATCCGCCACGGCGGCCGCGGCGGTCGCCGGATCGCGCACCTGCTCGCGCACAAGTGCCGCCGGGAAGGCCAGAAGCGCGCCCTCCAGCCGCTCGCGCATGGTGAACACCTCGGTCGAGTCGAGCAGCACGGCCACGCGCCGATGCCCTTGCGCCACAAGCTGTTTCATCGCCGCCTCGGCGCCGCCGCGGTTGTCAAGCAGCACGGTGTCGGCTTCGATGCCGCCGCCGGGCCGATCTAGGAAGACCACCGGGATGCCCCGCTCCACCTCCGGTTTGAGGAACGAGTGGTCGTAGCCGGCGGGGACCACCAGCAGCCCGTCGACACGGCGCGAGCACAGGTCACGCAGCAGCCGCTCCTCCCGCACCGGATCCTCCTCCGACGACGCGGTGATCAGCAGCGAGTCGAAGGAGGCGGCGACCTCGGCGGTCACCTGGGCGATGGTCGCGTAGAAGGGGTTGGCTATCTCCTCGATGAGCAGCCCGACGGTGGCGGTCTGCTGGCCCGAGCGCAGAGCGCTGGCCAGCTGGTTGCGCTGGAAGCCCAGCTCCTCCACGGCGGCGAGGACCCGCTCGACCAGCCGCTGCTGCACGTGTGGTGCATTGTTGACCACCCGGGAGACGGTCTTGAGGCTCACGCCGGCGCGGCGGGCAACATCCACCATGGTGGGCCGCTGCCGATCATTGCCTCGCGCCGAGCCGTGCCGGGGAGTCGCGTTCACGATCGCCAATTCTAAGCTGTCAGGCATGACGACTTGGGTTCTCGCGATCCTAGGGGTGCTGCACCTGCTCTGGGGTGTGGGCGCAATTGCGGCTCCACGCTGGTTCTTCGACAACTTTCCGGGCTTCGGCCGGCACTGGACCGCCGCCTACCCGCCCTACAACGAGCACCTGATGACCGACGTCGGCGCGGCCTTCCTGGCGCTGGGCGTGCTGCTGCTCGTCGCCGCGTGGCTGCGCGACCGCAAGGTGACCAACGTTGTCCTAACTGGACTGCTGGTCTTCTCCACCGCGCACCTGATCTTCCACGCCCGCCACCCGGGCAACCTCGAGGGCGCCGACCTCGCCGCAAGCCTCGTCTCCCTGGCGCTTGGCGTCGTCGTGCCCGGCCTGCTGCTGATTGTCAGCGGGCCCAGATCACGTCGTACAGAAAACACTCCACCGCGGTGACCATCTCGCCCAGCACCGCTGCGGGGATAGCCACTACTTCCCGCCTGTCTTCCGTGTCATCCTTTCCCCGTGCAGTCTTTTGACGCCCTCGACAAGCCTTGGCGCCTGGCGCTTTCGCTGGCGTGGGAGGCGTTGGCCGAGGGCAGCGTGCCCGTGGGGGCCGTGCTGTGCGACGGCTACGGTGAGGTCGTCGCCTCCGGCCGCAACCGGATCTACGGCTCCGGCGCGGACACGCCGCCCGGTCACGTGGCGGGCAGTGCCATCGCCCACGCGGAGATCAACACCTTGGCCACCGTACCATTCGGGTTCTACGCCGATCATGTGCTCTATTCGACGGTCGAGCCATGCCTGCTGTGCACCGCCGCGCTACGCCTGACGCACATCGGTACGGTGGTCTTCGCCGCTGAGGATCCGAAATGGTCCGGCATGGACAGGCTGGATGAGGTCAACCCACACTTCGGGCGGCACGCGGCGAGGCGGGTGGGACCGGTGGACGGGCCGGTGCGCGCCTTCTCCAAGCTCATGTATGAGGGCTACAGCCTGCAACACCCGGCGCCACGGCCCGAGCTGAGCAAACTGTCCGTTGAGGAGGCCTTTCAACTGGCCCAGAGCGCCTAGCGTCCACGAATCGCGGCTCGAAGCTGCGCGCCGCTATGCTGTCCGCTGGTGATCCACAGGGGAGACGCGATGCGGGTGACACGTGGGGCCAGGGTTTGCGGTGTGCTTCTGGTGGTACTGGTGGGTCTGCTGACCATAGGCTGCGACCGAGAGCCGGACACTAAGGCGAACGCGGAGCCGGAGTCCACCCGGCTCTTGCGAGCGGCGATTGTCGCATTCAAGGACGCGAAGACGGTGCGCGCCTCGTTCGCGTTCAACGAGAGCGGCGGCTCGCTCTCCGCGCGTAAGGTGTCCGGCGATGCCGGGGTCGTTGTTGGCACCGGCGACATGTCGGTCGTGTACACGGACGTTCCCACGGTCACCGGGGCGGTCAAGCCGCCGGATGTCACCGGCCAACTGGTCGTCGCAGCGTTGCGCCACGTGGAGGAGGCGGTGACCGGCATTACCTGGGCCGACGGCATCGTCCTTCGCTACGGTGGCTTCTATGGCCCAGGGACCGGCATCGAGGCCGCGCCGGACGCGGTAATGGCGGAGCTGGTCTGCAAGGGAAGGTTCCCGATCGTCGGCGGTGGCGGTGGGGTGTGGTCGATGGTGCACATCACCGATGCCGCTTCGGCCACGGTCGCGGCGATCGAACGCGGCAAGCCCGGGATCTACCATGTCGCCGATGACGACCCGGCACCGGTGCGCGAAGTGCTGCTGGGGCTGGCCCGCGCGCTCGGCGCCAAACCGCCGCGCCGCGTGCCGGCCTGGCTCGCCCGGTTGCTTGCTGGCAAGGGCGCGGTGGAAATCATGACGCAGGCCCGCGGGATCTCCAGCGAGAAGGCCAAACGCGAACTGGGCTGGACGCTGCAGTACCCGACCTGGCGCACGGGTTTCACCGAGGGTATGGGCTGATTTCGACATGTCCACCTCGGACCTGTACGGCCAGTTGCGACCTCGGGTGTTCGCCATCGCCTATCAGATGCTCGGCAGCGTCAGCGAAGCCGAGGACGTGGTGCAGGAGGCATTCCTGCGGATGCACCAGACCCTGCAACGCGACGAGCAGATCGCCTCGCCGCGGGCGTACATCGCCACGCTTGCCACCCGGCTGGCCATCGATCAGCTTCGCTCGGCGCGGGCGCGCCGGGAGCGGTACGTCGGTGAGTGGCTGCCGGAGCCACTGGTCACCGAGCCGACGCCGGCCGAACATGCCGAGACCGCCGACTCGCTGTCGCTGGCGTTCCTGGTGCTGCTGGAGAGCTTGTCGCCGCAGCAGCGGGCCGCGTTCCTGCTGCGTGAGGTGTTCGAGTATCCGTATGCGGAGGTCGCCGAGATCATCGGTACCGACGTGGACAGCACGCGGCACCTGGTCGCGCGGGCTCGCCACCATGTCCAGCAGCGCCAGCCGCGCTATTTCGCCACTCGGCGGCAGCGAGAGGAGCTGGCCCAGCGCTTCTTCGCCGCCGCCGAGCAGGGCGACCTGCGGGCGCTGGAGGCGCTACTGGCGCAAGATGTGACGCTGCACGCTGACGGCGGCGGCAAGGTGCCGGCGCTGGCGCGGCCGGTCAACGGCCGGGAGCGCGTGGCACGGACCTTGTCGGCCGGGATAGCCGCGCTGTCGCGGGTTGGCGTGCGAATCCATGTCACCGAGGTCAACGGCCAGCCCGGCGCGATGGCGATCGACGCGCAGGAACGGCTGGTCGGAGTCATGGGGCTCGACATTGCCGAGGGCCAGATCCAGAGGATCCACTCCATCGCCAACCCCGACAAGCTGCGGCACCTCGACCGGGTCAGCGAACTCGCTGCCCTGCTGCGCGCGGGCCGCCGATCCGGCGACGGCGGCTGAACCGTTGGTGACGCTAGCGCCATGACCGATGAGCGGACCTGCCGCATTAAGGTCATCACGGACCCGATGATGCGGACTTTGTCGCCGGGTTAGCGCGCTCTGGCTCGGGTTTGCTGTCTGACCGGCCCAGGCTTATGGGTTGACGAGGGATCTTATTGTCTGACCATCTTTCCCGATCGAATGAGGAGCCAAAAAATCATCCCGTGTGTGATGAGTAACGGGGGCACTATCGCTGTTGGAATGTAATACGCGGCGCCAAGTGACCCCGGATCAAGGCGCAGTCTGATTCCGTTGAGATAGGCATAGACAAGGTCAACTGACCCCCAAAGACTGAAAAGCCATACGAGGAGCGTGGAGAAGGACCAGCGCCTAGAAATTCCGGCAATGGCTATGAACGCAAGTATAGCTGCGCCAAAGTCTCCCCAAGCCGCTGGACTGGCAATCTTGGCGGTCAGCGTTGGCGACACCACCCCAGGGATGAGGAAGGTCAACCCCACGAATCGAAAAGTATGGGGCACCATCAAAATAATGAGTGCACGTTCTTTTGGCAATATACGAAGCCTAGGCCAAATATATAGCCGCGCCAGCAGGCCGAATGCCAGGAATATACCGACAATATTTAGCACGAACACTGCCTCAGACCCCATGGTGCACATCTCTTTCGACTGTTTACTCAGCGATTTTGGCGACGCGCCTGATTACGACAGGCGCACGGCGGGATTCTGACGAATCAGCAAGGAATGCGGTCACAAGACGGACGGGCTTCGTAGGGCAGCCTAAGATCGTAACGATTGACTGATGCCTGTGGTTGTTCGGTTGTTTGTAGTGGTAGAAGCGGGCGCGGGCTTGGTAGGTAACCACCATGCGAGCCAGGCGTTCTGCCAACAGCCGCCAGGCATACAGGCAAGAATTACCTGGTGGTCCCGGTATCGGGCCAGCGAACCACGACGCCCACACCACCAACGATCGGTTGCTATGTTCGGCCGGACCCCGGGGATTCGAACCAGCGCCTGGCTGGTTGGTGCCGCTGGCGATGGCGCGGCGGAGGACGAGGTTTCGCGACACAGGCGTGAGAGGTCTGCCTTGGCTATCACTGAAAAAGCCCTCTCCGCCGGACCGGAAGACGTTATGACCTGTGGGATGACCTCAAGCAAAGCCCCTGCAAGCACTGAGTGACACGAGAAAGCCGAGACGATGAATCGAGCAGACCCCACCGGCAGCGGCCTCATCGAAGCCCTCCACGTATCCGGGCCGTCCGCCGAACACGCCGACAAGCTGATGCTCTTCGGCCAGTTCGTCGGCTCGTGGGACGTGCAATGGTCGGGCGCAGGCAACGACGGCCAGCCGCTGCAAGTCAAGGGCGAGCTGCACTTCGGCTGGGTCTTGGGCGGGCGCGCCGTTCAGGACACCTGGATCGTGCCGGGCCGCGATCAACCGCGCGACCGCCGAATGGGCGCCTTCCACGGCACCACGGTCCGCTTCTACGATCCCGCGGTCGACGCCTGGCGATCTACCTGGATCGAACCGATCAACGCCCGTGTGCGCCGGTTCATCGGGCGGCACACCGATAGCCAGATCACCCTCCTGAGCGACGAGGAGGACCCATGGCTGCGATGGCGTTTCACCGACATCACGCCCAAGTCGGCGTTGTGGATCGGTGAAATCTCCCACGACCGCGGCGCAACCTGGACTCAGGACGAGCACATGCATCTCACCCGCCTGACCTAAGGCGGGTGAGATCTCGATTGCCATGCGGCAGGCTCAAAGATTGCCGGAGGGTTCGATGATTCCCTTACGTCGCCGCGACCGTGAGCTTCGTGCCTTCGCCGAGTCCCTTCGTCTTGTCACCCAAGACGGCGGCCTTCAGCAAACCCTGTGTCGCCATCTGCGGCTACCCGAACGTGAACACGTACGCCTCGGCGCCGGGCTCGAGGAACGTGATCTCCAGGGTCCGCTCACGGACCGTGTCGTGCTGACGCACGAGCTGGTACAGGCGGCCGTCCCGGAGCAAGCCGTTCCCGTGTTCGTCGACGTCGACGCCGTGTGACGCGCCGGGAGCTTCGCCGTCGAGGAGCACGCGGAAAGGGATCGGCTCTCGCGCTCCGGGAGACAGCACTAGATCGTTGACCGGAAATTCTGTCCTGGTCAGCCGGGTTAGTGCGGTTCGGCTATCTCGCTTTCGGTTGGGAGTTTCTGCAGCTTCTGAAGAGCTTGACCTCAACCCT
>Ga0075421_100003472_pt1 | contig 18856 bp, 18 predicted proteins | sample SoiMetdeltSBSDD5_FD_75292 | JGI IMG/M metagenome (GOLD analysis project Ga0075421, IMG submission 75292) | Bulk soil microbial communities from a Populus tree surrounding site in Tennessee, USA - Soil MetaG P. deltoides SBSDD5 | ecosystem: Environmental > Terrestrial > Soil > Tree plantation... | reverse complement strand
GGCGGTCATTTGAACCTCAGGATCCGTTGCAGCTTGTCGTCGTAGACGAGGACGGCCCCGGAGGGGTCGACGGTCACCGCGCGCGCCTTGCGCACGTCCGCGCTGGCGAGCGTGGTCAGGAGCGCCCCCTGGGGCGAGAAGACGAGCACGCCCGCTTCCTCGTCCGCGACGTAGATGTTGCGGAAGCCGTCGACGGCCACGTCGACCGGCTTGCGCAGCTCGTAGCCGGGGCCACGCGCGGGGATGGCGCGCAGGGCCCGGCCCGCCTCGTCCACCACGTGCACCGTGCGCTCGTCGCGGTCGAGCATGACGATGCCGCCTTCCCCGTCCAGGACGATGCGGCTCACCTGGCGCTCCTTGGCGTCCGGGAACGGAGCCTGGTACTGGAACTTGCCGTCGAAGCGGAAGACCTTCTTCTTCTTCTCGTCCGCGACGAGCACGGAGCCGGCCGGGGTGACCGCCGTCGCTTCGAGCTTCTCCAGGGGCTCGGTCTCCCCGGGCTTGCTGCCGGGGATGGCGAAGGTCTGCAGGTTCCTCGGCCCCATGCGCACGGCGCGGGCGGCCGTCACCAGCAGCTCGCCCCCGGGGGCGAGGCTCAGGCTCTGCAGGTCCTCGCCCGCGAGCCCCGGCCCCATCTTGCCGTCGGGCCCGAACGGGATCGCGCTCTTCACCTTGTCCGAAGCGACCCAAAGGGTGCGCGCGGGGGTCATCAGGATCCCGCGCACGTCCTTGAGGGTGTCGCCCGCGCCCACCGAATACGAAGGGTCGAGAGCGAAGGCGGGCTTGCCCGCACCGTAGAGACGATAGAGCGCGGTGATGCGATCGAGGGCGAGCGGAGACCACTCGCTGTCCGGAAAGCGATTGCGGACCTGCTGGAACTCCTCCATGGCCTGGCGGAACTCGCCGGCGAGGGCGAGGTCCTGGGCCAGCTCGAACTGGGCGGCGGGGGCGGCATCGCTGGACGGGTGCTCGAGCGCGACCCGGCGCGCGGCCTCCGCCGCCTCGGCCAGGCGGCCGCTCTTGCGGTGCGCGAGCGCGGTCGCGTACAGCGCGCGCGGCACCCAGTCGCTGCGCGGGTACAGGCGCTGGACGCGCGCGAACTGGGCCAGCGCGTCGTCGATCTCGGTGGCGGCGGCCGCGCGCTCCATGGTCAGGCGGCCGAGGTAGTAGTACGCGCCCGGCGCGCCGTCGCTCTGCGGGAAGCGCTTGGTGACCTGCTCGAAGGCGTCGCGGGCCTTGGCCGCGTCGCGGTCGACCTCGAGGTAGTAGCGGCCGATCTCCAGGAGCGCGTCGTCCACGAACGACGTGTTCGGGAACCCCGACACGATGGTCTGGAAGTTGTCCATCGCCTGCTTGAGCTTGCCGTCCTTGCGGTAGGTGCGCCCGTCCTCGAGCAGGCCCCGGGCCTGGTCCTCGGGCGAGGTCTGCGCGGCGGCCAGGGACGGCAGGAGCAGCACGAGCAGCAGGGTCCGCCGCAGGCTCAAGGGTCTAGTCCTTTCGGCCCATGACGTAGGCGGGCGCGCCGCGGGCCACCTGCACCGCTTCCTCGCGCCGGGCGCCGTCCGGCCACTTGAAGGCCACGCGGTGCTCGCCGGCCGCGATGGCGCGGTCGAGGATCGGCGGGTACTCCACGAAATCACCGTCGATGAACACCTGGCAGTTGTCCGGGTTCGCGCGGATGTTGATCTTGCCCAGCGCGGGCGCGGCCACCGCCGCCACCGCGGGCGGCCGGGGCACGTCGACGGTGACGACCTGGCGCAGGAAGTAGGTCGGCGCTACCAGCGTGAGCTGCTGGCGGCCCGCGGGCAGGCCCACCTCCGGCGAGGGCTGGCCGTGGCTCAGCACCTTGCCCCGCCAGACCACGTCCAGCGGATAGGCCGCGCTGATCGCGACGCGCCCCTGGGGCCCCAGCGCCTCCAGGGTGAGGCGAACGGGGGCGGTCCCGCCCGCGGCCACGCGCACCTCTTGCGGCGCGTGACCCTCGAGGCGCACGGCGAGGCGGTGCTCGCGCGCGGGATCGATGCTCACCGTGAGGGGCGTGGTGCCCTTGACCGCCTGGCCGTCCACCGTCACCGTGGCCCCCGGCGGCTCCGTCACCACGGGCAGGGCGACCGCGGCCGGCGGCGCGACCGCGGGGACGGCTTCCAGGACGAAGCGCAGGTCGTTGCCTCCGAGGGGCAGGCGCAACACGCGCGTGGCCTCGCGGTAGTCCGGCTTGCGCAGGGTCAGGGTCACCGTGCCCGTGTTGCCCGCGGGCAGCGTCACGTCCCCGTCCGTCACCACGCCGGTGTCCTGGCCGTCGAGCAGGACCTGCGCGCCCGCCGGCTCCGAGCGCACGTGAAGGGTCACGGCCGGCGCGACGGCGGGCGGCCGCGTCAGCAGCAGCACTCCCGCCACCACGACGACGAGGAGGGCGGCCGCCGCCACCAGCATGAGGGTGCGGGAGGACGCCAGCGCGGGCCCGGGAGGAGCGGCGGAGGGGGTGGAGCCGAGGAGCACGGTCTGGGGCACGGCGGGGCCGGGCTGCAACACCGTGTCCGGGGTGCGCCGCGTGGGCGAGCCCTGATAGGTGGCGTCGAGCTCGGGGAAGTCCTGGGCCTCCGGCTCCCGCGGCCGCAGGCGGCGCTCGCGCTCACGGGCCGCCGTGCGCAGGGCGCGCCGCGCCTCGATCGAGCGGGGATGGCGCTGGGTGACGTCCTGCAGCCGGTGCAGCGCGTCGTCCACCTTGCCTTCCTTGACCAGCCGGCGCGCGGCGTTGACCGCCTCCAGGACGTCGGGAGGCGGAGCGGCCGCGGGACCGCGCAGGCGCACGGCGGCCCCGCCCACCTCCTCCGCCATGCGGGCCGCGCTCGGATAGCGCGCCTCGGGGTCCTTGGCCAGCGCGCGATCGAGAACGGCCTGCAGCTCCGGGGCCGTGCCGGCCACGGAAGGGTCGAGGCCCGGGGGCGGGTCGTTGATGATCTTGTAGAGGACGGCCGTCGGGCTGTCCCCCAGGAACGGCCGCTTCCCGCACAGCAGCTCGTAGAGGATGACGCCGGAGGAGAAGACGTCGCTGCGGCCGTCGAGCTTCTTGCCCCGGATCTGCTCCGGGCTCATGTAGTGGATGGTCCCCACCATCATGCCCGTCTTGGTGACGCCGGTGCCGCCGAGCTTGGCGATGCCGAAGTCCATGATCTTGGCCGTGCCGTCCTCGAGCAGCCGGATGTTGGAGGGCTTGATGTCGCGGTGCACGATGCCGTGCTCGTGCGCGAAGTGCAGGCCGCGCAGCACCTGGACCATGATCTCGAGCTTCTCCTCGAGGAGCAGGGTCTCGCCGGAGCGCATGAGCGTCTCCAGGTCCACCCCCGGAAGCAGCTCCATGGCGATGAAGGGCAGGCCGCGGTCCTCGCCCAGCTCGAAGACGGTGACGATGTTCGCGTGCTGGAGCCGCGCCGCCGCGCGGGCCTCGATCTGGAAGCGCTGCCGGCTCTCCTCGTCCAGGGTGCCCTCGACGGTGAGGGTCTTGACCGCGACCTCCCGCTCCAGGACCTCGTCCCAGCCGCGGTAGACCATCCCCATCCCGCCCCGCCCGATGCGACCCACCACCGCGTACTTGCCGATCTTGCGGCGGGCCGCCTTCTCAGGCTGGTCGGCGGGGAGCATCAGCTCACTCGTCGAAGCGGATGAGGAGCACGGTGATGTTGTCCTCTCCGCCCTTTGCGTTGGCGCTGGCCACCAGGGCCTGGGCCGCCTTCTCCACGTCCCCGCCCGCCTCGCGCACCACGCGCGCGATGTCCTCGTCCGGGATCATGGTGGTGAGGCCGTCCGAGCACAGGATCAGGATGTCCCCGTCCTTGGCCTTGTGCTGCTGCATGTCGACCTGCAGGTCCGGCTTGCCCCCCAGGGCGCGCGTCACCACGTTGCGCAGCGGATGCGTGCGCGCCTGGTCGGGCGAGATCACCCCGCTCTGGATCTGCTCGTTGACCCAGGAGTGGTCGGAGGTGAGCTGGGTGATCTGGCCGTCCCGCACGAGGTAGACACGGCTGTCCCCGACGTGCCCCAGGTTGGCGGAGTCGCCGTCCACGAGCACCGCCGCCACCGTCGTGGCCATGCCCTCGTACTCGCTCTTCTCCTTCGTCGCCTCCAGCACCTTCCGGTTCGCGTAGCGGATCGCCGTCTTGAGCCGGTTGCCGTCGTAGGAGATGTTCTCGTCGAGCCCGAAGGGCCAGGTGATCTCTTCGTCGCCGCCGGTGAGGCACACGAACTCGTTGATGGACTCGACGGCGACCTTGGAGGCGATCTCGCCCGCGGCGTGTCCGCCCATCCCGTCCGCGACCACGAAGAGGTGCTGCTCGGGGTTGACGAAGAGGCTGTCCTCGTTGCCTTTGCGCTTGCGGCCCACGTCGGACACGGCCTTGTAAGTGATCTTCATCCGGGGAGTTGGGTGGGTGAGAGTAGACAACGAAAGAGCGGTCCTGGCAAGCCCTGGGCGCGCCCGCGAAGGCTCAGCTGACGGTTCGGTTCAGCCTTTGCGTGCCGAACGAGTCAGCCTTTGCGCCGCAAAAGGCCGCGCAGGCCGGCGGGCGGGGGCTCGGGGTCGTCGGGAGGACCCACCTCGTCGAGCACGCGTTGCGCGCGCTCGTCCCCCGGGGCGAGGCGCAGGGCGGCCTCGGCCGCCTTGCGCGCGCGGAGCTTGAGCCCGTGGGCCAGGAGCAGCTCCGCGAGGTCGGACTGGTACGTGGCCACGCGCGGGGCGAGCTGGATCGCCTTCTCGATGGCCGTCATGCCGTCGCGGGCCCAATGCGGGTTGCGGGCGAGGGCCTTGCCGAGCGCGGCCTGGTAGGCCGGCTCCTCCGGGAACAGGGAAGCGGCGGTGCGCAGGAGCTCGACCGCCTCGTGGTTCTTCTTGGCCGCGAACATCTCCAGGCCGCGCTGGTACGCGCTCCGCGCGATCTCCTGCGGCGGCGCGACCTGGGGCCGGTCCAGGCTGGCGTCGTACTCGCGCCGGCTCTTGTCGTTGGCCAGGGTGTTGAAGGCGGTGGTGAGGTCCTTGAAGAACTCCTCCGCCTTCGCCTTCTCCACCGGATCCGCGAAGCGGTCGGGATGGCGCTCGCGGGCCAGCTTCGCATAGGCGCTGCGCACTTCGGAGGCGGTGGCCGTCCGGGGCACTCCGAGGACCTCGTAGTAGTTGGTCAGTGCTTGTCCCCCCCGCCGCTCTTGGGGTCCGCCTTCTCGCGCACGAACTTCAGCGCCTGCTTGCGGACCACCTCCGGCACGTTCTTGTCCACCGAGATGAGCTTCATGTCGCGCGGGTTCATGCGGGGAATGAAGTTCATGGCCAGCCCCAGCGGGGTGCGCGGGTTCTTGACCAGGTTGGACATGACGGCGTATTTCTTCGTCCAGTCCTTGTTCTGCGCGATCTGGCGCAGCACTTCCTCGGAGACGTTCCGCATGGCCGCGAAGCGCTCGATCTCCGGCTCGGTGAGGCGCGGGCTGCCCAGGACCGCCGCCGCCACCAGGCGGTTGGGATCACGCACGAGGATCGCGCGCTCCGCGGACGAGCCCTTGAGCGCCGCCTTCACCTTCTCCGCGGTGTTGAGCGCGTAGAGCGCGGCCACCGCGCTGCGCTTGTCCTTGTCCTGCTTCTCCTCCTCGGTGAGGAGGGCGATGGCCTCCTCCGCGCTCAGCTCGACGGCCGCCGCCGCCGCCTCTTCGGGGGCGGGCTCCGGCGGAGGAGGAGGAGCGGGAGGCGGCGGCGGAGCGGGCGCGGGCGCCGGCTGCTCGCCGATACGGAAGGTCTCGCGCAGCTCGCGCAGGCGGCGGCGCTGGTCCTTGCTGAGGCCCGAGTTCCCCTCCAGCGCCTCCAGCAGCGAGGTGCGGCGCAGCAGCCGGACCTGGTTGATCACCACCAGCTCCGCCAGGTGCTCGGGCAGGGTGGGCGCGAGCGCCTCCACTGCCTCGTCCGGGAGGGACGAGTTCTGGAGGACCACCTCGAGCAGCTCGCGCTCCGGGCGATGGGCGACGGCCCAGGCCAGCACGCCCGGCGCCGACTCGCGATCCTTCAGGATCGGAAGCATCTCGTCCACCGGGATGGCGCCCAGGCTGCTGGACGCGGCCTCCCGCACCGCCTCGTCCGCGTCGGCGAGGAGCTGCTGGAGGAGGTCGGCGAGGTCGGCGGGCTTGAGGGGGAGCGCGCCCTGCGCGGCCATCAGGCGCAGCTCGCGGGGGACCCCGCCCTTCCGGAACTGCTCGACGAGCGGGTTGGCCGCGCGATCCCCCATCAGGGCCGCGGCGACGGCGAAGGACGGCTGGAGGGCGGGACGAGCCCGGTCGAGCCCAGCCCGCTGGCCGGTCGCGTCGGAATCAGCATCAGGCTCGGCGACGGCGAAGGCGACGGGGACGGCGAGGGAGGCCGCGACGCGCGCGGACGGGGCGAGGCCGCGGGGGGGGCCGACGCGGACATCGCTCCCGCGGCGAGAAGGCCGGGGATGGTCTGCGCGTTGATGGCGAATCCCTTCTTCACCTCGCCCTCGCGTCCGATGGGACCGAGCGGGCGGTCGTTGAGCGTGACCGCGATCCCGCCCGCGTTGCCCACGGAGAGCAGGACCTCCTGCCGCGCCTCCAGCCGCTGCGATTCGCCGTCCTTCAGCACACGGTTGAGCACCGTCGTCCCGTCCACTTTCGCTTCGACCCAGCTGCTGCGGCGGGCGAGCACGGTGAACACCATGGTGCCCGCGGCCAGGGGCGGGGCGCTGGCCGTCGCCCCCGAGGGCGGAGGATACACGCGATCGTGAGCGAACGTTGCGGGCGGCGCCGCCATCGAAGGCACCGCCGCCTGCGGCGGGCGGCTGGCCTGCCCGCGCACCTTCCAACCCACGAGCCCGAGGAGCCCCAGCACCACTCCCGCGATGATCAGGCCGCGGGGAGCCCCTTGATCGACCCGCACGGGCGCACGCGGATCCTTGCGCGGCGCCGTCTCGCCGCCGTGCGCGTACACGAACTCGGCCACCAGCCGCTCCGGGTCGAGACCGAGGTACTTGGCGTATTGGCGCACGAACGCGCGGGGGAAGATCCCGCCGGGGAGGATGTCGACGCGGTCCTGCTCGAGCGCCTGCAGGAACCGGATGCTGATCTTGGTGGCCTCCGCCATTTCGCGCAGTTCGATCCCGCGCAGTTCCCGTTCGCGGCGGAGGTTCTCACCGAAGGAAGCCATGGGCGGAGGGCCCGCGATTGTAGTCGCCACCCGGAAAGAGAGTCAACACTATCCCCCTGAACTGCCGTGATTTGGGGCCTTGGCCGGGCGGCTTGCCCGAAAGGTCAGCGAGAGGACGCGACGCGGGCGGCGGCCGCCTGGACGACGGGCGTGAGCCCGGGCGCTTCCGCGATGCGCGCGAGATCCTTCGTCGTCAAGGAACTGAGCTGCCCGAGGGCGAGCGCGACCGGCGCCCGCGGATGGAGCGCGATGGCGAGGCGGAGCGCGTAGCGCTCGACCCAGCGCGACGAGGCCACGATCCCTTCGAGCAGCGGCCGGCTCGGAATGTCCGCGCGCACGAGCGTCAGCAGGTCCTCCTCCCGCAGGCGCGGGTTGATGAGCGCGGCCTCCACCACTTTCGGATCCGGGTCCGCGAGGAGCAGCATCAGCACGGGCGGGGTCGCCATCTTGGCCAGGGTGATCTTCTCGCCCAGGCGCAGCTCCATGATCTGGTCCTTGAGCATCGCTTCCGCGCGGATCTTGACCGCGGTGGCCACGCGCGGACCGGCGGCCACGTCGGCCAGGTCGCGCCACTGGAGAGAGCCGACGAGGCGCAACCCGAGCGGCCGCGTGGAGCGGGGGCTGAGCACGACCGAGGCGAGCAGGCGATGGTCCTCCGACCAGGGCGGCGTGGACGCGATCAGCTCCAGGAAGGGCAGCGGCACCGCGCGCCGCAGGAGGGCGACGAGCAGCACGTGGTCGTGCCCGCAGCGCTCGAGGAGGTCCCGCATCGCCGCCGGCGCCGTCCCCGCGCGCAGGAGGTCGGCCCAGGCGCGATCGACCTCTCCCTCCGCGCCGCGGGGCTCCTTCACAGCCCGAAGTAGGCGCGGATCCGTCCGAGGATGTCGTTCTTGAGCTCGCCCGCGCCCGGAGTCAGGAGCGGCGCGGTCAGGTCGTCCTCCGCCTGCGTCAGCGCCTCACGCCGCTCGGAGAGGAGGGTCGAGATGTCGACGGCGATGGTGGGGTTGGCGGCCAGGATGTCCTGGAACGCCGGCTTGTCGATCATGAAGAGGTCGACGTCCGTGGCCGCCTCGATGGTCGCGGAGCGGCGCTCGCCCGTGAGCAGCGCCATCTCGCCGAAGAACTGCCCTTCCATGAGCCGCGCGATCTCGCGGTTGGCGCCGCCCATGCGCTTGGAGACCAGCACCTGCCCCTGATCGATGATGAAGAAGCTGTCGCCCGGGCTGCCTTCCTCGATGACCCTCTCCCCCGCCGCGTAATGCAGGGGCCGGCTGCGCCCCATCACCTTGCGCAGCTCCTCGTCGGACAGGGGGCGGAAGAGGTCGACCGTGCGCAGCGCGCGCTCCAGACGCTCCGCGGGGGTCTCGCGGCTCTGCACGGCGGGCGCGGCCCGATGGAGGAACACGTCGCGCACGGGGAACGGGATATCGATGCCGTGGCGGCGGAAGTGGTACCAGATGAGACGGTAGAGCTCGCTCTCCAGGCGGCGGTAGTCCTCGTAGGCCGCGAAGTAGTAGCGGACCTCGTAATGGATGGCCGACTCGTGGTACCCCACGATGCGCACGGTCGAGGGCGGCTCCACGGGCAGCCCCACCTGATCGAGGACCTTGCGCAGCACGCCGATCACGCGGTTGGGCGGGGTGTGGTAGTTGACGCCGATGGCGATCGTGCGCGAGTGCGGGGCGCGCGGATGGCTGTAGTTGAGGACGGCGTGGCGCGCGACCTCGTTGTTGGGGACGGTCAGGGTGTCGCCGTCCCACGTGCGCATGCGCATGGCGCGCCAGGAGACCTGCTCGACCCGGCCGTCGCGGTCACCCACGCGCACCCAGTCGCCGACATGGACGGGCGCTTCCGAGTGGAGCGCGATCCCCGCGAAGAGGTTGCCCAGCGTGTCCTGCAGGGCGAGGCCGACCACGGCCCCGACCACGGCCGAGGTGGCCAGGAACGGCGTGAGCTCGACCGCGAACCACTGGCTGGCGATCGCCCCCAGGCCGATGCCGTAGAGCAGGACGGAGACGACGCTGTCGAGGAGGGACGGGGGCGGCGTGCCCTGCCGGCGGTAGAAGACCCACTGGAAGGCGAGCGAGGTCGCACGCACCACCAGCACGAGCACGGGCAGGAGGTAGAGGAGTCCCAGCGGGGACTGGCCGGTCGGCGGCCCCGCGAACACCATGACCACCGCGGCCAGCGCGCAGGCGGCGAAGGGGCCGACGAGGGGACGGTAGGCGGGCCGCACGCGGGCCAGCCGCGCCAGGGCGAGCAGGCACAGCAGGGCCACGGGCACGACCACGAGGGCGTCGATCGGTCGCAGCGCTAGCTCGAGAATGGCCGTCCTCCCTCCGCGGCGCGGAAGGCCCGAATGATCGCATCCGCCGGCCCTTCGAGAAACGGGCGGATGGCCGCGCCGCCGCGCGCGCCCGCCGCGCGCAGGGCGGGCACACGCGAGGGGGTGACGCCGCCGATCGCGTGCACGGGCACGGCCACCGCGGCCGCCGCGGCCGCGAGCACGTCGAGGCCGAGTGGCCGCTCCTCCTTGCCCGGCGTCGTGAACACCGGGCCCAGGAGCACGAAGTCCGCGCCCTCGCCGGCGGCGCGGCGCACCGCGTCCACGGAGTGGCAGGAGGCCCCGACGGTGAGGGACGGGAACGCGCGCTTGACGTCCGCGACGGGCAGTCCCTCCTCGGGAACCTGGACCCCGTCCGCCCCCGCCGCGAGGGCGACGTCGGGACGGCCGTTCACGAAGAGCCGGGTCGCGGTCGAGGAGAGGGCGGCGCGTAGGGCCGACACGACGGAAAGGAGCGCGCGATCCGAGAGCGCCTTCTCGCGCACCTGCACGACATCCAGGCCGGCGCGGGCCGCGGCCGCCGCGCGCTCCACCAGCGTGTCGACGGCGGCGCCGGCCAGGCGGCCCTCCGTCACCATCGTCAGGACGAAGCCACCGGGCGGCTCAGCGGCTGATGGCACGCACGCTCAGGTGCTGGTAGGCCTCGTGAACGGCGAGGACGATGTTCAGGAGGCCGAGTCCGGTGACGGTGCCGCGGGCGAACGGGCTGATCACGAGGAGCCGCAGCGACGGGTAGGGCTGGAGGAGGTAGTTCGAGTCCCAGAGGGTCGTCCAGGGCACGAAGATGAGGAAGATCCCCACCATGAGCGAGATGAGCACCGACAAGGTGACGGCCAGCAGCTCGTTCATGCGGCCAGGAGGGTGTCCGGGACGGCTTCCTACCCCTGGGCCATCGCCCGGAGGTCCCGCACCTTGGTCGCCACGTCGCGGAAGTTCGCGTCCTGGCCGTAGAGGTCGGTGAAGAGCGCGAGCGCGCGGTCCACGTCTCCCGCCGCCTCGTGGGCGGTGGCCAGGTCGTAACGCAGCGCGGCGTACTCCTCGTCCGTGCGGCCGGGCGACTTGAGCCCCTTCTCGAACCACTTCATGGCGAGCTTGGGCATGCCTTTCTCCAGGAAGCAGATCCCCAGCATGCTGGCGCACTCCAGGAGCCGCGCGTCGTCCTTGGCCGCGAGCTGGAACTCCGCGATGGCCTCGTCGATGAGGCCCATCTCCTTGTACGCGATCCCGAGGTTGTAGCGGGTGTCGTAGTCTTCCTTGCCCAGCTGCTTGTCGACGCCCTTCTTGAACTCCTTGAAGATGTCGGCCAGCCCGGCGTCGCCGAGCTCGGTGGAGGCGCCTTCGACGTGGGGCTCCTCCACCGCGGACTGCGCCCCGAAGAGCTCGCCGAGCTCGGAGCCGAGGTCGAGGCCGCCTTCGCCGAAGCCCACGGTCTCCGCGCCGGTGGACAGCAGCTCCTCGCCGGCAGCGGTCTCGTCCGGGTACTCCGCTCCGGCGGAGCCGCCGACGTCCCCGAGCAGATCCTCCGCCCCCGACGGCTCTGGCGAGGAGGCGGCGTCGTCCGCGAGGTGACCGAGCGGATCGTAGGCGGCGGGCGACGGCGACCCGAGATCGAGCTCGGAAGCGAGATCGGTCTCCGCGGGGGCCTCGGCCGCTTCCGGCTCGGGCGCGCTCTCCTCGAGCCCGAGCTCCGCGATCTTCTGCAGCAGCACCGGATGGTCCTTGAAGCGGACGGTGCCCTCGCGCAGCGCTTCCTTGGCGTCGTCCACGAACCCCAGCGACACGTACGACTCGACCTCTTCCAGGAGGCGGACGAGATCGGCCGGGATCTTTCCCGTGGGCGGACCGCCGGGCGCCTTGGCCACGAGCGGGGCCGCGCGCAGCTCGGCCGGCGGTGATTTCGGCGGCGCGGCGGCACGCGCGGGCGGCCGGCTCGGCGGCGCCTCGACGCGCGGGGCGGGGCGGGCCGGGGGTGGGGCGGGCTTCGCGGGCGGCACCGCCTTGGCGGCCGGGGCCGGCTTGGCAGGGGCAGACGGCGCGGCCGCGCGTGCGGGAGGAGGAGGAGCAGGAGCGGGCGCCGGCTCGTCGAGCGGGAACTCGTCTTCCATGCCGAAAGCGACCTCGGCCGGCGCCTCCGCCGCGACGGGGGCGTCGAGCGTCGCCTCGTCGAACCCGATGGAGACTTCCTCCTCCGCCGCGGGCGCGGCCGGCTCCTCGTCGATGAACTGCGCGGGCAGGTCCTGGCCGCCGGCCAGCTCCTGGTCGAGGTCCAGGCTTTCCTCTTCCGCGGGCGCGGCGGCGGCGGCCTTGGGAGCCGGCTCCTCGACGCCGATGGAGATGTCCTCTTCGCCGCCGAGCGGGATCTCCTCTTCCTCGCCGAGCGCGAACTGCTCCTCCACGACCGCCGGGGGAGGGCTGGGCGCCGCGGCGCGCGCGGGGGCGGGAGCGGGAGCGGCCTTGGCCGCGGGGGCCGGGGCCTTCGCGGCCGGGCGCGCCGAGCCCGGCACGAGCTGCTCCGCTTCGTCCTCGTACTTCTTCGCGGAGGCCGCGTCGCCCTGCAGGCGGTAGATCTCCGCCAGGGCCAGGCAGTGTTCGGCCGCCTTGGCGGGCAGGCCCTTCTCCCCATAGACCTCGCGCAGCTCCTGGCGCGACTCCAGGTTGTCGGGGAAGCGGGCCACGACGGCCTCGAACTGGTCGGCCGCCTTGTCGATGAGGCCGTACTTGCGGAACACCTTGCCTTCGGCGAGATGCTCGTCGATGAACTCCCGGTCCTGGTCGCTCAGGGGCCCCGTCGCCTGGATGACGGGCCGGGCCGGCGCCGCCGAAGAGGCGGCCGCGCGCGCGGGCGGCGCGGCCGGGGTGCGCGCGGCGGGAGACGGCGCGGGCGCGGCGGCGGGAGCCTCGTCCGCCGCCGAGAGATCGAACTCCTCCTCGATCAGCTCGGGGCCGGCGGTCGCGGCCGCGGGAGCGGGCGCACTGGGCGCGGCCCCGCCCAGCTTGCCCTTCACGAACTGGAGCTTCGTCTTGTGCTGCGCGTTCGCCGGCTCGCGCTGCACCAGGACCTCGAGCACGGAGGCGGCCTCCGCGAGCTGGCCCTGCTGGATGTAGGCCTCGGTCAGCTGGGAGTAGGTCGCGAGGAGGCTCGACTCCTTCGAGAACTGCTGGTACACCTCGACCAGCCGGTTGAGCGTCTTCACGTGGGACGGGCTCTTCTGCACGATCTGCTGCAGGAGCGACGCCGCCCGGTCTCCGTCGCGCCTCTCCACGAGCCTCTCGACCAGGGGCTCCATCTCGGCGTAGGCGCGGTCGAACTGCCCCTGCTGCAGGGAGACGCGCGCCATCTGCACGCGCGTGTCCTCGTCGTTGGGGTTGATCTCGAGCAGCCGCTTGAAGATTCCCTCCGCCTCCGCGATCCGCTTCGAGCCGAGGTAGGCCTCGCCCAGGCGGCCCATGATGTCGGGGTCGTTGGGCGTCGTCTGCGCCGCCTCTTCCAGGAAGTGCGCGGCCTTGTCGTAGTTCTTCTGGACGAGGTGGATGCGGCCCAGCTCCAGCCGGAGGCGGCCGCTCTTGGCGTCGATCTTGAGGCCCTTGTCCAGGACCTGCAGCGCCTCCGCCAGGTGGCCCTTCTTGGTCAGCTCCTCCGCGATGGCGACGTGCTCCTCCACCGCCTTGCCCGAGTTCCCTTCCCGCGTGTAGAGGTCGGCGAGCTTGCTCCGGATCTTGAGGTCGCTGGGGTCGATGTCCGCCATCTTCTTGAGGACATCGCCGGCCTCGCGCATCTTGCTGCGCTTGATGTACTCGTCGACGACGTACTGGTACTGGCTCTTGGCCTCCATCATGAGGCCCTGCTTCGCGTACAGCTCGGCCAGGTTCAGGTAGGGATCGAGGGAGGTCGCGTCGAGCTTGTTGATCTTCTTCCAGATCGCGATGGCCTTGAGGTGGAACCCGTCCTTCGCGTAGAAGTCCGCCACCTTCGCGTAGTAGTCCGCCGCGTCCTTGTTCTTGTTGAGCTTGGCGTAGAGGTCGCCGACCTTGTTGATGATGTTCCAGTCGCGCGGGTTGTCGTCGATGACCTGCTTGTAGAGAGCGATGGCCTCGGGCAGCTTGCCGGCCTTCTCCAGCTTGTCGGCGTCCTGTTTGACTTTGACCGGATTGATCTTGGCCACCCTACTCCTCGGTCACCCTTGGCGTCCCCTCCCCCGCCCGCATCGCTCGCCTGCCTAGAATAACCACCGCTGCGTCCCGTGGAAAGATCGCCGGTGGATCTCGGAGGGACCCATCCGGCGCAGGGCCTCCCGGTGGTCGTCGGCGGCGTAGCCCATGTTGTGTCCCAGGCCGTAGCCCGGATAACGCTGGTCGTACTCGCGCATCATCGCGTCGCGCTCCACCTTCGCCACCACGGAGGCGGCGGCGATGGAGACGCTGAGAGCGTCGCCCTTCACGATCGGCCGTTGCTTCACGGCCACGTCCGGCACCTCCAGCGCATCCACGAGGATGAGGTCGGGAGGCACGGCCAGCCCCGCGATCGCCCGCTGCATGGCCACGTAGGTCGCGCGCAGGATGTTCAGGCGGTCGATCTCCTTCGGATCGGCGACCCCGACGGAGAACGCTCGCGCCTTCTCCCGGATACGCGCGGACAGCGCCTCGCGCTGGAGCGCGGTGAGACGCTTGGAGTCGTCGATGCCCTCGGTGTCGAAGCCGTCGCCGAGGATCACCACGCAGGCCACCACGGGTCCGCAGAGGGCGCCCCGGCCGACCTCGTCCATCCCGGCCACGGCCAGGCGGCCTTCCGCGCGGGCCTCCTCCTCGAACCGCCAGGTGCACCGGAGTTCCTCGCCGTCGTAGACGAGAGGCTTGCGGCCGCGTCGCGGTCTCTCCGAAGCCAAATCCACCCTCTTTGGACACTTTCAGGGGGGTACTCACCACGGATGCACCCCCCTGCGCCTTCGGCTACCCCCCCACCTGCTCGCGCCGGAGTGAATCCGTCGCTCGCTGCCGGTGGCCTGTCCCGTTCGGATTCACCCCCCTGCGCGCTCCGCCCCTTCGCGGCGGTCTGTCGACTCAGGCTTCCGTCGTGCCGGTCCGGCGCTCCTTCATGCGTCCGGCCTTGCCCTTCAGCTCGCGCAGATAGTAAAGCTTGGCCCGTCGCACCTGGGCGTGCTTGACCACCTCGATCTTCTCGATCGTCTTGGCGTGCAGGGGGAAGATCCTCTCCACCCCCTGGCCGAAGGAGACCTTGCGCACGGTCATGGTCGCGCGGGCCCCGTTGCCGCGCAGGCCGATGACGATCCCCTCGAAGACCTGGACGCGCTCGCGCTCCGTCTCCTTGACGCCCTTGCCCTTCATGCCCACGGCCTTCTCCTCCTTGACCGCCGACTCCTTGACGCGCACGTGCACGCGGACGGTGTCGCCGGAGGTCAGGCGGGGAAGGCCCTTCTTGAGGTCTGCGGCTTCGATACTGTCGATCGGATTCATTTGCCTCTTCCTTAAGACTTGCTCGCGGCCACTTCGATTGATTCGTTCTCCAGCTCGTGCAGGAGGGCCTGGTCTTCCGCGCTCAACGGAGCGCGCGCCAGGAGGTCGGGGCGGCGCGCCCGCGTCGCGCGCAGGGCTTCCTTCCGCCGCCAGCGCCGGATCTTCCCGTGATCGCCGGAGAGCAGCACGTCCGGCACGCGCCGCCCGCGCACTTCCGAGGGGCGCGTGTAGTGCGGGAAGTCGAGCACCCCGTCCGAGAACGAGTCCGCCTCCGCCGAGCCCTCGTCCCCGAGCGCGCCCGGAAGGAGGCGCACGGCGGCTTCGATCACGGCCAGGGCCGCCACCTCGCCCCCCGTCAGCACGAAGTCGCCCAGGCTCACTTCCTCCGCGCCCAGGGTCTCGCGCACACGCTCGTCGATCCCCTCGTAGCGCCCGCACAGCAGGACCACGTGGTCGAGGCGGCTCAGGCGCTCCGCCATGGCCTGGTCGAAGCGCTGGCCGCGCGGTGAGAGCAGCAGGACCGCCCGCGGCGTCGCCGGCGCCCCCGCGGTCAGCGTTTCCACCGCCCGCAGGAAGGGCTCGGCCTTCATGACCATGCCCGGTCCGCCCCCGAAGGGCTGATCGTCCACGCTCCGGTGGCGGTCGTCCGTGAAGGCGCGGAGGTCGTGGACCCCGATGGAGACGAGGCCGGCCTCGATCGCGCGGTGAACGATCCCATCCTCGATGGGAGCCTGCAGCATGCGCGGAAAGATGGTCACGACGTCGAACCTCATGCGTCCACCGGCTCCGGGCTGACGGCCACGATGCGCCCGTGCTCGAGGTCGACCTGGCGGATGAACGCCTCCGCCATCGGGATGAGGACTTCGCCCCCCGCGCCCCTCACGACCAGGACCGGCGCTTCTCCGCCCGTGACCAGGACGTCGGCGGCGACGCCGAGCGGCCGGCCCGCCGGGTCTTCGACCTTCAGTCCCTTCAGCTGGTAGTGGTAGTAGGAGCCCGCGGGCAGCACCTCCACCTCGTCCTCGCCGATGCGCAGCTCGATGCCGCGGTACTTCTCCGCCTCGTCGATGGAGTCGACGCCCTCGAGCTTGAGGACGATCCGGCCCTTGTGCGGCCAGCGATCGGTGACGGACACGGCGCGCGCACCGGCGCCTCCCGCCGCGGGGACGTACACGCGCTGGAGCGAGGTGAAGCGGTCCGGGCGATCGGAGAGCGGCTCCACGAGCACCTCGCCCTTCCGGCCCTGAGGCTTCACCACGACGCCGATCGTGATCATGTCGTCGTAGATCCGCTCGGCGGACTCCGCGCGCGCCATCAGTCCACCACCTCCATGTCGCATTCGATCCCACGGCGCCGGCCCACGGCCTCGAGGAGCGTCCGGAGCGCGTCCGCCGTCCGGCCCTGCCGGCCGATCACCCGTCCGCGGTCGTCGGGGGCGACCTCGAGGTCGAGGTGCACGACCCCGTCCTCGGTCCACTCCTCGACGCGCACGCGGCCGGGCTCCTCGACCAGCTCCCGGGCCAGGGCCTCCAGCAGCTCCCTCATGACCGCTTACTTGGCCGCCGTCGCCTTGGCCGCCTCGCTCTGCTTCTTGAGGAGGCTGCGCACGGTGTCGCTCGGCTGCGCGCCCTTGCCGATCCAGTACTCGGCGCGCGCGGCGTCGATCTTCACCACCACGGGGTCCTTGCGCGGATCGTAATGGCCCAGCACCTCGACGAAGCGCCCGTCGCGCCACGCGCGCGAGTCCGCCACCACGACGCGGTAGTGCGGCTTCTTCGTCGTTCCCGCCCGTCTCAACCTGATCGACAGCATGTCTTCTCTTTCTCCGTTAGCCCTTCTTACTAAGTCAGGGGGGGCACTCACGCGTCACCACGCTGGGCGTTCGCGTCCCCCCCTGAAACCCCCCTCGCGACGCCGCCGCTGCTGCGCAGCGCCGTCGCGCTCTACGTTTCCTCCCGCCCCACGCTATTCAGCGCAGTTGCCCCTTGCCTCCGTTCGTCTACCTGAATTGCGGAGGCATTCTGCCGGCCAGCTTCTTGAGCATCTTTCCGCCGCCGCCGAACTGCTTCATCATCTTGCGCGCCTGCACGTACTGCTTGAGCAGGCGGTTCACGTCTTCGACCGTGGTCCCGCTGCCCTTGGCGATGCGCTTGCGGCGGCTGCCGTTGATGACGGACGGCTCGCGCCGCTCGACCGCGGTCATGGAGTCGATGATGGCCACGTGCCGGCGCATCTCCTTCTCGCCCGCCTCCGTGTCCACGTCCTTCGCCTTGCTCCCGAGGCCCGGGATCATCGAAAGCACCTGGTCGAGCGATCCCATCTTGCGGACCTGGCCGAGCTGCTCCTTGTAGTCGTCGAGCGTGAACTCGGACCGGCGCAGCTTCCGGACCATCTCCTCGGCCTTCTCGCGGTCGACGTGCTGCTCGGCCTTCTCGATGAGGCCGAGCACGTCGCCCATGCCGAGGATGCGGCCGGCCATGCGCACGGGCTGGAACAGCTCGAACTCGTCCACGCGCTCGCCCACGCCCGCGAACTTCACGGGCATGCCCGTGATCGCGGCCGCGCTCAAGGCGGCGCCGCCCCGCGCGTCGCCGTCGAGCTTGCTGAGGACGATCCCGGTGATGCCGATCTTCTTGTGGAACTCCTCCGCGCTCTTGACCGCGTCCTGGCCGGTCATGGCGTCCGCGACGTAGAGCACCTCGCTCGGCTGCGTCAGCGCCTTGAGCTCCTGGAGCTCCGTCATCAGCTCGTCGTCGATGTGCAGCCGGCCCGCCGTGTCCACGATGAGGAAGTCATGGCCCACCGCGCGCGCCTCGTCGAGGGCGGAGCGCAGGATGGCGGCGGGCTGATCGAGATCCGCGGGATGGTGGACCTTGAGGCCGGCGCCGGTCGCGTACGTGCGCAGCTGCTCCCGCGCCGCCGGCCGGTAGACGTCGGTGGAGACGAGGAGCGGATGGTTCCCCGACTTCGCGAGGAAGGCGCCCAGCTTGGCCGAGGTCGTGGTCTTGCCCGATCCCTGCAGGCCGGCCATGAGGATCACGGAAGGGATGCGGGACGAGGTCAGGAGGCGCGCCGGCTCCTCCCCGCCGAGGAGCGCGACCATCTCGTCACGCACGATCCGGATCACGGCCTGGGCGGGGGTGAGGCTCTTCAGCACCTCCTGGCCCGTGGCCTTCTCGCGCACGCGGTCGAGGAACTGCTTGGCCACCTTGAAGTGGACGTCCGCCTCGAGCAGGGCCAGGCGGATCTCGCGCAGGGCGGCGTCCACGTCGGAGACGCTCAGGGACCCCTGCCCGCGCAGGGTGCGGAACACCCCTTCGAGCTTGTCGCTGAGCGAGTCGAACACGGCGGCGAAATCCTCCCGGCAGCGGCGCGGGCGCAGTCCCCCGCGCACCTTTGCCACCGTCTGAAAGCAAAGTAACGGTTGATTTTATGGGATCGCAGCCAGGATTGTCAAAAACTCACAGCGAATGAGGAGTTTAGGCGGGATTCTAGAACTCCCGGGCGATCGCAAAGAGGCTCGAGATCTTCTGGTTGGACTCGCGAAGGCGCCCGGCCAGGGTCCGGCTGAAGGCCCAGAGGAGCTTGGCGCAGACCGTCGGGTGGCTCTCCATCATGGCCCGGACGTCGGCGTGGGGGATGGTGAAGACCTCGCAGTCCGAGTGCGCGATGGCGTGAGCGGAGGCGGGGGCGCCATCGAAGAACTCGACCTCCCCGAAGAACTCGCCGGGGCCGAGGATGGTCAGCGCCTCCTCGCCCACGCCAGGCACCACCTTGCTGATGCGCACCCGGCCCTGGTTGATCACGTGGAGCTGGCCCCCGGCCGTGCCTTCGGTCAGGATGACCGT